>Ga0187862_10005886_pt1 | contig 11218 bp, 8 predicted proteins | sample June2016WEW_10_1_FD_133003 | JGI IMG/M metagenome (GOLD analysis project Ga0187862, IMG submission 133003) | Peatland microbial communities from SPRUCE experiment site at the Marcell Experimental Forest, Minnesota, USA - June2016WEW_10_150 | ecosystem: Environmental > Terrestrial > Soil >...
AAAACAAGGTATATGAATAATTTGAGTTTAAAATTTCATTCATGGTTTACTTTGACATGCTCTACACAGACTCAAACGCTGACTCACTACGAACGGCATTTTTTCATCAGTCTAAAAGGAGCATGACAATTTAAATGAATTACTTCCACAAAGCTCATTCCTTATCCGAATCCGCAATCAACGGTTCAATTTCTGAGTCCGATCTTGATGATATAATTTCCTGGCCGCTCGCTGAGCTGCCAACCCTCTTCGCCGCGGCCGATCGTGTGCGCCGCCATTTTTTCAAGAATTCCGTCGATGCCTGCACGCTTGCCAATATCAAATCCGGCGCCTGCCCCGAAGACTGCGCCTTCTGCTCGCAATCGGCCCGCCATGCCACCGGCGTTCCGGTGACCGGGCTGATGCCGGCCTCCGAGATCCGCAAGCGCGCCGAACACGCGGCCGCGAACAACCTGCCGTTCTGCGTCGTGTCCAGCGGGCGGCGGCTGAACCGCGCGGAGGTTAAACAAATCGCCGACGCCATCGCCCCCTGCGCCTGCGAAAAGCACGCCTCGCTCGGCATCCTCGACGCGGAAGACTTCGCCGCGCTTACAAAGGCGGGCGTCGTCTGCTACAACCACAACATCGAAACCTGCCGCGAATTTTTCCCTTCCATTGTAACCACGCACTCCTACGACGACCGCATTGCCACGGTAAAGGCGGCGAAAGCCGCCGGGATGCGGGTATGTTGCGGGGGCATTGTCGGTCTCGGGGAAACGTGGGAGCAGCGAAAACAGATGTGCCTGGAACTTAAAGTGCTCGACGTGGATACGGTTCCGATCAACTTCATCATCGCGATACCGGGAACACGCGCTGCCGCGCCGGCCGAATCGCCGCTCGAATTTCTTAAAATCATCTCCCTGTTCCGGCTCGGGCTTCCGTCAAAAACAATCAAGGCGTGCGGGGGCCGCGAGGCCGACCTCGGGACTCTGCAGAGCTTGATCTTCTTTGCCGGAGCGAACGGGTATGTGACCGGGGGCTACCTTACCGCCCCCGGCGCGGGAATTAACAAAGACGACGCGATGATCGCCGGGTTGCAACTGGCGCGAAACGGGTGAGAAGTCCCGCGCCATTAAGAATTGACGAGTCCCGGCAGTTCCCCTACTGCTTCTTCCGCTCCTGCCACTTCCCCACCGTCGACAACTGCGACGCGGTGCCATACACGTCGATGGTGGACGGATCGAACTGCGTGCTGAAATACGCCAGGGAGGGCAGCGAGAACAGCCACGCCCCGAGCGCCAGTTTCGATTCCAGCCCGTCGATGAGAATGGCGCCCTGCTGCTTGTCGCCGATCTCATGCGTCGACATGAACAGGTAGATATAGTCGAGCAGTTGCTTCACGTCGGCGCGTTGCGGGGAGTTCTCGGCCAGATCGAGCCGGAAAAAGTTCTTATCGGCTTCAAACGAGTGGGCGTCGATCACCTGCTGGCCTTTCGGATCGACCGCGGTCTGCAAATTGATGCGGTGGGTGCTGAAATCGGGCGCGCGGAGGAAAATATTATACAGGTCAAACAGGAAATTGTTGCGATACCCGCTGACCGGCACCAGGACGGCATCGTAGTCGCCGCGGCCGATCTCGTCGTTCGAAACCGCGCTGACCTTGATTTTGCCGTGGAACATGGAGGGATCGTTGAGAATGTCGACAAGATCCGAGAGCTCCTCGCGGAAGTCGAAGTTCAGGCAGGTCTGGATCCGCACGGTATCGGGCAGCGTGGAAAGATCGCCCTCGGGCTGCTCGGTGAGCGGTTTCACCACCTTTTCCTCGACATAGTAGGAGGTCGAGGGGAAAACGCTGTAATTGAGGCACTCGTCGTAGTTGTCGCCCGCGCCCCGGTAATTGGCGATATGGCGCTGCTGCGGGGTGCCGACCTTGAAGAAGCGGTTCATGACCGCGCGGTTATCAACAAGCTTCCGCACCGCCTTGCGCTGATCGAGCGACAGCCGCTGCGTGTTGAAGTACAGCGCGAAGTAGGTCGTGGCGATGCTTGACTTGTAGAAGAAATCGGAACTGTCGCGCAAAATGGGCGAAATGGCGCCGAAGGGGGTCGACAGCAGCACGTTGATGTTCTTGTTCTTGAGTTCGGTGGTATAGGTGCTGTTATCGATATAGGGATTCAGGATGAAGTTGGTGATGTTGGCCGGCCCGCCGGGCATTTTTTTAAAGTACAGGACGTCCTCGTATTCGCCGCAGCGCAGGTAGGGACCGGTGCCGATCGTGTACTCCGCGGCATCCATCTCGGAGTTGGCGGGCAGAATCTTGAAACAGAGCACCTCCTTGATGTCGTTGTCGGTCCATACCCGGTCACCCCTGAATTGGAACTTTATCTCCCCGTTGTCATCCGGGCCGGTAAAACTGAAATCGGGCACTGCCTGCGAAACGAGAATGTAATCCGGCGACAGGCTGCCGAGCGACTGGATCCGCCGGAGCGTGAATTTGAGGTCCGCCGCCGTGAAATCGACCTCCGAGGCGGGTGCAATGGCGATTTTCTTTTTATCCATGGTGACGGTAAAACTGGAATGCCACTTCCGGTTCGGCTTGAGCCGTATGGAAACGACGCCGTTTTTATCGACGCCGAGATACTCCCCGAGGCCGTCCTCATAAACGATGCCGCTGGCGCTGGCCCTGACGTTGAAGAGTCCGTCGAATACCACGTCGGCAAGCTTGTCCGCAAGCGGAACCGAGCTGGGCACATGCGGATCTATTCGCGGTTTTTGATGAGCGATATAGGGAATGACGATTTCATCGGTCAGGTTTTTCCTGAAAACGAACCAGTACAACGTTCCGCCGATGACAAGCACGACCAGCGCGATCACGACTCCAAGAATCGATTTTTTCATTGCTCGCTCCTCCACGTAAGAAAAGGTCAGTTCTTCTTGATAATGGGGTTCTGAACCATCACGCTGATCTGCAGCACCTTGAATGCATTGTACCGGAAGACGATTTCCAGCACATTGGCCTGATTCTTGTTCATCTGCACCGGCGCTATCTGGCACTCGTAATCGTTCGCGGCGGTCGGCGCGATAATGGAAAAGCGGCCTTCGTTTTTCAAAGGAACCTTGTTGCAGGTGATTTCATCGTACCACTGCTCCGATGAAGCGTTCTGGGCCACCTCCTTGGGCAGCTTGATGTTGACTTCATAGACGGGAAATACCGCGTTGGTGGGAATGTCGATGTTGAAACGCACGACATACTTGTTCTTGCCGTGCGGGTTATCCGTGATCGGCACGACGAACACCCTCCGCGGTTCCTTGGCTTTCGTGATCCATTTAGGGGTCAGCGGGTCGGCCTCGGCTATCCGCATTTTAATCTCTTTTTCGCTGCCCGTATAGTGTTTCCCGTGGGCGACAATGGCCCGCGCCTTGTACACGCCATTGTCATCCGGCGATTTGAGCAGCTGATCGTAGAGAAGACGGATGGATTTTGCCGGAAAATCCGTTTCCTTTATTCTTTCGAGGTCCGCGGCAAGTTGGCTCTGGCGCGCGACGAGATCGGCCCTGCCGCCGGAGGTGAAGGTTATGTTGTACGCCGGCAGGAATACCGAATCGGCGTACAGCGAGTCGATATTCTCATACGTGGCTACGTTATCGTTGCAGAATTTATCCACCCGGCCGCGCGTTACGCGCTCGACCTTGGAGTACAGCGAATCTTCATAACTCCGGACCGCGTTCTCCTTGGGGGGGATGGAAGTCGGATCGAGAAAGTCCTGGTCCGCGAAAAGTTTTCGCAGGTTGGTTTCCGCGGCGCCCCACTTGTTCGCCGCCAGCGCCGCGCCGATGGCGTTTTCCTGTTGCTCAAGGGAAAGACGATCGAGATCGCGGTATTTGTCGATAAGAAAGCTCAGATTCGGGTTCTGCTTCAGGAGCACGATCATGGCGGTATAATCGTTCTGGTCCTTCAATATATTCAGCTGCATGACGAGGTTCGCGGCATCGCGGTAGAGCGCGGCGAGTTGCAGGAGCGTCGTATTGATCGTTCCCAGCTCCTGGTTGAGCCGTTTTGCGCACGGATAATTCTGGTAGTCGCCGTAAGAACCGTCGATCCCGGTCGGCACGCCGTTCTGAAGCGCGCCCACCCGCGTGCAGATCCCGTTAAAGAAATCGACCGGCGGCATATTCGGGCATGCCTTTACCTGATTCGCGATACTATCCATCGTTGCATGAATCGCCAACCGCACACGGGTCTTTGCGTCGAAATCGATCATGAATTTCACCAGCGCCGCGACATCCGGACTTACGGCGACGCCGGCCACGGCATACAGGCTGTCGACCTTGCGGAGCGCGCCCATGCGAAAGTAGGCGGTATCGAACGGGTCCACGTCATCCTTGGCCTGAATCCGCTGCGCAAGAAACGGGGGGACCTCGGAAAATCGCTTCTGTAAATAGGCCTGGCTCTCCTTGACGATTGGTTCCGGCATATCCGCCTTTGTCGCGAAATAGCCGATGAAGTCGTCGATATACCCGAGATAGGCATACGGGGTGTTCTTGGTCTGATTTCCCCGGTAGAAAAAACCGAGGGTATTCACGTAATTGGTCTGGAACAGGAGCTCGTCATCGAGGCTCTTCTTCAGCTCCTGGTAATTCTGGTAGGCCACGTCGTACGAGTTCACCACATTCGGCGGGAAAATGCTTTCGAGGTCGGCAAGATCCTTCTTGAGCCGCAGGAGTTCGCCGGTGTGCTTCGAAACCGAATCCATGACCAGCGTATAGTTGAAATCGTCGAGGTGCATGCTGACGCCGATGGCATTATAAACGGTGCGATCCACCCGGTTCAATAAAAGGGTCTGCCGGTAGGAGTCATAGTTGTGCTCGAACTTGAAGCGCCATTGCGGGGCGTAACGATACCGCAAGGTTACCTTTTCAATTTTTTTCGGCACCTGCTGGATCAGCCAGTAGTAGGCGCCATGGCTTTTATCGACCGGAAACACGCTCATGGTATCGGCGGCCCAGGTCTCATCGGCGATCAGAGTTCCGGGATGTTTCTTGGCAAATTCCGCCGTAAAGGCATCGGTAAATTGACTTTTTTCCGGGCTGGTGATGATCAGGTAAAAATGGTCGTACTCCGGCGCCGGAAACGTGACGAAATACTTTGAATTCTTTTTGAGCGTAAAGTTATTCTTTCCTTTTTTCAGCTCGACATAGCCGGACTCTACGTTGGCGACCTTCGGCTTCGGCTTAAGCTGGGTGTAGGATGCGCAACCCGACAGCATGATCGCTACTGCAAAAAAAAGAATTTTCCCTTTCACTGATCCTCCTTGTTGAGAGTAGCGTGGCCTTTCCGGAAGCTGATTAATGCGGAATAAATAAAATACAATGCGTAATATCAGGGAATTACAAATATTTATGGCGAGCGTTTCCGGTGATCCATCGGCAGGTGGCCGGATAGGCATAATGGCGGACGCGGGCGGCTTTGAAAGCGCCGCACGGTTGGTTAAACCCGAAACGATGCGCGAAGATCGGTCCGTCGCGGGAATGTATCTTTTTTTCCTATGGTCGTTTATAAAATTCATCCGGTCAACCCGCAACAGCGGCACCTTGAAACCGTTGCCCGCATCCTGAAATTTCAGAACGGCGTCGCCGTTTATCCGACCGATACGGTATACGGAATGGGCGCCAGTATCACGAATCCGAAGGCTCTGGAAAGGATAAGCCGGATTCTTCATAAGGACAAAACGCGGTTGTTCTCTTTTATCTGCAGCGATTTCGCGCAGATATCGGAGTACGCGATCATGAGTAACGCTCATTTCAAACTTATGAAACGTCATCTGCCCGGACCATTCACCTTTATTCTGCCGGCTACCAACTTCGTCCCGAAAAAAATCTCGCCCAAACGAAAAACCATCGGCGTCCGCATCCCGCTTTACCCGGCGATACAGCAGCTGGTGGCGCTTGTCGGGGTGCCGCTTGCAAATGCCTCGATAAACCTGCCGGAGGCGATGCGCGGCGATCCGGATATGGTGATGTCGGCGACGCGGAACGAAGTCGAGGCGATGCTCGACGCGGGGCCGCTGCCGGAGCCGATCGGGTCGACAATCGTCGACCTGACCGGCGCAGAACCCGTGGTCGTCAGGCCGGGCAAGGGAGTATTGATGGAATAGGTAAATCAAGCATTTTCCCGGGCCATTCATACGAGCGTATCCATAACCGACAACTGGCTGAAAAAGAGGAGTCCATGGGAAAAGAGGTAGATCGTTTTATCGAAATCGTCGCGCGACTGCGCGCTCCCGGAGGGTGCCCGTGGGACCGCGAACAGACGCACCGGAGTCTGCTCAGCTGCCTTCTTGATGAATCGTATGAGTTTTTCGAAGCGGTGGAGGAGAACGACGACGGAAAGATGCGCGAAGAGCTCGGCGACCTTCTGCTGCAGGTCGTGCTACACGCGCAGCTCGCCGCCGACGACGGTAAATACACCATCGAAGAGGTTGCCGCCGACATCAGCGAAAAGCTGATCCGGCGCCATCCCCACGTTTTCGGCGAAGTCGAGGTTTCCTCTTCCACCGAGGTGCTCCACAACTGGGAAAAAATCAAGAAGCGGGAAAAGAAACACCGCCGGTATATCGTCGACGACATCCCGGAAGCGATGCCCGCGCTGTTCAGGGCCGAAAAGATGCAGCGGCGCGTCGCGCGCGTGGGCTTCGATTGGACCGAAATAAAACCCGCGCTCGACAAGGTGGTCGAAGAATTCAACGAGTTCCGCGAGGCCATCGAACAGGGAAATCAGGAACACGCCGAGGAGGAACTCGGCGACATCATGTTCGCTTTGGTCAATGTAGCGCGCCACCACAAGATCTGCGCCGAGGACGCCCTGCGCAAAACCACCCGTAAATTCGCACGGCGATTCCGTTTTATCGAGGACCGGATCAATGAATCGGGCGGCGACGTCGCACAGACATCGCTTGCGGAGATGGACCGGATCTGGGACGAGGCGAAAAAAGCAGTAGGATGACAAGTACCATTAATGAATGATTCCGGCGTTCTTTTTAAATCTCGGGTGAAACGTTCGGTGCACCTCTTTCAAATACTCCCGGTCTACGTGCGTATAAATCTCGGTCGTAACGATATTGGCATGGCCGAGCATCTCCTGAACCGTGCGGAGGTCCGCGCCGCCTTCAAGCAAATGGGTCGCGAACGAGTGGCGAAAGGTGTGCGGTGAGACATGCTTGCCGATGCCTGAAAGTTTGACATAGTGTTGTATTATTTTCCAGATGCCCATTCGCGAAAGCGCGTCGCCCCGAATATTGAGAAAGATCGTGCTGTCGGTTGATTGGCGCACGAAAAGCGGGCGTTCGGTCTCCCGGTAGGTCGCGATCCAGTCGAGCGCGATCTCCCCGATCGGCACGATTCGCTCCTTCGATCCCTTGCCGAATATCCGCACCAGCCCCTCGCTTGCAAGCAGCTGCTCGTCGCTGAAGGCGGCAAGCTCGGATACGCGCATGCCGGTGGCATACAAGGTTTCGAGCATGGCCCGGTCACGCGCGCCGCATCGCTTGCCTGTGTCAATGGCAGCAAGGACTTTTTCAATCTCCTCGACGGTCAGCACCGCGGGAAGGTAGCGGCCGCCGCGCGGACTCTCGAGCAGGATGGTCGGATCGAGGGCGGCCGCCCCTTCGGCCACGGCGAAGGCAAAATAGCCCCGCAGCGACGAGAGCGTTCGCTGAATGGAGGCGGGCGCCAATCCCACGTCGTGGAGCGCCCGGATATAGGCTGAAAGGTCGCCCGCGGTCACCAGGGTGAGATCGGTCAACCCCTGCTGGTTCAGGTACGAGCCAAGCCGCGAGAGATCAAAGCGGTAGGAGTCGGCGGTATTCTCCGACAAGGTCCGTTCGAGCCGCAGGTGCGCGATAAATTCATCCAGAAGCGGAAGGGTATCCATTGGTTGTACCGCCATAAAAAAAGGAAGGCGATATATTCGCCTCCCTTGTTAAATCTACTGAATTACCCGCTGCTTGCGGGACGTGCGTCCCTTATCTCTCGATACAAACAATCTGACGCTTTACAATGCCGGCAGCCTTGAATTGTACGATATAGCGACCGGCGGCGAGGGAGAAATCCTTTAACGCCATGGCGTAACGTCCCGCCGCCTGGGTACGGTTCATCGTCAGCGCGGTTTTGCCGAGCAGGTCACTGAAGGTAATGCCGACCGGTACGGCGACGCTGAGCGAGTAGACCAGCGATGCGCCCTTGACAGAAAATTCAGTCTTGGCCAGCTTCGCCGAGGCAACCGGCAGGACCGAGGAGGCCGGGCTTGTCGTAAAGGACCAAATGGTCGACCATGGACTCGTGCCGCTCGTATTCGCCGCGCTCACTTCCCAGTAATACCGTGTGCCGGCGGCAAGTCCCGCTACATTGACGGATGTCGTCGTCATCTGGGTCGCGGTGAATACTTTCGATGAACAATCGGAAACCGTCGATAGTATCAGCGAATACGTGGCGGCGCCCGTCACGGTGTTCCAGCCGAGCGTCAGTGAATCCGGAAGATTTGCGGCGTTATTCGTCGGGGATGCAAGCGCGGGGGCTGCCGGCGCCGGGATTTGCATGGTGGTGAAGCTGTAGGGAGTCGCCCAGCCGCTTACGCCGCCGAGACCCTTCGCGCCAGCCCGCCAGTAGTAGGTCGTAAGATAGGCAAGCCCGCTGATTGACGCCGACGTACCCGTCAGCCCGGTCTGCGAAGCCACCGTGGTCGCGAAACCCGAGCCCGTGGATACCTGGACCGCGTAGGTCGCGGCGTTGCTCGCCGTGGTCCAACTCAGGGTGAGGGATGTCGCCAACCCGGAAGCGCCGTTTGACGGAGAGGAAAGCGTCGGCGAGCCTGGCATCATGGCAGTAGTAAAACTATCGAGCGCCATTGCCGTGCCGTTACCCGTTGCCGTAACTTCCCAGTAATACTTTGTGGAGCTGGCAAGGGTTGGTGATGCTTGCGAGGTCGTGGTCAGGCCGCTCATGCTCAAGACCGTCGTACTGAAAGTCGTACTCGTCCCCACCTGCACCGCATAGGACGTCACCGGTCCGCCGGTGCCCGATGTCCAACTCAGCGTCAATCCGGCTACCGGCTGGTTCATGGCATTGTCAGAAGGCGAGGAGAGAACCGGCGCGCCGGGCGCCGCCACTGGAACGGTGGTGAAACTATAGGGAGTCGACCACGCGCTTATGTCGCTGCTGGCATCCACCGCATCCACCTCCCAGTAGTAGGTCATGGAATTGGCAAGACCGCTTACCGATGCGGACAGCGTCGTAAGACCCGTCTGGCTCGATACCGTCGTCGTAAAGCTCGTCGACGTGGAAACCATGACGTTATACGTTGCCGCATTCGCTGCCGTGCCCCAGGTCAAGGTTAGTGAGGTCGGCTGATTGGTTGCACCATTCGTCGGCGATGAAAGCGTGGGACCCACGTATACGGTAGCGCTGGCGCCGATAGCCCAGGCAATAAGAAAAGCAGCCGCTAACGAGGCCCTTTTCAACCAAGAACGAGACATAATCCACCCCTTTCTTTGAATTGGAATGATGTTCAACTTCGCGTTGACACGCCTCTGATGTGTTAATCGATGGCAGAAATAAAAAGACGCGAATTCCAACGCTTTGGCACGGTGGTCATTGCAGGCATCGTGCCATGAAAATAATCCTTGAGCGTGAAGCAAATATAATGCGATTCAAGAGCGGAGTCAAGAATTATTTCATTCATAAAAAAAGGGGAAGCGATACGTTCGCTTCCCCTTTTTTTAAAAACCTACTGAATTACCCGCTGCTGGCAGGGGCTTGCGTCCCTTACCTCTCTATACAGACAACTTGACGCTTTACAATGCCGGCAGCCTTGAATTGCACGATATAACGACCCTCGGCAAGGGCGAACTCCTTCAACGCCAGGGTGTAATGACCCGCCGCCTGAGTACGATTCATTGTCAGCGCGGTTCTGCCGAGCAGGTCACTGAAGGTAATGCCGACCTCTCCGGCAGCGCTGAGAGAATAGACCAGCGATGCGCCCTTGACCGCAAATTCAGTCTTGGTCAACTTCATCGCCGCCGCAACCGGCAGTACCGATGAACCGTTTACGGTAGTGAAGCTGTAGGGTGTCGCCCAGCCGCTCACGCCGCCAAGGCCCTTCGCGCCAGCCCGCCAGTAATAAACGGTAAGATTGACAAGAGTGCCGGCAGTATCCCACGTCGTACCCGTCAGCCCGCTCGCCGACCAGACCGTTGTCGCGAAGCTCGAAATCGTCGATACCTGAATCGCGTAGGATGTCGCGTTGTTCGACGTGGTCCAGCTCAAAGAGAGCGCTATCGGCACTCCAGTCGCGCCGTTAGAAGGAGAGGAAAGTGTCGGCATGTCGGGAATCGGAGCAGTGGTAAAACTCCGCGCAGACGTTGCCGACGTAGTGCCGCCGGGACCCATTGCCGAAACATCCCAGTAATAGGTTGTTCCACCGACGAGCGTAGGCAAAACTTGTGAGGTCGCCGTCAGGCCACTCCCACTATAGACCGTTGAACTAAAACCCGAGCCCGTCGATACCTGAACTGCATAGGACGTCACCGGGCCTCCACTGGTGTTCGATGCCCAGCTCAGCGTCAATCCGGTTATCGCCTGGTTCATAGCGCCGTTAGTCGGCGAAGAGAGAACCGGCGCGCCAGGCGCTGCTATAACGGCCGCGGCAGTGGTAAAGCTCCACACGCTCGACCAGGTCGTTCCGCCCGCATTCGTCGCACCCACTTTCCATATGTAGGTCGCGCTGTTCGCAAGACCGCTTACCGCCTCCGACGTACCCGTCAGGTTCGCCTGGCTAGATACCGTCGAAGTAAAGTCGCTTCCGCTCGATACCTGGACCGTGTAGGATGCTGCGTTGCTCGCCGAGTTCCAGCTCAAGGTGAGAGATACCGCCTGTCCGGTCGCGCCGTTCGTCGGCGAGGAAAGAGTCACCGAACCGGGTGCCGCCATTATGGTAGTGAAGCTATTCGGAGCCGACCAGCCAAGCGTGTTGCCATTGGCGTCCGTCGCCGCCACTTCCCAGTAGTAGGTAGCGGAATTGACAAGACTGGATAGCGATTTGGAGAGCGTTGTAAGACCCGTCTGGCTCAAAAACGTCGTCGCAAAACTCGACGACGTCGATACCATAACGTTATACATCGCCGCTCCCGTCGTCGCGTTCCAGCTCAGAGTCAGTGATGTCGGCTGGTTGACAGCGCCATTCGTC
>Ga0187862_10005887_pt1 | contig 11216 bp, 5 predicted proteins | sample June2016WEW_10_1_FD_133003 | JGI IMG/M metagenome (GOLD analysis project Ga0187862, IMG submission 133003) | Peatland microbial communities from SPRUCE experiment site at the Marcell Experimental Forest, Minnesota, USA - June2016WEW_10_150 | ecosystem: Environmental > Terrestrial > Soil >...
ACAGCCGCAGCGGATGGAATCAAAACTCTCCCCTTAGTCACAAAAATCGCGAAACCTGGACAGCATTTTAAGTCGGACCGTCGTTTTTCCGCAGCCTGCTAGGTAGATTTGCGGCCTGCTGGTTTTGCCGCGTGGCCGCGACATCCATTTTGTGGGATGCACCTTAATAAGGGTACGCCGTCAGAAAATATCAGAAAAGCGCGCGCGGCGATTTTGTTAGGACTCGGTTCCCGGCGACAACTGTCAGCGGCACGGATAGAAACATTCTGAACTGCGGGTCCAGCTCCCAGCACAGATGGGCAAACCGATGCAAAATCCAGGTACCTTTCAAGGTAACAAGCCAATCAGTTACCAAGGTGCTGGTCCCTCCTACGAAATCACATTAACTGCAATTTATTCATATAGTTATCGAGCAGATTCCGTAGTGTCCGGCGGTGTAGTTTGAGATTGCGTCGAAGCGGCTAAATCGCCTACTATCGGATAGTTGCAGGGGATGTGCCTTCACTGTGGGGATTTGGCAAGACTCATGCATCTAATTGACTAGGCCGACAGATAGACTGAGCAGCAGATTGGCCGAGTGCTAGCGGGGATGGTGAAGTGAAGTTCAGGGCCTGGTTTCTTCGTCTCTCATTTTTCTGGGGATTGGCAATGTTGCTGGAAGCGAGCGGCATCGCAGCCAGCGTCAACCCGAGCACCGTCACGCCGCACAAGAAAACTCACAGCGTTACGGAAAATCAGCACGCGAGGAAGCGCATGCGAACCCTCGCGCGGAGCCGTACCCCGCGTTCGCAGTATGCCGCCACCGGTTATTCTGGCACTCCTCGCCACCATCGTTATAACGAGCGCTTCCACACCAGTTCGTTTGCATCCGATATCACTGAAGGTGACGTGACCGCCGGCGAGGACCCCATCGTTCGCCAGGCGGCGATCGATGCCCTGGGCAACATGAATGGCACCGTGGTCGCAATTGAACCGACCAGCGGACGTGTGCTCGCCATGGTGAATCAGAAGCTCGCGCTTTCGAGCGGCGCGCAACCGTGCTCGACCATCAAACTGTCCGTGGCTCTGGCGGCACTGAGTGAAGGCGTGATCGATGAGGAAACTGAGGTTTCGCTCGGGCGCCGCAGCCGCATGAATCTTACGGCGGCGCTGGCGCACTCGAATAACGCGTACTTCGAAGCCGTCGGGCGCAAGCTCGGCTTCGAGAAGGTGCAATACTACGCGCACCAATTCGGACTCGGCGAACTCGCCGGCTATCATATTCCGGACGAGCAGTTGGGCACTTATCCGGAAGTTGAAATCCCCGCCAAACTTGGTGGCGTCAGCAAGATGTGTTCTTTTGGCGAGGGTATTTCGATGACTCCGTTGCAACTGGGTGCTCTGGTGACGGCGATCTCAAACGGTGGCACACTTTACTACCTGCAACATCCGACCAGTCCCGATGAAGTCGCCAGCTTCCAGCCTCGCGTAAAACGCCATCTCGACATCGAGCCCGTAATTCCAGAACTCTCCGACGGCATGGCCGGAGCTGTTACATACGGCACCGCGCGCAGCGTGCGTTTGAACTTTAACGAAGAATCGATCTTGGGCAAGACCGGGACATGCTCGCACGCCGGCACGCGCTTCGGATGGTTTGCCTCGTACGCCAACACCGACGCCGGACGCATCGTGACGGTCGTCTTCCTGCAGGGCGGACGTCCTACTTTCGGACCCAAAGCGGCCGAGATCGCAGGCCGCATGTACCGCAATCTCTACGACCACAATTTCTTTGTTGCCGGGGCTGCCGGGAACACTCCCGCGCCGGATCCGGACAAAGTTAGCGCTCAAACCACGCCGCAATAAGCTGCAGACTGAGATCCTGGTGGGTCAATGACGTCGACGTCCTGGGATGACGGACTGCTTGATCCGTCCGCCGCGGTCTATTTTCCGGAGGCGCGGTTAAAGACAATGCCTATTTCTTGCGAGCAGGCTTAGCGCTTCGTTTCGTCCTTTTCAACTACGCCGTCCCTGATGGAGACGATGCGATGGGCGTACTCGGCGATGTCATGTTCATGCGTCACCAGCACGATGGTATTGCCTTCGGCGTGTAAACGATCGAACAACGCCATGATCTCGTTTCCGGTTTGTGAGTCGAGATTGCCGGTCGGCTCGTCGGCGAGGATGATAGCCGGCTTATTGACCAGAGCCCGGGCGATGGCGACGCGTTGGCGCTGTCCGCCGGAGAGTTCATTGGGCTTGTGGTTCATGCGGTCTCCCATACCGACCGAAGTCAGAGCGGCCTTGGCGCGCTGGGCGCGCTCCTCGGCAGGAATTCCGGCATAAATGAGCGGCAACTCCACGTTGTGCAGCGAAGTGGCACGAGCCAGCAGATTGAAAGTCTGAAAGACGAAACCGATTTCCTTATTGCGGATGCGGGCCAGTTCATCGTCGTCGAGCTCGCTGACCAGTTGTCCGTTGAGCCAGTACTGGCCTTTGGAAGGCGAGTCGAGACAGCCGATCAGGTTCATCAGCGTGGACTTGCCGGAGCCGGACGGGCCCATGATGGCCACGTATTCGTTGCGCCGGATGCGCAGGTTGATGCCACGCAGCGCATGCACCTGTTCCGAGCCCATATCGTAGGTTTTCCACAGATCCTCGGTTGCGATCATGTGGGAATTGAGTGCGGCCCAATTTGCGGGCTTGTCGATTGGCAATACCTCGGCAGTCGCCATCTTGCTCTCCTTATGCGGATCGGGCTCGTGCACGCACGCTCCTATGGCCGTTCTATCTTGGACGTTCTAACCTAGCAGAAGTTAGATGCTTGTCTGTAAAGACGCGGCTTGCCGCGTCTCCGAGCGCAGGGTGAGACGGGGCAAGCCCCGTCTCTACTAACTCTCTTCTTCTTTTTTCGGGGCCGAGTTATCTATTTTGACACTCGTTCCCGGCTTCACCGTACGCAGAATCTTGTAGCTTCCGGTGATCACCTCGTCACCCTCTTGCAGGCCCTTGGTGATCTCAATATCGGTGGTGCCACTGATGCCGGTCTCCACCGGAACGAATTCGGTTTTCTTGCTGCGAATCACAAACACGCCTTGCACTTCTTCCTTCTGCTTCGCTGCCTCCACCGGAGCGCTGGTGGCGGCCTCCACTTTATTTTTATTGCCCTTCGCCGCGTCCTTGGGCACGAGTTCTGCCTGGGTGCGGACGGTCAACGCCTGAATCGGAATGCTGAGCACGTTACTGCGAGTCGCGGTCGTGATCTTGGCGGTCGAGGAGAGGCCCGGACGCAGGTCCGCAGGTGGGTCGGTAAGCGTCACGACCACTTTGAAGTCCTTCGCTTCTTCACTGGTCGAAGTAGCCTGCGAGGTAGCCACGCCGGTCGAGCGCACGATGGCGTTGTCTCCGATTTCGCTGACGACCCCGTGAAAAACCTTGTGGGGGATAGCGTCGATGGTCACGTCCGCGGATTGGCCGAGATGCACATTGACAATATCAGTCTCGTCCACTTTGACCTCCGACGTGATCACGGACATGTCGGCAATCGTCATCAGCGTGCTACCCGGTGAATTCTGGATTCCGATGACCACGGTCTCGCCCTCGCGCACCGGAAGATTGGTGATGACGCCGTCAAAAGGCGCTTCGTACGTGGTCTTTTGCAGCACGTCGGAAACCCGAGTCAAGTTGGCCTGATTCTGCGTGATGTGCTTGTCCATCGAATCTTTCTGCGCCTTGGCTTGGGCGACGCGAGCTTCAGCTTGGGCTAATCCGGCGTCAGCGGATTCCCACGCCGCCTTCTTGACGTCGTAATCCTGCTTGGCGATGAGGGCTGCGGCGTACAGGCCCTGGGCACGATCCCAGTCAAGCTTGGTGTGGACGGCGTCGGATTTGGCGCGGTTCAGGTCCGCGAGCGAGGTGTTCAGGGCGGCATCGGCAGCGGCTGCGTCGGTTACCGCCGCCTGCACGGACGCGCGCGTGGCATTGACGTCTGCCGAGGATTGCACGTTCTCAAGCTGTGCCAGTAACTGTCCCTTCTTCACGCGGTCGCCTTCCTTGACGTGCAGCTTGATGATCTTGCCGAAGGCATTGGCTCCAATGTTCACGTAAGTCTTAGGCTTGATTTCACCGGAAGCGCTAACCACCGAGGAAAGGTTCTGCTTTTGCACTTTCCCGGTTTGCACCGTCACCAGGTTTTTCTGGCTCTGGTAAACCGTGACGGCGACAATGATGCCGAGCACGAGGGCCGCGCCCACCCCGATCAATGCTTTCTTCCATGTCTTCATAACGAAGTCTTCGTCTTCATGAGCTGAGTTTTCACCAACGCTCCTGCCCAACCAGCCATCACGCCCGCAGCCGGTTCAGAGTTCTCGGCTTCCCTCCCGGTTCTGCATATAGAACGGCGAAAACGCAAAACGATTGCGCATGAACAGTTACGTTCAGACGAGAGAGAAAGTTCCCGAACCCCGCGAGGCAGCCTCTACCCCTTGTCGCTTTTCCGCTTGTGGAGGAGGACCCGCGGCAGCAATTCATTATATCGTGCCCCAGCCTGCCGCCCGCCGGTCTGCCAGTGAATCCCTCCTCGACCGCAAGACGCGGATTCTTAAGGGATTTAGAAGGGGGGCTCGGCGCAGAAAATCTTTTCCTGACAGGCCACTTCTTCTTGCCTTGTTGTATCCAATGAACATAGAATTAGGCAACTGACGTTTCTTGTGAGGTAGGCCCTTCTATGTTCTCCGCAGGCTTTCGAAATCGTTGCTCGGTGGGTGTACTAGCTGGAATGATCGCGCTGGGTTTTGCCGCCATTTCCCAAGCCCAAGACCAGGACAAGGATGCGAAGGGCTCCGAGGGAACACAGACCGATCCCTTGAAGCGTCCAATCCCGGAAAAACAGAGGAAGGCAAACGCCAAGGCGCTCAAGATTGAGTTGAGCAAGACTTATCGCAAGTGGCTGGACGAGGACGTGCGCTGGATCATCACCGACGAAGAAAGATCCGCCTTCATGCAGCTCTCCAACGACGAAGAGCGCGACCAGTTCATCGAGGCCTTCTGGCAACGGCGCGATCCCACGCCCGACACCGAAGAGAACGAATTTAAAGAAGAGCACTACCGGCGTATTGCGTATGCCAACGAGCACTTTGCGGCCGGCATCCCTGGTTGGAAGTCCGATCGCGGTCGAATATATATCGTGTTTGGGCCGGCGGATGAGATTGAGTCTCATCCCTCCGGTGGCAGCTACGAACGTCCCATGTCAGAAGGCGGCGGCGAGACTTCCACTTTCCCCTTCGAGCAATGGCGATATCGCTATCTGGAGGGGATTGGGCAGGAAGTGATCATCGAGTTCGTCGACACCTGCATGTGCGGCGACTATCACATGACGCTGGACCGTTCGGAAAAGGACGCCTTGAAGTACACCCCGAATGCCGGTCTGACCCTGTATGAACAAATGGGCATGGCTAACAAGGCGGATCGTTTCACCAACGGCGGCTTGGAGCAACTGGGCGCCGGGCCGTTCAACCAGGATTTGCAGTCCAAGGAATTCGACCGCCTGGGACAGTTCGCCAAACTTCAGGCGGCGCCGGCAGTGAAGTTCAAGGATCTGGAAGAAGTGGTCAGCCACAAGATCAGCGTCAACCTGATGCCCTTTGATGTGCGAGCGGACTTCGTGAAAGTGACCAGCGACACGGTGCTGGTTCCGGTCACGATTCAGATCAAGAACCGCGACGTCACTTTCCAGAACAAGGACGGCGTGGAGCGCGGCACCGTCAATATCTTCGGGCGCGTGACCACGCTGACCGGCAAGATCGTACAAACCTTTGAAGACACCGTGCAGGTCGATGTGCCGGTGGAATTGCTGCCCAAGACGGCTGAAAACTCTTCGGTGTACTGGAAAGCGCTGCCCCTGCGCATCAGCCAGAATCGCTACCGGTTGGACATCGTGGTCAAGGACGTGAACGGAGATCGCACCGGGAGTTGGGAACATGCGATCGTGATCCCGGACTTCAGCGAGGACAAGTTGAGCAGTTCAACTCTGATCATTGCCGACCAGATGGAACCGGTGGCGACCAAGAACGTGGGCACGGGTAGTTTCGTGATCGGGACCACAAAAGTACGGCCGCGGGTGGCGCCTTCCGACGGCAAGCCCATCTCGTTCAAGCGCAATCAGAAGCTGAATTTCTGGATGCAGGTTTACAATCTCAGCGTGGACGAAAAGACCCACAAGCCTTCGGCCACATTCGAATATAATGTGACCGACGCCAACAACAAGGCCGTTATCCATACCGTCGAGTCGACGGACACGATGGGCAATGTGGGCGATCAGGTCACGCTGCAGAAGACGCTTTCCGCCGCTAACCTGCAGCCCGGCCTGTACAAGATCGAGATCAAAGTGAACGACAACCTTTCCAAGCAGATGGTGGATCCAACGGCGACCTTCGCTGTGGAGTAAGCCGCTGTCTGGTTCCCTGGAGGTGTGGGCGAGATGTTGCGAAAGCTCGGGTTCCTCGTAGTTGTCGTCGTCATCAGTACGAGCGTGTCTGTTCCGGCGTGGTCGGGAACTGCCTCAGGCTCAATCCCGGGTGCGATATCCGGATACGTTCGCGATGGGAGCGGCGCGCCGCAAATGGGCGCGGTGGTGGAAGTACTCGGTTCAGCCGCCCAGGCGCTGAAGGTCTTCACCGACGATCGTGGTTTCTACTCGGTCGCGAGTCTGCTGCCCGGAACGTACAGCGTCAAAGTGAGCGCGCCTTCGTTTCTTCCTACGCTGCGCGAGAGGATCGGCGTGCGTGCCGGCGCGAAGCTGATGGTGAATGTCACGTTGACCACACTGTTCGAGGCCATCCAATTGGTTCCTTTGCGCGGCCCGGTGGACGATGACGACTGGAGGTGGACTTTGCGTTCGGTGTCCAACCGGCCCATCCTCCGTGTGCTTGAAGATGGCACTACCGTGGTTGCGCAGAACGGCGAGTCGGCCGCTAATCACGACTTGAAAGGTACCGTGAGCTTCGTGGCTGGATCGCCCGAACAGGGTTTCGGCAGCCCGGCAGATATGAACGCCGGGTTTACCGTGGAGCGTTCGCTGTTATCGAGCGGCACCCTGCGGCTGAACGGCAACCTCGGTTATGAAGCCGACGGCCAGAGCATCCCGGCAGTGATTCTTCGAACGGCCTACACCAGCCGTTTCAACGGTGTATTTGAACCTTCCGTGGCGATTACAGCCCTCCGGCTCAATTCGCCTGACCTGAACACGATGCCGGGCGCCTCGCTACAAGCGCTGTCGGTGACCAGTTCCGATCGGATCGTCCTCGGCGACAAGCTGGAGGTGAAGGTCGGCAGCGAATTGCAAACCATCCAATTTATGGGGCGCGTAAACGCGTTCAAGCCCTTCGCGTCCGCCGATCTGCATATCACGCCGAACACCGTGCTGGAATATCAATACGCGAGTTCAGTCCCCAACATGGGACTGCAGGATCATTTGGCGGAGGGCGGCGATCGTTTGGATTCGGTTTCGTCGGACTTGAGCGAAACCGCGCCGCGTATGAGCATCACTGGGTTTTCTCCGGCGGTCGAGCAAGCCCGCCACCAGGAAGTGTCCGTGTCCCAACGCATCGGCAAGAATAGTATGCAGGTCGCATTCTACTCCGACAGCATGATCGATCCGGTGCTTACCGGTGTTGGTGAAATAACGCCGGGCGGGATGATGCCGGGCGAAATGACTGCTGAATCCGGTGATGTGCTGCCCGATGTGTACTCGGGTACGTTCAGCTATCAGGGGAACAATTTCGCGACGCACGGGATGCGGGTGGTGCTGCAGCGGAAACTGTACTCCGATCTGACCGCAACCCTCGATTATGCCTATGGAGGCGTGCTCGACCTGTCGCGCCCCGACGTCCAACTCCAGGACGCACGCGAGTGGATTCACGCCGAACGGCGACAGGCTGTGGCAGCGAAGTTCAGCGGAACTCTGCCCAAGGCGAAGACGCGTTGGATAGCCTCGTATCGTTACATGGGTGGCCGCACGTTGACCCCGGTCGATCTCTTCAATACTTCAGCGGGTCAGTCCGATCCTTACTTGAACCTCTGTATCCGGCAGCCGATTCCGGCCAGTTTCCTCGCCGGACACATGGACATTCTCATGGACCTGCGAAATCTTCTGGCGCAGGGCTATGTGCCCGTGATGGGACAGGACGGACACACGGTTTATCTTGTTCAGTCGGCGCGCTCCGTGCGCGGCGGTGTAGCCTTCAGCTTCTAGAATCTGTAGATTCGCCATCCGTTATTCGGTAGACTCGTCATCCGATATTCCGTAGACTCGCTCTGTTATTCCGTAGACTTCCGGCGATTGCTCTGGGCAGCTCGCCCTCCACGCCTTCCGGCTAACTCTCGGTCGCCTCCCGGCGACGCAGGTTCCCGCAGTGATTCCTTTCACCAACTTCCTGCTGTGAGATTGCGCACTGTTCTTTCGCGAACAAACGTTTATAATGCCGCGCATTCAAGTGGAACTGTGTTTGCTATTCGCGGAGCGTGGGTCTGTTCCAATGCCCGCGACGACCTAAGGAGGACCAGGAATGAAACGGCATTTATTATTAATGGTGTTTGTTGTTCTCTCCACGGCCATGCTCGTCGGCCAGACGTTTCGTGGGACAATCCTCGGCTCCGTGACTGATTCCTCCGGAGCATTCGTAGCCGGAGCGACGGTCAAAGTGCGCAACTTGGCCACTGGCCTGGAGCGGACTGCGACCACGAGCACGGATGGCAGTTACTCGGTGCCTGAGTTGCCCATCGGCACATACTCCGTCACCATAACCCAGACTGGCTTCCAAACCGCAATCACCAACAATGTCGAGGTAGACGTGGCCACTGAGCGGCGCGTCGACGCGCAGTTGAAAACCGGCCAAATCACACAGACAGTGGAGGTCTCCGGCGGCGACCTTCCCCAGATCGAAACTCAGTCCAATGAGCTGGGAGGTGTGCTGACGAGCAAGTCGGTCGAGGATATGCCCATCAACGGCCGCGACTATACCAAGTTGATCTACTTGAATCCCGGTGTCGCAGGTTCGCCCGATCAGATCACCGATTCCCCGGGATCGTTTGGTGAGTTTTCCATGAACGGTGCCCGCGGACGCTCCAACAATTACCTGCTCGACGGCACCGACATGAACGACGGATACCGCAACGATCCCGCCATCAACCAGGGCGGTGTGTTCGCCGTTCCCTCGGCGATTCTTCCGATCGGCGCTGTCGCCGAAATGAAGGTGCTTTCCAACTTCGAGCCCGAGTATGGACGCAATGCCGGGGCCGTGGTCAACATCGTGACCAAGAGCGGCACGAACGTTCTCCACGGCGAATTTTTCGAGTACTTCCGCAACGACGCGCTCGATGCGCGCAACTACTTCAACACGGAAGCGCTGCGGTCGCCCTTCCACAACAACCAGTTCGGTGGGTCGCTCGGCGGTCCGATCGTGAAGGACAAAACCTTCTTCTATGCGAACTACGAAGGTCAACGCGAGACCGTGGGAACGGTGACGCTTGCCTGCGTGCCGGATCCGGCGCAGGTCCAAGCCGACATTAACACCATAACCGCCGCGGATCTGACGCCGAGCGTAGTCACACAAGCGATGTTGAAGTTCTGGCCGGCGCCGAACATTCCGGGAACCTACGGGAACCCCAGTGCACCTGGAACTGGGGAGGATGTGGGGTGCCCCGTCGGCCCCAACGCTTCGTTGATTACGCCTTCGTACAACAACCTCAGCAGTGTGATCGGAAAGATCGACCACAATTTCAATCAGAACAACATTTTGACCGGCCGCTATTTCTTCGGCGACAGCACACAGTCCTTCCCACTCGCCTTGACCGCGTCCGGCGGCCAACTCCCCGGCTTCAACACCATTACCCCAACCCGCGTCCAGTTGGTCTCTCTCTCCTACGTGCACACCATCGGCACCAACAAGGTGAACGAACTGCGCTATGGCTGGAACCGGTTCGCGGAAGGGTTTTTTACCCAAGACCAGAACTTCCACCCGAGTTCGATCGGCCTGTGCGCGGCCAGTTCAGTCGCGGACTGCCAGGGCTCCGGCCCGCACGATTCCGGCCTGCCCATCATTCTGCTTTCGGGCACGCCGAGTGGAACGAGCTTCTTTGCGCAGCCAGGCTCGACCTCCGGCGACCCGCGGCAACGCGTGGATACCAATAATCAGTTCATCGAGAGCTTTGCCTGGAAGGTAGGTAAGCACGACGTGAAGGCCGGGTTTGAGTTCCGCCGCACCAGCATTGAACAGTACTTCGACAAGTATTTCCGCGGGCGTTTGAAATTCAACACCACTTACAATCCCGACGGCACCGTAGACATGGGGGCGCTGGAGAACTTTTTGGCAGGGAACGTTGAAGGCGGCCTGCAGTACTCTGGCGATTCCCGCCGCCATACCTTCGAGAATGGCTACGGTCTCTATTTGCAGGATGCTTTCCGACTAACCCCCCGCCTTACGATTAACTATGGCCTGCGGTGGGACTATTACGGCATCGTGCAAGAGAAGAACAACCTGTTTTCTAATTTCCTGGTGACCAGTTTCGATCCGGTCAGCGACACCGGGACGGGCAACTATTTGCAGGTGGGCACCCCCGGACTCAGCCGGTTGTATAACCCCGACCACAAGGATTTTTCCCCGAGAGCCAGTATCGCCTGGGACCCGACGGGAAAAGGCAAGACCGTAATTCGTGCTGGGGCCGGCCTTTTCTATGACGCCTTCTCACAGGACATCTTCCTCGGCCATCTGCCCTATCCCGCCTACTACGCCCCTGGGCCCGCCTACGGCAATTTTGGTGGCGCATACGCGATTACTGGCGCATCGCTAAATGTCTCCACGATTACTGCCGGGCAACCCGTCTATGGCGCGTCAGACTGCTCGACCCAGGAGTGTGACGTTTTCGCAGTCGATCCAAACATCAAGACGCCTTACATGGAGAACTTCAACATCAACATCCAACGGCAGATCAGCAGTAAGACCACGCTCCAGGTGGGCTATGTGGGATCGCAGGGGCACCGGCTCTTCCGGTTCTACGATATTAGCCAGCCGAACCAGGCAGAAATCACCGCGTGTGACACGGGCGTGGATACGCGGTGCACCGCCGGGATAAACGACTTCGGCGTGCCGCGCCCGTTCGTCGGTAGCACCAATGGTGCGTTTTATATCTTCCAGGAGAAGTCCACCGGGAAATCGAATTACAATTCACTGCAAACCAGTTTC
>Ga0187862_10005891_pt1 | contig 11208 bp, 10 predicted proteins | sample June2016WEW_10_1_FD_133003 | JGI IMG/M metagenome (GOLD analysis project Ga0187862, IMG submission 133003) | Peatland microbial communities from SPRUCE experiment site at the Marcell Experimental Forest, Minnesota, USA - June2016WEW_10_150 | ecosystem: Environmental > Terrestrial > Soil >...
CGCATGTGGACCAAGACAGTCCGCAACCTGTTTGCCGAAACCGTTTCCATCATCGCCAACTACGGCGTGACGCCTGAAGACCGGTTGGTGGCGACGGTCAGTCCCAATCATATCTACGGTCTGCTCTACGCCGTTTTGACGCCGCTTGTGGCCTCGGCCGCAGTGGCGCCTGAGACCCCGTCATTTCCAGCCGAAATCGAATCAGCGGTGCGGGATAACGGCGCTTCGATCCTGATCAGCGTGCCGGCCCACTACCGGGCTCTCAACGGCCACCCTTTTGCCTCGATCTCCTTGCGTTTGGCGTTCTCTTCGGCCGGTATGCTTGCGGCCGAAGATGCGGAGTCCTTTAGCGCCCAGACCGGCGTGGGTGTCGCCGAAATTTATGGTTCGACCGAGACCGGCGGCATCGCGGGACGAGTCCGGGCCGATGGGCAGAGCGATTATCGGCCATACGCCGGCATCGATATCAAAATCGAAGCGGAGCGATTGAAGGTGCGTTCCGATTATCTCTCCCCGGAGCTGCTTTTGGACGAGGAGGGCTATTTCATGGTCGGTGATCGCGCCAGGGCCACCGTCGGCAACCAGTTTGAACTGCTTGGCCGGGTCGACGGTATTGTCAAGGTAGGCGGAAAGCGTGTGGATTTGGAAGCCGTGCGCGAAAGTCTCAAACGGCAACCTGGTATCACCGATGCTCTGGCCATTTCCCTGCCCGTGGGAAAGGGCCTGGAAAACCTGGTTGTGGCCGTTGTAGAGGGCCGTCCGGAAACTGTGGATTTGACCTCATTGCGGCTGGATGATTTGGAAACCTGCGCCCGGCCTCGTCGCATAAAAGTTGTGGAAAAAATCCCGGTGACGGAAGCCGGCAAGTACGATCGCAAAACCATCGAGGCGTTGTTTCGCTTTGACGGGCACGATCGGGGGTCGGCTGAAGCAATGGCCGAACCGCTCTGTGAGCAGGGAAACGCCATTATGCAACAATTGCCTGATACGTTGGTTGCTGTGGGGAAGGAATGAGAAGAACCGCAATTGTTTGGCGGGTGAATGGTGGGCAAGGCGGCGACTGAGGGTTGGCGGCTCTGGTGAGATATGGTTGCGTCCAGTCTTGTCAAACCGGAGGGGCCATGAGGGCCAGGAGAGTGCTTCCGAATGGCCATGGAAGGACCTTTCTGCTGTGTGGTGCCCGGGGCGATACAAGGAGGGTTTGAAATGGTTCTAAAAAGGGGAATCCTTTTCCTGGTTGTAGCCATATTCTTGGGCGGATGTGCATCGGTTGGCTATCTCAGGCTGGGGTCGCATGGCGCCCCTGTCGAATCCAGGGTTCTTGAAAAGAATTATGAGATTGGAGAGATTCGATCTGTTTACGTGGGCGAGCCTCTTATCAAGCATACGGATTACTACCAGGTCTGTAAGCCTATCGACAAAATCCGGCCTACAAACAACTTCACTATCCATGATATTCCATCCATCCCATGGGCCCCATGGACCGTGCCATGGACGGCCGCCATCGGCACAGCCGATGAAACGTATACCATAATCGGTACCGTCGCCCACGATGGCAATAACTATAACGTGTTCAGGATCGACAGCAGTCCTGAGTGGGGATTTGCTGTGTCGGATGATGGGGTGCTGCTCAGGAATCCCCTGTCCCTTCGGAATAACTTGTTGTTGCCCATGGAAATGTACAGAATCGAACCGGAATCCACTCGGTTCGTCAGATCGACAGAAACAGTGATCGACACGAAGCGTGGATACATCAATTTTGAAATCATCTACACAGGCTTGAACGACAAATCCATAAATCTGCTTTATAGGGAATATGCACCCGAAGACATCGGCAAGCCTGCTTCATACCAGAATCTCACTTATCCATTGAACTCGAACATCCTCAGGTTCCGAAAAATACTCATTGAATTGAAGAAAGCCACAGATCAGCAGATCACCTTCGCCGTGCTGGAAGATAATGATTAGTATCATTCATGGCATAGGCCATGAACTTCTAAGTGGCGGCGACATTCGCTCTGAGGTGAAACAAGATCAAGATGTCAGCGAGAACAAAGTTGAAAACGTGCTCTCGACGTCATTGAAAACGCCAAGGGAAGTCTGAATCGAGCAAGGATACTCTCAATCCCACAGATCTCCATCAGGTTGAAAGCAAGTCTCTTTATTCTATCGTCGAATACCAAAGAGAGGGGGCTTTAAGGAGAACATGGCAAGCCCGCTCATCAGGGTATTGGCTAGGAGCCTGTCTGAGAAATGGCATTGAGAGCCATTTTCTGCTACTATGGCCACACTATGGAAAACACTTCCGGTCGCTGGAAGATGTTTCAAAGACTCACAGGGGGCCTTTGTTAAGAAGCCGCGTGGAATTCATCCGCTTGCTTCCCCTGTGCTTCCCCGACAAAAATCAATTATTGCTAAAGCTGGAGCCGGCGATGGGATTTGAACCAGCGACCTGCTGATTATGAATCAGTTGCTATGCCACTGAGCTACGCCGGCAACCCCCCATCACAAAGTAGGGAAGCCCCGGCGAGAGGTCCGAAAAGACGGCACTGAGCTACTTATGAAAGTTCTCCTGATCTCTGGTAAAATCGAACCAAAATCTTCCACCGAGAAGCCACTTTCCTGGCCCAACCCCATACCAAACCCGCCTCCCTGAACACCCGTTTGAAGCCAAGAGCATGGCTTTTGAGAAATTCGATGAAAAATCGAAGAATGGAAAAGGGATTAGTACTTGTTCAAAAGTAGCTGATTTGTCTTGCCAAAATGCTCCCACTGCTCATAATTAAGCCACACAGCCAATACGACTACGAAAATGGAGGGTTCTAGCATGGCCAAAAAACTACTCGAAATCGCCGCCGAAATCGTACAAACCCAAGCAGCGTCAGCTTCAATGACAACAATGGAGATTGCATCTTCTCTTCGAGAGGTATTCCAAACTCTCCAAGCGATGCAGAAGGCTGAAGGCGAAGGAACCGTGCTCGCCCCGCAAATGATGCCTGAAGAAGCTCCCAAAGCCATTGCTCCTCAAGACTCCATTCAAGATGACAAAGTGATTTGCCTTGAATGCGGGGCAGAGATGCGCCAATTAACCACCAAGCATCTTGTCAGTCACGGCATGAACCAGAAGGAGTACAGGAAGAAATACGGTTTCACAATGCGGACCCCATTGGCGGCAAAGTCATTGACCAAAGCCAGAAGCAAAGCAGCGAAAAAGAGGGGGTTGCCTGAGAATCTACGGAAGGTGATTGAAGCCAGAAGGCAGGCAAAGGCCAAAGTGGCAGCCAAACCAGCGGTAACAGAGAAAGTGACAGCGAACAAACCGAAGCGGACGAGACTTAGGAAGAAAAAAGCATAATTCCGGCTGAAATGCAAAAACCGGTCTCATTGACGTGTCAATTGCATGTTCGATAGGAAAACCTTTGTCGGGCTTGGGGTCGCATGGAAGTTTTTTCGGCTAGAATCCGATGCTACCACGCTGTTCGGGTGGATTGAGCACAAGCTGATACATTATTCCAGGCAACTCGGCATGAGGGCGGTATGATAATACGTGAACCGGAACCAAAAGGTAATGGAGACGCTATGTCTAAGGCTTTAATCATCCTTCTGGCGATTTGTGCGCTTTTCACTATCTTTAGCCCGGTTTGGGGGGCAAGCGATGGGGCCATGAAGCTGCGCGCTCTTAACGGCCTTTCCGAATTCATACCATCGGAAGCTTTCCTGAACGGCAATTTCGTCGCCGATGAAATCGAACCGCAATACGTGTTTGGAAAAGTCAAAGATTTTTGGAAATCCCGGTCCTGCCCGACCAACTGGCTCATCGAGGAGAGCGAGAGAAACAGGGTTAAAGACCATGAGAACGTGTCCGGCCCCATCGAGTATACTATCTATCTCGAAGAAGACTGCCCTGGAAAGGTGGCGTATTACGTCTTTGTTGATCGCACCCAGGCGAAATCCGACCAGTGGATGGAATGGCGCAGGAAGTTCCACGGTAAAAACAGGACTGAGCCGCAATACGGAGAGGTCAGCGCCCTTCTGGAAAAGGCAGCCCAGAGCGGATTCCCCGTTGACGCCGAGCTTCGGTTCATCGAGCTTGCAGACAATCTGATTTCGCAAAAACCTGAGGATTTCCTGACTGGCGATCTCAAGATGAGCCCGATATACGACCTCAAGCGGGGCAAGCCTATCACCAAATGATGCCGTGGATCAGTCAGGCGAAGGTCAATTCAAAATTTTCAGAATAAAATTTTTACTTTATGTCTGGAGGCCGCGTAATGAAAAAAAAAGAGAAACGCGAAGGTTTAACTCGCCGCGACTTTATCAAAACCGTTGGATTGGCAGGAATAGCTTCAACCGGACTGGATATGGGCAAAGCCGATGCCGCTCCGGAACAGGCTGACGCCGGAAAACCTGCCCTCCCCAAGCGCAAGCTGGGTAAAACCGGTGCCGAAGTGTCGGTCCTCGCGCTCGGTGGGATGTTCGACACGATCAATAATCAGCTAATGATAAGGCAGGCCCGCAACTGGGGCGTGACTTTCTGGGACACAGCCGAAGGGTATGGAAATGGTTTGAGTGAGGAGGGCTTCGGGCGTTTTTTTGCGCGAAATCCCGATGCCAGGAAAGATATATTCCTGGCTACAAAGGTCCGCGCCGGCGAGCCCGAAGCCATGACGGCGGCGCTGGACAAATGCCTGAAGAGGCTCGCCACGGATTACGTCGATTTGTTCCACGTGCCTGGAATAGACGACTTCAGACGGATAGCGGAACCGAATCCATTAAAACAATGGGTTGCTGGGATGAAACGGGGGGGCAAGATCAAATTTTTCGGGTTCGCCACTCATGAGAACATGGAAAGCTGTCTGCTGGACGCAGCCAAAGCAGACTGGATCGACGCAGTTATGTTCGCTTACAGCTTCCGGCTTATAAACGGCGTGAAGATGAAGGAAGCGATCGCTGCATGCGCGGATAAGGGGATCGGGCTCGTCGCCATGAAAACGCAGGGAGGCCGACAGGTACAGACGGACAGCGAAGCCGAAATGCAGATGGTCGAACGATTTATCGAACGCGGCTTTACCGATAAGCAGGCCAAGATCAAGGTCATACTGGAAAATCCAAACATTGCGAGCATCTGCTCCCAGATGCCGAGCCTGACGATTCTTTCGGCCAATGTGGCAGCGGCGCTGGACCGGACGCGTCTTACGAGGAGCGATTTCGAGCTGCTGGAAAGATTTGCCGCCGAAACTCACGCAAGCTACTGCGCCGGATGTGGCCGGATCTGCCATGAGGCGGTCGGAGGTGCGGTGCCGATCAGCGATGTTATGAGATGCCTTATGTACTACCGCGATTACGGCGAACGCGACTTGGCGCGTGAGGTTTACGCCGGTTTACCGGACGGGGCCAGGGCTAGGCTCACGCAAGTCGATTATTCCTTTGCAGAGAAGGCCTGCCCACAGAGACTTGCAATATCGAAGCTCATGCGCGAGGCTTCAGAAATATTGATCTAAGGCTTGGGACACCAAAACAATGAAAGGATGCTAAATAGCAAAATTCCTTCAAGGGAGATTTTTGCTGCCCCCCCTTTTCTAATAACTCATCCGGAAGGGATTTCTCAAATTATGGAGAGCGGCAGGCAAGATGTGGGAACCGATATAGTTATTCAGAGACAAAGCGTCACTCTGATTTAGGCTTCCGCCTTGTTCAACCAGCATATGAAAGAGATCAAACGTCTTAGTGCAAAAGCCAAACTGGAAATCTTCTCCCGCTGTAACTCTCATCTCGATACTGCCGACCTCATGATCGCTGTACTGGATGGCTCTCAGGTGGATGATGGGACCGCATGGGGAATCGGGTATTTTTATGCCGGAAAATCACCCAAACAGAAAATTATCGGGATCAGAACTGATTTCCGCCGGGCGGGGGAGAGTGAAGACGCCGTAGTAAATGCTCTGATCTCTTCTTCTGATTTATCATGGGGAAATATCATCTGACGTTGACAGTCTTCTTTCCCATACATACTTTCATAAGACCCCAAGAGGTCGAAGTAGGAAGTCCGGTTAAAATGCCCAGCCGAAATACTCAACGGAAAAAGAAAGAGTCGTGTCTTCATTGGGAAGTTGAGAAAACAGGCTGGGATGAATCAAACATGGTGAAGGCCGGCAAACTGAAAAGGTCACTTGGGGTTTAATTTTTTCTGAAGCTACCCTCCAATTTGCGCCAGGAAATTAATTTGACCTCACAGCATATTGATTGCACGATATGCATAATGCTATTAATCTTTTTCTAGTATTAGGTATCTTATTTACCCCATTCTTCCCCCCGTAAATCCCCCTTGTCAATTTCGAAAGTTCATCTATCTTCCGCCCTTAAAAGCATGTTCCCTATCTTACCGTATCTGGATGCAGCGGGTCGTTCCATTTATTGTTACCGGAAGGAAATAAAGATGATTTATGAACACGATCCCGAATCGCCATTTTCGAAAATCCTGGTCAAGAACGGTTTCTCGGTGGTTGGCACTATCCGAAGGAATTTGATAACCGGCCACTATCATTTCTACGAGAACCAGGGTGATGCATTGAATTGCCGGCTCCAGGAAAAGAGAATTGACAGCATGAAAATTAAAATAGAAGAGCTGCTCAATCTTCGAAAGGCGAGTTAAGGATTACCAACCTCCCAGCATTAAATGCCTGAATATACCTCAGGCAGTTTCTATAAATATGGAGTGATGCACAAACGGGGCTGAAATCGTCAGAGCAACACTTCAACGGCCGTCCGCAGGAGGTTAGAGTGGAACATTGGGAGGGGGAACTTATATCCCAAAGCTTGGCAGGCCGCAACCCCGCCTTCCTGGAAGAAATCCGTAAAATCCCACAAATAGCAAGATGCGCGGCCAGTGTCCTGATATCAGGGGAAACCGGCACGGGGAAAGGAGTTTGCGCTCGACTGATCCATCGCTTGGGTAAGAGAGCAAACAAGCCCCTGGTATCCATCAACTGCGGCGCCCTCCCGCCAGAACTGGCCGAAAATGAGCTGTTCGGTCATAGGAATGGAGCTTTTACTGGGGCCACGGCCATAAAGAAGGGACTGATCGGCGAGGCGGAAGGCGGGTCCCTTTTTCTCGATGAAATCGACAGCTTACCCTACTCTGCACAGGTCAAGCTGCTTCGTTTTCTCCAGGAGAAAACGTATCGTCCATTGGGTTCGACGAAGGAATGCCGGGCTGACGTGAGAATCATTGCGACCTCCAGCATGGCGCCTGAAGAGGTTCTGGCTTCCGGTAGAATCCGCCGCGATCTCTATTACCGCATCAATGTCCTCCAACTCAGACTTCCTCCATTGCGGAATCGGCGCGAAGACATCCCTCTTTTGGCCGTTCACTTCCTGAGAGAACATTTGCACGAGTCCGAGAAACGCATCGAGGGTTTTTCGCTGCGAGCTATGCAGAAGCTCCTTTTTTACGACTGGCCAGGAAATGTGAGGGAGTTGGCACATGTGATCGAGCGCGCTGTGGCGCATTTGCAAAAGGGGACGATTGATGCCTGCGATATCGGGCTTCCGGAGGTAGCGCCTTTTAAACCTCTTAATGATGCCAAGGAGAGATTCGTTGTGGATTTTGAAAGGCGTTACGTTCAGCAGATGCTCTCGCTTGCCCAGGGTAATATTTCCGAGGCTGCCAGGGCCTCCAAAAAGCATCGGCGCGCATTCTGGCAGCTTATCCGCAAGCACCGCATCGATACTCACCATTACAGGGAAATCCAGGTCCAAATTCGACAAGGTGGCGCTTTGGGAGGTAAGGCAGGATATACCCACTGAATCTCTGGAGGCAAGGATTGTTCATCACTGGGGCCGCTTGAGTTCGAACTTCTGTATTCTTCAGCCACCCTCCCTATTCATTGCAGCCTGCAAAACCCTGGAGCACTTGAATGCACATTTTACAATTTCCAATCCTGCCATCAATGAAAACGTTTGGTAGCCCACTTTTCGAATAAGTTCTGTACCTTCGCTTATGAAAAACCGGTAATGCGTCACTTTTACTATGCCGATAACAAAGAGGGGTAAAAAGTCTTCTTTCTGTTTGAGGTGGCGGACAAAGTGCTGGCAGATTTAGTTCTGAAAAATAGAAGCTATAGGCGGTTTTATCAGAAACACAGCATTGATTCGAAGACTCTGAAAGATCTCGTGAACTTGGCTAGACTGTCAGCGTCTGACGGCAACGCTCAACCGCTCAAGTACATTCTCTCCTATGATCCTCAAAAGAACGCCTTGATCTTTCCCCACCTCACCTAGGCTGCTTTCTTAAAGGATTGGCCAGGGCCAAGCGATGGGGAGAGACCTTCCGCCTACGTTATCATCCTGGGGGACAGAGAGATAAGTCAATCTTTTGGCTGTGATCACGGGATAGCCTCTCAGACCATGCTTCTCGGTGCTACTGAAAGAGGTCTTGGTGGGTGCATCATCGGCACAATACAGAGAGAAAATTTAAGAACAGCTTTAGAAATACCGCCCCGCTTCGATATCTTGCTTGTTTTGGCTCTGGGCAAGCCCAAGGAGAGAGTAATGATCGAAAGGGTCGATGCTTCTGGCAATACCAAATATTGGCGTGATAATGAAGGGGTACATCACGTCCCTAAGCGATCCCTAGAAGACATTATTATTGGATAACTCCGTAGTGAACTTAAAATGCTCGTGTGACCGGATCGTGAGGTCGAACGCGGGTAAAACATATAGACATCAAGGAACAGGATATGAGCGAGGAGACGAAAACAATATTAACCAAAAAGCTTTTTATGGGCCTTCCCGAAGGTGTCTTCATCATGAGCAACATTATGGACGCGCCTGGACATCCGACATGTTTCGAGTCCGTTTCCTCAGCCTCTGAGAGAGGGAATCAATGGGAAAGAATTGTATTACGGGGATGCAACAATCGATTCTTTTGGGTATTCAAAAATGAGGAAGAAGCAATGGCTTATTTGAACTCGCGCTTCAAGGAATCTCCCCCACCTGAACCGCTAAAGGGACCAGGACCGAAACTGAAAATCATCAAATAGCATGTGCATGTGAGAGAGACGGATTGAGAACCAACAAGAACCTGTAAGATCTTACGGGTTAGCAAACGCTCTCAAACCAAATTGTCAAGGGTCCATTTGCATACATTCAGTAGGAAAGGATCACAATCTTCGAAATTAGACAGGGCGCCAAAGGTCCCTCAGCGGTAAGAGACAAAAAGCTCTAGCGGCTCATCAAGAAATGAATTCCAAGGGCTGGAGAAGCAATTTCCGGCCCGTCTGTTTTTGGCCCAAAGAAATTTGTAACGACTGTGATTTAATCATTTCGCGCTCATTATCGGCTATTTATATCTTTAGAAAAATCCTAGCTGTTCCGAATTGGTTAAATAGTGCTTCATGCTTCTTTCCTTGAGCCAAGAATAAGGCGATCCATCCTTCTCTTGGCTCTTTCCTTTTCTCATTTTGCTTAACCCTGGCTTATCACAAGGCCGGCTGTGATTAGTTGCTTTCCTGCTGCTGACCGTATGATTGCTCTTCTGTATGGCTCTCAAGTGGATGACAGGACTGCATGGGAGATCGGCTATTTTTACGCGAAGAAATCTCCAGAACAGAAAATCATCGGGATCAGAACTGATTTCCGGCGAGCAAGGGAGAGTGAAGGCGCTGTAGCAAATGCGATGATCGAGTGCTCGTGTGATCGGGTTGTAAGGAGCAGGGAGGAGCAGGTAGAAACGATTTCCCAGCTTTTTAATGCGCCGATATTGAATTTGCTCCACAGGCCATAGAGCCTGCTATCACGTAGTGGCTCTCCTTCCGGTCGGCATTAGAAAAGCGAGGGGAATGGCGAAGAGCAGGATGAGACCGAAGAAGGTGAAGACAATCCTGAAGCCTGTGGCGAAGTTGGAGCTCAAATGGAGGACGATGGTGATCTGGGAAATCCCCAAGGCTCCTCCGATGGTGCGAAACATACCGCGCAGCCCGACAATGGTAGCCACCCTGTGGGGCATCAGCTCGATACAGGCGTTATTGGCAGCGGGCAAGGCAATGCCCACGCCGATTCCGGTGAGCAGTAGAATAAAGGAGAGCATCCCTGCCACCCCCAGCCCCGCGCTCATTATGGTGGGTAAATGCTGACTCTCCCCGATTAGTATTGTTGAGCCGGCGATGGCGGCCAATCCGAGCACGATGGGCCGCCTGTATCCCCACCTCGTCAGAAAGATGGCCGTCACGGCAGAGGCAGGAATCATGCCGAAAGACCGAGGGGTCAGTATTATGCCGCTCATCAAAGTCGAGAGCCCGTGCACGGTCGTTGCATAAAGGGGCACGAATGCAAAAACTGCGAAGACCGCGGCCCCTATGATCACGTTAAGGAGGTTTGCCGCGAGAAAGGGTACCGACCTCAACAGCGCGATGTCGAGAAACGGATCGACCTCTTTTTTCTCGTGATAAAAAAACAAGAGCAACATGGTGATGCTGAGAAACACCGAGGCTACAGCGATAAAGAGGTATCCTGCCGAGAAACTCTCACTCACGAGATTGAGGCCGAACATGAGAAAAATGACGCCCGCGCCCATGAGCGCGGCCCCCCGGTAGTCTATGGGCGGCTGCGATGAGATGCGGGAACCCTTCAGGAGCAGGAGGGTCAAGACGATCAACTATGCCGGTCGGCAGATTGACGTAAAAGATAAACCTCCACGAATAGTTGCTCACAATCCAACCGCCAATGTTCGGTCCGATTATACCCCCTATAGGGAATATACTCGTGAAGAGACCTATGGCCCTTTCCCTATTTCCCGGGAACTGATCACTCACGATACCTGATGCAGTCGGAAGGAAGGCCGCGCCTCCAACGCCTTGGAGAAATCTGAATAGTATCAGGCTATAAATGTTCGGTGAGAGGCCGCAGGCGAGGGAACTCCCGGTGAAAAGCATGAGAGAAAAAAGAAAGATCCTCTTGTGGCCAAAGCTGTCGCTCAGCTTTCCCATGAGAGGCATGGCCAAGGCGACTGCGATTAAATAGATGGAGATGGTCCACGCTGCCCAGAGGACACTCGTGTGGAAATCTCTGATGAAGCTTGGGAAGGCAACGGCGACGACCGTTGTGTCGATAGAGTACATGAGAAGGCCAAGTGCCACCGTGACAAAAATCAGATAAGGACGCATATATCGGCCTCATGCGAATGGATACAAGCTTTTCGATGTCCCGGCG
>Ga0187862_10005897_pt1 | contig 11196 bp, 7 predicted proteins | sample June2016WEW_10_1_FD_133003 | JGI IMG/M metagenome (GOLD analysis project Ga0187862, IMG submission 133003) | Peatland microbial communities from SPRUCE experiment site at the Marcell Experimental Forest, Minnesota, USA - June2016WEW_10_150 | ecosystem: Environmental > Terrestrial > Soil >...
GCAAAGCCGTCCAGCCCGGGGATCATCACGTCGAGAACCACAACATCGTAATCATTGATTTCTACTTGATAGACCGCGTCGTTGCCGTTGGCGATGACGTCCACCGCGTAGGCCTGTTCCTGGAGCCCCTTGGCAACGAAATGTGCGATCCGGGGATCATCTTCAACGAGGAGAAGCCGCATAGGCGTATCTTCCCAGATTTAAAGGGAGAATTGCACCTCTAGAAAGGTGCATTGCGTCTTTGCCGGTTTGCGATTGGCGGGCTAGTCGCCTGTTTCGCTCAGGACAGGCTGCGGTGTTTCGATCTCCGGGAGCTTCGTGAGTTCAGCAAGTTTGGCGCGCTTAACGTCCCAAACCAGCCCAAGCGTCTTGAGCGTGTAAATCCCATACCAGTTCATGTCGATCTCGTACCACTTCAGCCCGTGACGCGCGGATTGCGGGGCATAGTGGTGGTTGTTGTGCCAACCTTCGCCAAAGGTGAGAAAGGCCACCCAGAAACTGTTCTTGGAAAGATCACCCGTATCGAAACGCTGCGAGCCCCACATATGCGTGGCGGAATTCACGAGCCAGGTGGCGTGCATGCTGAAGACAGTGCGCAGGAAAACACCCCAAAATACCCAGGGCCAGCCGCCAATTAGATAAAAGATCACCGCGAGCGCAATCGAAGGAATCGCGTGCCACTTGCTGATCCACAAATGGAATTTGTCTTTGCGCAAATCAGGGACGTAGGGAAGCAGTTCGGAGCGATCCTGGTGCATGGCGCGACCGGTGATGATCCACCCCATATGGGACCAGATACCACCATCAATGGGTGAATGTGGATCGCCTTCCTTGTCGGTGTTTTGATGATGCATGCGGTGGGTGGCAACCCAGGCGATCGGGCCGCCCTCGATAGCCAGCGAGCCGCAAGTCGTCAGGAAATACTCCATCCACTTGGAGGTCTTGTAGCCGCGATGGGTAAGCAGGCGATGGTATCCCATGCCGATGCCCAGGCTGCCGGCAACCCACCACATCACAATCATTAGAATCAATGCCTTCCAGGTAAAAAAGAATATGGCTGCCAGAGCGCAGACGTGCAGCCCAATCATGATGAGGGTTACGCCCCAGTTGACGGGCTGACGAAACGTACGGTCACGGCGAAAGATAGAAAGGATGTTCATAGGCCTTTACAGAATATCACCTTAAGCACGGGAGTGTGTGCCATTCTGCACACAAATGTGCCGAAATTCCTCCTAACTTAAGGTCTAAACGCTTAGCTGCTTTTGTCCACAAGCGCACAAAAGCGCGCGCGACTCAAAAACTAGCACTTCGATTTTCCTTAGCCCGTGGGTGTGGGAAAAAAGGGAGCGGATATCGTCGCCGCAGCCAAGCCCCTTTGAAGGCAGCCTTATACCAAGCCGTGTTGCATCGACCCTCTGAACTGGGAGCCCTTAACGGAGTCATGAGGGCAGGCGGGCATCAAGGTAACCAACTGGCTCAGCTCTTGGACTGGACGCGGCGCGAAAAGATAGCGGCTGGAGTAAAAATAGGAATAAGTGCTGGAATGAGCGCGCACCACAGTTGAGGTTTTGCGGTGAGGAAGGCAGCAGCAACGTCGATGGCGCCCACCAAACAGATCAGGACGGCCATTCTTCGCAGTGAAACCGGCAAGGGCAGTGTCTGCACGGAGATTCCTCCTCCAAGGTTTCAACATACTACCGTGGCTTTATGGCGCCAGCAAGCCCCACAAGAATCCAATAGTTTTCTCGTCTAACTGATCAACGCGGAAACCGCCGAAGCGGGTAATAACCACCACATGTCTGGTTCGCCGATTAGCCAGGAGTTGAAAACCCCTCACTCACTTTTCCGACTGATGTTTCGAAAATCAACGTGCTGTGCTAAAGAATTGGGAGGCAAGCCTGAATCTCTCAATATCTTTCTCCAACTGCCATTCTTGGATTCGGCGCGAGGCGGAGTACATTAAGAGTAAGACGGCTAAGTATCCGAAACCTAGTTCGACTCGTTTAAACAGGGTCCAAGGTTCTTTCCCCGCGAGGAGCACCAGGGACATTGTCGCCCCTATAAATGCGAAAGCGGCGACAATAAGAAGAAATTGGTCCCACAGCGGTCTGCGGGGTTTCATGCCTGCCGCTTGTAGAAGACCCCCCATAGGGTGCCGGTCGAGTGTGAACACAGCCAATGCAAACTCCCAATCGAGCGATGCTGGATTCACTTGATGGTCATGCTGGTATGCGGCCTTTGCTAGCACACACACTCGCTCAAGATTGATATTTTTAGGAACCAACACCGGCATTTCAGCATCCCAGTATGTTGTCGGTGAGGAAGGAAGGTAGTTGAGCAACAAAAGTTGTTCGTCGTTGAGAGCCTCGCCTGACAGTTTGGCTTGCTCTGCAATCCGGTCAATTACGAATCTAAGAGCGGAGTCTAAATCTGTGGATCGGTCCATTCAGCCTCACGGATTGTAGTGTCATCATCTAACGTATGAGCATAGTTGTCGAGGTTCGTCGTTGTCACTCAAAACCCTATCGTTGATGCATCGAAGGCACCACGTCCGGAGACTGATGCCAATAGATTATTGAGTGAGTTTCAGGTCAACTTCTGGTTAACGCCGTTTCCGCACAAGTTGGCAATGGTACGGCAGCTATCCCGTCAACCGCGACGTCCCATCGCATTTTTCATCGGCGCGTGGGGCGGCGGGTCGCAAGCCGCAGGAGTTGGTTAAAGCCCCTTCCTGGGGATCTGCCGCGATGGGGAAGGGAACCAATTGTCCCGGCTTCAAAGCTGGAGCTGCTCAGTCGGTGATTTCCAGTTCAACCGGTTCGCCGCGCGAAGAGTCGGGGCTCACCCAGATGTGCACGAGGCTTTGTTCCACGGTGTACTCGTTGTTGATATTCCACAGCGCAAACGCATCAGCGCCGAGAGCAAACGTCACTTTCTTGCTTTCGCCGGGGGCCAGCGAAACACGCTGGAAGCCTCTCAGTTTGCGCACAGGTTCTTCGACACTCGTGCCTTGCAGGCGAACGTAGAGCTGCACCACTTCGTCAGCCGCCGTCTTCCCCGTATTGGAGACATTCGCCGTAACGGTCAGGGCAGTCTTCGCGGCGGCAGGATTCTCGCGCAATTCTTCCTGAAGCATCTTGGCGCTGAGTTTGTTTGCATTGATTTCCGGTCCGCTGTAAGTAAAATCCGTGTAAGACATGCCAAAGCCAAAGGGGAACTGCGGCGCATTCTGTTCGTCGATGTAGCGCGAAGTGAAACGCTCGTCTCCGTTCTTCGGCGGGTGAGTCAGATCGCGATTGCCTGCCGGGCGGCCGGTGTTGAGCGCGTTGTAATAGATGGGAATCTGGCCTGTCGCTCGCGGCCAACTCACCGTCAATTTTCCGCTCGGCGTCGCTTCGCCAAATAGTGTCCGCACAATCGCTGGGCCTGCTTGCACTCCCGGCGACCACACTTCCACGACAGCGGGGACATGCGCGAACGCCCACGGCAGCACCAGCGGGCGGCCGCTAAAGAGCAACAGCACAACCGGTTTTCCTGTGGCGCAAACCTTTTCCAGCAATTCCTCTTGACGGCCCGGCAAGACGGGATGGGCGCGGGAACCCGCTTCGCCTGTCATTTCCGGCGTATTCTCGCCCAGCGCCAGAATTGCAATGTCAGAGGCGCGCGCCGCCGCCACGCCTTCCTGGATTTGCGCGTCACTCGCCGCGAGATATTCGCCGCCCACGGCGTATTTGATGCGCTCGGCGCCCAGCTTTTGGGTCAAAGCGGTTTTCAGCGTAACAACATCCTGGGGAATACCGCGGCCCGACCAGTTCCCGAGCATATTGGCGGCATCGTCGGCGGCCGGCCCGATCAGTGCCACGGTTTGAATATCGCTAGCAAACGGCAATACTGGCCGAGTGGCAATAAAATCATTCTTCAGCAAAACGAAAGAGCGCTCCGCAGCGGTCCGCGCCAGTTGCAGGCTTTCAGCCGGCAAGGGGCCATGATTCTCGCGCGACTCGTCCGTATAGGGCTTGTCAAAAAGACCGAGTGCGAATTTCACGCGGAGAACGCGGCGCACCGCTTCATCAATCTGCGCTTCGGTCACTTTGCCGCTCTTGAAAAGGTCGGCGAGGTGTTCATGGTAGAGGTTGCTCTCCATGTCCATGTCCACGCCGGCGGTGAAGGCCTTCCACGCCGCTGTTTTGCCGTCATTGGCGATGCCGTGCTGGATTAATTCAAAGATGGAGGTCCAGTCGCTGACCACCATCCCCGGAAACTTCCACTCGTTGCGTAGAACTTCGGTCAATGTGAAAGGGTTGGCGCTGGCGGGCACGCCGTTCAATGAGTTGAACGCGCTCATCACGGAGGCGCCGCCCTCATCCAAAGCGGCATAGAACGGAGGCAGATACACCTCGCGCAGATTGTGCTCGGGGATTTCCGTGGAGTTGTAATCGCGCCCGCCCTCTGCTGCTCCATATCCCACATAATGTTTGGCACAGGCGGCAATGCTGTCGGGAGCGCTCAGGCTCTTGCCCTGGTAGCCGCGCACATAGGCGCGCGCCATCACGCTTCCCAGATAGGGATCTTCGCCGGCTCCTTCAACGATACGGCCCCAGCGTGGATCGCGCGCGATGTCCACCATTGGTGAAAACGTCCAGCGTATGCCGGAGGCAGAAGCTTCCTGTGCGGCCAGCCGGGAAGCTGCTTCCACGATTTGCGGATCCCAGGTGGCGGCCAGGCCGAGCGGCACAGGAAACACGGTGCGATAGCCGTGAATCACGTCCAATCCAATCAGCAGAGGGATGTGCAGCCGGGACTTCTCAACGGCCTGATGCTGGAACTCGTTCGTGGCCTTCGCGCTCTCTAGATTGAAGAGCGAGCCCACTTGGCCCTTGACGACCATCTCTTGATAGTCGCTTCGCCCCGTGCCCGGTCCCGTGGGCGTTCCCACCGAGTACTGCACCAGTTGCCCGATTTTTTCTTCCAGGGTCATCTGGCGAAGCAGAGCTTCTACTTTCTTCTCAACAGACGGATCGGCGAGTGTGGAGTGGACCGGATTTCCCCGGAAGGCGGAGGCTTCCTTCGGGCTCTGCGCCGGAAGTGGGATGGCGAAAAGAGATGCGGCAAAGATCAGCAACAAAAACAAGCGGATGGATTTGAATGACACGGAAGCAGGCTCCTGTCTATTGAAAGTCACCTCGAATGGCACCAGAGGAACTCCTCAAGACAATCGATTTACTAAAGGTACGCTAGCACATTCCTCAAGCTCATTCCAGTTCTCTCGCGCGTATCAGAAACGAAAAAAAGTGCAGTGCTCGACCTTTAGTGGGCAAATTAGTTTCCAAGGTTGAGATTCTCGCAGAGATGAGGTGTTTTCACCCGCCTTTTTTCAGTAGTTCGTTCACCTCGGCCATCACCTGAAAGGCATCGGCTACGTAGAGCACGTCGGCTTTGCCGCGGGCCCAGCCGCAATTGGGATCGAGATTGATGGCGCGGCGCTCGTTGATGAAGCGCCAGCCGACAACGTGCGGTTCTTCGCCGTGGCAGCACGTCGAGAGACCTTTGGGGTGGCGTGGCGTGGCGCCGGTCTGGCCCACTTGATTCAAGTGAGTCATGAAACCCAGCACGGCCTGATTTTCCCCACTCTGATCGACCAGCGATTTGCTGCCGCCGAGCGAAGCGCCCGAGGCGCGAAGAAAATCCAGGATGAGCGTTTCCGCTTGTTCCGGGTGCGACTTTCCGTCAGGTTGTTTCTTGGTCCAGCCGGCGCCGGCTACAAAGAGCATAGCTGCATCTGGACGAATGGTCTGCGAGTCCGATTTGGGAGCACGAATTCCCGCGATGGTGGTGCGGCGCGCTTCAGCAGGCAACTCCACGGCGATTTGTTCGACGTTTGCTTTTCCTGACGACGGACGAAACGCCTCATGGCAGCCGGAATCCAGCAGCAGGATCCAGGGTCGCGCATCGCGCTGAAATACGCCTTCAATGCGCTGCCGGTAAAACCAGCGCGTGGCGCAGAGCGTACCGTCAATCACCTGGACCGAAGTGATGTGCGTATCCACGCGGCCATTCAGACGATGAGCTAAGCCGGGCAGCGCGCGCAGGAAGCGCGATGTCGCGGGAGCCAAGATCAGATCAGCTGAGACGACGCGGCAAAGTGCATCGGCGGCCAGAAGGTCGCTGGCGTAACGCGGCTGCGCGAATTCCGAACCAGAAACACCGAGTATGCGGTGTGCTCCCGCGTTCGCGATGGAATCCGCGGCTGCACTTATATCACCGCCGATTAGACCGATCGAGAGGGAGGCATTGAGTTCCTTGGGCAGTTCGATAGCGGCGCCAAGCGCTTCCCATGCCGCCTTCGGTAGTCCATTCCCAGATTCATCGAGATGCGCGAGTAGAAGAATGTTCTTGGTCATGGCCGTTTCCTCACGCCTTCTCGATCCAAGCGACAATTTCCTGGGCGATCTCATCTGCAGCGAGATTCTTGACGATGCGCGTTTGCCGTTGCTGCTTTGGAGGACTGGCACTTCGATAGCGCAGCGATTCGGCAGCGGGCGCGGCGCTCTTGGCGCGTTGCAACGCGGGCATGATGGCGCGCATGTTGGCCATGCCAATCTGAGGATTGTTGCGCGGCTCGGGAAGATTGCCGGTTGCCCATCCGAATAACGCGGGGGCACCCTGGCATCGGGAAACCTGGTGACGCCCGCCTTCGATGCGTTCCAGAACTTCGAAAGAGCCATCCGGCTGCACGGTAAGCTGGTCCACTCCCTGGAATTGATCGAGAATGCCGAGGCGTTCGCCAATCAATTGCATCGTCACGCCAGCGCCCCGCGAAGCAGATTCCCATCCGCCAAACAGAAGCAGCCGCGAACGGTCGAGGCCCGCGATGCCTTGAATCGCTTCGGCGAGAAGCGCCGCTGCCGCATGGGCATCGGTGAAGCCGCCGGCAGGCCCATCGATCGGAACCAGTTCAAAACTGACTTTCTGCGCGATGGTCATCATCACTTGTTGCAATTTGGCTTTTACACCAAGGCTCACCAGCCAGACTTTACTTCCCGGCGCGTGGGCGGCGAGATTCGCAGCTTCATAGAGCGCGTGTCCAGCCCACGGATCAAGCACCGCGGGGAGAAGCATTTCGTTTTTCAGGGCCGGGCCGGCCGGTGTCTCAATTGGTTCAAGCGTTTGCAGCGGATCAGGCACGATGCTGCCGCAAACAACGATGTGGTATCCATTACTCATTCTGATGAATTCCCCTGTACGCGAATTTTCTTTCTGAAACTCAATTCAATGTGGAATGCAGTCCGCCGGCACCGGCGCCGAAATCTACATTGGCGGGCTCGCCGGATTCCTCGGCGCGGCAATTCCACAAACAAGCGCCGCAGTAGATGCACTTTTCCCGGTCAAATTGGGGCACGCCGCTTTCGCCGCGGGAAATCGCCTGCCCGGAACACATTTCCACGCAAAGCTTCGGTTCGCAGTTCTTGCAGACATCCGGGCGAAGAAACGAGACATGATTGGCATAGCCCGGCGGGGCCTGCACGCTTCCGCCTGTCAGCAAGGCGTCCTGGTGGGAGACAAGCAGCTTGCCATCGAATGGAATTTCGGGCCAGCCACAACGGTTCATGATCTGATCGTGAAGCGGCAGGCTGCGCCCGGCGGCTTCGTCCTTTAATTTTTGCAATTCGGCGGGAGGGATGCGTGCGCCGAACCGCTCTTCTAAAGACGAACCTATTTTTCGAGAAGTCGGTGGCGGAATCACCACGCGTCCACCTGTAAATCCCGCCAGCGCCATTCCGAAAAGCCCGCTGATTAATCCTTGTGGGAATCCATTGCGGGAATCGGCGGCAACGCGGGATTCTCGGTCAACCCAACTGGCGCGGCGTCGGCGCACATAGCTTTCTTCCAAATTCCGGCGTGTGAACGGCATCTTCTGCTGGAGCAGTTCGATGACGGCTTCGGCGAGTTGCGTTCCCGTCGTCCACGCTTCATCCACGCCGGAACCGGAAAGAACATTGGTGCTGCCGGACCCTTCGCCGATTCGCGCGTAGCCATCTCCCGCAAGATAAGGCTCGCCGCGGCGTCCCGATTCCTGCAGCGACTTTGCGCCCCACGATTTCAGCGTTCCCCCCCGCAAATGGCGCCATAAATAAGGATGCAGAATGAAATGCTGCAAATAGCGGTAAGCGGTGCGCACGGGACTGCGAAACCACGAAGGAATGAAAATGCCCACGGACGCCAGTCGGTCCGGATGAACGTAGAGGAAACCGAAAATTCCCGGTTCCGGGAAGCCGAACGTATGCAGAACCGTTCCCGTCTCCAGTCCGGAATTCTCGGGCAACTCGATTACCATCTTCATGCCCAACGCCCACTCCGAATAATGGTGGCCTGCGGGCATGCCGAACTTTGCGTCAATGCCGCGACCGACTGCACCAACTGGTCCATCCCCCACTACTGTAAGTGCGGCGCGAATATCCATCCCGGGCATAAAACCATCTTGCGGTGTGCCGTCCAGAGCGACGCCTTGGTCCGCCAGGCGTATCCCTTTCACGGCGCGCTCTTCAATCAGAGGCGCGCTCACAGGCGTTCCAGGCCAAATCTGCAGCAAACCCGAAGAGGTGAGTTGTTCGCCCACCCATTGATTGAATTGCCCGAGGGAAAGCACGAAGCCATCATGCTTCTGCAGAAAGCTCGGAATGAGCGGAAGTTCCAAAGCGTTTTCGCGGCAACCAATCAACGAACCGAGAGTGCGAATCACTTTGTCCGCCGCACGCAACGCGAACGAGCGATTGCTGGCGCCGGTGGGGTCCAGAAGATAGTCCAGCTTCTCTTTCTTCACTGCCGTCGCCATAGGAATCTGCGAGAGGTCCAGTTCGGGGAAGCTGCGCCGGATGCCGCGCCCTCGCGTGACTGCTCCCGAAACGCCAAAGCCCAGGCCGTCGGCGCGTTCGTAACAAATCACCTGAAGCGGCCCGCCGGGCATGCAACTGCTTTCGAGCTTTGGGGAGCCGTCGGGATTCAGCAACTCGCGCGAGAGCGTGGTGAGGAAACCGCCCATCGCCGGACCGAAACCGACACAAGCGATATCCACATCCATCTGTTGCCGATCAGTAGTGGCGGCCGGGTCGGGTCCGACAGGCGTCATGCGGGGTAATCCAAAACTTCCGGAATCATGAGCTTCGAAACAGCCTCGGCGGCGCGGTCTTTTGCCAAACGCGAGCCTGTCATACACGTGGCCAGCTTGCTGTGCAACTTCAGGAACTGCTCGGCACCGTTGCACTTTGCGCAAGGACCGGCCTTGCTCGGGTGAGAACCATCGTTGCCGATGACGTCGGTGGCGCACGCGGCGATTCCCGGCACCAGTCCTTCGAGTGCGTCGAGTTCGTCCTGCTGGTAGCAACCCCGGTAACCTTCTTCATCCCAGGCCGGATGGCGGTTGTAGCCAAACACAAGCTCCGCGCAAATGCGGGCTGCTTCGCCGCCTGCGCGTGTGGTCTGCACGTGGCACAAATCCGTCAGGAAATTCACCAACCCTGAGAGGCCCTCTGCTACTGAACTGTCCTGAGCACCGCGACGTTCGAGCTCCAGTACGTCGAGGATCTGGCATCGTGCAGCCAGCAACCAGCAAAGCGCGTCGGCTAGCGGGAAGGTGACACCTTGCCGTGCGCTCTGATACAGCTTGCCGCCATCGCTGTCAGTTGAGTGCTGCAAGCGTTCCAGCGACCACAGCCAAAGGGTCATGGCCGTTGCCAAAGTGCAAGCGCCCGTGCCGGGACGTTCCGACGCAATGCCGCGCATCTCGCGGATCCAGTTGCGGAACTGCGCCAGGAATACGGGGTTCGTCATAGTTACGGAAAGCTGGCGCCGCTGCACCGCCTCCGGCCCCTCATACGTGGCTTCGAGTTGTGCGTCCATCCACTTGTTGCCCAGAAAGCCGGGGCAATCTTCCGTGATGCCGTAACCGCCCATCAGGCTTACGGCTTCGCGCATCATCTGCGCGCCCCAGCCCGTGTTCCACAATTTCGCGGCGGGGCAAAGAATATCCGCCATGGAATCGAGAGTCACAAAGCGCATCAGCGTGTCCGTTTGCAGTTTTTCCTTGCGCGGATCACCGGGCATGAGCCGGAGAAGCGCCGCAGCTTCATCGGAAATCTGGCGCAGGAACTTGGCTTTCACGCGCGTGCCGGTCACACCGCGCTCGGCTAGGATGCGCTCGGCTTCCTGTTCGAGCGGGCCCAATTCGTCAAATGCTCGCGCCGCCGCAAACGCCAGCGAAGCGCTGGCTTCGCCCGTGGCCCAAACATCCACCAACCGGTGCAGAGCGTCTTCGCGCGCCTGCAATCCCATTTCATGACGTACAGAGCCGGGAGTGGCCGTAGCGGCTCCGCGGAACCGGCCGCGCTGATAACGGATCACCGGCTCAATGGCGGAAAGCAATTTCGCGGCGGTCATCACTCCCACGGTCACGCGGGTGCGACGGAAGACTGCTTCGATCACCTCGCTATGACTGAAGCGCGGTATGAGAACGCCGTCCTTAATATCGTATCCACCCACAATGCGGCTGGCAGGAACGCGCAAATTGAAAACGGGATCGCCCGTCGAGGAGAGCTGGTGAACCATCTTCTTGGTAGCCGTGCCGCGGTCAAACGTGCCGGGATCGCCCTCTTCCAGGATGACCATGCAGCTGCCTTTGATGCGCTCATCGCCAGAATCCACGGCGGCAGTGACGAAGTTCGCGAAGCCGATGTTGGTGATGAAACGGCCGCGCTTCTCCACTTGCAGCATGGGCTCTTCGCCGGACTTCCACTCGGCGATGCGGATCTTGCCGTCCAACATCCCCGTGTCCACGCCAACGTAAGGAATCGGTTCCGTTAGACAGAAGGCGCCACGCCATGGCTTGCGATCCTCGCCTGGTTGCGGCGGGGCTGCGAGTTTCATGTAGTGATCCCGCTGTTCGGGAGTGCCGCGCTCGTGAATCGGTGCCAGGGCAAGACACCCGGCCAGGCTGGCCGTAGCCGCGCCGCCATCCACCCAAGCCAGCTCAAACGCTACAAGCGCCAGTGCCAGGTTTCGGGGGCCGGCAATGAACCCGCCTTGTTCTGGATCCATAAAGACAGCCGTAATGCCTGAGCGATCAAAGGCTTCCAGCATTTCCGCTTTGCCGGGAGTCCACTCGTGGGTGTTGCGGCGACCCTGCGCTACCAGGCGGGCCAC
>Ga0187862_10005904_pt1 | contig 11193 bp, 10 predicted proteins | sample June2016WEW_10_1_FD_133003 | JGI IMG/M metagenome (GOLD analysis project Ga0187862, IMG submission 133003) | Peatland microbial communities from SPRUCE experiment site at the Marcell Experimental Forest, Minnesota, USA - June2016WEW_10_150 | ecosystem: Environmental > Terrestrial > Soil >...
AGTTGTTGATCGCTGAACTGCCAACGAACGGGCGACGGCGACGGCGTCGTTCCGGTTGCGGTGCCGGGGGTCGCCGATGTCTTCGCCTGACCGGGGTTCGGACTGGGAATCGTGGGGAGCAAACGGCGTTCCGAGTCGTTTGTCTTGGCAACCAGGAGTTTCAACAGCGCGGGAGCAATGGCGTCGGCTTCCCACCAAGCCGTGTAGTCCACGCGGAAAATGTCATCGGCCGTCGCCTCGCATAAGTTGGCTCCTTTGAGATTCATGTTATAGAGGCCCGTACCATCCAGCCGCGCCCGCCGCAGGTTAGTCAGGCGCCAATCGCCGTCCGTAAACTGTGTCCATCTTAAGTCAAGGGCTTCCGTCACGCCGGATCTTGCGCGGAGTCGTCCTCCCAGTTGATCGGTCAGATGCGAAATGTTGTAAGTGACGTCGTAGGTTGACAGGCCAGCCCGTTCCGGCGCGCCCGGGGTACTGGTCAGAACAAGAAGCTCGCGATCTACAGCGACGATTTCATCGACTTCGGACGGGGATTGATCGGGGAACAGAGCCGAGAACAGGTCTTTGAATCGTGAGACCGACACATGCGGAAGTTCCTGCAGGAGAAGCTGGCGGGCCACCGCTCCGTTGCTCTTTGAATTCAGATGGCTTTGAAAAAAGGCCGCGCTTGCGGCGGACGAGCGGGGGTTTGCAGCCATGTACGCTTTCAGTCCATCCCGCCACGAGGCTGTCTCTTCTACCTCCGCTTGCGACCTTTGAGTAGACCAGATCTGAAAGGCCTGGAGCATGACGGTGAGGAGCAGGCCCACGGGCGTGATCGCCTGCGCGACCTTGACGATGCGGTCCGTCGAGGATTGCTTCTTGACGACCTTGACCTCCTCATCGAGCTTGGCCGCCTCCGCGCGAAGCTTCTTACCTTCCTCAACGAACTTGCTGGCCTCAATTGCCGCGCTAATGGCTGCACTATCTTCGGTCTTCAGGGCAAGCGCCAAGAGGAGCTGGCGAGCGCGATCGATCGAAGCTGAGGATTCCTCGTCCATAATGGCCTCCGTATACGTGAAAATCCCCGCGGCGCCGGACTCTATGCGGTTGGCATCGGCAGGGCCTGCGTGGGCTCGATCGGGTCCGGCGGTGGAAGGGGATCGGGGTGAGGCCGGCGCGGTGACGGTGGGGGATGCTTTGCAACTGCATACACGGGATATTCACCTCCCTTATAGGTGGAAGTCTATCACCATTTGATGCTTGTCGCGCCGCTTTTTGCGCCTCATGCGACAAACACCGCGGCCGGGCCGGAGACAGGCCGGAGGCCTGTCCTACTGGAGGAGGCCGAGGCGGGCGAGGGCTAGCAGATTCTCGTCCAGGGCGGGGGCTAGGGTTTCGCGGGAGGAGCCGGTTAGGGGGAGGAGCTCGGCGATGAGGGCGGCGCGGTCGCGGGTGCCGTCGAGGAGGGCGAGCAGGCGGCGGCCGATGGGGTCGCGAAGCTCGACCGAGGTGTGCAGCAGGGTGGTGACGGCGTCGCCGGCGCGGGCCTGGATGCGGGCGAGCGGGCTGGCCACGGGCCGCTCGCCGGGCGAGGCCGCGAGCGCGGGCGGCGCGGCGAACAACTTCACCATCCCGGCGGTGAAGGCGCTCATCAGGATGGCCTCGACTTCGGGCGGGTTGCCGGGCAGCTCCGGCACAGCGACGGCGCGCGGCCAGGCCTCGATCAGCGCGTTCAGCACCGCGATGGCCGCCGGGTGCGCGGTGCGCAGGCCGCTACGCGGGGTGCGGAACTCGGTCCCGGCGCCGGCGGCGGTGGCCGTCGCGGAGCAGGCGGCGTAGAGGCGGGCGATCTCCGCGGTCCGCAGGCAGCGATCGATCTCGAGATCGCTCCGGCACAGGAGGGTCTGGCGAAAGGAGCGGCCTTTGAGGTAATCCAGGTGCTGCTCGCGCTCGATGTCGCCGGTGGCGGTGTCGGAAAGCGTCGCCTCGGCCAGGAACTGGAGGCCGTGCGCGGCGGCCTCGGCGATGAACTCACGGAAGTAGAGCGGATGATAGAACTCGCCCAGCTCATCGTGGTAGAGCGCCGCGGTGGGACGGTCGTGGAGGCGGCGCGCCTCGGCCTTGAGGAGCGCGCCGTATTCGCCGGCAGGGGCCGAGTCCGCGAGCGAGTCGAGGAACTCGCGCGCCATGCGGATGCGCTCGTCCGGGGTTTCGGCGGTGCGCGCGTGGGCCAGCATCATCTCGCGGAGCATCCTGCGCGGGTGGGCGCCAGGGTAGACGTAGTAGCTGACGTAAGCGATCCCGTGGGGGCGCAGGTGCGCGCCGGCGATGGCCAGGACCTGGCGGCGGGCGTCTTCGGGCGCCCAGGAGTAGAGGCCGCAGGCGAGAACGTAGTCGAAAGCGCCGAAGTCCGGGCCGACGTCGCGGACGTCCATCCGATCGAGGCGGATGTTGCGCAGGCCGAGCTCGCGAGCGAGCGACTGGCCGCGCGCGATGGGCTGGGCGGCGAGATCGATGCCGACGAAGTCGCTCTGGGGCAGCGCCAGCGCTAGCGGGATCAGGTTGGCGCCATCGCCGCAGCCCAGCTCGAGGACGCGGTAGCGCGGGGCGGGCGCGGGGTCCATGCCGAGCAGGCGGCCGATGACGGAGAGGCGGTCGGGGTGCGTCTCGGGGAACGGGAAGCCGGGGTAGGCGATCTCGTCGTAGGAGTCCGTCATGCGCGCTTCCAGCCTACCCGATTGAGAACCTCGCTCGCGGCGCGGGCGGTGTTGGCGTGGATGGCGACGGTGTCTTCCAACTCGACGGCATATCCGCCGGCGAGCGCGACGGCCACGGGGACGCGGTGCATCAGGGCGCAAAAGAAGACCAGGCGGTCGCGGGCGCTGAGGCCCTCCATGGTCAGCGAGAGGCCGCCGAGCTGGTCCTGGTAATAAGGGTCGGCGCCGGAGACGTACATCAGCAAGTCGGGGTGGAACTCGGCGAGGGCGGGGACGAGGGCGGCGCGCAGGCGTTCCAGGTACTCGTCGTCGCCGGTCTCGTCGGCCAGGTTGATGTCGATATCGGAGGGCGGCTTCTCGGTGGGGTAGTTGTTGAGCTGGTGGATCGAGAGGGTGAAGACGGAAGGATCGGCGGCGAAGATGGCGGCGGTGCCGTTGCCGTGGTGGACGTCGCAATCGACGATCATGGCGCGGCGGATGAGGCCGTCCTTCTGAAGGCGGCGGATAGCGACGGCGACGTCGTGGATGGCGCAGAATCCCTCGCCGTGGTCCGCGAAAGCGTGGTGGAAGCCGCCGCCGAGGTTGAACCCGACGCCCTCGGCGAGGGCCAGGCGCGCGGCGAGCGTGGCGCCGCCGGCGGCCAGCCAGAAGGCCTCGACCATCTTCCTGGAGTAGGGGACCTCGAGTTTGAGGATGTCGTAATAGGTGAGCGTGCCGGTCTTGAGGCGGTGGACCCAATCGGGGTTGTGGACCGCGAGGATGTCCTCATCGGGGGCGGGGGCGGGCTGGACGAAGTCCTCGGGAGTGGCGAAGGCATCGGCGAGGAGGCGTTCGCGGATGAGGCGGTATTTGTGGGAGGGGAAGACGTGCTCGCCGAGGTTCAGGTCGTAACCGGGGTGGTAGACGAGCTTGAAGGGGAGCATCAGGCCGCCTCCGGCGGCCGCTCAGGCGGCTCTAGGACGGGCTTGCAGCGGAAAAACCGGATCCGCCAGCGACGGGCCGCATCGAGACTCGTGTGCAACGGGGCCATGGTCCTCTATATGGTCCTTTATAGCAAGGGGCGCGGGATCGGGCACGGGGAAAATTGGGTTCGTTTTGACGGGGGCCCGTTGCTCGGCGATGGGCCGGGGCGGCGGCGTGGGGCAGCGAGAGGGCTCCAGGGCTTTGAGGGCACGGTAGTATTCGCGGTTCAGCATAGAGCCGTAGCGGGCGAGCTTGGTGATGGAGTCGCCGTTGCAGTGCTGGAGGAACAGGACGCCGAGGAGGCGGGTGTTTTCCTCGTACTTCTCTTCGGGGGTGGTGGCGTCATCGGCCTCGTGCTGGAGTTGGTCTTCGTACTCGTTGGACCTCACCCTTTCCATGCGGGCGGCGAAGAAGCCGGTTTCGATACGGACGAAACGCTGGAGGCGCCACTGGGCGGAGGCCAGTTGCTGGACGAGGAAGGTCTGGGTGGGGCCGTCGGGCTGGTATTCTTCTTCGAGGGCGGCGAGGAGGTCGAGGTGGGCGGCGCGATCCTCTTCGGGAAGGACGGCGTCGCGGGCGAGCAGGCCGTGGCGGACGGCGTTGAGGCTGGACCGGGCCTTGCCCTCGGGGGTCCTGGGCCCGGTGCTGAGGCGGGCGTTTTCCTGGTTCGCTTTGATCTGACGATCGGATGGCATGGGTCTCCTTCCCGGCACCAGGAGAGCACGGGCGGGGCGGGAGGCTGAGGGGCGGGAGGGGCTAAGCGCGTGAGGTCAGGGGAGAAATAACGTTGCGAGTCTTGCGACTGAAAAAGCGTTATGGCCACGAATGAAGACGAATACGGACCAAGGCTGGGATGGGGTCAGGCGGGACCGGGTCCGTTGCGCTTGTCGGAGACGACGATGGTTTCGGCGATGCGGTCGTGAACGGTCTGGCGGTTGGGATGGAAGAAGTATTGGAGGAAGCCGAAGCCGAGCTCGAGGGTCGAGGCGCCGTAACCCAGCGCGCGCTCGAGGCAGTGCCAGAACGACAGGCGATGGTGACGGAGCGAGACGACGCGAATCTTCATGAGCCGCTTGCCGAGCGTGCGGCCGCGGCCCCAGTAGAGGGACAGGCCGAAGAAGACCGCCAGGTAGGCCACGCTAACCCAGTTGTCGAAGAAGTTCAGCTCGATCACGATGTGGCGGTGGGCCTGCCAGTCGTGGATGGCCGGAACGTACTTGACGAGGGCGATGGCCGCGACGCCCAGCGCCATGAAGAGCGCGGCGGCTAGGAGGAAGTCGATCAGCAAGGCGGCGGCGCGGGAGCGGAAGGAGGCTAGGGTGAGTCCGGTTAGCTCCTTCATTCGCTCGGCGTGGGTGGGGTCGTAGAGGGTGGGGGTGGGCATGGGTGGGGGTGGGTGATGTGATCTATTATCGCGCGCGGTGGCGGGGCGGGCACCCAATTCGAATTCGACTGTGGTTGTGGAACTGCGGCTTGAGCCAGACCAGTGAGGTGTATTTGCCCTCAACCCGTCGATTGCAGGGTGCTCTGAGGACGCCCAGGTGCTTCCGTTCACAGACGGCCCCGCTCGGGGCAAGGCATTGGATCTGGGATTGTCGGCTGGGTTGACGTCGGGCTAAGGTCTAGGCGAAGGGAAGCGTCAAATGCGGCTGAGTGAGGGGCGTCTTCAAGCCAAGCCCACGGGCGGCCGCTGCAAGATCGCGCTTTTCACACCCGGCAAGGAGCGTCTGCAAATCCTGCTCGGTCGCCAGCACATGAAAGACTTTCGTCGGCGCGAAGTAAACGAGCGTCCGCTTGCCGGCACGCACAAGGCTGAGCATGTTTTGCAGCGTTCCTTTGCTCTTGGCGTCCCACAACATCACGCCGCATTGCGCTTCTCTGGACATCACGAGGTCTTTGGCGGCATAGTAGGTGAAATCTTTCCGGTCGTTCGGCGGCTCGATGTTGCGGGTCGGCCACGGGCCGACGTTGTTGCGGCACTCTCCCGTACAAAAAACGATTACGTTGCCGTAGTGGCGGCTCGCGAGGTACTGCTGCACGGCCTTGTCTGCGCCGTTGGCGTCGCCAATGAGAATCGTACAGCGGCGCTTGATAAGGTCGTCGAGCCGCGTGCGAATGGCCGCGTTCAGCTTCGAAACGGCCCGTGATCCACCAATGAAAACATTCATAATGCGCCTACTTCGTCGTCAACGTAAGCAGATAAACCGCCCTCGCGTGGCCCTTGCTTTTCAGCAGTTCCGCGATGTGCCTGACGGTCGCGCCTGAGCCGTAAAGATCATCGAACAGGAGGAGGCTCCTGCCGGTCGTCCGCTCCGGCGCCACGGTGAAGGCGTCGCTTAGCGCCTCCATTCTTTTATCGTACTCAACCACGTCTTTCAATTGGGGCGTCTGCTTCACCTTCGCAATGCAGGCTGTGCAAAGCGGGACCTGCAAGCGCTGGGCCAAGGCAGTCGCAACCGAAACGACCGGCTGGTTCTTACGGGCAACGGACGGGGGGACGGGCAGTATTGCATCGATGGGCGATCGCCACGTCTTCAAAAAGCTCTCGGCGGCTTCGGCCAACTCGTCAACTACCGATTGGTCATTGCGGTACTTCAACTTGTAGAGTAGCTCGCCGACCGGCGATCTAGTCGTGTCAAAACGCGGATGGCCGTATTGATCGTTGCCAAGGAAGGTGCTGCTCAGCGTGTGGACGTGGAGAGCATACCCATCAGTCCACGGCCGACCCTGCAAACGCCTCGGCTCTATTTCGACGCTCAAAAGGTTGATCCGAACAACAAGTTTAAGCCATCTGGCACGGCCGTGAGAGCTCCGGCCACCCAAAAGACGCCGACGTGGGACGTCAATCGGCAGCGCCGGGCCGCATATGGACCACTCGCCCCTCATGCATTACGCCTGCGGGCGGATGTTCTGGTTCAGGTGGAAGAGGTTGTCGGGGTCGTACTTCTTCTTGATGCGGAGCAGGCGGGCGTAGTTGTCGCGATAGCTGGCGGCGACGCGGTCCTGGCCTTCGTCCTCCATCAGGAAGTTCACGTAAGCGCCGCCGGCCGAGTGGGGATGGAGCGCCGCCCAGTAGTCGCGGACCCACTGGCGGCCATGCGGCAACTGGGAGGCCAGAGAGGGCGGATAGACCGCGGCGAGGATGTTGGCGAAGGCGGCGTCGCGGTAGCTGTAAGCGGTGTCGGCCGAGCCGACGCGGCTCACCGCGCCATTGACGGCGTAGACGTGCATGGCCGAGGACACGGTCGGGATCTGCGGTCCGTACTCGACATGGGCATCGATGGCGGGATCGGCGAGGTCGCGGAAATAGTCGGCCTTCCAGTAGTGGTGCATGCCGGGCGGCAGGAGCGGGTCGAACATGCTGTTGAGGGCGGGATAGGGCATCGGCCCAAGGTGCGAAAAGACGGGCGGTCCCACGCTCAGGAACGGCTCGACGGCCCTGGCGGCCTCGGCCTCGCCGCCGACATGGCAGCAGACCACTCCGCACACCTTGGTGTTGTGGAGGTTCTCGGGGAACGGCGGGCCGGGCGGCACGATCAGGATGGCGAAGAAGGCGCTGAAATCCTCGGGCGCGGTCTTCATATAGTCGTTGAAGAGGCGCAGGACGTCGCGGGTCTTCTCGAGCGGGTAGAAGACGGGACCGGCGACGACCGTGGCGACCGGGTGCAGGCGGAACTCGAGCGCGGTGACGACGCCGAAGTTGCCGCCACCGCCGCGCAGGGCCCAGAAAAGGTCGGTGTTCTCGGCGATGCCCGCCGGCGGTGACCACGTCGGCCGAGATGAGGTTGTCGCAGGAGAGGCCGTAGCGGCGCGAGAGGTGGCCGAAGCCGCCGCCCAGGGTCAGGCCGGCGATACCGGTGGAGGAGATGACGCCGCCGGGCGTGGCCGCGCCGAAGGCGTGGGTGGCGTGATCGAAGTCGCCCCAGGTGCAGCCGGCTTCGGCGCGCGCGGTCTGGGTGCGCGGATCGACGCGGATGCTTTTCATCGACGAGAGGTCGAGGACCAGGCCGTTGTCGCACGTGCTGAAGCCGGCGGCTCCGTGGCCGCCGCCGCGGATGGCGATGTCGAGCTTGGAATCCCGGGCGAGGTTCACCGAGCGGATGACGTCGGCGACCCCGGCGGGGCGGACGATCAGCGCGGGGCGCCGATCGATGCTTCCGTTATAGACCTTGCGCGCCGCTTCGTAGGTGTAGTCACCGGGTAGGATCGTTCTCCCGCGCAATTCGGCCTGGAAAGCCTGGAGCGCAGGTGTAGCGATGGATGGTGCTGCCATGGTGCCCCTCCCTATGGCTGCGATTCTAGCACGGGGGGCGGGGCGTAGAATGGGGCTGACATGACGGGTCTACTCGTGTTAGCGGCCGCGGTGGGGATCTTCGAGGGCAGCGGCGACGTGGGAACGGTGGCGCACGCGGGGTCGGCTCAGTACGATTCGGCAGCGCGGACTTACACGGTAGCGGGCAGCGGCGAGAACATGTGGTTCGCGGCGGACGCGTTCCATTTCGTGTGGAAGAAGGTTTCGGGGGACGTGACGCTGACGGCGGATGTCAGGATTCTGGGCCAGGGAGGCGATCCGCACCGCAAAGCCGTGCTGATGATCCGGCAGAGCCTGGACGCGGATTCGGCTTACGCCGATGCGGCGGTGCATGGCGACGGGCTGGCATCGCTGCAAACGCGGGAGGCGAAGGGCGCGGCGACGCACGAGATCCAGGCCAGCGTCGCGGGGCCGGCGCGCGTGCGCATCTCGAAACGAGGCGCCTGGTTTTACATGTCGGTGGCGGGGGAAGGAGGCGAGCTGCGTCCTGCCGGCGGGTGGATGAAGGCGGCCATCGACGGCACGTTCTATGTGGGCATAGGCGTGTGCGCGCATAGCAAGGATGCGGTGGAGAGGGCGGTGTTCTCGAACGTGGAGGTGGCGGGGCACGGCGGCCAGGAGGCGCCCCGGCTTTGGAGCACGGTAGAGACGGTCACCGTGGCGTCCACCGACCGGCGCGCGGTGCTTACGACCGAGGGCTCCGTGCGTGGGCCGAACTGGAGTCCGGATGGTACGACGGTGGTGTTCAGCGACCGAGGGCGGCTGTGGCGGGTGGCGGTGACGGGCGGTCCAGCGGAGGCAGTCGAAACCGGGCCCGGACTTATATGCACCCCGGAGCACGGCTTCTCGCCCGACGGGAAGATGCTGGCGTTCACGGCCGTAGTCCGCGGGCAAGGCACGGACCAGATCTACGTCATGCCGGCGGCGGGCGGGAACCCGCGGCGGGTTACGACGAAGGGCCCCTCGTGGTGGAGCGGGTGGTCGCCGGATGGGAAGACGCTGATCTATACCGGGTCGCGGAAGCACCGTGACGGGGTCTTCACGATTCCGGCGGCGGGCGGCGAGGAGACGCTATTGATCCCGGGCGCGACCGATGCCGAGTATAGTCCGGATGGGCGTTACATTTACTTCGATTCCCCCCGTGGCGAAGGCACGGTGCGGCGGGCCCGGGCTGACGGGCGCGGCGCGGAGCGGGTCATTTCGGGTGAGATGGGCAACTTCTTTCCGCACGTTTCGCCGGATGGGGAATGGCTGGCGTTCCTGTCGGTATTGCCGCAGACCGCAGACGTGCTGGTGCGAGTGATGTCGCTCGGCGATGGTCAGATACGGGTGATGGGGATACTGGGGAGCGGGACGCTCGAGGCGCCGTGCTGGTCGCCGGACAGCAAACGGCTGGCGTTCGTCAGTCACCAGGAGTTCTGAGCGGCCCCACGGTGGTGTATGATGGTTCGCCTATGCAGTTATTCCCTCTACCCCCAGCAAAGCGCGCCGGCGCCGACGATCTCGAGGCCCAGACGAAGATTCTGGGCGCGATTCCGCCGCTGCAGCGCATTCTGAACGCCCTGCCCACCATGGCGCTGGTGCTCAACCGCCAGCGGCAGGTGGTTCTGGCCAACCAGCGGCTGGTCGATTTCGCCGGCGCGACCGGCATCGACGAACTGTGCGGCCTCCGGCCGGGCGAGGTCCTGCGTTGCATCCATGCCAACGAGACCTCCGCCGGTTGCGGCAGCACGGAGCACTGCACCGTTTGCGGCGCGCTGCAAGCCATTGTCACGGCGCAATTTGGAGTCGCGCAGACCCAGGTGTGCCGGCTGGTGCGGCGCACGGAGGCGGGCGAGGAGCCGCTGGAGCTGGAGGTCTCGGCATGCCCGGTCGAGGTCGGCGGCGAGCAGTTCCTGATCGTCTGCGCCAGCGACATCGGCGGGCGCCTGCGGCGCGAGTGGATCGAAGAATGGATTCTCCCGGAAGCGGTCGAGCTGGCGCTCGAGATGGAGGTGCTGGCCACCAGCCTCTCGGCTCCCGGCATGCCCCCGGAAGGGCGGCAGAAGGCGACCGCCCGGATGGCGGCGGCGTCCCGCAGCATCGCCACGCTGATGCGCGAGCACGCCGAACTGGCCGCGGCCGAAAGCGGGGGGCAGTTAGTTCGAAAGCGGATCGCTTCGGCTCTCGAAATCCTGCGCGACACCGCCCACGACCTCGAGTTCCATCCGGCCGCCGATGGGCGCCGCATCCGGATCGAGGCCCAGGACGCCAGGCTCGAGACGGATCCGGTACTGGCGCGCCGCGTGATCGAGAAGCTCCTGCTCAACGCGCTCGAGGCGACGCCCGCGGGCGGCACGGTCACGGCCGGCTGCCGGGCGGCGGCGGAACGCGTAGAGTTCCGGATCCACAACGAAGGCGAAATGACGCGCGAGGTGCAGCTACAGGTTTTCCGGCGCTCGTTTTCGACCAAGGGCCGGGGCCGCGGATTCGGAACCTACTACGCGAAGCTGGTGGCCGGGCGGTATCTGAAGGGGACGGTTTCGTTCCAATCGAGCGCCGCGGAGGGCACGGTGTTCTCCGTCAGCCTGCCCACATAGGAAGACAGTCCTAGTACTCTTGGTACTGTAGCCCACCCCGCGGGGCTCATTATGCCGCATCCGCGCCACTTCGAGCGCATCATGAATACATAGTGCAATTCATCGATCACAGCATCCCACTTCCGCTGAGCGAGCAGGCGCCCGCCTCCGGGATTCAGGCTCAGGCCGATTTTCTGGCCGCCATACCGCTCCTGGAGCGCATTTTCGACGCGATTCCCTCGATGGCCATGCTGCTCAACGCGCAGCGGCAGATCGTGCTCGCCAACCGGCGGCTGGTGGAATTCGTCGACGCCGAAGACGCCAGCGATCTGCTCGGGTCGCGGTCCGGGGAGGTGCTCGAGTGCGTTAACGCGCTCGAAAGCTGTGGGGGATGCGGAACGACGCCCCACTGCTCGGTCTGCGGTTCGCTCCGCGCCATTCAGGACGCCCAGTTGGGTTATGGACAGACGCAGGTCTGCCTGATGGTGCGCCGCGCTGCCGGGGGACCCGAGCCGGTGGAACTCGAGGTCTGGGCCTCGCCCGTCGAAATCTCCGGCCAGCAGTTCACGCTGGTTTGTCTCGCCAACGCGGCGAACCGCGTGGTTCGCGATCGCCTGGAACACGGCATTCTTCCGCAGGCAATGGCGCTGGCGGCGGAGAC
>Ga0187862_10005905_pt1 | contig 11193 bp, 9 predicted proteins | sample June2016WEW_10_1_FD_133003 | JGI IMG/M metagenome (GOLD analysis project Ga0187862, IMG submission 133003) | Peatland microbial communities from SPRUCE experiment site at the Marcell Experimental Forest, Minnesota, USA - June2016WEW_10_150 | ecosystem: Environmental > Terrestrial > Soil >...
CCACGCGGCGGCCAGAATGGCAGCTCGTATTCCGCGCGAGATGCGACCTTCGTCTCTGCCCGCCCGCGCGACCGCTCCGCTCCCTCTTCCGGTGCCGGCTGAAGGGTAGCTCCCCGCCCTCGCTCGAGGGTACCCCGCCCGGCTGCCGCTGGGCCAATAGGGGCAGCCGCAGGCGGACCGAACTCGATTCCCCGTTCCCCCCTGCGTCCCGCTCCGAACGCGAGCTATCTTACCCTCGGAGCGACGTGGTACATCGGTCACCCGTGTCCGCTGCGAATTGCGCGCCTTGGTCCGCGGCCCCGGCGGTTCGAACGCGTCGGCCGGCAGTGCCGCTCACTCCCCTCATTGGAATGACGGCCGACCCTCGTCGCGCGCGGAAATCGTCTCGTCCCAGCGCGTCTCACCGAATGCCCTCTTCGGTATACGGCGTGCTTCCGGGACACACCCCCGAATGGCGTTGGCCGCCGGGGCCGAAGCTCCCCGCCCGCATTCCGACCGGGAGGGGAGCCCCGAAATGATCGGACAGCCCCCCCCGCACCGTTGGTTGAATCTCGCGCTCGGCCTTGCCGCTGGCGTTGTCGCGATCCTTGTCGTGCTGGTCGCCACCGGTGTCCTCTTCCTGCCGCCCTCGGGAACGACCGAGGTTCGGATTGTCGGGGTGGAATGGACGATCGAGCAGGGGACGACCGCGAGCGGGTTTGGTTGGTTCGGCCCGAACACCATAAATCAGACCGACACGGCCGGACTTCCGTTCTCGGTGAGTCCCGGAAATTCCTTTGTCCTCGTCTTGGGCCTCTCGAACCTCGACTCGGTGAATCACACGATCCACTCGGTCACGGCGACATCCCCGTTTGTGGTGACGAGCACGACTCCCGCCACCCCGCGGGTCGTGCTGGCGGGGGAGGACGATTGGTTCCTGAGGGTGTTCCTCACGGCCCCTTCGGTCTCGACCACGACATCGTTCACGGTCGACCTGACCGTGGATGCGCTCGGAAGCTGAACGGGCCGGGTAACCTAGCCCAACGACCCACCACAGGCCCACCCTCATGGCCAGCGCGACCAAGGGTCGATTATGGACGATTGCCTTCGTGCGATCCCTCCCCCGTCGTACTCGGGACCGGGCGGGGCGGGGGACCCGTCGAGGAGGGGTATTGCGGCGGGACCCGGCGAGTAATCCAGTAGATCAGACCCAGGATGACCACCACGACGACCCCACCCACGATTCCAGCCTGGAGCGGGGTAATGGCGGCACCGCCAAGTCCCGTACGGGTCGGAGGCGTCAGGTTGGACGGAAGGCTCTCCCCGAACGCGATGAACCCGTACATTCCGTCCTGAAAGTGGCCCGACACGTTGCAGACGAACTCGTACCAGCCCGGAGCGGCCGGCGACCGGAACGTCCCAACGTCCTGGTCCCCCATCCCACCCAGGAGGACGGAGTAGATCGCGGGGTAGGCAGTGAACAACGCGCTGAGCTGGGTCGGAGTGTCGGTCGTCGGGATCACGAACCCTTCGCGCGAGGAGATCGTGAAGGAGTGGGGAAGGACATCCGTATCGGTGAAGGTCACCGTGATGTTGGCATCGATCGGGAGTTGCTGAAACGTATCCGGTCGGTAGCCGTAGTCGGCGGTCGCGGCGACGGTGATCGAGGCGGTAACTTCGCTCGGGTCCGAGCTCGGTTGGGGGCCCTGTGAATGGTGGACGGGGGACCCGCCCAGCCCCCCCGCGAGCACTACGACGATCGCGAGCACGGCCACCCTCAACGCGCTCATTCTGGGGTCCTCACTGGGTCGACAGAGATTCTAGCCCTTCCTGGCTACATAGACCCCCCGGCGATTCGAATTGACGAGGACGCAGGCTGGGGAGTTCCGGCCCCCGAACGGGCGCCGGCCATGGCCCGTCCCGCTTTGGAACGCGATTCCGACTTCCGCCGGTGGGGCGCGGCTGACCCAAGATTTAAGCCCGCATCGGGGGCTGTTCTAGGCGGACAATGACGGGACACACGGACCGTGTTCGGTCCCTGTTTCGTCGGAAGCTCGATTCGGCGACGGGAAGAGTGTCGGGATAGGATGCGCACCGTGGTACTCAACCCAGCGACGACTGGCCCTCCGGCCGCTGGAGCGGCCGTGGCGCGACATCGGGTCTCCGACTTCGAGGATTTCCGCATCGTCACCGCGCACCAGCTCGGCCACTATCTCCGCACCAACCGGTTCTACGGCCTCCTCGGTTTCGTGGTCCTGATCGCCGGGCTCACGCTCGCCTTTGAGGTCGACGCCGGCGTCGCCACCGTCCAGGTCCAGCAACTGTACCGGCCCTCGGAGTACCTCAGCAACTACCTCGTGTATACGGGGCTTTTTGTCGTGCTGGCCGCCGCGTTCTTCGGGGGGGATGCCCTGAGCGTCGACTTCTCCACGGGCGCCGGCTACTACATGCTGGTGCTCCCGATCCGGCGCTCCGCCCTCCTCGCGGGACGCTACGCGGCGGCCACCCTGGTCACGCTGGCCGTGATTGGGGTGTACTACGTGTTCGGCACGGTCGGGGCCGTCTACTTTTTCGGCGCGGCCACCGTCCCTTGGGCCCTTCTGGCGGCTTCGTTGGGAATCGCGATCGTGTTCGCCCTGGCGGCGCTCAGCGTCGCTTTCTGCGTGAGCGCCTTCGTCCGGTCCCCCTCCGCGGGGGTCCTCGTCACGGTGCTGGCGCTGTATGTGGGGTTCGTCACCTTGCAAGCGACGATGGAGCTCGCGGGGGTGGAGCCCTGGTTCTCACTGAGCTACGCCGGCGGGGCCATGGCCGCCGTCCTCGACACCGATTTCGTCCATGTCCAAGCCGTACCGCTCGGGGAGGACCAGTACTACACGATCTGGTCGGCCACCGTGGCCGAGGGGCTCGCGATCATGGCGGCCTACATCGCCGTGTTCCTGCCCTTGAGCGCGTACCTCTACCAACGAAAGGAGTCGACCGGTTGAACCATGGGCTCGATCGAGGTCGCCTCCCTGTCCAAATCGTTCCGCACCGGCCCGCCCGCCCTGAGCGACCTTTCCTTCCGGTACGAAGGCGCCGGCGCGGTCGGCTATCTCGGGCCGAACGGCGCGGGAAAGACGACGACCCTGAAACTGCTGGTCGGACTCCTTCGGCCCTCCCAGGGCCACGCGCTGCTCAACGGCGTCGACCCGATGGCGGACCGGAAGCGGGCCCTCTGGGACGCGGGAGCGCTCATCGAAACTCCCGAGCCGTATCCCACCCTCAACGTGCACGAAGCGCTCGACGCGGTCGGCCGCGCCCGGGGCTTGGCCCGGGACGACGTCGACCGGGAGATCGATCGCTGTCACGAACTGCTCGACCTGCCCCCGCTCGGACTGCGGGTGGGGTGGCTCTCCAAGGGCCAACGCCAGCGTGTCGCGCTCGCCTCGGCGATGATGGGCGACCCCTCGGTGCTGCTCCTGGACGAGCCCACGAGTGGGCTCGACCCGGCCGAGCGGGTCCTCGTACGGCGACTGCTGAACCGGTTGAAACGCGACCACCTCGTGTTCATGAGCTCCCACCAGATGTTCGAGGTCACCGAGGTCTGCGATCACCTCGTCTTCCTCCACAAGGGCCGGATCCTCCTCCAGGACCGGGTCGACCGGGTGGCGGGCCGCATCCGGTCCCGACAGGTCGACGTGGAGTTCGACCGTCCGCTGACCGCCGCATCCATCGCCGGGCTCGGTGCGCTCGCGGCCGAAGTCACGCCGGTGTCCGACCGTCGGTGGAGGTTCTCCTTCGACGGGAGCGACGAGACCCGGATCCGCCTGCTCCAGGCGTGCCAGACCCTGGGCCACGTGGTACAGTTTGCCAACACTTCGCTGGTCCTGGAGGAGGCCTATCTCGAGCTGATCCCGAAGACCGGAGACGAGGCGTGAGCGACCCAGGGCCGACTCCGATATCGGCAGGACGCCCGGGCCCCGGCGCTGCCGCCGGAGAAGGGGCCCCACTCGTCGCCCCGGAACCGGCCTTTGCTGGGACGCCCTCTCCGCCGGCGGCCGGCCGGGCCAGCTCCTTTCGTCGAAGCCAGACCCAGCGACGCAGTGCGCGACGGGAGCAGATCGGCGTCTTCCTCGTGGTGCTCATCCTGGCGGTCGGGATTTACACGATCGTTACGGCCCGGCCGTACTCCACCTCGTCCGGCTATCACCTCCCCACGCCGGGCCCCCCCATCGTGGTTCGGTTCGGCGCCCCGACGGAGGCGGTGGCCAACTGCAGCCTGGGCGGGACCGCCTCCGTCGAACGCATCCCGTGGGTAAATTCGACCCAACCGATCACCACGGGCGATTTCACCGTCCGGGTCATCGAGATCTGGGACGGAGACTTCATCGGGGACCCCGGTGCCGCCGCGAACGTGACACCGTCCAACGTCTGTGCCGGCGCCGCGCCCAGCTCGAGCGCCAAGTGGTACGTCGCCCTGGAAGGACCGAACGGCACGAACCTGGCAACGTACACCGTCGGCGCGGGGTGGGTGGCCGTGGGGCCGGGCACGTGGAACTTCGGTGTGCAGGACGGATCGACGATAGTCCTCGTCTCCTACACTTCGCTGGCCAACTCGGGCCGGGGCTTCGAGGTAGACGGCGCCGCCAACGGGTCGATCATCAGCGGGTCGTTGCCGCTCTGACGGTCGCCGGTCCTTCGGGCCCGACCCCGAAGAGCGAGCCCGGACGAGGAGTACTCGATCGGCCACGCCGCCGGGGGCCTCGCCCTAGGTCCCCCGTTGAACTGCGCGGAGATCGAGATCGGCTCGCCTAGGGCGATAAGGTCGTGATCGAAATCGACAGCGAGCCGGTATACACGGAATCCGGCACGGTCACGTTGACGAAAAGGCGTTCCGATCCACCGGGTCCGACCGTGACGGGCGCGTTCGTGTTCTGCAGAACGAACCCCGACGTCTCGACCTGGACCGATTCCGCGGTGCAGTCCGGACCGCTCGACCCTCCGGGGTAAGGGAGGCTGACCGATCCCTGGAACGTCCCGCCCAGGATCACCGTCCCTCCGTTGCTGAACACCGGCACCTGCCAGCAGGCGTTCGGTCCGTGGAAGTCCCACTCGGTGATGTTGAGGGACACGTACGACTGAGGTGAAGGCGAGGGCTTGGGCCCCAGGCCGAATGACCCCTCCCACGCCGGAGCGGTGTACCACAGGACGATCAGTACGACCAGGAGCAGGGTGAATCCGGCGAGAAGGTAGACGTTCCCCTTCCCGGGGGGCCGGGTGGCGGGAGCCGACGAAGTGGATGGAGCGCCGATCCGAGTCCCCCGAGCCGAAAACGTCCTCCGCGGATTGTTAATGTTTCCTTCGAGGTCCCCCGACGGATCGGGACTCAGAGCGGCCTTTTCCAAACGGCGGCCTGCTCTCCGTCGTCCCTACGCCGCACTGTGGCAGAACGGGCACTCGGGGGCGCGGCCCGAGAACAGCTTCCCGCACGCACGGCACGTGCGATCGGTGGGTGGGATCGGACTCGGCAACGAACGTCGTGTGGGTCTCGGGAGGTTGGATTCCTCCTGGAATAGGATCGCGAGGGCTCCCCCGATGCACCCGAGGACCCCGCCGAAAACGAATCCACCTCCGAAAAGGAAGCTCAGGAGGGAGAGGACAAGGATGGTGATGCCGATCCCCAGATGATACTCCGGAGCGAGAAGTACTCCGACGGCGAGGAAGAACAAGATCAACCCGAAGAGCACAACCAGGGCCCCGATCCACGAGAAGGCGGTACCGGCCGTGATCGCCCCCAGACTGCTGAGGAGGTCCCCCAGGACGACCACGACAATTCCCTCCGCCAGGATGAACAGCGCTCCGAGCATGGCCACCAGGAACGCCACGATCGGCCGTCGCTCGTCGCTCACAAGATCCGACCCTACGACGGACCGCCCGTCTCGACACCGAACCGGCCGTCACCACATAGATGTTGAGGTCGGCATCCGAATTCGGGTGGTCGCTCTAGGTATCCGAGGTGTAGGGTAGAATTCGGGGTCGCAGTTCGCAGTAAATCGTCCCCGGCAAAGCGGCGACCGTCGGCGCGTATACATTCCGCCTCCGGCGCCGTTCGGGGCGTTGAGGCGAGGCTCCCGATGACTTTGCCTCCTATTCGGACCGGGGCCGAACCTCCCCCCGCCCCCTGCTCTCGGGAAGCCATTCGCTCGGCCGGTCCTGGCTCCGGTGGGTGGGCTGTGCGTCGCCCAGAACTTACCCGCCCGACAGCTACGATGTCGCGAACTCCGTTCGACTCGGCTCCGATGCCGGTCCGTCGGGGAGGCCGTTTCTCACGAACGCCGGCCCGGGCCTCGCGGTTGTCCCGGCTATCCCGCAAGGGATCCGCGAGTTCCTGCTTTAGTCTCAGTCCTTCCGTGAGTGGTACGGCCATAGGCCTTCACTCAGGAAGCGAGCGCGTCCCCCGAGTTACGCAGAATCCGACGCGCACCGTCGACAGCTGACGGGGTCGTGTTGATCTTGCCGATTGGCACGCGGGGGACGACTATCCCTTCACGGCGCAGATCAGTGGATGATGCCGATCCAGAACAAGATCACGGCGGCCACGACGATTGCGACGATCCAACCAAGTACTCCCATGACGGGTGCACTCTCGCGGAGCACTTCAACCGCCCCTTGAATCGATTCAAGCAGTCGTCGTCGTAAAGTTCGGGGTTGGGGCCTACCGGTCAGGCAGGTGCTCCGGCGACATGTTCGGCAATCGCACTTGCGGATGACTCCCTTTCGGGGGGAGTCCTGCTGCCGTGTCGACGCTACATTGCGGGCGCGGGCATTGCGGAGCAGGGGCCCATGCACAATGGAGTGATCCGTTCTCTGCCGTCTGGATCGCTCCGGGAGGCCGACTCTCATCTTGCCCGTACATGCACTTGCGCATCGACACCACGTTCCGCAACTGAATGAGTCAACCCGATCGGGGGACCGAGACGGGCCAATGTCCCGGGCCCCCGCGGCCCCGCGAAGTTCATGAACCGTCGCTGAGGTGGGCCGGTTCGAGATGGGCGTAGTTGGACCCGGGCCCCGCGAACCGACTTCCCCCTTCGCTGGCGTGGCCCCGTCCGAGCGTCGACGCGACGCTCTGCTGATTGGGTTGACTTTTGCCGCAGGCGTGGTGGACGCTGTGAGTTACCTCGGCCTGGGTCAGATCTTCACGGCCAACATGACGGGGAATGTGGTCTTCCTAGCGTTGGCTGTCGGGGAAGGCAACCTCCCTACGGCCCTGCATTCCGTGGCCGCCCTCATCGCCTTCTCACTCGGGGCTCTCGCAGCCGGTCGCCCGGTTCCCAGACCGCGCCCGCCGGGCCCGTGGCCCCGGCCCGCGACCATGCTTCTGGGGGCTGAGCTCGCATGCATGGTCGCCTTTGCCGTAATCTGGGCGACCGTGGGCGGTGGGCCGTCCGCGGGGGTATTGTTCGCACTTATCGCGCTAAGTTCGTTCGGAATGGGGATACAGAATGCGGTGGCTCGGCACTTAGCCGTCCCCGGACTAACGACGACGGTCGTCACGGGCGCCCTCACCGGCTTCATGGTCGACCTCCCTGCCCTCGGTATTTCGGGCACCGCCCAGCGGAGGGCCGGGTGGGCCGTTATCTCTCTCTTCCTGGGAGCGACGTTAGGTGCCTTCCTCCTAGTCTACGCCCGCCCGTACGCGCCCCTGATCACGGTGACCGTGGTTGCGCTGGTCGTCATGATAGCCTACCGAACCTTTGACCGGCTTCCGGCCGCCAAGTCGTAAGAATCGACTCGGCAATCCGACCTCCGGTGCCTCCCCGAAACGTCGCCTGGTTCACTCCCTTCAATTCGAGCAATGGTGACCGGGGCCGGCCCGGCTCCGGCGAGTCAGGAACTGGGTCACGTCAACCTCGGGGCCTACCGGAAGTGGGAAAACTCTCCGGCATCCACCCGGTTTCCCAACCTCTGAAGGCCGCCGGTCCATTGATCGTCGCGGTTCGGGGCCCCGGCGGAGCGGCCAGTTTGGCCATGAACTTGATCATGATCGAGAAATCCGCGTTCATCCCTTCCGCCGTGGGCGCAATGCAGCTTTCACCCACGCCCAGGCCAACCGAAACTGCACGCTCCATTGGAATCAAGTAGCTGCCGGCAATCCGTGAGGCATGGCCCGCCGGCTTCTCGGAGTGATCTTGGTCTCGGCCCTAATGGTACTCAGTGCCATCGTGGCATTCGGAATTGGGACAGTGGGTTCGCCCACGGTCCCGACCCATGCTGGCGCATTGGTACCGCTCCAAGCCTCGTCGGATCCCTCGAACGCGCTACCTTCCAGCGCCGCGGCTCCCTCAACGACGAGTCTTCCCTCCTACTGCTCCTCGGTGGCCAGCGTTTCGAACAATCCGGGCTACGCGGCCTTTGTTTCGCGTGTCCAGGGGCGGGCCGCAGCGGAGGAGGCGGAAGGCCTCCCGGTCGCCGCCCTGCACCTCCCCTACGCCGGTCCCATCGAGGACCAGACGGTTGGCGGTGTTCCGATGGCGGGTAGCCAGCTCACGGCCGCGTGCGATCGGGATGCGCCCGCGGGTTCCCAGACCGCCCCCACCGGAGTTGCGTACGACGGCCAGATCGACACCTCCAGTTCTCCGAGGAATGTCACTTTGGATGCGAACAGTGTCGCGGGAATCCTGCGCGTCAACTCGCCCCCGAAGGACTTCTACCCGGGAAGCGCGACCCCGACGGTCTGGGGCGCCCAGGAGAACGTCGTCCTTCCAAATGTCACCCTCTTCGGTCATGAATGCCCCGTCACCCCGTGCTCCCGGACCGGCCAGGGCAACTACGCGTTCTGGATCCAGAACGTAGTCTCCTACGATTCCCAGAACGCCTCCCTCTACATGGTGGATGACACGTGGAACTTCACGAGCTACAGTTCCAGTATGTTCTCCTCTTCACTCGTCGGCTGGTCACCGACCGGTAGCAACTACACCGGCGTATGGGTGGCGTACTCCCAGTACTATCACGTCCCGACCCCGTTCACCGTCATCGCCTACGTCAACACTTCCGTAGATTCGGCAGGCGATCAAGTGCTCTGGTACAACTACAGCATCCAGACGCCGTCCCACTTCGTCGGGGACGGGAGCTACGACTACCTCGTCTTCCACTCCCAGCCTCTGAGCGGACCGAAGGTCACGGTGCATCCCCCCGACTTTGAGGCGAGCGCGATCACCAACCACGTCGTCACCGAGGGATACGAATTCGACGCGTTCATCGGCGCGGACGACGGTTCGAACCAGTTGATGCTCGGCGCGAACGCGACGATGCAGGTCCAGTACTGCGTCGCGAAGCCGTACTGCACTCCGTCCCATTTCGCCTATGCGAACGTTCCGGCTGCCGTCAACTTCGGCAGCCAGACCGGCGAGTGGACGGTCGGTATCGCGGTGAACTACGTGGGAGCGCGGGCATACCTCTCGGGCGGCCCCCTCATCTTGCACGGTCTCTGGAACTACACCGGCTCGGTCGGCGTCGCCTCGGGCAACACCGAGGTGCTGAACTCGATCCGGGTAACGGGCGACCCGGAGGGCGCGCTAGCTACCCAACCGTACGTCTTTGTCTTCTTTGAGAATAAGGCGTTCTCGAGCCAAGGATTCCAGTGGGCCCCCGACGTCCACACCTGGTACCTCATGCCCGGCGTCTACCGGTACGAGGTCATGCTCGCCGACTACAATGTCGCGTCGGGGCACATCGTGGTGGGTTCGTCGCCGGTCACGCTCTCGGTCGCGCTTCACTACAACGACCTCATGGGGGTCTACACGCCCCTCTGGGCGTTTGGGAACGGGCAGCTCGCCGGAATATCCGCGACCGGGGACGGCACACGCTCGCATCAATACATCCCGTTCAACAACCCGACGACGGGCTACGGCGGAACGCGAGCCGGGAAGCTGAACCCGCTCTTCTTCAGTTTCAACGATTACTACTACCCGTCATTCCCGGGCGTCCTGATCTCCGGTACGACCGCGTATGTCGACCTGAACTCGCCGCCGACGTTCTCGGCCGGCAGCGCCTACGGAACGGAGTTCTATCTTGGACTCGAGTTCTTCGAAACGTCGCACCTCACCCTGGCCCACGATACGGACGTGCAGGGTTGGCCCGCGTGGGGGGAGATCTCGTTCTACTTCTCGGTGCCCGCGTCGCAGAACCCGATGCCCCAGGCCGAGGTGTTCGTGTGGAACTCGACGCACGACCTGATCGCGTCGAACCGGTTCGTGGGGACCACCTCGTTCGGCAATCCGCCCGATGCGCTGGTGTTGTACGGCGGAACCGACAATGTGGTGTGGGACAACACGTTCACGAACGCGCGCGGAGCGAGTCTGAGCACTCGCGGCCAGTACGCTGGACTCGGGCTCGGAGAGGGCGGGGACCTGATCTACAACAACAACTTCAGCGTCGACAACCCGGTCGTGTACCTTCCGTACAATTGGCCGAACGTGGCGGACTGTTTACCGCAATCGTTGGGCCCGTGCGCGAACAACGCGACCGGCAACGGTTGGTACTACAACGATCAGGCCAACGTCGTCGGCAACATCTGGAACGTTACTCCCCAGCCCGCCGGGAAGGTCTCCGACGTGGTCAACGGCTTCAAGCTGACGGGGAACGTCCTGGGCCCGGGTGTCGCCACCCAGGGCGGTAACTACTACTGGAACTACGGGACCGGTCCCAACGGCTACTGGAGAATGCCCTACGTCTCCCGATTCTACTACAGCGACTGGTCGTACATCTTCCCGCTCGGGTGCGGTTCGATCCAGGCGCCGGGAGCCCCGTGCGGCACGCCGCCCCCGCTGGTCGGGGCGTACGAGAACGGGATCCAGGTGCGCGGAGACTACGCGCCGTACGGGCCGAGTGTCGTGTTCACCGAGAGCGGCTTAGCGAAGGGCTCGACCTGGTCCGTGACCATCCACGGTCTCCAGATCGGTTCCACCTCGACCACGATCACCGTCGAACTGCCGTATGGAAATGACTCGTGGCACGCGTCGGCGCCAGGCTGGACCGGTACGCCCGCGTCGGGCTACCTCGTCGTGAACGGAGTAGTGGTGATCCACATCGCCTTCACGCTGAATCCCGCAGTGCCTTCTGTACTGCCCCACGCGGGGAACAGCGGGGCGGGGGGCCCCCTGGTCATGCGCAGCGACGAGAACCACTAAGTATCGTGGGCTCTCGGGTCGGAGCAGGGCGGATACTGATCGG
>Ga0187862_10005909_pt1 | contig 11190 bp, 9 predicted proteins | sample June2016WEW_10_1_FD_133003 | JGI IMG/M metagenome (GOLD analysis project Ga0187862, IMG submission 133003) | Peatland microbial communities from SPRUCE experiment site at the Marcell Experimental Forest, Minnesota, USA - June2016WEW_10_150 | ecosystem: Environmental > Terrestrial > Soil >...
GCAAGATCATCACGATTTCCGAAGTCACGGGAATGGACGGAGAGATGATCACCCTGCAGGACATTTTCGTCTTTGACCGCAGCGGCATTGACGAGAGCGGAAAAGTGCGCGGCGTCTTCCATTCCACCGGACAACCGCCGAATTTCGCCGAGCGCCTCGCCACCGCCGGTTGCCGCCTGAGTCCCGCGCTCTTCGAGTCCCGGATGGAGGTCTGATGCCATTCTTCATTGCCTTGCTGGTATTCGTGGTCGTCACCCTCGCGGTCTTTGCCGCCATGTCGTTGTTTGATCAGCGCAAGGCCCAGGCCCGCGTTCTCCGCGATCGCCTCTCCACCGTTCAGAAACCAGCCGACCAACCCGCGCCCGACCTGGCTCTGCTGCGCGACGAAGTGCTCAGCCGCATTCCCGCTTTCGACACCTTTCTGCGCCGCTCGGAGCGCGTTTCCCTTCTGCAAAAAATGCTGGCCCAGGGCAACGTGGACGTTCGCGCCGGAAACTTCCTCATGCTGTGCGCCGTGTCGGCCGTCGTATTCGCTGCCATCGCCTTCTTCGCCGGCGGCAACGTCATGTTTGGATGGGCCGGCGCTCTGCTCGGTTTTTTTATTCCCTACGCCTACGCCTCCCACATGCGCACCAAGCGCTTCCAGAAATTTGAGGAGAAGTTTCCCGAGGCCATCGATACCCTCGCCCGCGCCGTTCGCGCCGGACACGCATTTACCACCGCTCTGGAAATGATTGCCAACGAAGTTTCCGAACCCGTTGCCGGAGAATTCCGCCAACTCTTCGAAGAACAGAAATTCGGGCTCCCGGTGCGCGACGCCCTGCTTAACCTGGCCGACCGCATTCCCCTGGTCGACGTCAAGTTCTTCGTGACGGCAGTGATGTTGCAGCGCGAAACCGGCGGCAATCTTGCCGAGATTCTTGACAACCTTTCCTACGTCATCCGGGAACGCTTTAAAATCCTGCGCCAGGTCCGCGTTCACACCGCTCAGGGACGCCTTACGATGGTCTTGCTCATGGCTCTGCCACCCGTCATTGTGGTCGTCATGATGACGCTGAACCCCGGCTTCATTCGCCCCCTTTTTACCGACCCGATAGGGCACGCTTTAATCGTAGGCGGCATCACGTTGCAGACGTTAGGCTACTTTTTTATTCGCAGAATTATCAGGATCCAAGTGTGATGAATCGGTCGTTAGTCGTTAGTCGTTAGTCTTTAGTCGTTAGTCGTTGGTTGTTGGTTGTTATTCGTTAGGAGTCACTAGTCGTCAGTCGTTCGGAGGTTTGCCAACGACCAACGACCAGCGACCAACGACCGGCAACTGAAGTAAGAATCTGATAAACAACATGGCACTGGCACTCTCCATTTTCGTTTTCCTAACCATCGTGGTGATCGTCTTCGCCTTTGGAGCGGCCTCGGTTGCGCCTTCCTCGGTGCTCGGATCCCGCCTCCGCGAAATCGGCTGGCAGCGCCCCAAAGCCCAGGCCAAGCCCGCCATGCGCGAACGCATGGAGCAGGCTCTCGACCCCTTTAGCCGCGCCTTGCCGGTCTCGCCCGCCGGAGTTTCGCAAACCCGCGCATGGCTGATTCAGGCCGGATATCGCAGCCCGCAACACGTTACTATCTATAATGGTCTGCGTGTCCTCTTCGCCGCCATTGGTTTCTTCTCGGTCTTCCTGTTCACCGGATTCGATTCGCCCGCGCTCCTTCTCGGCATGATGGCGTTCGGCTTCTTTCTCCCCCGCTTCATGCTGAAGAAGAAGCTGGCGGAACGGCAGCGCCGCATTCGCCTCGGTCTTCCCGATGGACTCGATTTGACCGTAATCTGCGTGGAAGCGGGACTGGCTCTCGATCAGGCTATGAGTCGAGTGGGCAATGATCTGAGCACCGCTCACCCGGAACTGAGCGCTGAATTCCATCTCTTCGACCTCGAGACGCGTGCCGGGAAACCACGCGTCGAGGCACTCCGCAATCTCGCCGAGCGCACCGGAGTCGATGACATTCGCTCGCTGGTCGGAACCCTGATTCAAACCGACCGCTTCGGAACCAGCGTTGCCCAGGCCTTGCGCGTGCATTCCGATTCGCTGCGCACCGAACGCCGCCAGCGCGCCGAAGAGCAGGCCGCCAAAACAACCGTCAAAATGATCATTCCCCTGGTCCTGTTTGTGATGCCCTCCCTGCTTTTTGTAACCGTAGGGCCAGCCGTAATCCAGTTGTTGCACATATTCATGCCGGCCGGAGGCAAACGGTGAGACATTGAATCATTGAGGTATTGATTCAATGACTAAATGTCTAAATGATTCAATGCCTCAATGATTCAGTGTCTCAATGACTAAGGGATACGCCTTTAACCGCACCCGCACCACCTATCTCGCGACCGATCTCCTGATCGCGGGCACCCACTGGACCCGCTTTCGCGGCCTCATGGCCAAAGATTCCTCTCAGTTCCCGCGCGGCCAGGGACTATGGATCAACCCCTCCCACGGCATCCACACCTTCGCCATGCGCTTTCCCATCGACGCCGTCTACCTTGATCGCGACCAGATCGTCATCCACCTCGAAGAGGGGCTCAAGCCCTGGCGTCTAGCCGCCGTTCGCGTCCAAGCCGCGTCCGTGCTCGAGCTTCCCGCCGGCACGATTCAAGGGTCCCAGACCGCCCTCGGCGACCAGGTGGATATTTCTTTCGAACAACGTCCGCCTCACACCGAAGCGGCCTGAAAGTCGTGGATCAGACCAACGTGGGTGCGCCACTTCTCGCGCTTTTCGAGAAGTGGCCTGCCGCCCCGAGCGATTCGTGGAAGGGCACGGCTTTAGCCGTGCCGTAAGGACCATCCCCACCATCGGCTTCAGCCACCGAGGACAACCGCCGCCGCGCGCGCCCAGTTGTTACAGTCAACGTTCTAAAGGCGCACCTGCGTTACACTTGCCACGTTCATATGGCCCACCCGACACCATCGCGCAGTCGTCACTTCGCCACGAGGTCATCTGCTTGAGCGTGAGGGCACATCAGACACCATCGAATCGTCCCACTCTCGCTGGTGTAGAAATGCACGCCATCCGCATTATCGTAAGTATTTTCGATTTGATCGACGTGTATCTCATATGAGCTCGCTCCCGCTCCGGGAGTCGCCATTGAACGATAACCGAATGTGTATACGTTCTGGATGCCATCGGCAAGCGGAAATTGAATCAGCGATGCGTGGTTTCTATCAGGCGGTGCACCCTGAGCAGCAAGGTCCAAACAGTCGAGTTTCGCAGGATATTCCCCATAACGGGCTTTATATGCTCCGAGGGCGCTATTGAGATTGTGCAGTGCAGCTACCGCAGCGGCATGGTTTTTCTGAAGACGCTCCTCTCGAGCGTGCTCTCTCTTTTGGAGAACCAATGGACCTCCCAGTGAAACACCCATCAGCGCCACAGCGACAACCAGCATCACCACGCTTCTCACAACCAGCGATTTTACGGTTTGAAGAAGCGCTGAGAGTACCAGGCAAAGCGCCGTCAGGCCGACGAACCCCGCAACAGATATGAAAAGGAAACCCTGCGACTCAAACCCTACACCGTTAACAAGCAGGCTTGCCCAACAATAGGCCACAGGGATGCCTAGTAGTGGAATTGGAAATCCCAAGCCGATAAGCAGGGAAGACAGAAACTTTCGCGTTTCGAGCATTTTAAAGAAACGTGTATCCAGTTCATCAGCGTGTTTCATGAACACCAGGCAAATACCCGCGGTCATCAGAACGGTAACGAAGCACAGTGAAAGAAGCAGTGACCAGTCGACTTTTACGTGGAGGGATGCGTTGTATTGGTAAGCGTTGACGCTAGGCGATGGAGGCCTCAGCAAGAACCCGAATCCTTCGCTCCAGTTATACGGTGCGAGATGACCACCAACAAAACTCACTTTCCATGGTGGAATGACTCCGCGTGCAACCAACAAAATCAACCCTGCAAGGAGAACGCGTCGTTGTGCGCCGTTGAGCGACATTCCATTGGACTCCCGATGGCGGGTGGGCCACATTACGTGGGAATTGTAACGGGGTTGGCCTTTGCGTCGGCCGAAATAGCAATAACTCCCTCCCAAGCCGCACTTGACTCCCCTGTTAAAATAGATTCATAGCAAACAAGCATTTGCCTAAGCCCGACCTGCTCCTTGACAACGAATCCGAGCGGCAATCGTTCATTGTTTCAGCGTCCCATCTCTGCAACGCTTTTAGGCTAACTCCTTATTCCTGAATACTTTACCTATAAGTCCTTATTCCCCAAAGACCTGGAAGGGATTTCTCTCTAAGTCGATGATTCCAATAGACCGGGGGGAGGGGGGGTAGGGGTACTAACTGGTAAACATGGCCTTAACGTTCGACATTCAAAACGACCGGGAAACTCCGTTCCAGTGTCGAACAAAGCACAATGGCACAAAAGACTCAAAAAACACCGAAGTCACCGCGATAATCAGACCATCCTTCTGGCACACTACACTAGTGGGACTCCCCAAAAAAATATCGCAGTCCAAAAAGTAGTTCGAAACAATGTAGTTCGAGACAATGTCCGAAGTAGCCACCATTCCCGCAGTCCTCGATCGTCGGCCAAACGATCAATGGCCCGAGCCGCCGCGCCTGCTCGTGGAATGGTCCTCGCGCTGGGAAGAATTCAAATCCGCCTTCGGTCCAGCGCTCACCCGCGCTCCAAAAGCCTTGGCGGGAGAAGCGCCCATCGGCATCTTCCCGTATCGCGGAATGCTCGCCAGTTGGCTGCTCGAATTGCTGTTGCTGATCGCGATCATCGTGCTCCCCGAACGCTTTGCCAGTCTTCAGCTCCCCGCTCCTCCCACCCGTCTGCACTGGGACGTAATCTATTATTCCGGTGACGAACTGCCGCAAACGCAAGACCGTGGCGGAGCGCAGTCGGGCAAGTCCGGACGCGCCGGTGGCCAGCAAGCCCACCATCGCACGCAGGTCATCCGCGTAGCGCGCGGCGACAAGCCCAGCGAAAAGGTTGTGGACGCTCCCAAAGTAAATCTGCCGCATTCCGATTCCGCTGTCGCTAATCTGCTGGCGCTCAAGCCGAATCCCGGACCGCCTCCCGCCGAAGGCTTGCGTTCCACTCTCACCGCGCCAACTCTGCCAGCAATCAGCGTGGTGCCGCCTTCGCCGGAGTTAAATACATCCACACGCCGCACTGCGAACAGCTTGACGACCAACGTAGTCCCGCCTTCACCGGAGTTAAGCACATCGTCAAATCGCACTGCGAGCACCCTGACCACCAGCGTCATCCCTCCCGCGCCCGAAGTCTCCCACGCCAGCACGCGCACTTCGCCAACCTTGAGCACCACTGTCGTCCAGCCCGCGCCGAATATCTCGCGAGACAAAATGCAGACCGCGGACCCACTCGCTCCGACCGTCATCGCACCCCCTCCGCGAGACGAGCAGCGCGACTTGGCCAGTTCCCGTATCCCTTTGACGCAAACCGTCGACGTGGTTGCGCCGCCGGTTTCCGCGCCCCAGCGTGACGTGTCGTCGACGCCCAAGCTGTCGCTGCCCGCTCCTGCCGTCGTGGCGCCGCCGCCGTCGCAAGTCAGCCGCGATCTCAACAGCTGGGGAAGCGCGCCCACAGGTGACTTGCGGATGAAGCCCGTGCCTCCGCCGCCGACCGCATCTGGCGGAGGGTCGCTCGCAAGAGCAGCTGGCGCTGCCACGCTCACGCCCCAGGTTGTGCCACCTCCAGCCAGCGTCGAGGGATCCAGCTCTCAGAAGAACGGTTCCGCAAGTTCGCTGCTGGGCGCCGCCGACGTCGTACCACCTCCGCCCGGACTGGGCGGCGGCAAAGCGCTCTCCGGCAGCGGACGCGGCACTAAGGGAGCCGGAGCTGGCGGTGCGCTCGACCTCGGCTCCGCGGTCGCTCCGCCGAGTAACGCCGGAGGGAATGCTGCCGGCACTGCGGTCGTCGTCTCGAACCAGCCGGGAACAAAGGTTGCAGTGCCGAACTCCGCCAGCGGAACGCTCGCCATGTCGCCCAGCGGCACGGCAAAGAGCGGTCTCGGAGGCAGCGGCGGCGGATCAAGCATCGGCAAAGGCAATGGCCCCGGCAGCGGATTGCAAGGTGAAGGTTCAGGAGCAGGCAGAGAAGGCACAGGACGCGGCTCCGATCCCAACGCCCGCGGCGGAATTTCGCCCTATCCCGGTTCCGGGGGCTCTGGAACCGGCACCAGCGGCGCACCCGCCATGCCCGGCGTATCCGTGCAAGGCGGCACGACTGCAAGCATCACACTGCCCAGCTTCGGAGCGCCCGGCGGCGATCCTCCATCGAACGGCCCCGGCCATTCATCCACCCGCGCACATGGAGGCCCGAGCTACACAGTGAAGGCTACCTCGAACTCCGGCGGTGTCTTCAATCGCTACGGCCAGCTGAAGGGCGACAACTATTCCATCTATATCGATACGTCGCTCGGAATGGCAGTGATGCAGTATGCCGATGCGTCATCCGCCGTTCACCCTTACTCCGGAGACCTCACCAAACCCGAGCCCATACGCGTTGACCTGCCTCAGGGATTGCGTCCGACCTACGTAGTGTTCGCCTGCATCCTCGACCGCTCCGGAAATCTCAAAGACATGAAAGCGCTCGAGCCCGGCGCCGCCGAAACTACATCAAAAATTCTAGGGGCTCTGCACAGCTGGAAATTCCGCCCGGCAATGCGCGGCGATGAGCCGGTGGAAGTCAATGCATTCTTGGGGTTTGGGATCGATACGCGGTAGAGAGATCTTTAGACGCAGAGATCGCGGGTGCCCCACTCATTCGCGCTGTTTGCGAATGAGTGGGAGGACGCAGGGTGAACTCCCACAAATAGCCATCGCGAATTGTTTAATATCCTTTTCGCTTATCCACCACCGCCAGCAGCGGTTGGCCGCTGAGATATCGCCGCAGGTTCTCCGAAAACAATGCATAATGTCGCTCCCATAACTTGTCGGTGAGCGCCGCCGTGTGCGGAGTGATGAGCAGACTGGGTACATCCCAAAGCGGAGAATCGGCGGCCAGCGGCTCTTTCGGAAAAACATCGAGCGCCGCGCCGCCAATTTTCTTTTCGCGCAGAGCGTCAACCAGCGCAGGTTCATCCACTAGCGGACCGCGACCGACGTTGATCAGGCAAGCGTCCGGTTTCATGAGCGCCAAGCGCGCGGCGTTCGCGATTGCCTGTGTGCTAGCCGTGACCGGCGCTGCCAGCACGACGTAATCCGCCTGCCGGAAGATTTCGTCGACTTGGGCCGGCCCGAACACGGCGTCCGCGCCTTCGCTTCCCTTCTCCGGATGCTCGCGAACAGCGATCACCCGCATGCCCAGAGCTTTCGCGCTCTTGGCGACTGCGCGTCCGATGCTGCCGAGACCGATGAGACCGACAGTTGCGCCCGCAACCTCTCGGATTCGAGGCAGTTCGTCCCACAAAATCTGCTGTCCCCAAACATGCTTCTCCTGCAGGCGCGCCGAGCCCGGAATTTTCTTGGCCAGCGCGAAGATGAGTGCGATCACATGTTCGGCAACCACCGGCCCATGCACTTCGCGCGCGTTAGTGAGAACGATGTCGCTCGTAACCAGTTCCGGAAACATCAGCTGATGAACCGCTGCCGCCGGAGAGTGAATCCACCGCAGCTTCTTTGCCCCTGCGATCTGCTCGGGACGGATCGACCAGGCGATAACGATTTCAGCGTCGACGATTTCGTCATCGACTCGCTTGTAGTCGGGAAGGTGAACGATTTCAATGTGCGGAAACTCGTCCCGCAATCTCTCGGAAAACCACAACGGAGCGTTCCATTGGTCAAAAGGATGGCGAACGCAAATCAGAAGCTTGCGGATCTGATAATCAGGTGATCGGGTCATCGGGTGATCAGAAAGATTTCTCTGCGTGCTCGGCGTCCTCTGCGGTTCAGGCTTTCAGCGGCTTCCGCAAATCCGAGCCGGTCATTTCCTTCGGCTCGGTAATCCCAAGCATGCCAAGCATCGTCGGCGAAATGTCCCGCAGCGATCCATTGGGCTTGAGCGTGAACTGCTTGGCATCTTCCGCCATCAGAATAAATGGCACTGGATTCGTGGTATGCGCCGTATGCGGACCGCCGCTTACGGGGTCAATCATCATTTCCGCGTTGCCGTGGTCGGCGGTAATCAGCATGGCTCCGCCTTTAGCGCGCACCGCTTTCTCAATCTCGCTCAGGCAGACGTCTACCGTCTCGACCGCCTTGATGGTGGGCTCGATCTTACCCGAGTGCCCGACCATATCGGCATTGGCGAAGTTGACGATGATCACGTCAAACGTGCCGTCGTTCGTGGCTTTGACAACCGCCGCGGCAACGCCCGCGGCGCTCATCTCCGGCTTTAGATCGTAGGTCGCAACCTTCGGAGACTGCACCAGCACCCGCTCTTCTCCCGGAAACGGCTGTTCCACGCCTCCATTGAAGAAGTACGTCACGTGCGCATATTTCTCCGTCTCCGCCACGCGCAGGTTGCGCATGTTCATCCCGCCCATCACGTTCGCCAGGAGGTTGGCCATCGACTCCGGCGGAATCACCACCGGCAGGTTGAAGTTCTTGTCATACCGCGTCATGCAAACATACTTCAGATTCTTCGGCACGCGATCACGTGGGATGGTTGCGTCCAGGTCCGCCGCGCCCGGCAAATCGCTCCCGCCTTTTTCGTTCAGCCCGCTGTTGCGGCACAGAGCGCGCGTGACCTGGCGTACGCGATCGGCACGGAAGTTAAAGCAAATGCAGGAATCGTCGTCGCCGATAGTCGCTAGCGCCTCGCCGCGATTGTCCGTGCAGACGAACGGCACCACGAACTCGTCGGTCACGCCCTTGTTGTAGGACGCTTTCATACCCTGCACGGCGTCACCGTATGTGCCGCCCTCGGCTTTGCCCTCGACCATCGCGGAGTAAGCTTTGGCGATGCGCTCCCAGCGGCGGTCGCGATCCATGGCATAGTAGCGGCCGTTGACGGTGGCGATCTTGCCGCAGTTATACTCGCGCATCTTCTGCTGCAACTGTTCGAGATAACCGGCGCCGTTCGTCGGCAGCGTGTCGCGGCCATCCATGAAGGCGTGCACGAAAACGCGATCGACTCCGTTCTGCTTGGCCATTTTCAGCAGCGCGTACAGGTGCTCCTGCCGGGAATGCACGCCGCCATCCGACAGCAGTCCGAACAGATGCAGCTTGCGCCCACCCAACCGTGCATTCCTCATTGCATCGAGCAGCACCGGATGTACGAAGAATTCGCCGTTCAGGATCATCAGATCGATGCGCGTGATGTCCATGTGCACAATGCGCCCGGCGCCCATATTCAGATGGCCGACTTCGCTGTTTCCCATTTGGCCCTCGGGCAGTCCGACAAACGGCCCGCTGGTGTGAATCAGCGTGTTGGGATACTCACGCAGCAGCCGGTCATAGACCGGCTTACGCGCGAGCGCGATGGCGTTGGCTTTGGTTTCGGCTCGGTATCCCCAGCCGTCAAGAATGATGAGTACGAGAGGTTTAGGACGAGGCATTAATCCGCTATTAGCTCCTGGCTTTTAGCTACTTGGCATTTTGCAGATAGACTGAATCGCTTCCTGCGGTCACACATCTCATACTATTGCAGAAACGATCCCATTAAGGATAAAACATGCCCATCAATGAACTGCTTCTGCCCGAATTCGACGAAGAAATCAAGAAGACGCGCACCATGCTGGAACGCGTTCCGGAAGACAAGAAAGACTTCGCGCCGCATCCCAGATCCATGCCGCTGAACAAGCTCGCGCCTCACGTCGCGCAGTTGGCTGGATTTGGCCTCTCGATCCTTACCACTCCTGAACTTGATTTCGCGAAAAGCAGCTACAAGCCTCTGCCGTTTGAGTCTGCGGCACAACTGGTCAGCGCTCTTGATGAAGGCGCTGCCAAGGTGCGTATCGCGCTCAAGAACACTCCCGATGAAGCCTGGACGCAAAACTGGAAGCTAAGCTTTCAGGGCAAGCCCATCTTCAGCGGGACGCGCTTTCTAGCGTACCGGCAGATGTTCCTCAATCACATAGTCCACCACCGCGCGCAACTCGGCGTGTATTTGCGCTTGAATGAAAGGCCAGTGCCCTCGACCTACGGGCCTTCGGCGGACGACACGATGGGGTTCTAGCAGGAGTAGTATCACCAGAACAGGTCTTCAATCTCCTTGGGTAGGGGGTCGCGAAGTCATCCGGCCCGGCGAGCTCGTTCTTGCAGAGCCCAACCGAATCCGCTGCGGTTCTACTCCGACGTAGGAATCGGCACAAGCTTTGCAACAGGCTCACCATGGTCAGTGATCACGACTTCCTCCCCGACAGCGATCCTGTCGAGCAACTCTTCGAACCTATCCTGCGCTTCGCCGACGCTAACTTTCATAGCTATGTATCCATCGGCAGCCTATCCTTTATAGTTCAGCGCCTTCACCCCCAAAAATCGCGCCACCCCTCCCAACTCCTCTTCAATCCGCAGCAACTGGTTGTACTTGGCAATTCTGTCAGTGCGCGAAGCAGAGCCCGTCTTGATCTGCCCCACTCCCGTCGCCACCGCAAAGTCCGCAATAAACGTGTCTTCCGTCTCGCCGGAACGATGCGAGATCACGGACGTGTAGCCGTTGCGACGGCCGAGATCGATCGCGTCCAGCGTCTCGCTGACCGTGCCAATCTGGTTTAGTTTGATCAGAATCGAGTTGGCGATTCCTTTTTCGATGCCCTTGGCGAAGATCTCAATGTTGGTAACGAAAATGTCGTCCCCCACCAGCTGAATCTTGTCGCCGAGTTCTTTGGTCAGCAGCGCCCAGCCATCCCAGTCATTTTCCGAGAGCCCGTCTTCGAGCGACACGATCGGGTAGTCTTTCACCCATTTCGCGTAGTAGCGAATCATGTCCTCGGAACTCTTTGCCGACTTGTCCGATTTCTTGAAGACATATTTTCCATCCTGAAAGAACTCGCTGGCCGCCGGATCGAGCGCAATCGCGATCTCCTCGCCCGGCTTGTAGCCCGCCTGCTGAATCGCCTCCAGCACGACTTCAATCGCCTCCACGTTCGACTTCACCGACGGAGCAAAACCTCCCTCGTCGCCGACCGACGTGTTGTATCCGCGCTTTTTCAGCACTCCCTTCAGCGTATGGAAAACTTCCACGCCCCAGCGCAGCGCCTCGGAAAACGACGGCGCTCCTACCGGC
>Ga0187862_10005911_pt1 | contig 11187 bp, 8 predicted proteins | sample June2016WEW_10_1_FD_133003 | JGI IMG/M metagenome (GOLD analysis project Ga0187862, IMG submission 133003) | Peatland microbial communities from SPRUCE experiment site at the Marcell Experimental Forest, Minnesota, USA - June2016WEW_10_150 | ecosystem: Environmental > Terrestrial > Soil >...
GGCGCGGACCTGCTTAAAGCGTGGCAACGGCGCTGCCCGACGGCCGCCGCGCACAGCGAGCAAACTTTGCGATCAGATGCGGCCCGCTGACTCGCGCCACTACAATGGTGACTGGCTGCACCTTCCGGAATCTCAGTTGAAAAATCGTGCCGGACGGAAATCAGCCAGTTCCGCCCGCTGCTGTCCACGCATGATCTCGTCCGCCACCGCCGCACCCAGAAACGGCGACATCGTCACGCCGCTATGGGTGACCGCGAGGTAGTAGCCGGAGACCCGCGGGACGGGTCCAACGGCGGAAAAATGATCGCGCGGCATCGGCCGAATGGCGATACGCACCGCCTCCGGCTCCACATCGCCGATCGACGGCAGTAGCGTGCGTGCCCGCCGCACCATATCACGGGCCTCCGGCATCGACGGGCTGAGTGCACTGTCAAACCGTAAGGTCGCGTCGGTCGGGTCCCAGTGCAGCATCAGGCGGCCGGCGCCATCCGGCCGTCCGTTGACGACAGGGGTGTGAACGACGCGGCTCAGACTGGCGGCCACCGGTGGGGTAAACACCAGAAGGCCAACAGTCGGTGCCAGCGGCAGATGTAGGCCAGCCTCGCCGACCACCTCGTTGGTCCAGCGGCCGGCGCAGTTCACCACCATGTCGGCCTCATGCACCGTGCCGTCGGCGCTCCGAACGCCCGAGACCCGATCGCCTCGCATCACCAGATCGGCAACGCGGACGCCACACAGGACCTTGGCGCCATGCCGGTGCCGCGCCGCGGACAGCATGGCGTGCGCGTAAACCACCGGATCGAGCCAACCCTCCTCGGGAAAATACGCGACCGGCGCGTCGCCGATAATTGCCGGATCGATGTCCGGTTCGAGTTCAAGAGCCTGCTTGCGATCGATCCATTCAGCGGCGTAACCCCACGCCAGCAGTTGCTCGATATTCTCGCGTTGTGCGGCACGGCCGGACTCGGGTTCCCATTCCAGGCTGCCACCGCCGTGCCACCAGGGTATCGCACCGAATTCCTCGCGCAGAGCGGCATGCGCTTTCATTCCGGCCACGTTCAGGTCGTGATACGGCTTCGGCGGCTTCCGATGCGCATTGGTCCAGGCAAAACTGATGCCGGATGTGCCGCCGCCGACACGCGTTGCCTCCAGCACGGTGACGTCGGCGCCGGCCTGTGCCAGCCGATAAGCAGCCGAGGCGCCCATCACGCCTGCTCCGATGACGATCACCTTGGTCATCCCATCTCTCCTGTGGTCAAAACCGATTATGTCAGCAGTTGCGTGACCAGATCAGCCCGTCGGCGCGATGGTCCGGCATCGCGGCAGCGGGGCGACTGCGCCAACCAACGCCTGCAGTCGTAGCGTTAGCGGAACGCGAATTCCTGGTAACCGCCGGCAGCAACTTCCTCGCACTTGCGGCGGTAATGCACGCCGTTGCCGTTGTAGCCAAGCACCCGGCGGACATTTTTTCCGGATACGTTGCGATTTACTCCGGTTTGCCAGGAATCGACCTTGCTGGAGAGCAGCGGTTCGGACGCCTTGATCACTGTCTCGGTCCAGTTCGCCACTTGCTCAGGCCGGGTTTCCACTCGGGTGAAGTTATGTCGCTGCATGAAACGCAACAGGCCGGCGAGAAATTCCACACCGTGTTCGATGGCGCGGGGAATATTGCCGCGCGCGGTGTGCGGGCCCAGTACCATCAACAGATTTGGAAAACCGTCCGGCTGCAGGCCAAGCCAGGTACGCGGCCCGTCCGCCCACACGTCTCTCAGTCGCACGCCATTAGGGCCGCGTATATCGATGCGGTCGAACGCGCCCGTCACGCCATCGAAGCCAGTGGCATAAACCAGAATGTCGAATTTGTATTCTTGGTCACTGGTCTTAACGCCGTTTGGCGTAATGCACTCGATCGGAGTCTCGTTAACGTCGACCAGCAACACGTTGTTGCGGTTATAGGCCTCGAAATAACCGCTCTCCAGCGGCACGCGGCGGGTGCCGAAGCCGTGATCTTTCGGGATCAGCTTGTCGGCAACCTGTGGATCCTTCACGCGCTGACGGATCTTTTTGGCAATGAATTCGCTGATTGCGGCGTTGGCGGTCTCGTCGATCAGAATATCGCGGAAATTGCCCATCCAAATGCCGAACCCCGGCTCGGCGTAGAGTTTTTCCCAGAACGCCTCACGTTCCGCGGGCGGCACGTCCATCGTCTTGCGCCGGTCGGCTTCATGGATGAACCAACTGGGAGTTTCGGCACAGCGCGCATAGATCTCATCGTAACGGGTTTTGATCGCCGCCATTTCCTCCCGACTGATTTCGGAATTGTGCAGCGGGGCAGCCCAGTTGGGACGGCGTTGAAAGACAGTGAGTTGAGAGGCTTGTTTGGCGATTTCGGGGATCGCCTGAATGGCGGTCGCTCCGGTGCCGATGATGCCGACACGCTTGCCGGTGAAGTCCACCGGCGTGTGCGGCCAGCGAGCAGGGTGATAAGCCGGTCCGCGGAAACTGTCGCGGCCCGGAATGGCGGGAAGAGTGTAGGCCGAGAGGATGCCAATCGCCGTGATCAGAAACCGCGATCGCGCCTGCTGTCCGCTTTCCAGGGTCACGGTCCAGAGATTGGCGGCATCGTCCCAGTGCGCGGCGGTGACCGTACTGCGGAATTGCATGTCGCGGCGCAGATCGAATTTGTCAGTGACAAGGTTGAGATATTCCAGGGTATCCGGTTGCGGCGAGAAATGTTCCTTCCAGTCCCATGCCTGCAGCAGTTCCTTGGAGAACGAGTAGCCGTAGGTCCAGCTTTCGGAATCGAAACGGGCACCGGGGTAGCGGTTCCAGTACCAGGTGCCGCCGACATCCGTCCCAGCCTCGAAAACCCGCGCCGTCATACCGAGTTGGCGGAGGCGATACAGCATGAACATACCGGAAATGCCGGCGCCAATGACGATCGCGTCATATTGCGCGACCTGATCCTGGCCTGGTCGTTCCGCCAGGATCTGGGTGTCCGGCATAATGTCTGTCTCCCTTAGGCCGCTTCCGCCATGGTTGAACGGGTGCCGGCAACCGTGGTGCGATGCATATCGCGTGGCTGCGTCGCATCGAACGGCCGGGCACGGTGCATGGTGGCCTGATTGTCCCAGATCACCAGATCGAATTGTTTCCATTCGTGCGAATAGACGAACTTCCGCTGCGTCGCGTGTTCGATCAGATCGCGCAGGAAGGCGCGGGCCTCCGGCACCGGCCAGCCGACGATCGTTCCGGCGTGCGATGCGAGATACAACGACTTCCGGCCGGTCGAGGGATGCCGCCGGATCAGCCGTTGCTGCACCGGGGCAAACAGCCGCCGCTCGTCCTCGGTGAAGTCGCCAAAGCCGATCTGGGCGCGCGAGAACAACTGGCTGTGCTCGCACACGAGACCTTCGCACTCGGCCTTGGTTTCGTTGTCGAGCGCGTCATAGGCGGCGCGCATGTCGGCGAATTCCGTGTTACCGCCCTTTGACGGAATGACGCGGGCTGACAGCAGCGAATATTTGGCCGGCACGACCTTGAAGGAGCTGTCGGAATGCCACAGCCGTGTGCCCAGACTGAACAGCCGCCGGCGATTGTCCCGCGCCAGCACGTTGTTGTTGGCATCGAGATTGGAAATGTCATTGATATGCGCCCCGAGACGCTGCTCCTTGGACTCGCGCAGATTGTGGCTGGCAAGTTCCAGCTCGCCGAAATTACGCGAGAATGCCATCTGGGTTTCGTCGCTGAGGCGCTGGTCGTGGAATACCATGACGCCGAATTCGTCCATGCCCTTTTCAATCTCGGCCGCCTGGTCACGGGTCAACGGCTGCGTGATGTCGATGCCAGAAGCGACACCGCCAAAGAACGGGCGAGACACCGGATCGATCGGGCGGATGGATAACGTCATGGCAGAACTCCCTTCCTGGCGCCCCAATGGGCATGGGAGCGTGTGAAGCCACGCGTCGTCTGTCAACATCGCGCAGGCTTAGGGCTGCCATGCCTGCAAGTAGGCGAACACCGACTGCACCGGCACCACGTCGGCGTATTTCATTTGTAGGTCGTAGAGATTGGCGAAGTGCGGGCTCTCGTGCCGGTCAGCGGTGCACTCCTCCGGCACGATGGTGCGGAAGCCGTGCGACAGACTGTCCACGGCCGTGGCGCGCACGCAGCCGGAGGTCGAGCAGCCGGTCACGATCACCGTGTAGATACGATGGAAATTCAGCAGCGACGGCAGATACGTCTCGTGAAACGCCGAGGCCATGCGCTTATTGATGATGGTGTCACGTTTCGGGTCGATGCTCAGCCGATCATCGAGCTGCGAACGGCGTGATCCCGCTTTGATATTCTGCAACGCGTCAGGACCATCCGAACGCGTGCCCCAAACGCCGCAATCGTCGCCGGAATCGGAATAGGCGACATAGGTCCAGATCACCGGAAGATCGCGCTCACGCATCAGTTTCGCCAGCCTGTCGATGTATTCGATCTGCCGCGGGTCCGTCTCATAGGCAGTGGGAAACTCGTCCGGACGCGTATAGGCGTGCTGCATGTCGACATTCACCAAAGCCGGACGCTGACCGAAGCCGAAGCGTTTGCGCGGCGGCCCGGACTTCAGCGCTTCGAATAGTTCGCGGGCGGTCAGGTTCGAGTGTTCCACGTCGATGATCCTCCGGATGGTGGTGGCGCCTTGCATTGACCCGGTGCGCCGCGTGCCGGATAGTGCCGCCAACAACAGCTCGGAGGAAGCGGTAACGCGCGGTCCTCGGGGCACAAGGTCACGGTTCCGCAGCAACGAAAGTCTGTGCGACCATGGCCCATGCCCGAGCTGTGTCCCCACCCCCCGCACCACAATCCCGATCTCGCGATAAGTGCGCATCGGCAACCGCCTGGCGGATGATCCTGGCCGCGATGCTGCTGGCGGTTGCGCTGTTACCGGCAGCGTCGAATGCGCGCGCCGGAGATCAGATATTGCGGGTCTCGCTGAACACTGAGCTGCAGGTCCTCGATCCGATCTACTCGACCGTCAACGCGACGCGGGTGTTTGCCTATATGGTGTTCGATACCCTGGTCGCCATCGATAACGAGGGCCAGTACCACCCGCAAATGCTCGAAGGCTGGAAGATCAGCGACGACCGCATGACCTATACGTTCCGCCTACGGGATGGCTTGCTGTGGAGCGATGGGACTGAGGTCACCGCTGACGATTGCATTGCCTCAATCCGCCGGTGGGCAAAACGGGAGTCGTTCGGCGCGCAATTGATCGCTGCAACGCAGGCGTTCCGGGTGATCGATAAGCAAACCTTCGAACTGCAACTCAGCCGCCCGTTTGCTTTCGTTATCGAGGCCCTGGGCAAACCCGGCAATGTCATTCCGGTGATGATGCCGGCGCGGCTGGCCAACCTCGATATCAGCAAACCAGTTCCGGACGTGGTCGGCTCGGGTCCGTTCCTGTTCCGCCGTGACGAATGGCGCCCCAACGATCGGGCAATCTTCGTGCGTAACCCGAATTACCGTCCGCGCCCGGAACCGCCGGATGGGCTGTCCGGAGGCAAGGCGGTGCACCTCGACCGCGTCGACCTCGTCAGCATGCCGGACCAGGCGACGCGCGTCGCGGCGTTGCGCATCGGTGAAATCGACATGCTGGAAGTCGTGCCGTTTGACTCCATCGCCATCCTGCGGCGCGATCCCAACATCACCATCACGTCGCAACACGGTATCGAACAGATGCTGACGGTGCTCGCACTGAATCACCTGCAGCCACCGTTCAACAATGTTCAGATGCGGCGTGCCTTGCAGGCCGCGATCGCGCAGGACGAGGTTATGGCCGGCATGGGCCTGCCGGAGGACATGTATCTGCCGCGCTGCCTGTCGATCTACATGTGCGATTCGCCGAATACGACCGACGCCGGCACGGAGGTGTATCGCTCGGCCGGGATCGAGCAGGCAAAGAAACTGCTTCAGCAAGCTGGCTATCACAACGAACCGGTGGTGTTTCTGCATGCCAGCACCTCAGCTTTACTGGATCCGGTGGGCCTGATTACCGCTGACCAAATGCGGCAGGCCGGCTTCAACGTCGATGTCCGCACCTCGGATTTCACCACGATCGACCAGCGGCGGCGCAGCCGTGCACCGGTCGAGCAAGGCGGCTGGAGCGTGGTGCCGATCGTCTGGAATGGGATCGATCTGGTGAACCCGCTGTCGGATCCCGCAGTGTCGTATAATTGTTCCGAATCCAATCCGGGTTGGTACTGCGATGCCAGGATGACCGATTTGTTGCGCCGTTATTCGGCAAGCTTTGATGCCGCGGAACGCAAGGATCTCGCCGCGCAAATCCAGGCGGAGTTTCACGCCAACGTCAATTACGTGATTGCCGGTCAGTTCTCCGCCCCACGGGCCTACCGCTCCGACCTGCACGGCGTCATCCCGTTCGCTTTTCCGGTGTTCTGGAACATCGAGCGGAAATAAAGCGCAATCGCCGGTCAGGCCTGGTCTGCCGCTTCAAGCGCCAGCAGCGCGAATGTGGCCAACCAGTGCTCGCCCATATAGTCTTCTTCAATGTGTTGCAGGCTGGCGGCAACGTGGCGCGCCGCAACATCTCGCATCAACGCAACGCGCGGGTCCGATCCCGGAAGCGCGCCGGCCAGACGACTCCAGCACCACGCGCGGCTGAGATTCAGCCCGTCCAGATGAGCGATTTTCCCGTCGCTTCGGTCGCTGGCAACAACCGGTTGAAACAGCGTGCGCGGCTCGCGCTGCGCAAGCCGAGGCAGAAAACGCGTGAACCAGCCGGCAAATTCCTCCGGCGGCAGCACGCGCCGCATACACTCGGCCTCGATCAGGCACGGCGACAGAAAGTCTTCGCCACTGGGCTCCCAGGCCTGACAGTCTGCATCATCCAAGTACCAATCATGGGCCGCTCGGGTCAGCGCAGCTGCCAGTTCGCCATCGTTGCAGGCCTGCGCATAGTCCACCGCAAGCGCCAGAGCGAACGCGGTGCTGGAATGCGCACCGGAACGGATGGGATAGCGCACCTTTGGCAGAAACTCCAGAAACCGTCTGGCGAATGCCTCGGCCAACGGCTGCAGCGCAGCAGACCAATGCGCGGCCTCGTGGTGTGGATGCGCCTGCAATTCGGCCGCCAGCTTCAGCAGCCACGCCCAACCGTACGGCCGTTCAAAGGCGCGAGCAAAGGGACGCGAAAGATAGGCCAGTTCGACCGCAACGTTTTCACGCGTGAATGCCGTTGCGAATTGATCACGAACTCGATCCGCCTCTGCCAGATCTGGCATACGTCGCAGCAACCGGGCCAGCAGCCAATAAGCATGCACGCAGGAGTGCCAGTCGAAACTGCCGAAGAAAATTGGATGCAGCGCGCGGGGCGTGGCCAGGTCGTCCGGCCCAGTCAGCACATGATCCAGCTTCCCGGGATATTCCCGCGTCACATGGCCCAGTGCGGCGCGGGCAAATTGATCAGCCAGGGTCGTTGTGAGCCCCACGGCGCGTCAGCCACGGCCAATATACGGCATCTTCGTTGCCATTACCGTCATGAACTGGACATTTGCATCGAGCGACAGGCTGGCCATATAAGCCACGCCGCGCGCCACATCGTTGACATCGATGCGCGCCTCAGCTTCGACCTTGCCGCTGGCCTGCAGCCGGCCTCGCGCGGTGTCTTCGTTACGTGTGGTCGCAGCATTGCCGATGTCGATCTGGCCGCACGCGATATCGTATTCGCGTCCATCCAACGACAACGAACGCGTCAGGCCGGTCAACGCGTGTTTGGTCGCTGCATATGGGGTAGAATTCCGCCGCGGCACGTGCGCCGAAACCGAACCGTTGTTGATGATGCGTCCACCGCGCGGCCGCTGGTCCTTCATCATGCGAAACGCGTGTTGCGCGCAGAGGAACGAGCCGGTCAGATTGACCGCGACGACGTTGGACCATTGTTCGAAGGTCAGATCCTCAATCGGAATATTGCGCGTGCTGATGCCCGCGTTGTTGAACAGCAGATCGATTCTGCCGTAGGTCGCCTTGACGGCGTCGAACAACGCCGCAATCGATGCCGGGTCGGAGACATCGGTCGGCACCACCAGCATCTGTGGCGGCGTTGCCTTGGCCAGAGTGGCGGTCTCCTCCAGCATGGCGCGGCGCCGCCCGGCGAGCACCACCGAAAACCCGTCCGCGTACAGCGCCAACGCGGATGCCCGCCCGATGCCGCTGCCGGCCCCGGTGATGACTGCAATCTTCCCCGATGTTTCCATGACCCGCTCCATCCCCGGTTACAATGTTGCACCACCGTCGATCGCAACCTCGGCGCCGGTGATATAGCCGCTTTCGTCGGACAGCAGGAACAGCACGAGGCTGGCCACTTCTTCCGACGTGCCCATGCGTTTCATCGGCACCAGTTGCAACCGCCGCTCGTTTTGCTCCGGCGTGCGCACCTTCAACATTTCGGTATCGATCGGTCCGGGATGGATCGAGTTCACCCGGATCTTGCGCGGCGCCAGATCGACGGCAGCCGCCTTGGTCATGCCGCGCAGCGCCCATTTCGTGGCACTGTAGGCGATCGCGCCGGGCGAGCCGCGCAAACCCGCCACCGATGAGATATTCACGATCGATCCGCTGCCAGATCGTTCCATCAACGGCACCACCGCCTTCATGCCGAGAAAGCAACCCAGTTGATTGATCCGCATGTGGCGTTCGAACAGCGCGGCGTCGGTCTCCATCAAAGTTTTCGGTTGGTAGATGCCGGCATTGTTCACCAGGCCATGCAACCCGCCGAGTTGCGCGGCGGTGTCGACCGCTTTCTCCCAGTCAGCTTCCCGCGTTACGTCCTGGGCTACGAACCGCGCGGCCGCGCCGAGTTCGTTCGCCAGCTGCCTGCCTTCAGCCTCGAGTACGTCGCCAATGACGACATGGGCGCCCTCGGCGACGAACAACCGCGCCTCGGCCGCGCCCTGCCCGCGCGCGCCGCCGCTGATCAGGATGATTTTTCCATCGAGCCGACCCATTTATTCCTCCCTGGCAAAACGTGGCCGAGAACCTTGCGACCAAATCGCAGCATGCGAGCAACACCCGCTGCTGTAAAATCCCTGCGGTGTTTCAAAATCGCTTAGCCTGATCGACGGTTCGGCGCCTTGCTTCAGCCGCACCAGTTGCAACCGTGCCTGGAGCAAAGATGTTGCGAAGCATGCCAATTCCCACAGCACAGACGCCGAAGCCATTGCGGCGCTGCCGTTGTCACGGGCCAGCCGTGCGACCCGACCCGCACCAATGAGCATCACCGCCCCGACCGACGACCGTTCCGCCCTGCGCGCCTTGCATCGGGCCCCGGAGCCAACCGTACTCGGTCCGTTGCTCGACGCTGCTACGCTCCCGCCGCCGCTTGCCACGCGAGTCGCGGTGCGCGCTCGGGCATTGGTCCGTGCCGCGCGTGCCGCGCACACACCCGGAGCGGATGTCTCCGACTTCCTGCGGGAATACGGTCTGGGCACGCGCGAGGGCGTGGCTCTGCTGTGCCTCGCCGAGGCCCTGTTGCGGATCCCCGATGCCGCCACCGCCGACGCCTTCATCGAAGACCGCATCACCGGCGTCGACTGGCAAAGCCATCTCGGCCACGCCGACAGCCTCACCGTCAACGCCTCATCCTGGGCTTTTATGCTGACCGGGCGCGTGTTGGCGCTCGACGGGTCGCGCGACGCAGGGGTTGCGGGCACCATCCAGCGGATGCTGCGGCGGATCGGTGAGCCGTTGATCCAGGCCGCGCTACGCCAGGGGATGCGTGTGCTGGCCCGGCAATTCGTCATGGGCCGCACGATCGAGGAAGCGCTGACCCGTACCGCCTCCCCAACCTCGCAACGCTGGCGCTACAGCTTCGACATGTTGGGCGAGGCCGCGCACACAAGCGACGACGCCGCCCGTTACATGCGCGCATATCAGGATGCGGTAGGTGCCGTTGGCCGGGCCGGCGGCGGACCGGTGAACGGGCCGGGGATTTCCGTAAAACTTTCCGCATTGCATCCCCGCTACGAGCCACTGCAGGCAGCAAATTGTGTTCCGGCGCTGATTGCGGGCCTGACCGCTTTGGCGAACGGGGCGAAGCAGGCCGATATCGGTTTGACGGTGGACGCTGAGGAAGCCGATCGTCTGGAGCTCAGCCTGGACGTCTTCGCCGCCGTGCTCGCCGACCCCGGGTTGCGCGACTGGGACGGGCTGGGTCTGGCCGTGCAGGCCTACCAAAAGCGAGCGCTGCCGCTGATCGACTGGATTGCTGAGCTGGCCCGCAGCACCGGCCACCGCGTGCCGGTCCGTCTGGTAAAAGGCGCCTATTGGGACACCGAGATCAAGCTCGCTCAGGTCATGGGGTATGAGGGATATCCGGTGTTCACCCGGAAGCTGGCGACGGATGTGTCGTGGATCGCCTGTGCACTGCGGATGCTGGCACGGCGCGACGTGTTGCGGCCGGCCTTCGCCACCCACAACGCGCACAGCCTGGCGGTTATTCTGGAAGCCGCCGGCGATGCGAATTTCGAAATGCAGCGCCTGCACGGCATGGGCGAGGCACTGTACGACCGGCTCGTCGCCACGAGCTGTCCGGTGCGGGTTTATGCGCCGGTGGGTTCGCATGAGGACCTGCTCGCGTATCTGGTGCGCCGGCTGCTGGAAAACGGCGCCAATACCAGCTTCGTGCACCGCCTGGTCGATCCCGCCGTGCCCGAGGACTCGATCATTGCCGATCCGGTGGCAGCACTGCGGCAGCAAGGCAGCACGCCGTCGCCGCGCATCCCGCTGCCGGCAGCGCTGTATCCGGACCGGGTGAATTCCGCCGGCATCGATCTGACAGATCGGGCGAAAGCACCGGAAGTCCTGGCCGCCATCCGCGAAATATTGGTGCCCCGCGGTCTGGCAGGATCCGGCCCCAAGCGTGAGATCCGCGACCCCACCGACCGCCGTCGTCTGATCGGCACGGCGCCGGACGCGACGGCGGCGGAGATCGATGCGGCACTGACCCGCCTCTCTCTGGGCTGGCGCCAATGGGACGAGGCGGGCGGGACCAACCGGGCGTTGGTGCTGGATCGTGCAGCAAATCTGATCGAGGCCGCACGGCCGGAATTGCTGTTTCTCCTGGCGCGCGAGGCGGGGCGCACGTTGACCGACGGCATCGCCGAAATTCGGGAAACCGCAGAC
>Ga0187862_10005916_pt1 | contig 11182 bp, 8 predicted proteins | sample June2016WEW_10_1_FD_133003 | JGI IMG/M metagenome (GOLD analysis project Ga0187862, IMG submission 133003) | Peatland microbial communities from SPRUCE experiment site at the Marcell Experimental Forest, Minnesota, USA - June2016WEW_10_150 | ecosystem: Environmental > Terrestrial > Soil >...
AGAGGATTTTGCGGTTGCGGGAACATTTCGACATAACTGTGCGGGGCGAATTTTACAGTGTCTTCAACCACCAGAACTGGGGCAGCCCGGATATCTATGAGCCCGATCCTCAGTTCGGTGAGATTTTCGGCAAGTCCAACCCCAGAGTTGTTCAGTTCGCAATGAAGTTGAAGTCTTAGGCTCAAAAGGCGGTCGGTGTCGGTCCCCAGTCGGGAGTTGGCTTTGTTGGCATCCGGTTGGGGTTTCCCGGGTGCTTCTCGCGCCTTAAGCCTCTTTCCATCGAATATGCTTGCGAGGGCTACCCTACCCGCTCGCAGGAGCGGCAAGGACCCGTCAGGGCCGTCGTGGGATCGCCGCAGATAAGCGAAAAACGTCGTAACCGCTGGTTGTGCAACATGGCCTCGCACAAGCCCTGAGATTCCAAAATCGATCCCGTTTAGTTAGGGGATAAATCAACCTAATCCACTGTCACAAGGAGTCTTTCCGTGCCTAACTGTACCGTTTATGGCTACTCCAGGCTGGCCCGCTTGGCAAAAGGGGTGGTTTTGGTCATTTTCTTGGCAACGCTCTTGCCTTCGTTGGGGGCGGAAGATCCCGTGATCGGTCCCTCGGAATTTGACGCACAAGCCTTTGCCGCACTGCCCATAGAGAAATCCTATACTTTTCACAAGGCCCTTTCCGAGAGCACTTGGCGGATGCGACGCGACCCAAGCGCCCAGCCCACCGCTGGGGAAATGGCCATCCCGGAAAGTGGATGGGTGGTGCTCATCAAACCTGTGGCCAGTGAGCCTTTGCGGCAGGCTGCCGAAGATTTACGCGCTTATCTGGATCTCGGGATGCACACGCGGGTTACGGTGGAGACTGCGAGTTCGCTCGCGGACGGGGCAAAGCGCCAGGGTGTGATCGTGGCTGGCACGCGTCAGGAGTTATCCGGCTGCGGGACTTCTCTCGCCGGAAGCAAAGACTACCAGATTGTGGTGACACCCGAGCATGTTGTGGTATGTGGATACGACGAACTGGGCGCCATGTACGGGCTTTACCACTTGGAAGAGCGCATGGACTTGCGGGAGGCACCCTTTCTGCCGCGCGATCTGAACGTTGCTCGTCACAGTCTATTCAAAGCGCGTATGACCTTGTCGGGGTTGGGCTGGATGGAATGGCCGGACAAGTACCTGGCCACACTGCCTCGGTATGGATTTGATTCTATTTTCGATTCGGTATATGCCAATCCCAATGGCGCGTTAGCCCCGGCCTACGATGCCGACCTCCCGAGCAGCGCTACGTTGCGGTATCGAACGCAGGATCCTACCCGTCTGCGGGATCTAGCGCGCCGGGCCGCCCGATACGGGATTCGGCTTTACTGCCCGATTCTCTATAAGTACACGGGTGCCCCCGAAAACGAGGAGGGCTTGCGCAAGCTCGTGCGGGATATCGTGACCCAATTCCCGGAGATTCGGGGATACGTGGTGCTGTCGGAAGGTTTCTATTACAAGACTTGGTTCGGCGCCGGGGAACAAGGGAATCTGGACCTGTACGAATGGACAAAGGGCTGGGCGAAAGGGGTCGCCATTGTAGCCGAGGAATGCCACAAGCTCAATCCCGCTATTGAGGTGCTCCCGTGGGATTACAACGTTGATTTCCGCCGGGAACAAGTGGAACTTAATCGTTACTCGGCAGACCAGCTTCCACAAGACACGATCCCATTAGTGACGTTCGAGAACGGCAAAGACTTCGTCCTGGACGGTGAGCACGGCCACCTTCGGGATTATTCCATCAGTCAAATTGGTCCGTCGGAAGTGGCAGCAGCGCGAATCGCCGAGGCCAAGAAGCGCAAGAATCGTGGGATATACGCGAAGGCCGACACCTGGGCAAGCTGGCAGTTCGGGACTTTTCCGTATCTGCCTTTTCCTTATCAGTGGTTCAAGCGCTATCAAGCGCTCAAGGAGTATGGGATCGATGGAACCATGGAAAGTTGGACCTACGGTTTCAAGCCTAACTTCGTGGCGGAAATGCGCACCTGGTATAGCTGGACCGACGTGCCGCCAATTGACGACCTGCTTCGACAGATCGCCCACCGGGATTTTGGTGCGGGTTCCGAAGAGCTCGTGTTGAGTGCCTGGAAGCAATTCAGCGCGGCTGTCCGCTTGGATCCGGATACAGGTCCGACGTCAGGCGGCAATAATGCAGTGGCCAACCCGTTGTTTCTTGAGCAGCCCGAGTCGCATATCATGACGCTCGAGCACTCTTTTTCGGATCACCAGGCATGGATAGGGGCTACAGATCTGAACCCCTATTGGCCTTACATCATCTCCGACTACTTCCTCTATCCTGATTTCACCAACCGCGTCAATGTGGCCGAGCAGTACGCGAAACCGTTCAGCCTCGGGGTTTTTGAGAAGTATCTGTTGTTGTCGGCGGGCGAGATGGAAAAGGGACTGGAAAGCTACCGGCGGGCGGCGCTCAATGCACCCTATTCAAAGCGGCTGAACGTTTTTCGAGAGGTTCTGCTGGCGGAGCAAATCGAGCGCATGTTGCGAAGCAATGAAGCGGTCCTGGAATTTGAAGACCTGCGCTTCCATTTGGCGAAAACCACCGACCCGTCGGAGCGCCTGCGGATGCTGGACCGCATGACTGTAATCCTCAAGGAGGAGATTCCCCGAACCCAAGCGGCATTAGAGACAGCCCGGCGTGACTCGCGGCTCGGCTACGAGTGGGAGCAGGACTACATGTACTGGCCGGAGGTACTCGAAAAGAAGCTCCAGTTGCTGCAGGTTACCCTAAACGAACAGATCGCCAATTATCGTCGATGATACAACGGCTACTTGAGACGACTCAAGGACAGCCAAAGCATTGGAGGACGAGCAAAATAGAGTGAACCGACGAAGATTCTTAGGGGCTATGGGCTGTATGTCGCTCGCCGGATCTCAATTCGAGATCCGGGTTAATGCCGATGTGGCACAGCCGACGAAATGGAACGAGGACTCACAAGCTATCGGAGCGCCGCACTCGCCGCCCCTGAATCCGAGAGAAAACGCCCGTTCCGGGAAGTCCTGTTGGCAGAGCAGATTGAAAGAATGACACGGAGCAATCACGCCATCTTAGAGTTTGAAGATTTACGGTTTCGTTTGAACACCAGCGAGTCCGGGCAACAAAAAGAAATTCCGGAACAGGTGGCCACCATCTTGCGTGACGAGATCAACCGGACGGCTGCTTCGCTCAAAACCGCTCGCCGTGATTCAAGGTTGGGTTACGAGTGGGAAACGGACTATTTCTATACACCCGAAGGGCTCGAAGAAAAGTTAAGGCTTCTAAAGCTGACGCTGGACGTTCAGATCCCAGTTTATCGCCAACTGCATGGAATTCCCGGATGATCCTGGACGGCGATTCAGGGGAATAATCCAGTCACAGCAATTCAGGATTTGCGAAGGAACGGAGTCGTAACCATGGAACATATTCGGATCGGCATGATAGGCTGCGGACTTTTCGGTGAAAGTCATCTGCGTGCTTATCAGGCTATTCCCAGAACAAAAGTGACTGCGGTTTATGATCCTGTGCCTGAAAGAGCCGGAAATTTGGCGGAAATCTTCCAGATCCCTCACGTTTGTTCCTCTGTCGACGACCTCTGCCAACTGAAGGTGGTAGATGCCGTTGACGTAGTTTCGCCGGAAGAACTCCATTTAGAACCTGTCCTCGCTGCAATTCATGCCGGTAAAGAGGTTTTCGTTGAAAAGCCATTTGCTACCGACCTCGATCATTGTTCCCGAATGATTCGGGCAGCCTCCGATGCGGGGCGCATCCTGATGGTCGGCCATATCCTGAGGTTTGAAACAAAGTTCGTGCTTCTCAAGCAGGAAGTCGAGTCCGGTCGCCTGGGAAACATCGTTTCGATGCATGCGCGCCGCAATCGGCCCAGTTCTCTTCTAGGTCGCTATGGTCGAACTCATCCGGTGTTGGAAAATTGCATCCATGATATCGACTTAATGCTGTGGTATGTGGGCGAACGCGTGCGTCGAGTCCGAGGGTTTGGGCGCAAGGCGACAGGAGGTAAGTACCACGATGCTTTTTGGGGGGTGTTGGAGTTCGAGGGAGGCGCATTGGGAATCGTCGAGACCATTTGGCTCCTTCCCCAAAAGGCGGGAGTCTTGCTGGATGACGGATTCCAATTGATCGGAGACCGCGGCGTCGGAAACATCAACCTTTTTCCGGGGGCGTTAAGCTTCTGGCGTGATGATGGCTTTGAGATTCCCGACAGCGGTTACGATCCGCGCATCCGCGGGGCCGCGGTAGGAGCCTTGCGCGACGAACTCATGTATTTCTGCGAGTGCGTGAGAAACCATCGCCGGCCCGAGGTCATTACGCCACGGGAAGCCAAGAATGCGGTGCGCTTATCCATGGCGCTGGTCGAGTCAGGGAATCTCCAGCGTGACATCGATATCAACGACTGGGACTAACCGATGCGCAGACGAAAAAAAGTGTACTTGATTCGCGACGGGGCCTTTGGCTTCGGAATCTCGCACGGGGTCAGGGAGCCTGCCGCATTCAGAAAGCGTGGGACACCCGGCAACGTCGGGTGGTGCCACCCACTATCCTCTAATGGCCAACACTGATCTAATCCAGATTTTATCGGATCTCATTCGCACTGGAAGCGTCAACCCTGCCTATGACTCGCAAAGCTCGGAATGCGCGATTCAAAGGCAGATTGCGAGCTATTTCCGCCATCATGGAATCGAGACTTGTGAACAGGAGGTTCTCGATGGCCGGTCGAATGTCATTGCGAAGTTTCCCGGCAAGAATTCCGGTCGCCGCATTGTGTTTGAGGCTCACTGCGACACGGCTGGCGTTGACGGAATGCGGATTCTGCCGTTTGACCCCCAAGTCAGAGACGGACGGATTTATGGCCGGGGGGCATGCGATACCAAGGCTGGGTTAGCGGCGATGATGCTTGCCATCGTCGACCTAAAACAAGCGAAGATGCAGCCTCCCTGTGAGGTTTGGGTGGCTTCCACCATTGATGAGGAGCATGCTTATCGTGGTGTCCTGAATCTTTGCGAAAGCCTGGAGAGCGCAGCAGCCGTGGTTTCGGAGCCTACCGACATGAAGATGGCCGTCGCCAGTAAAGGCTGCCTTCGCTGGCGCATCACCGTCAATGGGAAGACCGCCCACAGTTCGAAGCCGGAACTCGGAACAAACGCCATCGTTCAGATGGCGTGGATAATTCGATTGCTTGAGGATCACAGCAGAAAACTACAAGAGGCTCACCACCCCCTGGTGGGCAGTCCTACGCTTAATGTCGGATTGATTCAAGGGGGAACGCAAGTCAACAACGTTCCGGATGCTTGCTGGATAGAAATCGATCGCCGCCTGATTCCCGGGGAAGAGCCGGAGCGGATTCTGACATCCTACCGCGATCTGCTTAATGGCCTTCAGGCTTCTCGCCCCGTTTTTAAATGGTCGATGGAAACCATTCTTCAGGACCAGCCCATGCAAACACCCGTGGGTGCCGCTATCGCCACGTGTGCCAGCCGAGCATTGAAAGAAGCGGGACTGGATGGTTCCCCAGTGGGCGTTCCCTTTGGAAGTGATGCCAGTAAGTTTGCCCGTGTAGGAATCCCCAGTATCATTCTAGGCCCAGGCCGTATCGAACAGGCTCATACGGCGGAGGAATATGTAGAGCTTGAAGAGGTGGAAAAGGCCTTTGTCGTTTACCGGAATTTGATGAGATCCTTCGAATAAAAGGCACCACGTATAAGAATCTCTTTCCGCGAGCCGCAGGGCTAACCTATCTCGATCAACCTTGAGACTCTGCCCTTGAGGCGCCAGATAAGGTCAGGGACTTTGATTTCAGAACGAAAGAGGAGTTTCCGAAAAATGGCGTGCCAGCGAAGTTTTACGTCTGTTAAGAATCGCAGACAGATTTTCGCTCGAGCGAAAACTGATCACATTATTGGGGGCATTGCATGAATCGCCGAAACTTTCTCCGTCAGACGTACCTTTCTGCGCCTTTAATCGCGACGTCTGGGAAACCCCGGCTCTTCGGAGCAGGCTCCGAAAATCAAGAAGCAGTGCCGTTCTCCCACTTCGACTCCCAAGCATTCGCGGCGCTTCCCATCGAAGAACCCTACGACTTTGCAAAAGTCTTGACCGAGGGACAAGAGGAATTTCAGCGCGACCCCAGCGCCCGACCGAAGCCGGAAGAACTGGCTCTCTCTTCTGATGGATGGACTCTTATTATTCCCGCGAATTCAGGGCAGGTTCTTCGCTTAGCGGCTGAGAATTTCAGGTCGTATCTGGCCCGAGCCATGCAGACGCAAGTGACGGTTAAGCCACGCAGCTCGCTGGCGAATTGGTCAAACCTCCAGGGAGTAATTGTGGCAGCGCCTCGCAGCGAGTTACCGGGTTATGGACCGGAGCTGAAGGGCAGTAAGGACTACCAAATTGAAGTGTCGTCGGGGCGAGTCGTCGTCTGTGGGTTTGACGAGCGTGGTGCGATGTACGGCCTGTACAATCTCGAAGCACGGATGAATTTGCGAGAGGCGCCTTTCTTACCGGGTAACCTCAACACCGTTCGTCACAGCCTTTATAAAGCCCGGATGACTTTGTCAGGTATTGGGTACATGGAGTGGCCGGACCCATATCTTGCCTTGCTCGCGCGCTATGGATTTGACTCCATCTTTGCTTCGGTCTACAAGAATCCGAACGGTGCTCCTGCGGTGCCTTATGTCGGGACGAGGGTCAGACCTGGACAGGACCCAGCTCTGGTCCGCGATTTGATAACCCGTGCTTCACGGTACGGCATCGATCTCTATTGCCAAATCATGTATCACTGGCTGGGCGATCCCGAGAACGAACTGGGGCTTCGGAAGCTGGTGCGGGATATTGTTACGCAGTTTCCTGAAATTCGTGGATACGTTCTGCTGACGGAAGGCTTCTGGTATAACACTTGGTTTGGAGAAGGCGGACAGAGGAATATCGACTTGCGGGACTGGGTGAGGAACTGGGCCAAGGGGGTCGCCGTCGTTTGTGACGAATGCCACAAAATCAATCCTGCTATCGAAGTGCTTCCCTGGGACTACAACATTGATTTCCGGCCCAGTCAAGTCGATGTCAAACAATATGTTATCACTCAGCTTCCTTCCGATTCCATCCCTCTCCTTACCTTTGAGAATGGCAAGGGCTTCAGCCTCGATGGCGAACAGGGATTCTTGCGAGATTATTCGATCAACGAAGTTGGACCCTCGGAAGTCACGGAAGCGCAGATCGCGGAAGCTCACCGGCGGGGGATGCGTGTCTATGCCAAAGCCGACACGTGGGCAAGCTGGCAGTATGGTACGTTTCCTTACCTACCATTTCCTTACCAATGGTACGCACGCTATCAGGCGCTCGAAAAGTATCGGATTGATGGGACGCTGGAAAGCTGGAGTTATGGGTTCAAACCGAACTTCATTGCGGAAATGCGTGCTTGGTATAGCTGGAGCGACGCCCCTCCTCTTGATGATCTGTTGCGCGCGATGGCCCGCAGGGATTTTGGAGCGGCTTCAGAAGAGATGGTTTTGAAAGCCTGGAACCATTTCAGCGATGCCATCCGCTTGGATCCGGATACGGGTCCGAGGACAGGGGGCAATACCGCCGTAGCGAACCCTCTGTTTTTCGAAAAACCCAACGCTCGAATACCGACACACTACCATTCCTGGAATGACCAGAGTGTTCAGGACTTGGATCCTTCCTGGCCCTATTTGCCTCGCGGGTATCTATTCTCCCCGGATTTTTCCAATCGTGCCAACAAAGCCCAGAACTATGTGAGACCCTTCACTCCGCCCGTCTATACCAAGTATCTCGGACTGGCTGCGGACGAAATGGAACGAGGACTCACAAGCTATCGGAGTGCAGCGCTCGCCGCCCCTGAATCCAAGAGAAAACGCGCGTTTCGGGAAGTCTTGTTGGCGGAGCAGATTGAAAGGATGACGCGGAGCAATCGGGCGATATTGGAGTTTGAGGATTTACGGTTTCGTTTGAATACCAGTGAGTCCGGGGATCAAAAGAAAATTCTGGAACAGATGTCCACCATTCTGCATGACGAGATCAACCGGACGACAGCTTCGCTCGAAACCGCTCGCCGTGATTCAAGGTTGGGCTACGAGTGGGAAACAGACTATTTCTATACACCCGAAGCTCTCGAAGAGAAGTTGAGGCTTCTACGGCTGACGCTCGAAGAGCAGATCCCGGCCTATCGAAAACGACTTGGAATTGCGTCGTGATCTGCAGAGGTCGGCTGTTCCGAGTGTGCTACTGCGCTTTGAAGTGACGAGGCGTTTTAAGGGAGGCGGAGGTAATCTCGCGTGAACAATGATTGCTACTGAACTGAAGCGTCGGACCGGCCACGACGTGCCGATATCCGGGTCCCGGTGTGCTGGCGGTTTTCACAGGAGGAAAAAACGTGAAGAGGACGCTTTTGATGCTGTGCATCATGTGTTCGATTTCGGCCGTCGCTCAGGAGACCGGACGGCAGGTCGGCGTTAGCGCCCGCTTCCGGACTATGGCTTTGCAGAAACGGTTCAACCTTTCCTATGATCGCCTCATGTCTTCTCTCTTGGAGCGCCCGCAAGACAGCATGGTAAATGATAGCGGCACGTATTTTCCCTCCCAAGCGGTAGTGGTCTCCGGCGTTCCGTTCCAGGTTGGCACCGAGGGTAACAACCTTGTCAGCCCGTCCCCACCGCCGCCGGCCAACGACGACATGATTGAGAACTTCGGTGTCAAGGTGAAGCGGAGTAGGGCGGCTCCGATTAGCCGCGACAGCCTGACCGAGGTCGGCATTGAGGCCCCTACCAGCGAAGTGTTCATGCTGCTTGCAGCCGAGTTGCCAAGCAAGCGGCACGACTCCGGAGGCGCCCAGTGTATGAGTGTTGGGAACGTTGAATGGTTCGCCGTCGAACTTCAGTACGAGGACGGCACGAGCAACCTTGCCTTTCCATACTTGATTCAAGATCGTCGGCACGTGATCCAGCGCATGTTGACCGATTCGGCAAAGAAAGTCACGCCGACAGAATCCAACTTATTAACGCGTGCACAAGCGACGCTTTTGGGCAATATCGTATTAGCCGGTGCTTGACAACCCCACCGCGGCATTATGCTTTGCATGGCACTTACCACGGCATTTGGAATTGGGATTCGGCTTTCCATGCAGTCGCAGTTTCCCATTGGGATGGCAAGCTAGCCGGTGAGCAGTTTGAAATTCTTTTCAGTAAACAATTTGCCCAATGGCGCGCTCCCCGACGTCATTTGGCAAAAAGGAACTATGGTCACAAGCTGTACCAAGCCGCCGGTGATGGCTTGGGCGGTGGCCGTCGTTTCTATATCTGGCTCCCTCCATTATGCTATAGCTACTCAATTATAGCTGGTGGGGAGAAGTTCCTGTAAGTACAAGTTAAGTTACGAGTTGGCGCGGAGATGAGCAAAATCGATTTGAATTCCGGTATACCATTTCGCCATTCCGAGAACTCTCGAGGAGTGGTGCATGAACAGTGGCCGAACGATTTTTGCTCAGTTGATGGATCTTCTTCCGCTCGGCGAATTTCGCTGTTGCGTGGAGCGCTATGACGGCGACTACAAGGTGCAAAGCTGCTCTTGTCTGGATCAGTTTCTTTGTTTGGTGTATGCCCAACTCACTTATCGCGAGAGTCTGCGCGACATCGAAACCTGCCTGCGTGCCCATGGACGCCAACTTTACAACATGGGCTTTCGGGGTGGCATTTCGCGCAACAATCTGGCCGACGCCAACCTCCAACGCGATTGGAGCATTTACGCCGATTGCACGCGCGTGCTCATTGCGCAGGCGCGGATCCTCTACCAAGACGAGCCGTTCGGAGTGGCATTGGACCAGACGGTCTACGCCTTCGATTCCACCACCATCGATTTGTGCTTGGCGCTTTTTCCCTGGGCGCAATTTCGGCGGCACAAAAGTGCGGTGAAGATGCACGCCCTGCTGGACCTGCGCGGCAGCATTCCGACCGCGGTTTATGTGACTGGCGGACAGGTGAACGATGTGAAGCTGCTCGACCAACTGGTCTGGGAAGCCGGAGCCTTTTACCTCTTCGACCGGGGCTACATCGATTACCGGTGTTTGTATCGGATCACCCAAGCGCTGGCTTTCTTCGTCACCCGCGCCGATCAGAACATGTGCTACCGCTCTTGCGAGTGGCGCGGGGTCGATCACGCCGTGGGGCTGCGTTCCGATCAAACCATTCACCTCACCGGACGCAAGAGTTCGCGTCGCGATCCCGCCCCCTTGCGGAGCATCCACTATTTCGACGCCGAGAAGGACTTGCGCCTGATCTTTCTCACCAACAACTTTCACCTTGCGCCCCTGCTCATCACGCAACTCTACCGCGCGCGCTGGCAAGTCGAGTTGTTCTTTCGCTGGATCAAACAGCAGCTGCATATCCGCGCTTTCTATGGCACTTCGGAGAACGCCGTGAAGACGCAAGTCTGGGTGGCGATCAGTGTCCACGTCCTGGTGGCGATCCTGAAAAAGCAACTCCACCTCGGCCTCAGCTTGCACAAAATCCTGCAAATTCTGAGCGTTATGAGTTTCGAAAAAAGCCCGATTTTACTGGCTTTTTCGCCGTCCAACGAGCAAATCCCAAAAACCGATCCTTCTATCCAATTGGATCTGTTCAACTTATGATGGCACAGTACTGATGAGCAATCCCAATTCGTGTGATCGTCGAGACTTCCTGAGACAAGGGACCGTGGGCCTGGTAGGGTCAACCCTTCAAGTGCGACCATCTTCTTCTACCCCGGCACGCGGCGGCGGTGGACCTCATGCTAAGCGCCGTCACTTTATCGATGCCCACGTCCACATTTGGACCGATGATTTTGAGAAGTATCCGTTGGTGCCCGGCTTTACAAAAACCGACATGAAGCCTCCGGCCTTCACGCCCGAGGATCTGCAGCAATACGCGAAGCCCAGCGGGGTCAACCGAATCGCTCTCGTCCAGATGTCTTACTACGGTTTCGATAATTCCTATATGTTAGCCGTCGTCCGGCAATCCCCGAGAGTTTTCAGGGGAATTGCGGTTGTCGATGCAGAAAGCGACGACCCCGACCTTGAAATGCGCGAACTTGCTCGAAAGGGTGTTCGTGGGTTTAGGATCTATCCACCTGACGGATCATCTGCCAAATG
>Ga0187862_10005920_pt1 | contig 11174 bp, 9 predicted proteins | sample June2016WEW_10_1_FD_133003 | JGI IMG/M metagenome (GOLD analysis project Ga0187862, IMG submission 133003) | Peatland microbial communities from SPRUCE experiment site at the Marcell Experimental Forest, Minnesota, USA - June2016WEW_10_150 | ecosystem: Environmental > Terrestrial > Soil >...
CTCAGCTCCGAGGGAGTCGAAGTCATTATTTAGAATGAATGTACAAACGTCTTGTGCCGCGCTCATGGTCCGATCCCTTCTTGTCAGGCGCTTGTGCTCACGGAGCCTGCAGCTGCGCCAGCTGCATTCTTAGCTCCAGCCTGCTTATTCGACGTGTAGGTGCCCTCTTTGAGAAAGCACGTAACGACAGCTCCTAAAGCAGAGCACATCGCAAACATCAAAAAGACCTTGTTGTAGGAAACAACACCAGCCGGTGTAGTTTCGACCAAATATCCGGCCACCAACGGAGAAATGAATGCACCCATCTGACCGATACATATTGTTAGGCCAACTACCTTCCCAACAACTTCTTTGGGATATCGGATCTGCGGATATGCATTAACAACTCCCCATACCAAGTTGGTAAAAAAACCGGTCAACATGAGCATGACAATTAAAGTTGCAGTATGACCCTTTGGAACACGACTGATGTACATCAAAATAGGAATAGACGTCAAAAACGATATTAAGGCTACTGGTTTTGTCCGATGGAATACCTTATCCATCAGTACACCTCCCGTGATTGTTGCAATGAACGCTAGAACATAGGGAATAGAAGCCATCACACCCATTTTTCTCAGGTTCAGTCCGTGCTGCTCGTAAAGGAAGGAAGTTAGCCATGCAGTGCTCCCCCAATAAACCGCCAGTACGAAAAATTGCTGCATCGCCCATAGCCAAAGATTCACGTCTTTCATGATCTCCTTCATCGTGAGCTTTGTGCTTGATCCTTCGTCTGACAGCAGGCCCGCCTTTATGTACTCATACTCTTTCTGTGGCAGCCGCCCTCGCTGAAGCATGGTTTCGGGTTTATCTGTAATGAAATAGTAGAGCAACCCGATTCCGACAAGGCCCGGTATGCAGAGGAAATAAAAGACTGGTCGCCAGCCCCCTAGGGCTGCGGCTAATGAGGTGACAATGATTGGGACAACGGCTGGCGCAAATTGCCATGTTGATGACAAAAAAGCGGCCGCACGCCCCTTTTCACTTTTCGGGACCCAGTCCGCGATTGTCCGGCATGCTGGTGCGAAGTGATGTCCTTCGCCTATTCCCAATCCAAGCCTTAGCAATACAAATTGAGTCATGCTCCGCATAAATCCGGTTAGGAAAGTTATAGTCGTGAACGTCACGATGGCGATAGACATAACTCGCCTGGGGCCAAACTTGTCTGCCAAAAAGCCTGCACTGACTTGCGCAAGCGCATACGCAAAGAAGAATATAGACGCCGCAAATCCGATTTGCTGATGCGTCAGATGTAAGTCTTCCCGAATGAGGGGAAGGAAGGTGAGCACGCTAATCCGGTCGAAGTAGTTAATAACGTATATCAACCAGAGCATAAACACTACAACATGGCGATAACCAAAAAGTTTTTTGGTACCGACTACGTCCTGTTGTGTCTTTTCCACACATTCTCCTTCCTAAAGCGGCTAGTGCTGAGTCCAGGCTTCTGGGGCACCGAGCCTCCAACAGCAACTGCTTTACTCATGCAATTGGAGGCATACGTTCCGATCAACAATCACGCCGGTGGCAGACAGATCACCGATTGTTACCATTTGCTCCCTGAGGATCTGGCCACAACACGCTTGGGCAGGTAGGAAAGGCTATAGTTTGGGTCAAGGTGGCTCTTCTCATAGATCGAGGCCATATTCTGCCGCATTTTCGCGCCTACCTTTTCAAACAGGCTGTTCCCGTGGGTGTCGATTCCGACGATCAAAGGTCCGAAGTCCTTCATGCGAAGTACCCAGGTCGCTTCCGGCAGTCCGAGGTCAGTCCAGAACACGTTAACTACTTCTTCGATCTTGCCGGCGTATAACGCGGCGCAGCCTCCAGTGGAATTAAGGAAGCAGGAGCCAACCTCTTTCATCGTTTCAACTGCTTTCGTCAGCATCGTGCCTTTGCCGATGGTGCACCGTATTTGCAATTGCTTGATGAGTTCGGACCCCAAGTAAGTAAACCTGGAACTTGTGGTTGGACCCGCCGATATCGCCTCCCATTTACCTTGTGGAGTTTTTCTAACGATCGGGGCGCAATGCCACAGTGCACCGTTGTGGAGATCAAAAGGAAGCGTCTCGCCACGTGCCAGCATGTCAACTGCCCGGCGGTGGCCCATGTCACGCATGGTATAGACGAGGCCGGAAACGTAGACTGTGTCACCGCAATTGAGTTGTCGTATCTGTTCTTCGGTAACCGGAAGTTGAAAATGATATTCTCTTGTCATTGCGCGGAACCCCTTTCCGGATGCGTCAGGTACTCTACCCGCCCATCGTTATGAATGCGTGCTTTGGAGTATCTACAGGCCCAACACTGAAACATGATCGAAACCGGAACCACTGCTGTATGCGAGCCGTTTAATTCAGCATGTACCCCCAAAGCGTAGGTTTTGCCGCCGAAGCCCATAGGACCTAATTCCATGGCATTGACAGCTTCGAATATTTCGGCCTCCAACGCCGCGACTACCGGGTCCACGTTCCTGGTCCCGATGGGCGTGCGGAACAAGGCCTTTTTGGCCAGTGCCATTGATGAATCGGCAAATCCGCCTATGCCGATACCGAGGATGACCGGAGGACAAGGTTCGCCCATGGCGTCTTCCACGACGTCAAGCACGGCCTTGACAGTGGCGCGGCCAATATCTTCGCTGGTTAGAACCCAGCACTGAGCCGCCCGCATTTCGGAGCCGAAACCCTTTGGGACAGCCATAAGGTCCAGGTAATCTGCACTGGGCACCATGTCCCAGTGAACGTAGGGAATTCCCCATCCGGTATTCGTGCCAGAATTCTCCTTGGTCAGAGGGTTAATCACATTCTGGCGCAGCGGCACCTCTTTGGTAGCTCTTTCCAGAGCCCGGGCCATGGCGGCCTGAGGATTGCCTTCTATACGACAACCCAAGCCAACATCGGCGTATACCATAGGGACGCCAGTGTCTTGGCACAAGCCAATTTGTTTCTCGTTAGCGATGCGACAATTGTCCAGAATGGACATTAGCTGCCCTTTGGCGGTGACGCTTTCTTCTCTGGCATAACCAGCCTTCAGCGCGTTCTGCACATCAAGCGGCAGTGAGATTGAAGCTTTTCGCATCAACTCGAATAATGTCTCTTCGATCAGTCCTTCACTAATAGCCACGGCCAATCCCTCCTTAGCTTCTCAGCCAGCCCAACAAACCACGCACGGTGAGTTGTCTATTGATGTCCGCTATCGAGGTCACCAGCGGGATGTTCTTTGGACATGCCTTCTGGCAGTTCTGCGCATTTCCGCACTCGCTTGCTCCACCTGCCCTAATCAAAGCAGCGAGACGCTCGTCCGCCTGAAGGCTTCCAGTCGGATGTACATTCATGAGTCTCACCTGAGCTACTGCCGCGGGACCAATAAAGCTGGATCTGCTGTTCACCTGAGGACACGCATGCATGCAGCAACCGCAGGTCATGCAGCGGCTGAGTTCGTATGCCCAAAGCCTGGTTTTCTCGAAAACTCTGGGCCCTGGTCCGACAGGATAGGACCCGTCAATGTCGATCCAGGCTCTCACGCGGCGCAGGTTATCGAACATAACCTGCCGATCGATCATCAAGTCCCTGTAGACCGGAAATTTTCTGAGCGGCTCCAAGGTTAAAGGTTGGCTTAGCTTGTCTACCAATGCACTACAGGCCTGCCGAGGTCTTCCATTGATAACCATGGTGCAGGCGCCGCAGACCTCTTCCAGACAATTGCATTCCCACACTACCGCAGTCGTCCTTTTGCCGGCGGCATTCACGGGATTACGTCTAATCTCCATCAGGCAGGAAATGATGTTTTGGCGAGGCCGATAAGGCAGCTTAAACTCTTCCCAGTAGCTCTCAGCAGTCGATGTAGCTTGACGCTTAATACGCAGATGTATGTCGTTAGGCATGGGTCACCACCGCTTTGTCAACGTCATAGCGTCTTGGCCGAGGCTTGATCAAACTGGTATCGACCTCCTGATAGCTCAGTTGTGGTCCAGCGGCGGTATAACAAGCGATCGTTGTCTTCAGCCAGTTCACGTCGTCTCGCTCTGGATAGTCGGGCTTGTAGTGTGCGCCACGGCTTTCGTTACGCTGCAAGGCCCCCAGGGTTATCGCCCGCGATAGCTGAAGCATGTTCCACAGATGCCGGGTGAACGGAACAACCTGGTTGGTCCAAGCCGCATTGTCCTCAATGCCGATGTTCCCGTATCTTTCGATCAACTCACAAAGTTTTTCATCGGTTGCCTTCAGGCGGTCATTGTAACGGATGACGGTCACATTGTTGTTCATCCACTCGCCCATCTCCTGGTGCAGCTTGTAAGGATTCTCGGTCCCGTTCATGCGCCGAATATTCGCATCCCAGTCCTCGCAGCGTTTTTTCTCGCGCTCAAAAAGCGCGGTGGAAACAGCGTCCGAGCCCTTGGACAACGACTTGCAATACTCAACCGCGCTCCTGCCCGCGAGATCGCCTGCGAAAGTGCAAGCTGGGATTCCGTTTCCGCCGAGCCGGTTCGCCCCGTGGTATTGGTAATCACATTCCCCAGCAGCAAAAATCCCAGGAACAGATGTCATCTGCTGGAAGTCAACCCAGAGGCCTCCCATGGTAAAGTGAACTGTCGGAAAGATCTGCATCGGGACTTTCTTGGGATCATCACCGACAAAAATCTGATACATGTCCAGTATCCCGCCCAAGCGGCGTTGCAAGTAGTCAGGGTCTAAATGAGAAAGATCAAGATATACCTTGTTTTCCCCATCGATTCCCAATCCCATTTCGACGCATACCTTGAAAATGGCACGGGTCGCGATGTCCCTGGGCACTAGATTGCCATAGGCCGGATACCACTCTTCCAGGAAGTACCAGGGCTTCCCGTCTTTATAGACCCAGATCCGGCCGCCCTCTCCGCGGCACGTCTCCGACATCAGCCTGTTCTTGTCGTCGCCGGGGATCGCAGTGGGATGGATCTGGATAAACTCACCATTGGCATATTGCAAACCCTGCTGGTATAGGCCACCAACGGCGCTACCGGTATTCGCAATTCCATTGGTGCTTTTGCCAAAAATATAGCCCAGACCACCCGTGGCAATAATGACCGCATCCGCGGCAAATGCCTTGATCTCCATCGTGATCATGTTCTGAAGCACAACTCCACGGCAAACGCCGCCTTCATCAATGACGGACGCCATCAAGTCCCAGGGATAGAATACTTCCACCAACCGCTGCTCCTCGAGCTTACGAACTTGCTCATCGAGAGCGTACAGCAACTGCTGGCCGGTGGTGCCGCCGGCAAAAGCCACGCGGTGGAATTTCGTGCCGCCCGCGCCGCGCAAATCGATGAGGCCCTCAGGCGTGCGATTGAAGGTCACACCCATGCGGTCATACATGTAAATGATGTCAGCCGCGGCATAACAAAAATCCCGAACAAGGGTTTGATTAGCCAGGAAGTCTCCACCGTAGATAGTTTCCTGGAAGTGGTTCTCGGGAGAGTCGCCCTCCCCGATGGTGTTGATGGCTCCGTTGATTCCGCCTTGCGCACAGGCCGAATGCGACCTCTTAGGCGGGACCAAGGAAAATACTTTGACGGTGGCGCCCTTCTCGACCGCTTTGATCGTGGCCATCAAGCCAGCGGACCCACCGCCAACCACAATGATGTTCGGCTTACTCATATCTGTCTCACCTTAACGGAACGCCACCAGGGAGTTCACCCCTAATACCGCAATCGCCACAAATGCGATGGAAAAGACGATGCCGGCAACCCGCTGGCTCCTGGGTCCCACGGTCAGACCCCACGTTATGCAGAACGTGAAAAGTCCGTTGGAGAAGTGATAAATCGCCGCCAGCGTACCAACAACGTAGAGGAGAAACACTGCCGGGTTATGCAGTTGGCTCACAACCCGCTGGAACGATACTTCTGTGCCAAACAATGCCGCCTGCAGTCGAAGCGTGTAGAAGTGATAACAGACAAAAAGGAAAGTAATGATTCCTGCGACTCTTTGACCGTAGTACATCCAGTTACGACAATACGGGTAGGTTGAAAGATTTGCACTGGACGACCAAGTGATCCACAATCCATATATTCCATGGAAAGATAGGGGGAGAACTATCAATAAAAGTTCGATCGGAATCAGGTATGGAATTCCCTGCATCGTTCCCACCACTTTGTTGTAAGCGGCGGGTCCCTTAAGCGCATACGAATTAAGGTATAGATGCTCGATAAGAAACACTCCGACAGGAAGGATCCCCGCAAGCGAATGCAGGCGCCGGAGAACAAAGGTGCGGCTGTTCATCACTTCCTCCCTCGTTTAGCGTTCTGACGTTGCAGCGTGCGCTCGAACGCCTTCAAGATTGAGCGATTGCAATACGGTTATAATGTCGTCGTACCGGTCGACCACATGGACTCCGGCATCCCGTAGCATCTTGATCTTGGTCGAAGGCTTCCCCTTGCCACCCTCGATGATTGCGCCTGCGTGACCGAAAATGGTTCCTTCGGGCATGCTCTCCGTAAAGCGCCCCGCCACATAGGTAACTAAAGGCTTGGTGAAGCCACCTTCGGCCACGAATTGCGCCACATCTTCCTCGAACGAAGTTCCCGGCTCGCTGAAGCTAACCACAGCTTGCGTATCAGGATCTTTTTCGAACAAAGCCAGCAAACCCTTTGGCGGCGAGCCAATCAGGGAGTCTCCGCCAATACCGATCGCGGTACTCACTCCCAGTCCGGCGCGCTTAACCATGTATGAAGTTTCAGACGTCATTCCGCCACTGCGCGAGATCACGCCCACACAGCCGGGGACAAAGCAGCGCTCGACGTTATCGCCGCCGATCGCTCCCAACCTGACGCGCTCCTTGGGGTTGATCGCTCCAACCGTATTCGGTCCGATGACTCGGGCGCCGGCATTGTCGGCTTCGAGCAGAAGTTTCATCACGTCATGCTGCGGTATGTTTTCCGTAATCACAACCATGAGCTTGATGTTGTTGTCCAAGGTTTCAAGCACCGCATCCAGGACGAATGCCGGCGGGACGTAAATGATCGCCGTGTTGATCTCATGCTCGGAGCAGACCTGTCTTAGCGTGTCATAGACCGGTACCCCGTGAACTTCTTCGCCCTTTTTCCCAGGAGTGACACCGGCAATGACCGGGGTGCCATACTTGAGCATGTGCTTTGTAACCATCGAAGCCTCGCGGCCGGTGATACCCTGGATGACAATTTTCGAATTGCGATCGATCAGTATTCCCAAAGCAACCCTCCCTCACGCGCCGCTGGCAGCTTGCGACTCCTGGCTGCCCGGATAAGTCTGTTTCATTTTTTCCATCATTTTCTTGGCGGCCATGCTCATGCTTATCTCTTCGCCGTAGTACTCAACGCCGGCTTCCTTGAAGATTTCGCGGGCGGCCGTATCGTTAACTCCGGCGAACCTGACGAGCACCGGAAACTTTCGGGGGTCGATTGCTTTATCCTTGAGAGCCCCCACGACACCTCTCGCAACAACGTCTACCTGAGTGTTGTTGGAGATGTTCGCCGAGAGAATCAAGCCTTTCACTCCGGCTTTGGAAAGAATCCCCTTCACCAGCCCGAAGACTTTCCTCTCCGGCGGATTGCCGCCAAACTCGGTGTAATTAGCCGGCTTACAGCCATAGGAGAGAAGCGCGTCAAACATCATCAGGCTGCCGCCCCCTCCACCACACATGAAGCCGATATCTCCGCCATCCATTTCGGTGTAGCGCGCCGTCCCACGATAGGGATCGTCCTCGTTGACCTGGACCACCTGCTTTTCCAGGGCCGTCATCGGCCGCCACGCGCGGTCGCTGCCGAGTTGGACGTATGCCGCTAACTCGGGGTGGCGATACATCGCGCAGTCGTCGACCGCCATCAGCGAAGCCGCGACAACGACCTTCGCGTTCTTGGTGATCACCAGGGGATTGATTTCGAGAATCGTACAATCGAATTTGACAAAAACTTTGTACAGTTTGATCAAAACATCCGTGGCCTGCCGCAGCACCGCGCCGCCGAGTCCAAGCTCCGCCCAGAGCTGCTTGGCCTGGAAATCAGCCAATCCTCTGAAAGGATCGACGCGAAGAATTTTCATCCGGTCAGGATATTTGGCGCTGATTTCTTCGACATCGATTCCACCCGCCGAGCTGGCCAGGATAGCGATCTTGCGCGCAGGCTTGTCCAGAGTTATCGAAACGTAGAGCTCTTGATCGATGGCCAGCTTCTCTTCCACCAAGATTTGTTTGACCGGATAGTGGCGAACCACGGTGCCGAACAACTGCCGCGCGGCTTCACCACTGGACTTTGCGTCGGTTGCGAACTTGATGGCGCCGGCCTTGCCTCTTTTCCCGACAGGGACAAGCGCCTTGAGAACAACCTCGCAGCCCAAGGCCTCTGCCTTTTCGATTGCCTCCGCTTCGTTCCCGGCGACGAAGAACCGAGGCACCGGGATCTGATGTTCGGCCAATAGTTGCTTGCTATGATTCTCTAATAAGCGTCCCAAGGTGATCGCCTCTCAGTTTCCGCGCTTCAAGCGGAGTAATTGCCTGGCCCGCTCCACCACCGGGGGGTCGATCATCTTGCCATCGACAGTAATTACCCCGATGTTGGCCTCCTGGGCCTTGTTGAAGGCTTCGACAACTCTTTCGGCGTATGCCAACTCGCTCTCGGAGGGAGAAAATTCGCGATTGATAATGTCGATTTGTTTGGGATGGAGAGCAAACTTGCCCTTGTAACCCAACTGCCGCGCAACCCGGCACTCTCTGGAGAGTCCTTCCTCGTCGTTCAAGTCCGAGTAGACGGTATCGATGGCCACAACCTTTGCCGCTCCCGCCGCCAGAGCAACCGACGCGCGCGCGAACGCTAATTCCATGCCGTCCCTCGTACGCGAGGTACCCAAGTCAAGGGTGAAGTCCTCAGCCCCAAACGATATACCGTCCGCGCGAGAGGAAGCGCTGGCGATGGCATACGCATTCAGCACTCCGAGGCAGGTCTCCAAGATTGAATGAATCTTGATCGTCCCTTGCGGTAATCCTCGGGCTGCTTCCAGTGTCGTTAATTCGTGATCGAGTTCCTTCACCTGCGAAGGAGACTCCGCTTTCGACAGCATGACTCCATACAAGCCAGGATGAACGATGTGCGTCAAATCGGATTGCAGCATTCCTGTCCCGAGACTGTTAATGCGCACATAAATTGGCTTGGGAGTGCTGGCAAGGTTCGTAAGCGCAGTGCAGATCGTAGTTCTTGCGAGATCCTTCTCGGCCAGCGGAACGGCGTCCTCAAGATCCCATACCAAGGCGTCCGTCCCAACCTCGAGAGATTTCATGACCATCTTCTGTTTATTGCCTGGAACAAATAAAATCGTTCGTGTAATCAACGGGTCACCTTTCACAGACCGGAGGCCGGAACCGCAGCCACAGTTCCCCCTCTCCGAACTGCCCGGTCGGCTTTATTCGACATCTGCTAGGAGTTCAGCGCTGATATATGCAACATAAGGGCCAAACGGATTGGCCTTAGAATTCTTAGACTTATAGTTTCCATCGAGCGTAATGGTAAAAATTTTAACAATACGGTTACTGAAATGTTTAAATTATTTACAAAACAGTTTATGGGAAGACGCCCAGCCCTGCTTTCGTATATTTATTTTCCAGACTGGCTGGAGGCATCCATAGTTTCAGGGCGAATGCGATCACGTAGAGAGCGGGCGTGTGCAGCGCGTCTTGCGGTGCCGGCGGGGAAGAAAAGGCGTATGTCTGTCAGTTTACCTTTGACATCTTACGTCCATTCAGCATCTTCCACAGCGTCGGTCGGCTAATAGCCAGACGGCAAGCTAATTGACTCTTGGACAGGTTTCCGCTGCTCAAGAGCTTGCGAACAATTTCGATTTCCATCTCTTCAAGCGTGCCGACGCTCACGGCAATCCTCGCGGCAGCCTCCGGGCTATCTCCAGACGGCTCTGAAGCATTCAGCCTTCCTTTGCGGAATTCCTCGTCAATGCATCCCATCATGACGCGTGTCGCTTCCGGCTCGTCGTCCGCCAGTACGACGCAACGCTCGATCAGATGTTCCAATTGACGCACATTGCCCGGCCAGTTTGATTCGGCAAGCTTACGAAGAATCATGGGCGGGAAAGCGTGAATATTCTTATGATACTTCTCGCTGAAATTGCTAAGCAACGAAGCCACCAGCCCGGGTATGTCCTCTTTGCGCTCGCGTAAGGGCGGCAGGTGCAACGCCAAGACATTCAGACGGAAGAACAAATCCGTCAGGAAGTGTCCATTGGACATGAGCTTTCCAAGATTCTCATTGGTCGAAGCAATGATTCGCACGTCTACCGGAATGAGATGATCGCTTCCGATTCTTCTGACTTCCTTCTCCTGGATCACTCGCAAGAGGTTCGCCTGAACGTCGGGCCGTACCTTGCTGATCTCATCCAGGTAGATGGTACCTCCATGAGCCAATTCGAACACTCCAGGGCGCCCGCCCTTCGAGGCTCCGGTGAAAGCGCCTTCGACGTAGCCGAACAATTCACTTCGCAAAAGGCTGTCTTCCAGCGACGCACAATTGATGGCCACGAAGGGACGATGGCATCGCCTTTGGTGGCCATTGTGCATGCTCTGCGCGATCAACTCCTTGCCGGTTCCGCTTTCGCCGTGAATCAGTACCGTGCAATCGTTGTCGGCAAACTTTCTCGCCTTCGCAATTTCCGCTGACATTTTGCCGCCTTCGTGTACGATATCGTCAAAGTGGAATTTGGCAACAAAGCCCTTGGTGTAAATTTCCTTTCTGATCGTCCGTTCTTGCTCTTGAATCGTGGTCGCATTTTGAAAGGTTACGAGCACTCCGTTGAAACGATCATTGCAGAAGATCGGAACCCGGCTGACCAGCAGCGTTGCATCGCGTGTCTTGTGTAGATAGCGAAGCCGTTCGGTGTTGCCCTCGAACATTTCGGTGAGCGAACGCTTGTAGCGCAGGTCGCTGACCGGGCGTCCGAGCACGTCTTTACTGCTCAGCCCGAAGGTCTTCAATGCCACTGGATTAAAAACGGCAAATCGATTGTCTTCATCGACGACAATGATCCCGGCATGTGAGTACTCGACAATGGCGTTCAGTCGCTTGGTATGCTCCCGCTCGCGGCGGGAGGTGTCAATGATGTCCTTGGCCCGTTCCAGAGCGCTCC
>Ga0187862_10005923_pt1 | contig 11172 bp, 5 predicted proteins | sample June2016WEW_10_1_FD_133003 | JGI IMG/M metagenome (GOLD analysis project Ga0187862, IMG submission 133003) | Peatland microbial communities from SPRUCE experiment site at the Marcell Experimental Forest, Minnesota, USA - June2016WEW_10_150 | ecosystem: Environmental > Terrestrial > Soil >...
CATGGCCGAAATCGGTCTGGACAGCATGCGGAACGGCCAGGACGCTCAGGCTTCGACGCTGGAGTGGCAGATCAGGTCAACTTTTGCTACCGGGTGTTCCGGTATTTTTGTCTTTTCCTGGACCGATGAATGGCACAGGGGTGGCTTTGATATCGAAGACTGGGGGTTCGGGTTGACCGACCGAAACCGCAATCCCAAGCTATCGCTGGCAAGCGTCAGCAAGGCTTACTCCCAAGTCCCCTTCCCTGCCGATCTAAACTGGCCGAGCATTTCGGTTGTCGTCTGCACTTACAACGGGAAGCGGACAATCCGCGCATGCCTGGAAGGCCTCCGCAGGGTCGATTATCCCAACTTCGAGGTAATCATCGTAAACGACGGTTCCACCGACGGCACTGAGATAATAGCTAAAGAGTACGGATTCAGGGTGATTTCTATTCCCAACGGCGGCCTGAGCAACGCCCGCAATATCGGAATGCGCGCCGCAAAGGGTGAAATTGTCGCATATACCGACGACGATGCGGTTCCTGACCCGCAGTGGCTTACTTATCTTGCGGCGACTTTTCTTTCGACCGATCACGTTGGGGTTGGCGGCCCGAATATCCCTCCCGCCGACGACGGCGCTGTAGCCGAATGCGTAGCAAACGCGCCGGGGGGGCCAGTGCACGTCCTTCTGACCGACCTCGAAGCCGAGCACCTTCCGGGCTGCAACATGGCTTTCCGAAAAGCCGCTTTGGAGGCAATCGGCGGTTTCGACCATCAGTTCCGGATCGCCGGAGACGACGTCGATCTTTGCTGGCGCCTTCTGGAGCGCGGATGGACACTCGGTTTCTGTCCAGCCGCGATGGTATGGCACCACCGCCGCAATTCCGTCAAATGCTACTGGAAACAGCAGTTGAACTACGGGAAGGCCGAAGGCTACCTGGAGCGCAAATGGCCTGAAAAATACAATGCCGCCGGTCATATCCCCTGGGCCGGAAGGATCTACTTCAAGGGCTTTGAACATCTTCTGGGCTGCTTTCGTGGCAGAATCTATCAGGGCACATGGGGCAGCGCTCTTTTTCAATCGATCTACCAGCCCGCCCCCAGCCTTCTGTGGTCGCTGCCCCTCATGCCCGAGTGGATAGTCATAGTGGCGGTTCTTGGCTTCTTTTCGCTGCTGGGACTGGAGTGGCGCCCCCTTCTTCTGGCGCTCCCTCTTTTCCTTCTGGCCGCCTCCCTGCCGGTGGCACATGCGGTATCATGCGCCTCCAGGCTGTCTTTCCTCAACTTCCCGGCAACACAACGGCGCAGGCTAAAGGCGCTCACCGCTTTTCTCCATCTCATGCAACCGATGGCGCGCCTGATAGGCAGAATCAAACTCGGTTTAACCCCCTGGCGCAGATGCGGCGTCGCTTCCGGCATAGCGATTCCTCTACCGTGGCCTAAAACTTTCACGATCTGGAGCCAACAGTGGCACTCCCCCATCGCCTGGCTCGAATCGGTCGAGGCAGGGGTAAGGGCACTGCGGACAGTCGTACTGCGAGGCGGCGACTTTGACGGCTGGGACCTGGAACTGCGCGGAGGTCTGCTGGGTTCGGTTCGCGTGCTTATGGCCGTGGAAGAGCACGGCGGCGGAAATCAGTTCATCCGTTTAAAAGGCTGGCCCCGCTGCACTCCCGCCGGGATATTCATGACCCTGTTTTTCGCCGCCCTGGGAGCCGCGTCAGCCGCTGCTCAGGCGTGGGTCGCCTGCGGAGTGCTCAATGCCGTTGCCATTGTCCTTATGATGCGTGTCCTGATCGAGTGTTCCTTTGCAATGTCAACTCTTGGCGAGGTACTGGATCATAAGGAATGAAGCGGGGAGCGGGAGATTTTGACAGTATTGACAGGATTAACAGGATTGACAGGAGAACAACAGGTTTGCTGGAGACGAGAATATATAACTGATTAGCTGAGGAGCCATCTATTCGAAGTGGTCCAGCACTTGTCTTACTCTTTCCGCAAAATCATCGCTGCCGAAAGGTTTCTGAATGAAGTTTACTCCTTCGTCCAGAATGCCTCGATGTGCTATCACGTCGGCGCTATAGCCTGACATGTACAGGCACTTGAGCTTGGGCCGGATGGCGCCAAGCCGTGCCGCCAGTTCTCGCCCGTTCATCTCCGGCATCACTACGTCGGTGACCAGCAGGTCAATATCTCCCGGATGATCTTGGACAAGATGAATGGCCTGTCCCGGAGCCAGTGCCGCAAGCACTGTGTAGCCCAAGTTTTCGAGAATCATCTTGCTGAGGTTCAGGATGGCTTCATCGTCTTCGACCAGCAGGATGGTTTCGGTGCCTGTCGGGGGCTTGCCAGCCATCTCCTCAGAGGCTACCTGTGCGGTTTCAGCGTCGAACCGCGGCAGGTAGATCTTGAAATTGGTTCCTTTTCCCGGTTCGCTGGCGACATAAATAAAACCTTCGTTTTGTTTAACGATGCCGTAGACTGTGGACAATCCCAGCCCGGTTCCCTTTCCCAGTTCCTTGGTGGTAAAAAAAGGCTCGAAGATCTTCTCGCAGACATCCTTACTCATGCCCTCGCCGGTGTCGCTCGTTGTCAGCAGGACGTATTCTCCAGGAATGAATTCAGGGGTCTCTGCCCTGTCGGAATCATCGATCACAACGTTCTCGGTCCTCATGGTGATGGTGCCTACTCCGGAAATGGCATCGCGGGCATTGACGACAAGATTGGCCAGAATCTGGTCAACCTGGGAGGGATCAATTTTGACTTTCCAGAGATCGAGTGCCGGCGCCCAGACCAGGGCGATATCCTCGCCGATCAGGCGCCGCAGCATCTTGAGCATTCCCGAGATCGTGTAGTTCAAATCCAGTATCTTCGGGACGGCGGTCTGTTTGCGGGCAAAAGCCAGCAGTTGACGGGTAAGGTCCGCTGAACGCAGGCCCGCATTTAGGATCTCCTGGAGGTTGTGCTGGAGTCCGTCAGTGGAGGCGTCCATATTTAGAGCCATTTCCGCCCGGCCGATGATTACGCCCAGCATGTTGTTGAAATCGTGCGCCACGCCGCCGGCCAGCCGCCCCACCGATTCCATCTTCTGGGCTTGAAACAACTGCGCCTCCAGTTTCTCTTTTTCCGTCTTCGCCCTATTGCGCTCGGTGATGTCGTGCGTAAGGCCCAGTGCATATTGCTGCCCGTCCAACTCGATCATCTCCGCAGAGATACTTGCATCCCTAATTTCACCGGATTTCCTGACTAACCGGGTTTCAAAGTCCTGTATCCTGCCTTGCTCTTGCAGTATCTCGACCATCTTCGCCCGGTCTTCAGGATTGGCATACATTTTCAGCTTCAATGGATTTTGACCGATGACCTCCTCGCGTGTGTAGCCAAATAAGCTAAGGAATGCATCATTGACGTCGGCAAATTGACCGTCGTTGACGCGGCTGATACTGGTGCCGACGGGAGTGGCGCGAAAGAACCTCGAGAAACGTTCCTCGCTCTGGCGCAACGCAATTTCCGCCAGCTTGCGCCTTGTGATATCCGTCAAGATGCAATGTGTGCGAAGGAAGTTGCCTTCATTGTCTAGCTCAATGCGACCCTCAAGGATGACGTTGATTTCCCGTCCGTCTTTGGCGATCAGGAGGAGTTCGCTGTTGACCTGACGATCGCGTTTAAAGGTTTCGAAAGCTTGGGTGAAGATCGCTTGGGTGTTCTCCGGCCAGAACTCGCCGAAGCTCCTGCCCAGGAGTTCGTCAGGGCGGTAACCGAGCAGGTCGCAGAGTTCCTGGTTAATATCAATATAACACCCGTCGATGTCGAGGGCCTGGTAGGCAAATGGGGAATTTTCGACCATGCTGCGGAAGCGCTGCTCACTTTCCCGTAGTACCTCCTCGGCCCGTTTCCGCTCGGTGACGTCACGTGTAATAATAATAATACTCGTTGGAGTGCCGTCGGGAGAACGAATGACCGCAGCACTGACCTCTCCGATAAAGCGGGTCCCATCCTTTCTGATCAGTGTGTATTCAGAATCTGTGAGTGTTCCTTCTGCCAGGAGCCGCTGTATATTCGTAGCCGCCTTGTTCTGTTCTTCAGGGGCAACCCAAGCTAATATATTGCGTCCTAGAACCTCGCCATCAGACGAATCTCCAAACGTTTGCAAGGCCCTGGGTGAAGTGACGATAAGCAAGCAATTCAGGTCCACCACAGAGATAGCGTCGGGGGATAGGCTGACAAGCGTGCGATACAACTCCTCGCTCTCCCGCAGAGCCACCTCCGCATGTTTGCGGTCGGTAATGTCCCGGCCTAAGACCACAATCCATTTGGGCCTTCCATCGGGGTGGAACAGTGGAACCTTTATTACATCATAGACCATTGCCGTTCCGTTCGGACGCGGAATGATCACTTCACCGCGCGTTGACGCACGCTTCTGAAATGCCAGTTCATCGGTCGTCTCACAGGCGAGAAGAGCTTCTCGATAGAATTCGCTGAACTCGGCAAGCTCCTCAGCCTTCTTTCCCCTGTAGTCGGCTCCCTTGAGATCAAAGAGCTCAAGTTCAGCATCATTTGCCTCGAGCCAACGCCCCTCGCCATCCTTGAAGCACACGATGTCCGGAGTCGAGTTCATCAAAGTGCGCAGCCGCTCTTCACTTGCAAAGAGCGCTTTCTCCATCTGCTTACGTTCGGTGATATCCTGTATGACGCCGAACACCACTCGCTTTTCGGGAGAATATTCCGCTATGGAATGAATATCTATGATCTTTCCGTCGGCCGGCCTGCGGATCTTAAATTCCACATTATACGGTTTGCCCTCTTCGATCAGTCCATTAAGGGCCTTGTCGAGCATGTCGCGATGCTCCGGGAGGGGGATCCTCTGTATTTTGGGTATGGACCACTCGCTGCCTTCCAACCCGTAAATGATTCTCGCACCCTCTGAGGCCTCCACCTTATCGCACCCGGGAATAAGCGCCCAGTTGCCGAAGCGGGCCACCAACTCCGCTCTATTAAGACTCCTTTCGCTAAGCCGCAGCGCATCCTCGGCCTGCCTGCGTTCCTCCACTTCTCTCGTAAGTTCCGCATTGACTTTAATCAGTTCGGCAGTACGCTCATCCACCCGCCTTTCCAGATCAAGATTGGCTTGCTTTAGCGATTCTTCAGCCTGCATTCGAGCTTTACGCAGCCTTAGCACCCCTACACCATAAGAAAGATTGCCCGATAATTTCACGAGGAATTCTGTTGCTTCCGAATCGAAAGCATCCGTTTCCGAAGAATAGATGGTCAGTGCTCCCAGCCTTCGTCCATCGAGAAGCAGGGGGAGACCTATGATTGAAGCATAGCCTCGCTTTGAAGCCTCCACTTGCCAGGGTGCAAACTCCCCTTGATTGCCAACCGAACGAACGATGCTGGGAAAGCCAGTGCGGATGCAGGTACCGGCAGGACCCCTTCCCATCTCGGCATCTTTCCATGTGGCCTTGATCGTCTCAAGATAATCTTTCTCATAGCCGTATTTAGCAACAGGTGTGACCGTTTGATCCTGCTCCTCTTCGGCATATCCCACCCATGCCATCCTGTAACCACCCACATCCACCACGATGCGACAAATCGCGTGCAGCAGCTCAAACTCATCTTCGATGTGGATCACTGCATGATTACACTCACTGAGCGCCTGGATCACCCTTTTGGCTTTAATCAGCTCCCCCCGCTTGCGCTGCCGTTCTATCGCATAGCGGATGGAGCGCTTAAGAAGGGTGGAGCTTAGCTCGCCTTTATCAAGCCAGTCGGCTGCTCCCTTACTCATGGCCTCAAGATCCAGATCGTAGCCTCCCTGGCCGGTGAGAAAAACGATCGGAGTCATAGCGCTACGGCTTACGGCCTCTTGCAAGAGTTCCAGCCCATTTCGCTCCTTAAGCCGGTAGTCCAGCAGGCAGACATCGAACTCGCTTGAAAGGATTGCATCCAGTGCAGCCTCGTAATCCGAAACCCACTTCAGGATCAATTCCATGGAAGAGATATCTGAGAGTAGGTCCCGTACGACTATGTAGTCGTCCTCATCATCATCGATGAGAAGAACCTTTATGGGAGGGCTCTTCATATTTATCCACGCTCCATGAGGATCAGGGGTATGCATCTGAGCGGCATGAATTAGTCTGTCATGAACTTACAGCGCGAAATCTTAACATGAGAAGCTGTGTTAACAAAGGGCGGCCTGCAACCGAGTGCAAAAAAATTCTCTGGATACTTGACCTGGATGGGGCCATGTGAAAAGGGGTTGGAGAACCCTTCAATAGCAATGCAGCTAAGGAGCGTTTTTTCGTGTCGTGTGCGCCCGGCACTTGTTCACCCTCCGGAGAAAGACTTGGTGGGCTGCGCTCCTCTTAGCCCACGGTTCTCCGGAGTTTGAGCCGGAGTAAGCCAAACCCGGACTCATGCATAAATGCAATGCACATTTAATTTTAATGGGTCCTGCTAAGAAAAGTTGTAGAATAGGCCTTCCGCATGCCAATAGAAGGCAGATGGTAACCGGCATTGTCCACGAACTCAAATGAAACTTGACAGCCCGGGGGAAAACGAATGGACCGAATCTGGCAGAAGAGTTATGACCCGGAGGTTCCGTTGTCACGGGAGTATCCTGAAACGTGCCTGCCCCTTATCCTGGAGCAAAACGCCAGGCTCTTTGCCGACAGTATCGCAACCGACTTCTTCGGCCATAGGCTAACCTACCGCCAATTATGGGACCATGTGCTCCGGCTGGCGAACGGTCTTAAGCGGATGGGAGTGGGCGAGGGTACCAAAGTAGCCATAATGCTCCCAAACACTCCCCAGTGTATAATAGCGTATTACGCCGCACTCTGGCTGGGAGCGATCGTCATTATGACGAATCCGCTCTACGTGGAACGCGAGCTCGTTCATCAGTGGACGGACTCCGATGCGGAAATAGTGTTTACTCTAGACCATCTCTACCCGAAAGTTGAAAAGGTCCTGCCCAAAACGGGAATCCGCACGACCATAGCAACCAGCATAAAGGACTACCTGCCCTTCCCTCTTCGGTATCTCTACCCGGTTCAGGCCCGCTTCAAAAAGCTGTTCACCTCCGTCCCCTACGACGGAAGTCATGTCTTCAGCCTACAAAAGATGATCCATGAGAACAGGCCCGATCCAATTCCCTGTGCAGCGCATCCCGACAGTGTGGCCCTGCTTCAGTACACCGGCGGGACAACAGGGATCTCCAAGGGCGCGATGCTCACTCACAGAAACATTTTGTCAAACGTTTTGCAGCTCGTGTCGTGGCTTCCTGATCTAGAGTATGGCAAAGAGCGTATTTTGGGTGTACTGCCCTTTTTTCACGTGTTCGGCATGACAGTGGCTCTCAACCTCGCCATCTACGCCGGTTACGCCATCATCATAATGCCGCGCTTCGATGCCGACGAACTCATAAAGACTATAAGGAAGAAGCGGCCGACTATGTTTCCGGGGGTCCCGGCAATCTACATCGCGCTGATGGCTCATCCGAAAATAGATTCTTTCGACCTTACTTCGATCCGGGTCTGCGTCACCGGGGCTGCCCCGATGCCGGTCGAGGTTATGCGCAGATTCGAACAGAAAACGGGTAGCAAAATCGTCGAAGGATACGGCCTCTCGGAAGCCAGTCCTGTTACGCACGCAAACCCAATAGAGGGGACGCGCAAACCCGGCTCGATCGGGATCGCACTGCCCGACACCGATTGCCGTATAGTCGATCCGGAAACCCGAACCATGGAGATGCCGGCAGGCCAGATCGGCGAACTGATCGTTCGCGGGCCACAGGTGATGAAGGGTTACTGGAAAAATGAAAAGGAAACCCTGGATTCCCTCCGGAACGGATGGCTCTATACCGGTGATCTTGCTACCATGGATAGTTCCGGTTATGTCTTCATCGTAGACCGCAAAAAAGACATGGTGATATCAGGCGGGTACAATATCTATCCACGCGAGATAGAGGAAGTGCTCTACGAGCACCCCAAGGTGCGGGAGGCTGCAGCTATCGGGGTGCCCCATCCGCAAAAAGGCGAGGCGGTCAAAGTCTTCATCGTTCCAAAGCAGGGTGAAACCCTCACCCGGCAAGAAATCCTCGACTGGTGTCGAGAAAAGCTGGCGCCTTACAAGGTCCCCAAAGAGGTCGAGTTCAGGGATTCGCTGCCCATGACCATTGTGGGCAAGGTGCTACGGCGGGAATTGCGTAATACGGAGGAGCCTGTCGGGCCGCCTGCTGCCGAATGAGTGAAAAAGTGCAGAGATGGTAAGCTCAATGCGAAAATGGCTCCTGTACCAGGCAGCCGCCGATTTCTTTTTTCTTTTGAACAAGTCCTATCCGAGAAGGGCCGCCCTCGATCTTACGGGAAATAGGTATAATTTGGATGCACTCGAACGCATGCTGCTCAGCCGAGGGCTGTTCAGCCAAAAGGAAGCCCTCGCCAGGCGCAAAAAACGCGAAATGGGGCCGGGCTGGCAGCGGGAATTGCTTGTCGTGGACGGCCATAACGTACAGATTACTGTCGAGAGCTACATTGAAAACAGGCCGCTGCTCAAGGCAAACGACGGTGCGCTGAGGGACCTTGCCGGCCTGTCCTACAGGTACCGCATGACCGAGACGAGCAATGTGGCCCTGGACATGGTGTTCAGGTTTTTCGAGGAATTTCCGCCCGGTCAGGTTCTTTTCCTCTTCGACGAACCAATGAGCCGGAGCGGTGAGCTTGCGGCCATCTATCGCAACAGACTCATCAGGGAAGGGATTTCAGGGGGAGCAAGGGCCACACCGGTCCCGGAGTGCGAATTTCCCTTCGACAGGTGCGTCGCCGCAAGCAGCGACAGGGCCATCATGGATTCTTCCACCCGCTGGATGGACCTCGCTTGCCGCATTATTGACTATATAGGCGCGCCCCAATTTACCGCCGATTTTTCCGGGATCGTTTCTGCCGATTCGGCCGGCAAGCGCCTGTTCGAAGACAGCGGGCCCTTCTGGTAGAAAGTTGCGGTGGGCAGATTCAGGCAGGTCCCAAAAGCGAAGCGGTGCTTCATGGTTCAGCGACCATGGTTGTGATCCCGTCAGTTTCCGTCCGGATTTTTGTCCTAAAAGACTCCTTTTCCGAATCAAAAACTGCCAGTGTCTCATCGGGGGGTTTCCGGATGGACACCAGCTAAAATCGGATGGCCATCCATGGCAAGTTCAGCATCAGTTCGGCCAAATCCGTGTTAGAGATTCGAGTGGCAAATGAGCGGGAATCCGGTGACGACAAAAATCGCCAGGGCCATTCGGCAGAAAAATGGAAAACGAACTCGTTCAGAAGCACTTGATCGATCAGCCCACTTCCGCCTGCCATGTCGGTGACCACACCCTCAACCATAAGGAGAGCCTTCCGAAACAGCATGAGGTCTGCTCCGAAGCGCAGACCAGCGTTCTGGACCGCCTCATCAAGCAGGCTCGTCAGCGATGTGAATCCCGGCAGATGTCCATCTCGTATACGCCCGATCCATTTGTAAACGATAGCCCTGAGGGCCGGCAGGTCGATGGGTTGCCTCTTCGACAGTCCGCTGAGAACAGCGACGATTCTTTCAGCGCGAAAAGCCATCGCTGCCAACATGATTTGCATGATCGAGATGCGCTCGGGCTCACAGAGAAAGCCTACCAGACTCCAGTCCAGAATGGCTAAGCGACGGTCCTTCGTTGAGAAGAGGTTCCCAGCGTGAGGATCTCCATGAAACGGCGCTTGAGCAGCTCTTGAAAAGATCGGCCGAGCAATCAACGTTTCGATGACGAGCTTGGCCATTCGCAGCTTCTCACTCCATGAATCCCGGCAGCATTCGGTTACCTTTTGCCCGATCACCTGTTCCATAGCGGTGATGCGGGGTGTGCACAGATCGAACAGCACAATTGGAACCTGAACCAAGGGATCTCCTTTGTGGAATTCGCGCGCCAAAGAGACGTTGTGCTGTTCATTGTCAAGCCGGACTTCGTACTGGAGCTTGTCCCGCACCAGTTCGAATGACTCACGGTAGTCAAGATGCGGAATTCGCAAATCATCGCATCTCTGATCCAGAAACGATCCCACTCGCTCCAACATGTCGAGATCTTCTTCAAGACGATCTTCTATCCCGGGTTTTAGTACCTTGAACACTGCATTCAGAGGCACTTCCCCCCCTGAAAAATGAAAAGGAACCACGACGGCAACACTCGCTTCCGCCAGGGCAGGAGGCAGGAGCGTCACCCCAAGGCGATCGAGCGGGCCGAGTTCTTGCGTTAGAGCGCTCTCAACGGCTTCGAAGGTAATTGAGGGGGCGAGAGACTCAAGTTGCTGAAGCCACCCTCTCAACTCGGCGGAGAGAGTCCGGTCTCTAGCCAGGGTTTGGCCAAGTTTGTGCAAGACAGGGCAGCTCCGAGCCAACAGGACTAAGCGTTGCAATGCAGTCGCTGTTGGGGGGAGCTTTGCCTGTTCAATAGCAATAGCCTCCTGACGTTGGGCGGAGAGCCCTTCGAGGAACAAGGTGAGAGCGCCCTGTAAAGGTCTTTGGTAATGGGCATATGTATCGGGAAGCAGGCAGGCAATAGTGTTTTCGTTGATCAGGAATTCCCAATTCATCCTGATTACCTCCAAATGGAAAAATCAGGGCCTGGTATCCGCCCTTGGTGAAATCCTCCGCTTCGCGCAGAGCAAGGCCTGTTACTCAAAAGACTGCGGGCCTTCTCAAGGTATAATCGCTCAGTTGAGTTATAATAATTTAATATGGCTAACAAGTGATCAAAAATCACACCCCCGTAAACGGCTTCCGAGCTACTAGTTCCGCCTCCGACCCCTCCGATATTCTATTTCAGTTTGTAAAACGACCCAACCTGTGTTAGCAAAAATGTCCTCATTACCAACGCTCGATGCTCGAAAGCATACCGGCAGAAAGGACCTTCAAAGCTCATGGCTGAAATCGCTCCCTTCAGGGGATTGCGTTATAACCAGGAAATGGTTCCCGACCTCGCTCAGGTGGTTATTCCTCCTTACGACGTTATATCCCCTGAGGAACAGCAGACCTTTCACCAAAGAAGTCCATACAATTTCATCCGCCTGGAACTGGGAATGGCAACAGCCGGGGACACCGGTGAGGATAATCCCCACACCCGGGCTGCAGCCTGGATCGAGCAATGGCAACATCAGCAAATTCTCGTCCGCAACCCTGAAC
>Ga0187862_10005941_pt1 | contig 11154 bp, 10 predicted proteins | sample June2016WEW_10_1_FD_133003 | JGI IMG/M metagenome (GOLD analysis project Ga0187862, IMG submission 133003) | Peatland microbial communities from SPRUCE experiment site at the Marcell Experimental Forest, Minnesota, USA - June2016WEW_10_150 | ecosystem: Environmental > Terrestrial > Soil >...
CAGCGCCGCATTGACCGCATCGGTCAGTTCCCGCCTCGCCCGCAATGCATTGATGTAATCGGCCGCCAGCACCGTGGCACCGAGCACGAACCGGTTCGCCGTGATCTCGCCATAGTCCAGCAGCCGCGAGCGCATGTTGGCTTCGTGGATGGCGTAAGCCTCACCCATCATGATGATGCGGCCCGCCGCGGCAAACAGAGCATAATCCGGCAGCATAATGTCCTCGACCGTCGCTCCCGCCGCGCGCAACTGATCCGCCGTGCGGTCGATCCCTGCCAGCACATCGCGCGTTGCAGCCGGCGCCGACTGGAAAAATGCCCGTGGAATACCGACGCGCAGGCTGGAGACGCCTTTGTTCAGGTCGGTAAGATAGTCTCTTACCGGCACATCGGCGCTCGCCGGATCGGCCGGATCATGCCCGGCAATCACGCCCAAAGTAATCGCCGAATCCTCGACCGAACGCGACAACGGACCGCAATGATCCAAGGTCCAGGACAATGGAAACACCCCGCGCCGCGACACTCGGCCATAGGTCGGCTTAATTCCGGACAACCCACACCACGCCGCCGGCCCGCGGATCGAGCCGCCGGTGTCCGAGCCCATCGCCACCCGCACCATGCGCGCCGCAATCGCCGTCGCCGAGCCGGAGGACGAGCCGCCGGTCACATGCTCGACATTCCAGGGATTGCGCGAGGGCGGGAAGGGCAGGTCGAAGCTCGGCCCGCCAATGGCGAATTCATGGGTGGCGAGTTTGCCAAGCAGCACGGCGCCGCCGGCCGCGAACTTCGCCGCGACCACACTGTCTTCTGCCGGAACATTGTCCAGTCGCAACTTCGAGTGGCACGTCGTGCGAATACCGCCGGTGTCATAGATGTCCTTGAGCGCGTGCGGGATGCCGTGCAACGGCCCGCGATCGACACCGGACTTCAGTTCGCGATCGGCCCGTGCCGCATCGGCCAGCGCGCGATCCGCCGTCAGCAGAACAAAGGCATGCAGGCGGGCATCCTGCGTGCCGATCCGGCCCAACGCGTCGCGCGTCAATTGCTCGGACGTGATCGAGCCGTCGCGCAGCGCCCGGCCCATCGCCGCAATGGAAAGGTCAGCGGTGTCCATCACGCCTGCTCCGTGAGACGAAACACGTTGGAGGGTTCGTCGGTATGCGCGTAACGATTGCGCAGCAGCGCGATCTGCTGATGCAGGTCCGCATAACTGGCCAGCAAGCCGACCCGGCGGTCCGCCGGCACGGTGATCCCGGCCCGGCGCATCAAGGTATCGAATTCAGTGGCGAGTTCATCCGGGGAAAGGGATGGGGACGGCATGGCGCTTCCTCCTGCTGCGCCGATTATGCACCGATCCGATGGGCCGGCCAGACCTCGATTGTGCCTTGCAGCAAAATTTTCAGAACGTCAGCCGTAATGCCAGTTGCGCCTGAATTTCCGCGAGCTGCGGCGGCTTGCCGACCAGAACCCGTTGCTGCAGGTTGGAATCGGCAGCGAGCAACTCGCCAATCAGCCGGATCCGCTTGCGCACCGTCAAGGCTGCCGCCGTGGTAAGCGCCACCCCATGCTGATTGTTATAGGGCGCTGGCTCCTCGGCTCTGCCCTGGGCGCCGACATGAGCCGCCAAGAGCGTCGCGACACCAAACCGCCTGGCAGTCCACCGCAAGATTTCGTCGTAGTCTCCCTGGGCAAAATCGGACAGTTGGACCGTCCAACGACGGTGTGTCACTCAGATGACCGGCCCAGTACTTTCGCGGCTCGCCTGGCCAGACGGTTACGCGACGTATTGCCATCGGCGATGCTGCAATCGCGGCCAGCGTCGATCTCCTCCAGACCGACTCCTTCCGCTTGCCGGAGAGCGCCAAGGCGTGCCTGGTCTTCGGCGTCCCGTTGCTGCACCAATCGCAGACCATCGCGTAGCACTTCGCTGGCGTTCTGGTAGCGGCCAGAGGCGACCAACCGCTCAATCATGTCCGCTTGCTGATCGGTCAGCACGACATTCCGCGTCGGCATTCAAGCTGTCCTTCCGTATAGGCCATTGGCATAATATGCCATAGCCGCATCTCGCACAAATGCAGGCTCCTCTCCGACACTCCGCCACGCAACATGTCCGCTCGAACGCGGCCGGCCGTCGAGCTCGTTGGCCCCGCAGGGTTGAATACAATCTATGATTGTATTTTGGTCGCTCAGAAGCTACCCAGACCACCGCAGGCCGGAAGAGAAAATCCCCTATGTCGCAGCATCTGGACGTGCCGGATACCGGTACCGGAAGCATACCGCTTGATCCGGTACCGCGCTACCTTCGGTTGCACTACTGGTGGGCCTATGTCCACCCCAACGCCGTCCGGCTGTTCGAGCGCGCCTGGCTCGTCAACCTGATCCTCTGGTTCAATTACCGCTGCCTCAGTGAGGCCGCGCTGACCGCCCTGGAGGATCCCGGACCGGCCGGCAAGCTTCCCGGCCGCACCCTGCAAATCGCCTGTGTATACGGCGACCTCACGGCGCGGCTGGCGCAACGTTGCCTGGCCGCGGATGGTAGCCTGGACGTGGTTGACGTGCTGCCGATTCAGCTGGAGAATCTGGCGCGCAAGTTGCCGCCTAAAGCGCCGGCGCGGCTGCTGACCCGTAATGCGGATAATCTCGCGTTGCCGGATGCCAGCTACGACCGCGCGCTGCTGTTCTTCCTGTTGCATGAGCAACCGGAAGACGTCCGCCGCCGCACCTTGCAGGAGGCACTGCGTGTGGTCCGGCCGGGAGGCAAGCTGGTGGTAGTCGATTACGCGCGGCCAAGCCCTTGGCATCCGGCGCGGTATTTGTGGCTGCCGGTGCTGCGGATCCTGGAACCGTTTGCGCATGACCTTTGGCAGCGCGACCTGACGGACTGGCTCCCCGGGCATTGCTCCGGCGAGGCACTCAACCGCACCGGGTTTTTCGGCGGGTTGTACCAGTTGGTCAGCATCACGCGTTGAGCGGGGACGGGCGGCGATCAGCCGATGCACTGCCTACGGTCATATACTGGTGCGCTGCACAAAATTGTAGCGCCAGCGACCCCCGAAGCGGCTCTGAACGACCTGACGGCGGCGATTGACCGCCTGGAGCGCCTGGCCTGGAAATTGCTCAAGCATAGGCAGCGGCGGTGGTCGCATGACGACGCGCCGCAGGCCTGATGCAGGACGAACAGAAGGGTGCGGCATGAGCAAAGATCACGTGGTAGCCATGCTGCCGGGCGCCCCGTACTGGCATCCATCAATTTGGAACGTTTTGTCTCCGACATGAATCGCAGTCCGCTGGCCGCCGCCGAAGCCGCACTTGAGGCCGATCGAACGACGGCCGATCCGGCGATCTGGATTACCCGGGTACCGGACGCCGATGTTCTGGCGCAGGCCCGCGCGCTGGAGGCCGAAGGGGCTCGCGGGCGCCCACTCTGGGGATTCACCGCGGCGGTGAAGGACAATATCGACATCGCCGGAATGCCGACCACGGCGGGCTGCCCCGAGTACGCTCAAATTCCGGCACGATCAGCCCCGTCGGTGCAGCGCTTGCTTGATGCCGGCGCGCTGGTGATGGGCAAAACCAATCTCGACCAATTTGCCACTGGATTGGTTGGGGTTCGCAGTCCGTACGGCACGCCGCGCAATGTGTTCAGTCCAGTGCATGTGCCCGGTGGATCCTCGTCGGGCTCCGGCGTGGCGGTGGCAGCCGGGATCGTCGATATCGCGTTGGGCACCGACACGGCGGGGTCCGGCCGGGTGCCGGCCGCATTCGGCAACATCGTCGGACTGAAATCGACCATCGGCGCCATCTCCGCCATCGGCATGGTGCCGGCCTGCCAGTCGCTCGACACGATCTCGGTGTTCGCCCGCACGGTCGATGCGGCACTCGCAGTGCAACGGGTGGTCGAGGGCTACGATCCGGCTGATCCCTGGTCGCGCCGCGCGCCGGCCGGCTACCTGCGTCGTAGCCCGCTGCCGGACGCGGTCAGGATCGCCGTCGCCGACATCGACGCGTTGTGCGAGCCCGAGGTCGCCCGCCTGTACCGCCGCGCCACCGGTCTGTTCGTGACACAAACGATCGATCTGACGCCGTTTCTGGACATCGCCCGGCTGCTTTACGACGGCCCCTGGTTGGCCGAACGCGCCGCCGGCCTGCGCGACATCGTTACGCTGCGTCCGGAAATCATGCACCCTGTCACCCGAGCCATCGTCGAGGCCGGAATGACCCGTCTGACCGTCGATGCATTCGATGCCTTTCACGCCCAGGCGAGGGTGCGCCGAATGGCGGGCGAATTGTTTTCACAATGCGAGGCACTGTTGATCCCCACCACGCCATACTGTCCGACCCTCGCCGAAGTGGCAGCCGATCCGTTTGGTCCCAACGCGCGATTGGGCACGTTCACCAACTTCGTCAACCTGTGCGACCTCGCTGCCTTCGCCGTGCCGGCAGGCTTTGGCAGCGATGGTCTGCCCGTGGGCGTGATGGTACTGGGCCCGGCCTGGTCGGAGGGACGGCTGGCTGCAATTGCCGATCATATTCACCGCAGCTTCACGCCGGGCCTTGCGCCGCCTGCACCGGCCGACGAACTGGCGTCCGACGAGACGGCGCTGTTCTGCATTGGTGCGCATATGTCCGGCCTGGCGCTCAACCATCAAATCACCGGTCTGGACGGACGCTTCCTGCGCACCGCCCGCACCACACCAAACTATCGGTTGCACGCCCTGGGCAACCGGCCCGGTATGGCACGCGGCGAACCAGGCTGCGCCATCGCAGGTGAGGTTTGGGCAGTGCCGACCGCCGCCGTTGGTGCGTTGCTTGCGCTCGTTCCGCCGCCTTTGGGCTTCGGTACTGTGGCGCTGGAGGGCGGCCCTTGCCTTGGCTTTCTCGCCGAGGCACAGGCACTGCAGAGCGCGCCGGACATCACCACGTATGGCGGCTGGCGCGCATGGCTCGCCGCAAAGGAGTCGACGTGATGCCAGCGCAGCGCACAATGACCGACGCCGACCTCGACGCCTTCATCGACACATCTGCGGTCCTCCTTGGCCTGACGATTGCGCCGGAATGGCGCGCGGCGGTACGGGCCAACCTGGCAATCACGTTTCGTCTCGGCTCGGTAGTGGAGGAATTCGAACTGCCCGACGAGGCCGACCCCGCCGCTGTGTTCGTGGCCTGACCGATGCCTGAGCCGAACTGGCAGACCGCCACCGAAATCGCCGCTTCGATCGATGCCGGCAGCACTACCGCCCGCGCCGTCGTCGAGGCTGCTCTGGGCCTGATTGCCGCACGCAATGGCGTGTTGAATGCGTTCACCTATGTCACCGCGGAGCGGGCGCGGGCGCGAGCCGCCGCCATTGACACCGAACGCGCTGCCGGCCGGCCGGTCGGCCCGATGGCCGGCGTGCCGTTTGCCGTGAAGAACCTGTTTGACGTGGCCGGTCTAGCGACCCGCGCAGGCAGTGCGATCAACCGGGAGCGGCCGCCTGCCTCGCACGATCAGGTGCTGATCACCCGGCTTGAGCGGGCCGGTGCCGTTCTGGTCGGCACGCTGAACATGGGCGAATACGCCTACGACTTCACCGGCGAGAACTACCATGACGGTCCGTCGCGCAATCCGCACGATACGACGCGCATGACCGGTGGATCGTCCGGAGGTTCGGGCAGCGCGGTGGCGGGCGGGCTGGTGCCGCTGTCGCTTGGCTCGGACACCAATGGGTCGATCCGGGTGCCGGCTTCGCTGTGTGGATTGTTCGGGCTGAAGCCGACATTCGGCCGGCTGCCGCGCACCGGCAGCTTTCCGTTCGTGTCCAGCCTGGATCATCTCGGCCCATTGGCGCGCTCGGTCGGCGACCTGGCCATCGCCTATGACATGATGCAGGGCCACGACGCCGAGGACCCGTTCTGCGCCCAGAGACTGGAACATCCGGTATCGGCGGAGTTGGATAGCGGGATCGCCGACCTGCGGATCGCTCGGGCGGCCGGTTATTTCCAGGATAATTTGTTCCCGGAGGCTGTGGCGGCAGTGCGTACTGTCTGTGACGCACTGCAGGTCGCCACCGAGGTTGAAATCCCGGCCGCGGGACGGGCGCGGGCGGCAGCGTATCTCATTACCGCGGCTGAGGGTGCGGCATTGCATTTGCCGCGATTGCGCGCACGGGCGGCCGACTTTGACCCGGACGTACGGGACCGGCTGATTGCGGGCGCCATGATCCCGGCCGCGATGGTGATCCAGGCGCAAAAATTCCGCCGTTGGTATCAGCAGGCCGTGTTGCGGCTGTTTGAGACCGTCGATGCGATCATCGCACCGGCCACACCTTGTTCCGCGCCGTCACTGGGACAGAAGTCGTTTGTACTGGGCGGGGTCGAGCTCCCGGTGCGGGCCAATCTCGGCCTGTTTACCCAGCCAATTTCGTTCATCGGGCTGCCAGTGGTGGCGGTTCCGGTGGCGGGTCCGATGCCGATCGGTGTGCAGATCATTGCACCGCCGTGGCGCGAGGACATCGCCTTGCGCATCGCACGACATTTGGAAGTGGCCGGAGCTGCCGTGGCGCAGCTTCCACCGCCCGGATAATACCGGCACTCGTGCAGGCCGGGTGCGGCGGTTCACGTCATGACCTGCCCAGGCACGCGTTGGATGCGAACGGCGAACCGCGGTCGTCGTGTACGTTGGCATTAGCGGTTTGTTAATAACGTGCCGATACAGTCAACCAGCATTCGATGTAAATCCGCCCGCGAGAGTTCGCCATCTTCCGCCATGCGAATTGCACTGCAATCTGCTGAATTGCGCTTAAGCCGATGGCCTCCCGAGCTGGTCCCGGGTGTTCTCATCATCACAATGATTGCAGTGTCCACGGAATGGAATCGCTGGCAGGGAATTTCGTGGCAGCCCTCGCTGGTGGTGTTGCTTGCGAGCCCGCTAGTACTTTTGCTCGTGGCCGCGGTTTACTCCATCGTCCGGCCGCAACCAGTGATCGCAGAAATCGCGTTCTGGTCGGCGCTTTGGCTGTTGTATCCGATATTTGCCACGCGCCTCACGTATCTTTCCGTCGCCGCGGGTTACCCGCTTGCTGATGGAACTCTGAATGACGTGGATGCAGCACTGGGATTTCATTGGCTGCAGTGGGCGAAATTCACGGTCGGGCATCCGATCTTTAGTGAACTGCAACGATTTAGCTACCTCAGCTACGCGTGGCAGCCAATCCTGACCATCCCTGTCCTGGCGGTATGCCGGCCGCGTCATGGCAACGCCAAATTCCTCACATCCATGGTGATTGCCATGCTGCTGACATTGCTGATCACGACATTCACACCGGCCATCGGACCCGCCTTTGCGCTTGGCCTGGAACCCGTGCCGGCGCCGATCATCCAGGCACTTCGCGCCACGCCTGGCGCGCAAAACCTGCCCTATGCCGGGATCGTGAGCTTCCCTTCATTTCACGCAGTCATGGCAGTGCTTTTCGTCGAGGCCCATCGTGGCCTCAGCTGGAGCTTTCCGGCCGTGCTGGTCATCAATCTTCTGATGCTCGTAGCCATTCCGTATTGCGGCGACCATTACCTGATCGATGTTGCCGGTGGCCTCGCTGTGTCGATCGCCACGATCGGCGTGTTACGCCTGATACCGCCGATGGTTCAGGAACAACGATGCCGGTAGATCACGAGCTGCGACAAAGCCGTCAGGCCGGATAATTGGTAAATAGCCGGTCAATCGGAAAACCACCCGAATTATCAACGGATTATGGCGGAGAGGCAGGGATTCGAACCCTGGGTACCCATAAGGGTACAACGGTTTTCGAGACCGCCCCGATCGACCGCTCCGGCACCTCTCCTGACCGCCGGTGTTATAGGGACCGGATACACCGGCCGCAACCGCGCCGGCAGCATCCAATACACATCCCAAGGCAGCGCGAGCCGATGCCGGACCGCTCGCGTCGCCGTCGCAGCGTCAGCCGACCTGGCCGCCCGTATCCCCCATCGTCAATGCCAGCACAACACATGTACGGTGGCGCGGCGCAGCCCCTCCACGCCGGAATCAGCTGGCGCCGAGGCAAGATTCACCGCCGCATACGGCACTTCCCGCCGCACCAACGCGGCAATACTGTCGATCCCGGGTCCAATCGCGACCCCGGTCGTCGGCATGTCGCGCACCAGCCGCAGGTAACCACCGTCGACCTCGCCTTTGACCAGACCGACCACTGCGCCGGACCTGGCATCGAAGATCGGTCCGCCGCTGTAGCCGTGCGTCACATCCGGCGCCGACAGCCACAGCAGATCGCGCGGATTGGTCAGCGATCCGATGTTGTTGGGGAACTTCTCATTTTCCATGACCGCCCAGGTCTCGGCGGGCACGGTGAGGCCGGCGGTCGCCGGGTAACCCATGATGAGCAGCTTACCGCCGGTCGGGGCAGCAGAGGCGAGGCGCACCACGGCAGGAGGCCGCACGCCCGGCGCTTTCAGGATTGCAATGTCGTGCTCCTGATCCGTCGCCACCGGAGACACCCAACTGCGCGCCACGTATTTCGAGATGATCTGCATACGGCTGCAACCGCTCGCCACGTGGGCAGCCGTCAGTAACGTGCCGTCGTCGCTGATGAAGAAGCCAGTACCCGCCTTGCCGTCCGCATCGCCCACGGCCTCGTCCGCTGATTGCGAGGGTGTCACGACAGCAGGCATGTGGATCTCGCGCTGGTCGGCCGGCCCCGCGCCCGAAGTGCTTCCGTTGATCACTCCGGGCAGCCCGCCGGCAAGCGCCGGATCGGTCGGATAATTCGCCGAATTGACCGGGTGCAGATCCAGCAGCGTGATCGTCGGTTCCGCCAGCGGCGACGCAGCGGCAGGATCCCGGGCGGGGTCCGCATGCAGCGCCACGGTCACCGTCAACCCAGCCGCGAGCAGGCCGCTGATCACTTGATTCACAGTCGTGCGCTCCTGCCGTGCGTCCCCTTCGTTTCATCCTGGGTTTGAGTGTCTTGCAGCGTCGTTTCGGCGATGTTGAATCCTGTCGGATTGGTTTCGCCATAACGCGATGAGACTGCGTGCCGAGCGGTGGCAAACAACCAGCATTGCCGTTTATGATGCCGCGTCATGTCCGCTCCCGAACCGCGCGCCAATCCGATCCTGCTCGGCCACGAAACAGCCGAACGCACGCTTCTGGGGGCGATTCGTTTCGGTCGCGTGCATCATGCCTGGCTGATCAGCGGCCCGGAGGGGATCGGCAAAGCCACCCTGGCATTTCGGTTCGCCCGGCGGCTGCTGGCGGGCCACACATCAGCAGACGCCGCCGACGCTTCGCTTGCGCTCGATCCGGCGCATCCGGTGTTTCGCCGCGTCGTGGCGGGCGGTCACGCCGACCTGCTGACCATCGAGCGCGCGTATGACGAAAGGACCAAACGCCGAAAGCGCGACATTGCCGTCGACGACGTGCGGAAAATCAACGGCTTCATGGCCCTGACTCCAGCCGAGGGCGGCTGGCGCGTGGCGGTGATCGATGGCGCCGAAGATCTGAACCAGAATTCCGCCAATGCTTTGCTGAAAATATTGGAAGAGCCTCCGGCCCGTGCGGTGTTGATCCTGGTTTGTTCCGCACCGGGGCGGTTACCGCCCACCATCCGCTCCCGCTGCCGTCCGCTCCGGCTGTCCGCTCTGAGCGATACCGTGATGCGCGAGCTGCTGGCGTTGTACTTACCGGAACGCAGCCAGGATGACCGTGACCGATTGATCACTCTGGGCGAGGGCTCGATTGGCCGTGCGCTGGCCATGGCGGACGAGGACGGGATCGCCGTCGCAGCGATGGTCGACAACCTACTGGCCGCGTTACCCAATGTCCCGCTCAGCCGCGGCCATGAGGTCGCCGACGCTCTTGGTCGGAGCGACACCGGGTTCCATTTGTTCACCGACCAGCTGATTGCCGGGATCGGCGCCCTGGTACGCGACACCGTGCGCGGGCGAGCCGACCCGGAACAGCAGCGCCTGGCAGGTCTGCTGCCGCTTGAAGCGTGGGGTGAGCTGTGGCAGGGGCTACTGCGACTGCAGGATGAAACCGAACGGTTCGCGCTGGACAAACGTCAGGCGTTGGTCTCCTGCGTCGGGATGCTCACCGGAAGAATATCATGAAATCAGAGTTCTACATCACAACCCCGATCTATTACGTGAACGGCGCACCGCATATCGGACACGCCTACACTTCGATCGCGGCTGATGTCATGGCTCGGTTCAAGCGGCTGGACGGGTATGACGTGTTCTTCCTGACCGGGACTGATGAGCACGGCCAGAAGGTCGAGCAGGCGGCACGCGAGGCGGGCGTCGATCCGCAGACCCATGTCGACCGCATCTCGGCGGATTTTCAGGACATGACCCGCGCGATGGGCGTGTCCAACGACGACTGGATCCGCACCACCGACGAACGGCACAAAGTGTCCTGCGCCGAGCTGTGGCGCAGGATCGCGGCCTCAGGCGACATCTACCTCGGTCATTACGAAGGCTGGTATGCCGTTCGGGATGAAGCATTTTATGACGAAGACGAGCTGACCACGCAACCCGATGGCACGCGGGTCGCGCCAAGTGGGGCCCCGGTGCAGTGGGTCAAGGAACCCTCGTACTTCTTCCGGCTGTCGGCCTGGCAGGACCGGCTGCTGAAATTGTACGAAGATAATCCGGAGTTTATTGCTCCTGCCTCGCGCCGTGCCGAAGTCATGAGTTTCGTTCGAGGCGGATTGCGCGATCTGTCGATCAGTCGCACCACGTTCAACTGGGGCATTCCGGTGCCGGATGCGCCGGGCCACGTGATGTATGTTTGGCTCGATGCGCTGAACAATTACGTCACCGCCTGCGGGTTTCCCGATGAGGATGCGCCGCGCTGGCGCTTCTGGCCGGCCGATGTGCACTTTGTTGGCAAGGACATCATTCGCTTCCACGCGGTATATTGGCCGGCTTTCCTGATGGCGGCCGGTTTGCCGGTACCGAAACGCGTGACCTCGAATGGCTGGTGGCTCGCCGACGGCGAGAAAATGAGCAAGTCGCTTGGCAACGTGCTGGAACCGAGGGCGCTTGTCGGGATCTTTGGTCTCGATCAGATCCGTTACTTCCTGCTGCGGGAAAAGCCATTCGGGGCCGACGGGTCGATCAGCCACCACGCGATCATCAACCGGATCAACGTCGAGCTGGCCAA
>Ga0187862_10005944_pt1 | contig 11149 bp, 5 predicted proteins | sample June2016WEW_10_1_FD_133003 | JGI IMG/M metagenome (GOLD analysis project Ga0187862, IMG submission 133003) | Peatland microbial communities from SPRUCE experiment site at the Marcell Experimental Forest, Minnesota, USA - June2016WEW_10_150 | ecosystem: Environmental > Terrestrial > Soil >...
GGTTCCAGACGCGCTTCCTCGCGCGGCCGGCAGAAACGTCCGGAGTGAGTAAGTTGCAGGCCGATGACAAGGTCCGCGCTCTCACCGAAGCGTTCGCGGTGGGCCTCGACCATCTGGCGGCGCAACTCGGCCAGAGCAGGCGCGGTTTGCTCGTTCAAAAGCAGTTGGTGAGGGTTGGCCCGCGCCTCGGGAAGCACCGCTACGGCCTCGCATCCCCAAATCAGCTTGGCGCCGCTTCGCGCGAAGCGCATCCAGCGCCGGCGGGTTAGCTCCGAAGGCGCGCCGTCCGGCTGGGCGTCCCAGCCTTCCATGGGCTGCACGGCAAAGCGGTTTCCGACGCGACGCTCTCCCTTCAGCCAGGGCACTATGATGGGGTCGGCGAGAGGCGAGCGTGGGGCGGAGAGAATCGCGGCGTCTACGGGGATGTCCCATCCCAGGCGCTTGAGATGGCTGGCCAGTTCCAGCGAGGTACGAAAACTCGCTACGCGAGGATAAGGGTGTTCGGGCATGCGCGTAAGATAATAGCACGGAGAAACAAGGCAGAAAGCAGAAAGCAGAAGGCAGAAGGCAGAACCACAGCCATCCCTCCCGCGAAATCTGTGTGACCATGCCTAGACTCTGTCATTCCGAGCCCTTCGCTGTCATCCTGAGCGAAGCGAAGAGCCTGTCCTGAACGAAGTGAAGGAATCTCGCTTTGAATGTTTTAAAGGCAGTGCAAGATTCCTCGTCGCCTACAACTCCTCGGAATGACAGACTAATTGAGTTCTTGGACTGAGGATCCACTGGACCGGTCCGCGTTAGCTCCTGCCATCTGCCTACCTTCCGACGTGCCCACAGCAATCTCGCCGGGGAAAAATTGCATCAATACTGGGGACGCTCTCCGAAGTTCAAACGGTTTTTGGAACTTTTCGCAGTTGCCACGGGAATCTCAAACGGGGGAGTCATGAAACGGTAGTGTATCGGGCCGAAATCCTTTACAATACTAGGCACCTCTGGTAGGTCATTGGAGGCTGTGAGTAGTCCAGCCGCAGAACAGCGCTAAAAGACTTGATCAGACAAGCTGGGTCATGGGAGGAAGCATGAGAAAGGCACAGGCAATAGGGGTACGAGCGGCATTGGTGTGCGCATTTGTTGTTTCATTCGCTTTGATCTCTAAAGGGCAACAAGGTGAGGTTGTGCCGGCTCGGGTCACGCAAGCTGTGGACCCGGAGAATCGCGTTACGCTGCGGGGGAACACGCACCCGCTGGCGCGTCCCGACTTCGACCAAGGTGCGGCGCCCGACAGTCAGGCCACCGAACGCCTGTTGCTGGTCCTGAAGCGCTCGACGGAGCAGGAAACGGCGCTGCGGAAACTGCTCGACGCACAGCAGACCAAGTCCTCGGCCAATTACCATATGTGGCTCACGCCTGAGCAGTTTGGCCAGCAGTTCGGCCCTGCCGATTCGGATATTCAGGCCGTGACGAATTGGCTAACGTCACAAGGCTTCCAAGTCAATCGTGTGGCAGCAGGCCGCACGGTAATTGAGTTCTCGGGCACGGCGGGCACCGTCCTCCAAGCGCTCCACACCCAGATTCACAGATACGAGGTAAACGGTAAGGAACACTGGGCCAACGCGAGCGATCCGCAGATTCCTGCCGCCCTAACGCCGGTAGTTGCCGGGTTTGCCTCGCTGAACAATTTCCCCAGGAAGCCGATGCATCACGGCCTTGCTGCCTATACCAAATCGACATCCACGGGGCAGGTGAAGCCATCGCTCACGGTTACTAGCGGCGGAGTGACCTACTACGCCCTGGGCCCGGCGGATTTCGCCACGATTTACAATGTTCCGAACTGGAGTTCCTTCACTGGCGGCACGGGGCAGACGATTGCCGTGGTGGGCGAGACTAATATCAACCCCCAGGATGTGGACGACTTCCGGACCTTGTTTGGAATCAAGCCGCAGTCGCTGCCGGCTAACGCCCCATGCCCCGCCGTCTCGACCACGCATCCCATTCCCATCGGCATCTGCGTGAATGGCCCTGACCCGGGGATCATCCCACCCGCGATTTCGGAAGACGAGAGTGAGGCTGACCTCGACGTCGAATGGAGCGGCGCGGTCGCACCGGCTGCCACCATTGCCTTTGTCGTTTCGGAAACCACTGAGGTTACGGCCGGGATCGATCTCTCAGCCCTTTACATCATTGACAACAACCTGGCGCCGGTCATGACGGAAAGCTACGGCGGTTGCGAGGCTGCGCTCGGCAACGGAGGCAATGCTTTTTACTACACCTTGTGGGAACAGGGGGCAGCGGAGGGAATCACCATCCTCGAGGCGGCGGGCGATGAAGGCTCCGCGGCTTGTGACATTTTTGCGAGCACCGGCGTCGGCGCGGCTCAATACGGCTTGAACGTGGTTGGAAACGCTTCCACGCCCTTTAACGTGGCGGTGGGCGGCACGGACTTCAACGATGTGAGCACCTGGTCGACCTACTGGTCTTCGGCAAACAACTCGACCACCCTTTCCTCCGCCATGTCGTATATCCCCGAAATGGCCTGGAATGATACCTGCGCCAATTCAGGGTCAGTGAATGGCTGCTCATCTGGAGTGTCCGACACCGGCTCGGACCTGAGCGGCGGAGGCGGCGGAGAAAGTAATTGCTCCTCATCCACAACCATCACTACTGTTGGAGGTACGGAGACACAGTGCGTTTCCGGGAACCCCAAGCCTTCGTGGCAGTCGGGTACCGGGGTGCCCAACGATCAAGAACGTGATCTTCCGGATGTCTCGCTGTATGCGGGCGACGGCTATACCAACAGTTTCTACGTGCTTTGCGAAGCCGATTCGCTTCCGGCCGGCACAAGTTCCTGCGTCGAGAGCAATGGGAGCGCGAACTTCATGGGAGCAGGGGGCACCTCCGCTTCGGTGCAGGCTTTTGGCGGCATCATGGCGCTGGTCAATCAGAAGTACGGCTCACAGGGAGTCGCGAATTACGTCCTGTACCCGCTGGCGGCAAAGACCGGCGCGAGTTGCGCCTCGACCGCGGCTATGGCTCCCAAGGCCAGCAGTTCGAGCTGCGTCTTCTACGACACGCAGACCGGCAACAACTCCGTAGCCTGCGTTGCTGACTCACCCAACTGCAGCGATCAAACGGTTACCGGCACCGGATATGGCATCCTCGTCAACAACGCCAATCAAGCGGCTTGGACAACCAACGCCGGCTTTGACCTGGCCACCGGGTTGGGCACGGTGAATGCGGCGAACCTGGTCTCTCAGTGGAATACGGTCAGCTTCACTCCGACGACCACCACGCTCACCCTAACGGCACCCGCGGGTTACAAATTGACCAACATCCCCCATGGCCAGCCGGTGAGTATTGCAGTCAGTGTCAGTCCTTCAGCTTCCACGGGCGATGTCTCGTTGCTCGGTGGGCCGGCCGGCTACAACCCCTCGTGCGCGTCCACTCCCTGCAATCTAGGCATTGATTTCGCTACTTTGACCGGTGGTTCCGTCTCTGGGACCACCACCATGCTGCCTGGCGGGACCTATAATGTAACGGCGCGCTATGCGGGCGACGGAACCCACGCTGCGAGCACTTCTTCGCCGGTCCCAGTCACTGTGGCTGCGGAGAACAGCAATACGTTCCTGGTGTTGGCTGAGGAAGACTGCAGTGGGAATGTTACCTATGTCACCTCAGGGACTTTCGTCTATGGGAATACCATAAGTTGTTCCGGTGTTTTTTACAGTCAATATTGGTTGGTCATGAATGTGACCAACGGCACGGGCAGCCTTAATGCTGCCGATCCCTACGGGGTGGCGGGCGCGTGCTTTGAGAGCCCTGCGTACCAATGTCCTAACGGGCAGGTGACGGTGCTCCTCAACGGAAGCAAGATGCCGCCTACTACGGACGTTGGCGCGCCGTCGAGTTACAACGGGACATACAATTTGAACAGCCAAGGGACCGCTGAAGATCAGTTCATCCAACTTCCCGTGGGGACGACTGGGACGGACTCCCTGGTTGCCACCTATGAACCTTCTCCGGACTCACCGAACAACAGCTACAATACGAGCACGTCTAACCCAGTTGGGGTTTCGATCACTAAAGCGACAACCGTTACCAGCGTTACTGCTACTCCGTCAAACGTCGCCTCGGGCGCTACCGTATCCTTGTCCGCCACCGTGAACACCAGCAGCCTGGGACTTGCGCCGGCGGGCAGCGTGGGATTCTTCAACGGAAATAGTCAGATCAGCGGCACGCCGGCTTACACCTATGTGCCTGGGTCGCTCGCGGGCCCTGCTTCGCTGACCGCAACCCTATCGACATCTTTCACGGCCAACGCCAGTATCACCGCTCAATACAGCGGCGATGTCAATTACGGCAATTCGACTTCGGCGGCGGCCACGGTAACTATCACGGCCAACCCCGACTTTGGATTAGCTGCCTCACCAACCAGCTTTACGATTACGTCACCGGGCCAGTCCGGGAGCACAACCGTCTCGGCAAGCGCTGTCAACGGCTTTTCCGGTACAGTGAGCATCGTTTGCGCGCTGCCAGCGTCGCTCACTTACAGCACTTGCACCCTGAGCACCGCCACTCTTACGCCGGGCGGCACCGGTGCGCAATTGACCCTGGCCACCACGGCCCCCTCGGCTGCCTTCCGCCTGCCCGACCGTCCCCGCTGGTTCCTGCCCGGCGCAGGTCTTCTGCTGATTGCTTGGATCCTCTTGTTGCTAGCGGCGGGGAAGCACCGCCGGGTGAAGCTGGCCTTCGGCTTGCTCGTCTTCGCGATGCTCGCAACAGCTTTCGTCGCCTGCGGTGGCGGAGGCGGCAGCACGGGCCCTGGTCAGGGCAACCCCGGCACTCCCACGGGCAGTTACACCATCACCGTAACGGGCACCAGTACGGTCAGTGGCGCCAGTGTCTCACACACGCTCAATATCCCGGTGAGCGTGCAGTAAAGCAATCGTCAGTTCTTGGGGGCGGCCACGACGGCCGCCCCGACGCCGCACGCAGCTCGAATCGGGCGGTGTAGGGGTAGGGCTTGCCCTGCCCGCCTGCCGCTGGCCCGGCGAAAGGGGACGGCAAGCCGTCCCCCTACATTGCCTGCCATTACCGACGGATTCGGGCCAATCGTATCATCCTTGAACCCGCGGTGTGCCTGGGTTATCATCTCAAGAATCAGCACGGTTAAGAGGGGCTCTTCGAAGGTGGTTGCGTCTGACGCAACGAGTGCGCGCGGAGTCGTTGCCTGAGCGGCACTCGACAGCCAGGTGGAGGTGCGACGATGCTTGCTGATCAACGAACAGAAAGGGAACGCGAGTTTCTGCGGCGTGGTTTTTCCCGCCGCGATTTCACACGTATCTCGCTGCTGCTGGGCGCCGCAGCCGCCTTGCCGTTTTACAACGAATCGGCTTTGGCGCAATTATCCGACATCGGCCCTATACCGCCCGGCGCGACAAAGCTGAACGCCAACGAGAACCCCATGGGCCCGTGCGCGGAAGCCGCCGAGGCCATTCACAATGTGGTGCAGAAGTGCGGGCGTTACATGTACCAGGAAGGTCTCAAGATGGCCCAGACCCTGGCGGAGCAGGAGGGCCTCCAGCCCTCTTACGCGATGGCCTTCCCGGGTTCGAGCGACCCGTTGCACCGCGCCGTGCTGGCCCATACTTCTCCCACACGGCCGCTCGTGATCGCCGATCCAAGCTACGAGGCGCCCGAGAAAGCGGCCGGTTTCATCGGCGCGCCGGTCATCCACGTCCCGTTGCGTCCGGACTATTCGCATGACGTGAAGGCCATGGCGGCGGCTTCGCCCGACGCCGGGCTCATTTACGTTTGCAATCCGAATAACCCTACGGGAACTATTACCGCGAAGTCGGATATCGAATGGCTGGTGGCCAACAAGCCCGTCGGCTCGGTGGTGATGATCGACGAGGCTTACATTCACATCAGTGGGGAACCTTCCTCGGTGGGATTGGTCGCCGCGGATAAGGACGTCATCATGCTGCGGACCTTTTCCAAGATCTACGGCATGGCGGGGCTTCGCGCCGGAGCGGCGCTCGGACGCCCCGATCTCGTGACGAAACTGAAAGAATACGGCATGCCGACGATGCCTGTCACAGCTATGGTGGGCGCCACAGCCAGCCTCTGCTCCAAAAATGTGGTCCCCGAGCGCCGCAAGATTATCGCCGACATTCGAAACGACGTTTTCGATTGGATGACCCGGAAGAATTACTCTTTCATTCCGTCGGTTTCGAACAAGTTCATGGTGGATGTGAAGCGTCCGGGGCAGGAATTCGTGGCGGCCATGGCGAAGGAAAATGTCTACATTGGGCGAGTCTGGCCCGTTTGGCCAACGCGTGTCCGCGTCACCGTAGGCTCGCGTGAGGATATGGAGAAGTTCAAGACGGCGTTCGAGAAGGTGATGAACGCATAAGCCGTCCGTTGTCGGTAGTCCGTTGTCAGTTGCTATCGGCACCCATTTTCCGCAATGGCTTACGGTTTGACCCCGCGAGTCCGGGAATTCGAGACCACGGACCACGGACAACGGACGACTGACTACTGCCTTGGCAGCGCAAACGCCACGTACTTCCCACCCGATGGCGAACCCCACTTGCCCCCGCCGGCCGCGATCAGCACGTACTGTCTGCCGTTGACTTCATAGGTTGCCGGGGTGGCGTTCCCGGCGGCGGGCAGCACGGTATCCCACAGCAACTCGCCGGTAGCTTTATCGAAAGCATGAAACTTTCGGTCATGGTTTGTGGCGGCGATAAACAGAAGCCCGCCCGCGGTCACGAGCGGCCCGCCATAGTTCTCGCTGCCTGTGTTGGCCATTCCTTTTGCGACAAGTTCGGGAAACTCGCCAAAGGGTCTTTTCCAGACGTAAGCGCCCGTATTGAGATCGATGGCGTTGAGCGTTCCCCAGGGGGGCGCGATGGCGGGATACCCTTCCGGATCGAGGAATTTGTTATACCCATCGTGCGTATACTTAAGAGGTTTCGGTAACTGCTCAGTTAAAGGTGCCGCAAACTCAATGTCTTTGCCCGTGGCCAGAAAAACGGCCATCGCCTCGATGAGGTTCCTTCTGAGGTAGGCGAAGCTGGGCATGCGGCCGCGGCCCTCCCGAATGACCTTGGCAATCTCCTCCTGCTTGTACTTCTTTCCCAAGTCGATCAGAGACGGGAACTCCGGTGGCGTGCCCCGCATGTCGGAACGGTGGCAATTGGCGCAATTGGCGGCATAAACCTGCCGGGTGCTCGCCAGATCCGATGTTCCGGGTCGGAGCACGAGCCTCAGGATCCAGGCCATTTCGTTCGAGTTCACATACAGCCATCCGGTTTCCGGATCGAACGCCGGCCCGCCCCATTCGCCGCCGCCGTCGAAGCCCGGGAAAACCACCGTGCCTTCGAGGCTGGGCGGCGTGAACTGGCCGCCGCTGCGAAGCCTTGCCAACTGTTCGAGCACGGCCTGGTGCGCCGCCGGTGTGCGCGTGGTGATGAGGTCGGGCGTGAGCATCTGGCGCGCGAACGGCGCGGGACTCAGGGGAAACGGCTGCGTCGCCGCCGCCACCTCGCCATCGACATCCGAGGCGGGCACGGGCCGGTATTGGATGGGGAAGAGCGGCCGCCCGGTCTCGCGCTCGAAGACGAACACGAAGCCAGACTTGGTGATTTGCGCCACCGCATCGATCGGCCGGCCATCTCGTTTCACGGTGACAAGCGCCGGCGCGGCAGGGAAGTCGCGATCCCACAGATCGTGCTTGACGCCTTGAAAATGCCAGACGCGCTCTCCCGTGTCAGCTTTGAGAGCGAGCACGCAGTTGGCGAAGAGGTCGTCGCCCAGCCGGTTGGCGCCGTAAAAATCGAAGGAGGCGGAACCGGTGGCCGCGAACACCCAGCCGCGCTTCATGTCCAGGCTCATTCCGGCCCAATCGTTAACGCCCCCGGTGTAAGTCCAAGCGTCCTTCGGCCAAGTCTCGTACCCGAATTCACCAGGATGAGGAATGGTGTGAAACGTCCAGCGAATCTTTCCGGTGCGAACGTCGAAAGCGCGAATATCGCCGGGAGATGCGGGCAAGTCTTCGCTGACGATGCTGCCCAGAATCAGCAGGTCCTTGTACACCACGCCCGGGGAAGTGGCGGAAATGGATTGCAGCTTGGGGTCGCGGCCAAGCCCTTCGCGTAAGTCCACTCGCCCGGAGCCGCCGAAACTGGCGATGGGCTTGCCGCTCGCCGCGTCAATGGCGTAGAGATACTGCTGGGCAACCAGAAATACCCTGCGATCGTTCCCCTCTTCCCAGTAGCTGACGCCTCGGTTGCGAAGCTTGGTTGCGCCCGGCTCGCCTTGATTGGGGTCGAAGTTCCATCGCAATTGCCCAGTGGCCGCATCGAGTGCGACTAAGCGCAGCTTGGGCGTGGTGGCAAACAACGTGCCATGCTCCACGATGGGATTGCACTCCATCTCCGACTCGGGAAATGCATCGCCGGAATCGTAAGTCCAGGCAACCGCCAGATTGCGGACGTTGTCGCGATTGATTTGGCGAAGGGTTGAATAATGGATGTTGTCCGGACTTCCGCCGTAGACTTTCCAACCACTGTAGTCCGATGAGGTGATTGAGCCCTGGCCAGATAACGTTAAGTGGACCACTAGAAGTAAGGCAGGCAGCAAAGCGAGCTTCCGGCGATGATTTGGCATTCTCTCCGCCCAGGCCCGTCAGGGCCGATAGAATGTGGCCCACGGCAAAAGCCGTGAGTAAATGAGGCCGCACTGCCGAGGAAGCCCCGCAGGGGCGACAGAATCCTCGCGTCAGACCACGAATCGTGAGTCAAACTCGATTCCATGCTTCTTCAGGAGCGCCACGACTTCGTCCTGATAACTCTTCTCACGATGATGCTCCTTCTCTTCCCAATTCTCAGGTTGTTAGCTGGTGTCTCTTATCTATCACCCAGAGCGCAACAACGCTACAAGAATCTCGCGGAGCGTCTTCTTTATGTCGCCCCTGACGGGGCTTGCTTCCGTCCCCTGCTCTAACCCACGGCTCTCGCCGTGGGCCACAATCTATCGGCCCTGCCGGGCCTTGCCCGCGGTGCGTGAATTCTAGTACGGCTGACACCGCAGGTCCTATCCGACACGCCGCCGGCAGATTGCGTAGACCGAAGGCGCGCAGTAATCCAGCAAGCGGGGGGAGAGAAGCGACTTGAGGACGGGTCTGGGCAGCCGCCCTGCGTACTTCATGCGCAAGAACTCGCGCGTGAGGCATTCCACATCAGTAAAGCGTTCGCCGAGCAAGGCGAGCAGCTCCTCGCGGCCAAATCCGACGTGCGCGCCTTCTTCGTTCTTGAACCGGCCCGTAAGCCGCGCCCGCCAGTCGATCAGGTTCCAGGTGATTTTCTGCCAGGTGGTGGCATCGAAGGATCCCACGTAGCCGACAATGCGATGGCGATTCGGCACGCCTACATAAAACGGCGCCCCGGGGCGAAGCACACGGCGCACCTCCTCGAGCGCGGCGCGGGCGTCAGTAACGTGCTCGAGCGAGTGAAAGGCGGCGGCGAAATCGAACCAGAGGTCGCGAAAAGGCAGGCGCAACGCGTCCGCGCGCGCCACGCAGCCCTCGGCGCGGGCCAGCGGCGAAAAGCGCGAGTCCAAGTCTATTCCCACGACCTCACTCGTCTGAAATGCCCGCCGCAGGTAGACTGTTTCGTCGCCGTTCCCGCATCCCACAACCAGCCCGCGGCATCCGGCGCGCTCTTTGAGTAAGGGCTCCAGCCGGCGGCGGCAATGCTCGACCATGGCGTGCACGGGGACTGTGTTTGGATCGGTCACCGGCTCGAGACTCCACCTCGTGGGCGCTGACCTGAATATACACTGCGTCGCCACAGTCTTTCCAGGACTACGAGGTGGGCCGGCGGGGAAGCGTCACGGAATTCCCCTTGACATCCCTGGCCGCCTTACTCAACATGCACTATTGGTCATCATACATCTGAATCCAGGAGACGCCGCGCGTTAAACCTGCGCTGTCTCCGCGAGGAAAGAACATGGACAGATTCGTTGATGTGCAGAGTATTTCTTCCGGGCGCAGACGGTTCCTGCGAGTCCTGGCAGGTCTGGGATTTGTTCACGGCGCGATGGGCGCATTGAGAATTGATGCCAGCGACCTCTTGCCGAATCCCATCGGATACGCCACGATTGCGTGGCCCCAGAAGGAGTTCGCCCACGCGCTTGACACCATCTCGCATTTGGGCTTTCGTGGCGTGCAGATGTTAGGCTGGGTGCGCGAGGCTTACGCAGGCTCGAAGACGCAGGAACTCAAACAACAGCTTGCCGTGCTGAAATTGAAACCGGTGGCGCTTTCCTGCTCGGCTGCGCGCCTGGCCCCGGGACAGCATGGAAATGAGACGGTCGAGGTGCGCAGTTATGCTGAGTTCTTCTCTCGCCTCGGCGGGACCTTCTTACAGGTGACCGATGGAGGCAATCCCACGAAGGAGTATTCAGCGGAAGACATAAAATCTCTCGGCGCGCGCATGAATGCCGTTGGAAAGACGGCACAGGATTTTGGATTGACTCTCGGCTACCATCCCCACTTCGGCACCATTGGAGAAACTCGCCAGGGCTTGGGCCGCATGCTCGAAGCCACGGACCCGCGATACGTGAAGCTGATTGCCGATGTCGCGCACATGGCGCTGGGCGGCTCAGACCCTGCCGAGGTCATTCGGACTTACGGCCAACGGTTGTGCTTTCTGCACCTCAAGGACACTCGCAAAGAAGTGGCTGCGGTGGCGCGGCAGGATCGCAATCGCGTGGAAGCCATGGGTCCGCCGTTTTGCGAAATCGGGTTGGGCGTGGTCAATTACGACGCCGTGGTCCAAGCTTTGCGCGCCATCCAATTCACAGGCTGGGGAATCGTCGAGTTGGATACCGGCAATTCAACCCTGGGCGGCCCCGACGCTGCCGCGGCTGCGAATCGCGATGCCTTGCGAAAACTCGGTTTCAACGTGTGAGAATGCTCTGCGCCTTGACAACATCCGCAGGTGAATGTTAGAAAACTTGAGTGGCCACCTTGGCGCTATCGTCTAGGGGTTAGGACGTCAGATTCTCAATCTGAAAACCCGGGTTCGATTCCCGGTAGCGCTACCAGATCTTAGAGTTAGCAAATAATACCAATAAATTGAATGAA
>Ga0187862_10005949_pt1 | contig 11143 bp, 13 predicted proteins | sample June2016WEW_10_1_FD_133003 | JGI IMG/M metagenome (GOLD analysis project Ga0187862, IMG submission 133003) | Peatland microbial communities from SPRUCE experiment site at the Marcell Experimental Forest, Minnesota, USA - June2016WEW_10_150 | ecosystem: Environmental > Terrestrial > Soil >...
ACCTGCATACAATTGCATGGGGCACCTCCTTTTTTAAAGTTTGCGGCTTTAAACACCATTGCAGGATAATACATCTCGGCAATGGAGGAGGTGCCTTTCTATGATTATCGGGCCAAACGAAGTACATAATTAAGGGCCAGAAGGCGCCCGGTGAACGCACAACGCGATTGATAGACCAAGCGCAGCGGGTGCCTTCCGCGCTCCGCGAGATACATCGCTGAGGGATGTCAGCGAGAGCGTTTCGGCAAATGGACCGTCTAGGGTTGTTAACAAGTCTGTCATACGAGGTCTATTTGGACGGTGAAATGGGCACTCTAAGCCACGAGCCGGCCATAGGCAACAGCAAGTGGCGTTGCCCCGGTGCATAGCATCCCAGCCGGAACTCTGGTCCATCCAGCGAGTACCGTTGCTGTCCTTTTCCTTTTAGAGTTTAGCGCCGGTTGCCGCCGGTTCTGCCGCTTCGGCGGTGGACCAAAATGGCTTTATAACCAGAGAGGTGGTTGCGCAGTTGGCATACAGACTGGCCACCGTCCGAATAGGATCGGTGATCGGGTCGATGGCGAGAAGCAGGACGATTGCGGGTCCCACCGGCAATCCCAAGGGGTCGAACAAGATAGATATCATGGAAATAGCGACCAGCCCCGGTGCCCCCGAACTGGCCATTCCAGCCATTACCGCCCCTATCAGGATGATCACACACTGGTGGAAACCGATAGGCATTCCATAGAACTGCGAAAAGAAAATCGCTGCCATGGTGAAGTTCATTACCCCGGCGCAACGGCAAAGCGTTATACCAAGCGGGACAATCAGGTTCACCTGCTCCTGGTCCAGTCTTAGCCCTTCGTGCAGCCCGCGGAGGGCCGCAGGCATGGCAGCAAGACTGCTTCGAGTTCCAAAGCCTATGATGAGAGTTTCACGAACCGCTTTGAACGGCCTTAGAATCGAGCCCCGGGTCGATATCCATAAGATGAGGGCGCTGACGAGGCAAAGCAGACAGGACCCAAAGTATACGGCCGAAATGAATCGTAACATGGCCAGCATGACCTGGGACCCCACCCGGGAAATCTGGTCGGCAAGCAAACAGCACAGGCCAAAAGGCAATCCATACATGGCCCACTCTGTTACTTTTTCGAATGCCTTGAAAATCGCCGAAAAGAACGAGAGGATACTCTCACACAGGGTGGGCGGGATGAACGCGGTCGCCACACCAAAGATTATGGAGAAAAAGAGTATCTTAAGAGTCCTTCCCTCACTCAGGGCAGCGAATACATTAGCGGGGACCAATTCAGTCATAAAGTTGCCCAGCCCCTTTGCGGATTTTTCCGCATTCCCGGATACCGATATTTCGGATTCCACTGCAAAAGTGGAGTCTTGCCCCAATTCGGAAGCTGTCAGCATCCTCCCCAGAGTTGCTCTTGCCTGATTATCCAATCCCGAGCCGATTCCTCCTGCCAGGCCAATGGTAATGCCAAGAGCGCTCGAGGTAAAAAGGGCGATAATAAACATACAACCCATTCGCGCCAGGAGCTTATTGGACGTTTGCGATCTGAGCAAGCGGCCAAAGCTGGATGTAATAGCTCCAAGCATTATGGGCATAACGCACATCTGAAGGAAAGCCAGGTAAAGGTTGCCCGCCGGGGCCAGCCGCGCGGCGAGGTTTTTGTCGGCAAACCCTATCGCTGTCCCCAGAACCATGCCTGCAAGTACTGCCTTGGAACTCAAAAGCCATCTAAAACGCCTGCTATCGTGCAAGATCAAGAACTCCTTATAATAACGGATACGCCGGTCTGTCTCAAAACCGTCATCCGGGGTTGGGCATAAAGCTTTGCGAGTACTCTTTCAGAATGCCTTCCACGGTTAACTTCCCGCCCAATGAATCAAGGTAGAGATTGAGCCATGAAAGGAGGTTGGCGCTGTCCCACGGCACCGCTATCGCAATGGGATCGGATGTGTCTTTCAAAACAACAGTCTGAAGGTCTAAGGCAACTTCAGGCCTTGCCCCAATGAGTTTTCTGACCTTCACTTCATCATCGGTTGCCGCTATTACCTCACCTTTCATTACTGCATCCACAGCATCTTCCCATTCCGGATATTCGCGGATGGCTGCGAGTGGGAAACGCTCCCGCGCGGAGGCCGCGTGCGAGGTCCCCCCTTGGACCCCGATTGCCGTATCAGGAACCTGGAGTATGTCCATGATGCCAGAACCATGCTTTTGCCGGGCGGCCGCGACACGATTGATCAGCAAACCCTGGTGCAGGATGATGTAAGGTTTGGTAAAAGACACCCGCTTCGAGCGCTCAAGTGTGCAACTCAACGAACCTATTGCAATATCCGCCTCATGACGCGCGACAGTATCCACTACTTCGTTGAACGTCGTGGGATGGCAGTTAAACTCGACTTTGACCCCTAATTTGGCAGCTATCTCCCCAGCTAAATGGATATCGACTCCGTACAACCTGCCATCTGAATCGTGCATGAAAAAGGGTACCGTATCCCCATGGTATATTGCCACTATCAGCTTGCCTCGATCGATTATTCTGCGGATATCGGGGGGATAGTCCTGGGAAGCTGTCGTCTTGCAGAAAGCGCCAAGCAGGAGGGCGATGGTCGTAAAATACCTGACATATTTGATCACCTGGTGCGCTTTCAATCGGTGGCTCTCCTTCGGAAACATCTGCTTTATCTCAAAAGTGCCGGACTCACGCTCGGCGCAAATCCCGTGTCGGCGCGGCAATCATAAAAATGGCTGCTGATGAGCGCGAATAAAAATCAACATGGCAGGTGCAAAGGTACGGTCAATCTTTTTATCGGCTGGAGATCGGCATTGCTTTACTTCTTTCTCCAAACGGCCAAACGGCTCAAACGGGGTCGAGTGGAGAAAATCAGGCTGAAGCAAAAGAAAGACTGAAGGTTTTAAAGCCTTCAGCCTAATCATGGAATTAAGGGCCGGAAGACGCCCGGCGAACGCACAACGCGATTGATAGACCAAGCGCAGCGTTCGCCTTGCGCGCTCCGCGAGGTACATCGCCAAGGGATATCAACGAGAGCGTTTCACCAAATGATCGTTAGGGTTGTTAACAAGTCTGACATACGAAGTCTATTTGGACGGTGAAATGTGCACCCGAAGCCGCGAGCCGGCCATAGTGAGCGGTGTTGCCCGGGTGCATAACCTCCCGGTCGGAACACTGTTCGATCGAGCAAGTATCGTTGCTATCCTTTCGCTTTTATGTCAATAATATCCCCCGTTTTGAAACTTTTGCCGATCTCGGGGGCCATATCCGATGGTCGCTAAGAATACATGCAGTCTTCTCGGCATTGATGCCGGACTTAGGTTTGTTCTCAGCACCCATGAGATTGAATCATGTTACAATATGAATGGGATCCTACTAAAGCGAAGATGAATTTGCGAAAGCACGGAGTTGCTTTCAAAGATGCCGCTACTGTTTTCAAGGATCCACTGAGTATCACTACCTTTGACCCAGATCATTCCGAAGAGGAGGACAGGTTTATCACCTTCGGATTCGCGGCTTCCGGTCGGCTCTTGATGGTGGCTCATACTGACCGGAGGGACCGAATCCGTATCCTCTGTGCACGGGAGCTCACTCGTGGAGAGCGAGAGACATATGAAGAAGAAATCCAAAGACGAAAGAGGTGACGAGCTTCGGGCAGAATACGATCTTCGAGATCTGCTCAAGGAAGGTGTCCAGGGCAAATACGCAGATCGGTTCCTTGAAGGCGCCAACCTGGTTCTGCTGGACCAGGATATAGCCGAGGCTTTTCCAACAGACGAGGCAGTCAATGATGCACTCCGCCTGGTGGTTCAGCTCAGAAAGCTACCGAAGCCCGGCAAGAAGACAAAATCCAAATAAGCAGGCACATCGATTTAGGCTGGCGGGCTGTCCGACAATATCGTCAAGGCGCGTTGGGTCCTTTTGGACGAGCGGAATCACCCTGGATGACCAGAAGGGCAGGGGAATTAATTTCCCATCAGGAGGAGGGCAGGATTGTTCATTCTCGTCTCGGTGAAATTGCGTTGAAGCGCAATATAAAAATTCGAACATTTCCCGATCTTTTCGCTGACGTGCAAATCGGGCAGGCCCGAATCCGGCTGCTCCATCCAACTCCGGATTTTCTTGAAAACGAGTCCAAAGTCGATCTGTACGCACTCTCGCCCGTGATTATGCGCCGTCCGCTGCGGAGTGTCCTTCCTCAATCCGATCAGATGACCTCATGGAGGGATAGTGCTTACGACTTGAGGAGGCCAACCCCTAACGTTATGACGCTTACCGCAAGGATAAGGGCGCCCATATATATCAGGTAGACAGCCCGTCCCGGTGTCTGCGCCGCCGCCGAAAGCATCGAGAAAAAGAAACCGGCTGAGATAAGAATGGCGGAAGCAGGCACTCCGATACGAATCATCCATTTGATCGATTCAGGCAGGACGGCGGCGTCTACAAAGATCTGAGCCAGAAGCGAAAGAATGACGATTACACCGGCATGAGCGTGGCCGGCGCGGAAGAAATTCTGCCTCAATGCGTTCTCCATATATCCGGAGTTCCTATCCATCAGCGAAGTCAGCAAAAAATAGCCCCCGTATTGGATTGTCGGCACGGTGATGAAGATCAGACCAGCCATAAGTCTTGTAGCGCTGCTCATAATGTCCTCCTCATGTAAAACGGGGTTTATGCCGGAATAATGCGCTAACTTCTGCCCTATGCCTCGGAACTGCAATGTCGAGATCGCATCTTTACTTGAAAAACTTCCCATGCAGCTCTGAAGTCCGCAAAATCATACTATCGCCGGATCGGCAATGCAAAAAAATATCTCAGGGGCACTGGGTTTTGCAATTTCAGACACACCTCCTCCCTCGCACTTGGTGGATTCGTTCCGCCGCACACCAGGTGGCAGGCTCAGGCGAATAAAATACGGTATACCGGGTGAGCGGAAAAGCCGACGCAACATGGACATACCACTTCCTGGCATTGTAGGCCACCCTGGCCCCGACCTTTACAAGCCGCCTGATGATCGAGTCTATGGATGGCTTGACGCTCTCGCCCCAGCTACTCTCAAAGGGCGGTCACTCCGATAGCGGTATCCCCATGCAACTCAGCAGTGCTGCCTTCAAGTTGTGCAGTTACACTCCAAATGCGAATACTCAACGCTTTTTGCCCGTCTCTCTTCCTGCCGTTGTCAGCATGTCCCGGTGATTCGTTGATTAGACCTTTCAGGTTGCACTGAAGAAGGTGATTATTATCTATCAAAGAGAGAGGGGGATGGAATTGTGGGGGGAGTTGGCAGCGCCTTTTATCCCCCGGTGTCCGACAGTTCGCGTGTTTGCGCGGCCGATGGTGATGCGCATCTTGGCAAGAAAGAAAAAGAACCAATGTTTCGGTTTGACAACACCTATGCTCGACTTCCGGAAAAGTTTTATGCCAGGGTGGCTCCGGCCAAGGTCCCCAAACCGGAACTCATAAAGTGGAATACCGAATTGGCTGGACAGCTGGGGGCTCAAGCAGAATCACCTCCAGATATGGAATTGGCGGAAGTATTTACAGGTCAAAAACTGCTTCCCGGCTCAGAACCCATTGCCCTCGTCTATGCAGGTCATCAATTCGGTCATTTCGTCCACCAGCTTGGGGATGGCCGTGCGCTGTTGATGGGAGAAGTTGTGGACCCTTCAGGACGGCGTCACGATATACAGCTCAAAGGCTCTGGGAGAACCCCCTTTTCTCGCGGTGGAGATGGAAAGGCGCCACTTGGTCCTGTGTTGCGGGAATACCTTGTGAGCGAGGCCCTGCATCATCTGGGACTGTCCACCACCAGGTCCCTGGCCGCGACCAAGACAGGAGAACTGGTATACAGAGACAGGGTTCTTCCTGGAGCGATTTTAACCAGAGTGGCCTCAAGTCATATTCGTGTGGGAACCTTTGAATATTTTGCCGCCCAACAGGACCTGGAAAATCTAAAGCGTTTAACGGAGTACTCGATCAAAAGGCACTACCCCGAAATCCAAAACGATTCCGAGGCACCTCTTTCTTTTTTCCGTAAGGTTGGACATGCTCAGGTTGAACTTGTGACAAGTTGGATGGCCCTGGGATTCATTCACGGCGTGATGAACACTGACAACATGTCCATAGCCGGGGAGACGATCGACTTTGGACCCTGCGCTTTCATGGATCAATTTCGTTTTAATCAGGTTTTCAGCTCAATCGACCAATTCGGTCGTTATTCTTATTCCAACCAGGCCCAAATCACCCTTTGGAACTTATCCCGACTCGGCAAGTGTCTGGCTCTCCTGACCGATCATGGCTCCAAGGAGGCAGCGGAGATGCTGAACAAGGAACTGGAGTCTTTGGGTACACTTTTCGAGCAGAGGTTTGCATCAAAGATGGTAAAGAAACTTGGAATCTTAAAGGATGTACAGCCCCAAGACAGGGATCTTGTCAGTCAATGGCTCCGCTACCTGGAAACACAGCAGCTTGATTACACCATAAGCTTTCGAGACCTTGCCAATTTGGTGGAAAACAATGCCGATTTTAATTTTTTTGAATGGACCAGCACCTTTCAAGACTTTTATCAGCTATGGCAAAAGAGGGTTCAAAATCAGGACTTGGAAACCGAGACAATAAAGGAGGAGATGAACAGGGTAAATCCTGTTTTTGTCGCCAGGAACCACAAGATAGAACAGGTGATTGAAGCGGGGCTGAAAGGGGACTTCAGTCTTTTTCATGAAATGAACGAGGTGCTTAAGAAGCCTTATGAAGAGCAGGAAGAGTTCAGCAGCTATAAATTAGCTCCCAGACCGGAGGAAGTTGTCCAGGCCACGTTTTGCGGAACCTAGTAGAGGGAAAAGTCTTCAGGAGATACAACAAAATGAGAGCGTTTTTTCCGATGATCCAGAGCTTTTTCGGATGGAATCCGAACCGGAAATGCGGTTTGGCTCCAGTTGGGGGTCAAGTTGACCCATTATTCCGGCTTAAGCGGAAAGGCCACTTTTCTGACGGTATCGATAAAATGTAAAATAGTTAAAGCTTTTTTGCTTTAATAAAATGGAGGGATGATGATTACAGGTGCGCATTCAATTATTTATAGTACTAACCCTGAGGCTGACAGGGTCTTTTTGAGAGATGTAATCAAGCTACCATTTGTTGATATAGGCAATGGATGGCTAATCTTCGGTTTACCGTCAACTGAAGTTTCTATCCATCCATCAGACGCAAATAATGTGCATGAGTTCTATCTAATCTGTGAAAATATTGATGGATTTGTTGATGAAATGAAGAAACACAACATTGCCTGCAGCCTGATCAAAGATCAAAGTTGGGGTCTACTTGTACATTTGACACTTCCAGGTGGTGGGAAGCTCGGGGTTTATCAGGCTCGTCACGCACATCCGAAAGTTATGACTGGAGAAGCTTAGAAAAACGGGTAAATTATATAATTTTGCGAGCTTTGGGATTGTTCCGGAAGTTTATGGACCTGAATCCGATCCGCAAAACGTGGTTCGGCATCTGCTGACAGCCGCGTTGATACATTATTCTGGACTATATCTATGCCCGACTTGCAGCGGCATCTTAGTAAACAATTTGATGTACATAAAAGTGGCGAAAAATTGTATGTTTACAGACGATACAATTCTGAGCGGAGTTGGGAAGAATCCAGCAAGTGAGTAGAATAGTCACAAAGATCGGGTACCGTCGGCAACGGAAGTGGTTGATTCATATGGAGACCATCAACGGCGAGGACCCCTCCCGCGACCCCTACGCCAAAGCCCTCATAATCAACTTCGACGCCTCCCCGGACTTCAGGCACCTGGTGCTCTACCAAAAACACATGCAAGCCGGTAGAGCCTGAAAAAATAGGGGGCATAGCAACCTCAATGCGCATCGTTCCGATAATCAAAACCTCAGGATACCGTCCTCCTTGTCGCATAAGGGATTCTTGTTTTCAAAATAGTCACATGAGCGTGTTTCTTTGATCACATAGCTGCGCCCGTAACAACAGAATTCCCTCTTGACCCGTTATGAGCAAGCAGTTAGCAAAGGTCGGGCACTATTTTTTGGCCTTCCCGCCGAACTTCTGCAACGCCGCTCGAAATGCATCCTGGCTGTCCTGCGTCTCGCGGATAACACCCATATGCGACGAAATCATGTCCAGAGAGCTTCTCAAGTCAGTGCGGCTGCTCTGATAGGTCGCACGCTTGATCATGCGGTGAACTGCTCTGGGACCATCGGCAAGCCGCCTGGCAAACTTATAGGTCTCATCCATCAGGTCATCTTCGGGATAGACGTGGTTGATCATTCCGAGGCGCAATGCTTCCCGGGCACTTATGAAATCACCCGTCCACAGAAGCTCGAGAGCCTTGGCCATCCCCACCAGCCTTGGCAGGAAATATGCCCCCCCATCACCAGGCACCAGTCCGACTTTGACGTAACCTTCCGAGAACCTGGCATTGTCAGCGGCAAAGCGTATATCGCACATGAGCGCCATGTCTAGACCTGCTCCGACGGCTACCCCTTTCATGGCTGCAATCACCGGTTTATCGATGTCCTCCAAGATCAAAGGAATGCGATGAACTTTGTCCCAGAGCAAGTGCTTCATTTCATAAGGGCCGGCTTGCATCGGATCGCCAGCAGAGGAAAAATCGACACCGCTGCAAAAGTCGCCGCCCGCTCCCGTCAGCAAGATGACGGCCACTTCCGGATCGGTGCGCCATTTCTGGAGGGTTGCCGCCCATTCTTCAATCATCTCGAAAGTAAACGAGTTCTTCTTTGCAGGACGGTTCAAGGTGATGGTTCCAACACCGTTTTCTTTTTTGGTAAGCAGGTCAGACATGAGATTTACCTCCAGGTTTTTCGGTTATGAGCTGCCAACTTCACCCGCATAAAAAAGGCACTATCATTCAGCCAACGTTCCTGCGTTTTGCGTGAAATATCCTATTTAGATCTCCATATTCATATCCCTTGCGTGTTCAATTTGTACATAGGATAATTGAACGAGGCTAGCGGGTGTCCCTTGAACCGGCGTGTTGTAGAGTGGGTCCTGAAATTGGTAGAACCGGTCCTGTTGACCTATCACTTGCATGTTCGATTGAGAAACTGTATGGTTTTGAGGGCTTTGGGGTTGTTTAACAAATCTTTTCGGTCAGAATCCGACCCGAGAAATGCCGTTCGGATGCATAGAACACGACTTGATGTATTATTCCGGTCCTAAACTCAAGCATGAGAGTGGGAAGGTTCCCCCGTCCACTTTCTCTTCGGACGCAAAGGGAGCCTGCCCCTTTCTGGAAAGAAGAAATCATGAAGGTCAACAAGGTCGACCACATATGCATTGCCGTGAAGGATCTGGATGAGGCGAGGAAGATATGGGAGCCTATCCTGGGCAAATCAGAACCGGACGATCCTTATATCGATGAACCGGAAAAGATCCGCGTCGCCAGGTATTGGGTGGGTGAAGTGGGATTTGAGCTCATGGAATCAACCACCCCCGATGGTCCGGTAGCCAGGTGGATAGAGAAAAACGGAGAAGGGGTGATGATCGTCAGTCTCAATGTGGATAACACAAGAGAAGCCCTCAAGGAGCTTGAGCCCAAGGATTACCCCTTTATCCCCGCTACGAACGGCAAGAAAGCCAGGCCGTTCAGAGACTGCGAATTCGCCTTCATCCATCCAAAGAAGGTGAACGGCGTGCTTCTTGAACTCATCGACTACAAGTGGGAGGAGTTGAAGAAGAAATAGACGAATCGAGCGGCAAACGGGACCTCTTGGATAATCCGCTCTAATGGCGTCTCCATCAATCTTTTCCTCCTTCTTGTGAGATCATCGGGATTGCGCTGTCCCCCATCTTAAAAAACCAAACGACAGTCTATCCCCGATTTCATGCATAAATCGGCAAGCTTACGGCTTGTCAGGTAGAAAAAATCGTCAGAAAGGCTATCTTGTAATCTATATTTCTTGTAAACCCAGTTGGCATAGTTATAGTTCATCCGATCAACCAAGATGTAGTCAACTTTTCCTTCGAGAGCTTTTGCCAGAGGTTCGGCTCCTGGGAGGATAGGCGCAACCATAGCGTAAGTTCTAATTCCAGATTGATGCAATTCATCAAGTGCTTTTATCCTCATCTTTATTGTCGGTGCATATGGCTCAAACAATTTCCGAATATCATCATCGACAGTGGTAATCGAAAATCCAACTTCAATGCTCGGAGACCTTCTTATAATATCTATGTCTCTCAATACCAAGTTAGAACGTGTTTGTATAACAACAGGCCAGTTATGATGTGTGAGTATTTCCAGGCATTTTCGAGTCAACTTATATCTTGCTTCCAAAGGCTGGTAAGGATCACATACTCCACTTATCCATACACTCCCCCGCTTTTTCCTATTTATTTCCACCTGTAAGAGATCAGCGGCATTGATTTTAACATCGACGAACTCGCCCCACGGCTCTTTGTGCTTGCTGAATCGTTTCATGAATCGGGCATAACAGTAAGTACAGGCATGCTGACAGCCGACATAAGGATTAATGACATAGTCATAAATCTTGGAAGAAGAGAGAATGGTTTTTGACTGGATTTCTCTTACGTTCATTCCTTGACCCTCTCATGGCTCAACTATTCGGACCTTCCGAATCCGCATGTTTAAAGTGTTTCTCCGCTGCTCCTTTTGTTTTTAATTTTCTCTGCCTTGGTTTGGCGATTATCTCCCGAACCTCCAGGTCAAAGAAGTTGTTCATATGGGCTGCCTTCAAAACGATTGCCGCATCGGCACCGGCCCCAGTTCCTCCGGCTGCTATGATTTCCCGATCTGTGGGAATTAACCCAGCGTCGGCAGCCATGATTGAGACCTCCACCGCCACCTTTATTCCGTCTGATCCGAAGAGCCGCAGTACATGGGCGATGATCTCAACTCTGCTGGTCCCGCCAAACTTGCCCGTTATGGATCGACTGACACCGCTGAGAGCATGGGAGCAGATCAAGGTTTTTATACCTTTGTTTCCCATCTCCTTTTTCGTATCTTCATTGAGGCGAATCTCATCCCCACCAGAAAATCCAGCATGCGAGGATACGCACACTAGTTTTATCTTCGTTCCTTGAAGCCCGTGCCAGAACTTCAGGGCGGTTTGGCCCGAATTCGAAGCGACCA
>Ga0187862_10005954_pt1 | contig 11138 bp, 9 predicted proteins | sample June2016WEW_10_1_FD_133003 | JGI IMG/M metagenome (GOLD analysis project Ga0187862, IMG submission 133003) | Peatland microbial communities from SPRUCE experiment site at the Marcell Experimental Forest, Minnesota, USA - June2016WEW_10_150 | ecosystem: Environmental > Terrestrial > Soil >...
CGGAATTCACCAGGTGTGGAAGAAGAAGAAATCCATTCGAGGTCCCAGAAACCCACGCGCTGTTCGCGGTAGAAACCATTGCCGGAGCCCACCAACTCATAACGCACGCGAGTCCGCACCCGCTCAGGAAGTTGGGGAGGAGCCACTACGCTCGCGGCGATTTTCGTCACCTGGAATTCCGCAGTCGTGATATTGGAAAAAACACTCATCGCCGTTCGCAATTCCTGAGCGAAGGCATCCTGCCCGAGATTCGCCTGGGAGGTGAAACTATTCCGATGGACTTCAAGCGGCGAGTTCGCACGCACGAGTCGCGACTGAACCGGCTGCAGGGATACCCCTGAGAAGTCCGGCGTCAGAATCCTCTTAATCGCCCCCACTTCCTGCGGAGATCGCAGCAAGCTCGAACTCCACTCCGCAAGAATCGCCGCGATCTGGTCGTGGTATTTTTCAGTGACGAACTCGTCCAAGCCCGCTTGCGTTTTGAGTAGCAGAGCATCGAGCGGCCGCTGAGTTCGATAGTGAGGATGCAGATGGAACTCGCTCTCGGATGAAAGCGTCGCGGCAGAATCAACCGGAAAAGCGGACGTAAAACCGAATCCGCGCAGCCGGGCTGGAAGCAGCAGCGCAGAAGTTCCCTGGCAGCAGCGTACGAGAAACTCGCGGCGGCTGGGATCAACTAGATTGGGGCCAACTCGTTGAAGATCCGCCGGATGCCGCGTCTTCCCTGCCCAACTCAGAGCGATGCCCTCCGGAGATTCACGTGCAGGACCGAAATCTAACAGCCACGCCTGAGCCCGTCAAGGTCGGGCGTGGCGGCGCCAGGAGTCTCGCGGGTACATGAACGCCCACCATCAGCGCGTGCCAGAGCCGAATTCAAATACCGTCACGCTGTGAAATTCTTGCCCCGGCTTTAACTCTGTCGAAGGAAAGTTCGCGTGGTTCGGCGAGTCCGGGAAATGCTGCGTTTCCAGACAGAATGCGAAGCGTGATTTGTAGACGCGGCCTTCCTTGCCAGTGATCGATCCGTCAAGGTTGTTCCCGGTGTAGAACTGCACTCCAGGTTCGGTTGTCAGGACCCGCAGAATCCGGCCAGTCGTCGGCTCATATACCTCGGCCGCTTCGGCCAACTGGCCTAGCGCGTGATCCAGCACAAAGTTGTTATCGTATCCTCCGCCGATGCGCAACTGAGCATCATCCGCGTCAATCCGCTCGCCGATGGCATGCGGCGTTCGAAAATCGAATGGAGTACCTTCCACTGACTTCAGTTCTCCCGTCGGAATCTGAGTCGCATCCGCAGGAGTGAAGCGGGAAGCATCGATCTTCAACACATGCCCCAGAACATCGCCCTTCCCCTGGCCAGCCAAGTTGAAATAAGAATGATTGGTCAGGTTTAGGACGGTGTCTTTATCGGTGGTCGCCGAATACTCGATCCGCAATGCGCTTCCATCCAACGTGTAACGCACGGTTGTAGTGAGCGTACCGGGGAAGCCCTGATCGCCATCCTTGCTCACATAACCGAGTTCGACCCCATCTTTAATTTGCCGGGCGGTCCAGACCACCTTGTCGAACCCGCGGATTCCTCCGTGCAGCGCGTTGTCGCCGTTGTTCTTTGGAATGGAATAGGTCTTGCCGTCGAGCTGGAAGCTTCCATGGGCGATACGATTCGCGTAGCGCCCAACAATCGCTCCGAAATAAGGCGTCTGCGCAATGTATTTATCGACCGAATCATAGCCCAGCACCACGTCGTCGAGCTTGCCGTTGCGATCCGGCGTACGCAGCGAAACGATAATCCCTCCATAGGTCATAATGCGGACTTCGACCTTGCCGTCCGCCAACGTGTAAAGATCGACCGCTGTTCCGTCGGACGTATGCCCAAAGGCTTGTTTGGAAACGTTTGTCTTTCCTTGCATAGATATCGTGAGCATAATCAGAATGCCGAAAATTGCAAACAAGTGCTTGACCGTGTTTGAAAGCATGGTTCCTCTTTTCATCTGCTCCGTTTTGACGCTCTGGATTTCATTGGGATCGGCTTACTGGACAGTATATAAACTCAGCTGGCCGCAAATCACGCACCACAGCCTATCAGGCGGCACGCGAATATCACGAAATATCTTGCGATGGAGGTGATGCTGAAGCGAAAGGCGAACCGATAACCCAAACAAAAGATTGGTCGGGGAGAGAGGATTTGAACCTCCGACCCCCTGGTCCCGAACCAGGTGCTCTACCAGGCTGAGCCACTCCCCGACGGCGCTGCGGGCGGCAACAAGGGAAAGCCATCCACCCGCGCACTTTACTTCTCGATAGGCATTAAGATTATAACATCGCGAGCTACTCCTCTCCCGCTGGTCGACACATCTTTCGCGCTACACTGGTGACGCATCGGCACCGAACGCCGCATGTATTGACCAACCATGATCGTGCTCTGCGCTAATCGCCTCTACACGCCGCAGGAAGAGATACTCAACCCCCTCGTCTTTATTGAAGATGGCCTCATCTCCGCTGTTTCCTCGCGGGCTCAGCAGGAAGTACCGGGGAATGCAACCGTGGTCGATCTTGCCCACGATTCTCCCGACGCCATCCTCGCACCCGGTTTCGTCGACATTCACATGCACGGCGGCGCCGGACTCGACGTCATGCGAGCCTCACCCGCCGAACTGCCTCGTCTGAACACCTTCCTGACGACCCATGGTGTCACCGGCTACTTCCCCACCACCGTCGCGGCTCCGCTCGATCAAACCTGCCGGGCTCTGGAACGCCTTGCCGACTCCATCGAAGCGGCCCAGGTTTCTGCCGGCAACAGCGACGCGGGGCAGGCTCGCCCTCTCGGCATCCATCTGGAAGGCCCATTTCTCAGCCACAAACGGCGGGGAGTGCATCCCCCGGAATACCTCGTCGAACCCACGCTGCAGGTCTTCGAACTTCTCTGGCAGGCCGCGCGCGGGCACGTGCGCATGATGACCATCGCGCCCGAACTTCCCGGAGCACTTGAAGTGATCGCGGAAGCGGCGCGCCGCAACGTTTGCGTGAGCATCGGCCACTCGGACGCCAGTATGGAAACTGCGCGCTCTGCTGTGCAGGCTGGCGCCCGCCACGCTACCCACACCTTCAATGCCATGCGGCCGCTCGATCATCGCGAGCCCGGCATTGTCGGCGAAGTGCTGACCAGCAAGCATCTCAGCGCCGACATCATCGCGGACGGAATTCACGTCGATCCCGAAGTCGTTCAAATTTTCCTGCGGATGAAGGGCCTTGAACGCGCCGTCCTGATCACCGACGCCACGGCCGCCGCCGGTATGCCCGACGGCACCTACCAGCTCGGCCCCATACAAGTCGAAGTGAAAGACGGCCGGTGCACGATGGATGGCAAACTCGCCGGCAGCGTACTAACCATGGATAAAGCCGTGCGCAACCTGACTCAATTCGCCGGCTGGAGCCTGCAGCACGCCGTCCGGGCCGCCACCCTGAATCCCACTCGTGCCACCAACCTCGCGCCGCACGGGCAACTCGCCCCCGGCGCAGAAGCAAACATCGTTGTGCTGAGTCCCGACGGAAGCGTCTTGCGAACAATGGTCCACGGACAGATAGGGTAAGCCCTCCGGGATCCTCAAAAGAATATTTGTCGGCCGCCAGACAAATCTATCGAGTTCGATTGTCATACCTTTGAGGCCTCAACGTGCAACCCCGTTTCAACGACGCCGAAGTTGAACTGCTCTATCGCCAGCACGGCAAGGTGCTCTTGCTCTTCGCCCGCGCAATCGTGGGCGACAAGGCGAGCGCCCAGGACGCGGTTCACCAGGTCTTCTTGAAAATGCTCCAGAGTGCCAAGCTCCACCAGATTGCAGACGTGAAGGCATATCTCTTCGCCTCGGTACGCAATGCGATTCTTAACGACAGCAAGGTTCAACAGCGCAACGTTACCCTCGCCGAAGAATCCGCATGGTTCGAGCCGCCACTTCGCGACTATGCTGCGGAACAGAAACTGCGGCGGGCTCTCTGTGATCTTCCAGAAGAACAGCGCCAGGTGGTCGTCCTGCACCTATGGGGAGAATTCACGTTGTCGCAGATCGCCAGTATTCTGGAAATCAGCGCGAATACCGCTGCCTCGCGTTATCGCTATGCCCTTGCCCGGCTCCGCGAGGCAATGTGTGTAAAGGAGAATACCTGTGCCCATCCACGATGATCCGCTATTCGAACAATATCTCGAGCAATTCCGTCCGTTAGATCCGGAACCGCTGCCAAAGCGGCAGAAAGTGGCATGGGGCAAGCTCGCACCGTTCTCGTGGGCCACAGCTGCCATTGTAATAGTAGGGGCAAGCTCCCTCTCAATCTACCTTCGCGCCCATCGAACGCACTCGTCGCTTGGCGGCGGGCAAAGCACAGGGCAGGAAGCAGCCGGAGACCGTCTAGTCAGTTCCAAACCCCTGACGACTGGTAGTGCAAACACTTTACTCGTTACCGGTCCGTCGTTCGAGCAAGCGATCGATGAAATAACCAAGGCACCTGAAACGGTTCCGCTCCCGAACGGCAAACACAGTGCGCTCGCCGTACTGAGCAAAGGGCCAACAAAGTTATGAAAACCTTACTCTCGATTCCATCAGTGATCGTCGCAGTAGCCTTATCGGCCAGCTTGGCATCCGCTCAACAGAAAACTAGCCTTGGCCAGAACGCTGCTCTGCGCTACTGGTCGGCATTTGCTCAAATGCAGGATGCGCCAATCAGCAACCAACAAATCAAGGACTTGAGCGCGATACTCGCCGGTACCAGTCCGTACGACGATTCGAAATACAGAGACCTGATCGAGAAGAACCACCGTGCCCTCGAAACCATGGCCCGCGGCACGATGATTTCCGGCTGCGACTGGGGTTTGGACTATGCACTGGGTCCCGACACTCCAATCGACTACGCCCCCAAGGCGACATCTCTCGCTCGCCTCAACGTACTTTACGTCTTTCACCTGCTCGCTAGTGGCAATAAGGAAGGTGCTGTGCGCGCATTGGTGGCAGGATTGCGATTCTCGCGGGATATCGCGAATGGCGGGTCTCTGATGGCCACGCTCCTCGCGAAGGACTCCCTCGCGAAACATCTGGGGGCGATGGCGGTTATGTCGCGCTTGGAAGGAACCGGGATACCACAGCGCGCGCTGCTGCAGAACGCCCTTGCTCAACTTGGGCCGGACCCTCTGAATTGGCAATCCTCAATAAAGCTCGAAATGGATATCATTGCTGGACTGCCCTTGGCATCTTGGCCCTCGGAGCAGGTGACCCAGGCTTATGTGGCTGCCCTCAAAGACCCATCCACCCTGCCCAGGCTTCAACAGGTCATGGCGTCACTGCCGCAGCCCGTTGCAGCCGTTATCCCTAATCCAAAACGGGTGTTGGAGGAGCGGTGGGACTTGATCGACAAACTGCAAAAGACGCGCTCAATTTTACAATGAGAGTAAAGAAAAGTGTTTAATTCGGCTTGCGGTCTTTCGCTTCGGCCAAGTAGCGCATCAGCACCGCCTCATCGGCCCGCGTTAGCTGATCGAGGAAAGACGTGTCTACATTCCCGTCTTCGGCCGTTTTCGACGAAGTCGACTGGCGCAGCTTGTCGCCCAGTTCGGGCTCGTTGCTCATCACCTGGCTGTAGAACCACAGGAAGTGGCGCATCTGGTCGAGCGCCTTGCACAGAGTCTGGATGGCTTCGGTCTCCGGCAGCGCGCTCAGGGCTTCCATTAGTTCCGGATCGCTGGGCGCTTGCATGGCAGCGCAGTTCAGCTCCCTCTGGATCACGCGCAGATCTTCGGCAACTCGCATCATTCTGGTATGAAGGTCGTCCATCTGTGGATCGATTCCCGTGGCCATTGTGTGGGGTAGATTCGTATCGTTTGAAGATCTCATCGGCAGCGGCAAGCGGATAGATGTCCCACGATCATGCGCTTTGGTAATTCAAGCAATTACTTTGGTCTAGCGAGTAACCAGCAGCGCGTGATCACGCCAAACGCAGCCACTGGCAAGGCTTTTCACGCCACCGTCCAGCTGGCCTGCGGCACGCGCACAACCTTCGTTCCGCGCGCAGCTCTTCACCGCAGCCAACAGTGCACTCGCGATTTGCTCCAAGGTCACCAAAGATCGGGTAGAGACAGTCGCCCATTCGACTTCGTTCAGAGGCTGCCTTGGGCTTGCCGGAGGGCGAGCGAAGCGCGGCGCCCCTCCGCGACGGTGTCCCAGCAACGTTCATTTGTGATAAAAACGCACGTTAATGGAACTCGTCACAGCAAACCCGCCCCGCCACGAACTCCTCCGCGCCATCGGCCGCTGGAGCCTGGTTGCGCTGGTGGTGAACTCAATCATCGGCAGCGGAGTCTTCGGACTGCCTTCCACCGTCGCCGCGCTCATCGGCGCCTACAGCCCCTACGCCGTCCTCGGCGCCGGCGCAGGCATGAGCGTGATCATCGCCTGCTTCGCCGAGGTCGCCTCGCGTTTTCAGCAAGCCGGTGGACCTTATCTCTACGCCCGCGTCGCCTTCGGACGCCTCATGGGCATTCAAACCGCCTGGATGCTCTGGCTCGGCCAGGTCGCCGCACCCGCCGCTAACGCCAACTTATTTGTGATTTACCTGGGCGAGTTCTTCCCCCACGCCAAAGATCCCGTGCCCCGGGCCGTCATTCTCACCCTGCTGGTAGGCCTTCTGACTTTCATCAACATTCGCGGCGTGCGCGCCGGAGCGCAAGTCAGCAATTTGTTCACCGCCGCTAAACTAATCCCGCTCTTTGCCGTGATCGTCTTGGGAATGTTCGTGCTTCAGCACCATCACTGGGCGATTGCGACCGCATCCATCGCGTCCCCCAGTACCAGCCAATGGCTGAAAGCCATGCTGCTCCTGGTCTTCGCCTACGGCGGATTCGAAACCGCGCTCGCGCCCATGAGCGAAGCGAAAGATCCCCGGCGCGACGCTCCTTTCGCGCTTTTCACCGCTCTCGTGGTTTGCACTGTGATCTACGCACTTATCCAGTGGGTGGTCGTCGGAGTCCTGCCCGACGCAGCCCACAGCCAGCGCCCCCTTGCCGACGTGGCGCGCATCGCGGTTGGTCCTATCGGCGCAGCGTTAGTTGCCGTGGGCGCGCTCATCTCTTTCTACGGATACCTCAGCGCAAAGATTCTCGCCATGCCCCGCGTCCCCTTCGCGCTCGCCGAGCAGGGAGACTTTCCCAAAGCCTTCGCCACCGTGCATCGACGCTTTCACACCCCATATGTCTCGATCCTCGTTTTCGCAGCCATGGTCTGGGGATTAGCCCTGATCGGCGACTTCAAATGGAACGTAACTCTCTCCGCTGTGGCCCGCCTCCTCTACTACGGAGTAGGCTGCGCCGCTTTACCCATCCTACGCCGCAGGAATCCCGAAGGTGCGGGAGCCATGTTCCGCCTCCCGGCGGGAAACTTCTTCGCAGTACTGGGCGTGATCCTGTGCATAGTCCTTGTAACTCAAGTGGACTTTCGCCAATCCCTGATCCTGGTTGCGACCATCGCGCTGGCGTTCGTGAACTGGGCAGTGGTAGCGCGGCGGAAAGCCGTCGGTTGACCGGAGTTGACGTTGAACTGTTCTGGTAGAGACGTTGCGTGGCAACGTTCCGAACGGTGGCAGGCATCCTGAAGCCCGACGGCTGGAGCCCGAAGCCGGGTTCTCACACGCCCCTCTGCTCCATCTCCAGCAGCGTCTTCTTGCGCTCCAGGCCCCAGCGATAGCCGCTGACGTTGCCATCTTCGCGGACCACGCGATGGCACGGAATCGCCACCGCAACCGGGTTCGTCGCGCAGGCGCGCGCCACGGCTCGGCTGGCAGTGGGTTGGCCAATCGCCCTCGCTACCTGGCTGTAAGACCGCGTCGCACCGAACGGAATCGACTGCAGGTAAGTCCACACGCGCCGCTGAAATGCCGTAGCGCGGATGTCCAACGGCAACGCAGCATTCGATTCGCGGCCAGTCATCTTCGAAAGCAAAGCTTCGATCCACACTTTCAATCCGCCTTCGTCGGGCTTGCGCACGGCAAACGGAAACTCGCGCTTCAGGCCTTCGATCAACTCGCCATCGGAACCCGCGAACTGAATGGCACACACGCCCTTGTCCGTGGCCGCGATGAGCATGCGTCCCAGCGGCGAATCGGCGCAGGCGTAACGAATGGCGGCGGCGATGGCACCGCGGCGATATTTGTCGGGCGTCATGCCGAGTTGTGACGCAGTCTTCTCGTAGAGACGGCTGCTGGAGCCGTATCCAGCGTCATACATGGCGCGGGTCACATTGTCTCCCGCCTGCAGGTTGCGCTTGAGCAGGCGCAGCCGGCAGGAATCGGCATACTCCCGCGGCGTGATCCCGAGCGCGGCCTTGAAGCGCCGCTGCAGATGGAACGGGCTTTGCCGGAAGACCTTGCCCAGGCGCTCGAGCGTGATCGGCTCATCGAGATGCTGCTCGATGTAGCGGCAGACCTCTTTCGCCGAGTCGGACTGCGCATTGCCGCTAACCGACCGAGGGCGGCAACGCAGGCAAGCGCGAAAGCCAGCTTTCTCGGCCTGCTCGGGACGCGGGAAGAAGGTGACATTCTCGCGCCGTGGACGGCGAGCCGGGCACGATGGCCGGCAATAGACCCCGGTAGTGGAGACGGCGAACACGAACTCTGCGTCGTGCGCCGAATCGCGCGCCACCACCGCGTTCCAACGCCGATCTTCGCCCGCATGATCGCGCTCTGGCTGATCGTTACTCGGCCGCGCTTGGGTTGCCTTCGTCGAGTTGGAGTGTGCGACCCGCATTTCGCTCGGGGAATCCTCTGCGAGTATGGCATTCGCGGTCGCCGTTGGGGAAGTCATGTGAGTGAGTGTCATGGTAGGGATAGCGTACGGCGAGGAAAACGCGCGGACTATCCGAATCTTGCGGGCAAAGCGAATCAGGCGTTGGCTCAAGCATTTCGCGATGCTCGGCACGCAGCGCTCGACGCCCATCCGATTTGCGCCCGCCGCCGGAAAGGGTTAGATTCCCCTTAGCTTACCCAGACTCATTCTGATCGAGGGACAAACTCATGAAGAACACTCGTTTCGCAGCGATTGGGGCGCTTATCGCCATACTCTTGACCTCAGGCCTGGCACAACAAAAGGGGGCGCAGCACCTGCTCAGCGCCGACGAACTCAAGAGCGTGGTGCCTGCGGAGTTTTTCTTCCGCGGACAGAAGGCGCCCACACAGTTGCGGAACTCGACTGGATTTCAAACCGCCGCCGGCAAAATTACGGTTGGCGCCCTGGTCGATACCGCGGGATATTCCACGGCGGTCCAGCAGAAATACCAGGGCCTGCTCATCACCGAGTCCAAGCTGAACATTGGCGGGTCAGAGCTAGGGCCAGGAGAATACGGCTTCGGGTTCGTCGATGACAAATTCGTGGTCATGAATGTGGCGAATGAAGACGCGCTCAGCGTGCCCTCTCAGACGGACGCGTCATTGAAGCGGGCCATGCCCCTGAAGATGGTTGAGGACGGGGCGGGATACAAGCTGTACGCGGGAAAGAAGTGGGTCGCGGTGAAGCCGGAATAAACTGGTTATCTTGCAGATGGCTTCCCGAGCATTTAAGAAGCACAACGGAACATCCTAATTATCGAGCGGCTGGAACGGCCCGATCACGTTCGCGACGCCGGAGCGTTTGCGCAATTCGCCGATCAGGGCGGCGGCGGCGTTCGTATAGGTCTTGGTGGGGTCGGAAGGATCGGCCCACACGGCATCGTAGATAAGCTGCGCCGCTTCTTTCAGATCGATGTGCAGAGCGGCTTCCAACACGTCCACACGCTCCTGCAGGCGGTCATAACAGAGCTTGCAGATTGAGGCCGCCTCGGCGCCTTGAATGTGGTGTTCTCCCAGAGTGCAAATGGCGGGCGCAATGGAGACCTCCGCATGCGCCGCGAACAGCTGGGACTTGAACTCCTTCAGGAACGCTTCTCTCTCTTTCTCTACGACGGCGTTTTCAGGAACGGGCTCAGCAGCGGCCTGCACTTTCGGAATGGGCGGAACCGCCTTGGCGGAAACCCTCTCTTTGCTGTTGCAGGCGGGGCAGGTGTCGAGGTTGGCGGGATAATAGAGACGGCAGTTGGCGCAAGGCATGCCGAAGCCCGAGGACCGGTGCGCAGCGTCGGCGTTGTTGCGGACAGCGTTCCGAAGATTGCTTCGGACCTGACTCCGGACACCGATCGTGTTTTCCGGCTGGGGCATGGAAGACTGTGCAGGTTTGGTGGCTGCGGCGGAACTGGATTGCGTCAGGTCCATCATCAATCTCCCAACAAACGTGGTGAGCGCGGTGTAGCGCTTAGCCTTGGGCTAGTTGCCGGCCCCACTTTTTAGTGTAAGCAGTCCCGCGGTCCGGCTAAATATGCCGGGAGTACACTGCCTGGTACTGTCCTCGTGGCGCTCGGCTACCGGGAATTCGTTTCTTTTATCTGCATCAGTTTCAGCAGTTCGTCGCGGCGGGCACGATAGAGGGTGCGCTCGGGATCGAGCCGTGCAGCGGTCTCGAGTTCTGCCAACGCTTCCTCGTAACGGTCCATGGTCATCAGGCAAGCGGCAAGAGAGTAGTGGTTGTCAGGGGAAGCATTGAGGCGAATGGCTTCGCGGAACTCTTTTTCCGCCGCCGCCAGTTCTTGCTGCTGGAACAGCGCCGCACCGAGAGCGTGGTGGGCGGTGTCGGAATCGGGATTGAGCGTGACGGCCAGGTGCAGCTCGCGCGCGCCTTCTTCCAGCTTGTCATCGAGCAACAGGGCTTCGCCGAGAATGCGATGTTCGGCGGAACTGGTGGGATTTTGGCGGATCGCCAGTTCCAACTCATCGATGGCATTTCCGTAGTTCTTCTTCGACATGTAGGCGCGGGCCAAGCAGCCGTGTCCCTGCTCCCACTCGGGATGCTGGCGGTAAAGCTCGCGCAGTTCGAGCATGGCCGCGTCAAAGTCGCCCTTGTCGCAATAAGTGTTGCCCAGGTTGTTGCGAACGGAAGCTTCCTCAGGAGCGAGACGCTTGGCCTCACGATATTCGGCGATGGCCTCCTCGAGCTTATTCTGTTCGTGCAGGATCAACGCAAGGTTGGAATGGGCTTCCCAGAAGGCTCCGTTCAGACGAATGGCATGGCGATAAGC
>Ga0187862_10005956_pt1 | contig 11133 bp, 9 predicted proteins | sample June2016WEW_10_1_FD_133003 | JGI IMG/M metagenome (GOLD analysis project Ga0187862, IMG submission 133003) | Peatland microbial communities from SPRUCE experiment site at the Marcell Experimental Forest, Minnesota, USA - June2016WEW_10_150 | ecosystem: Environmental > Terrestrial > Soil >...
GGAGGGCGTTGACGGTCAGGCCGGCGTCCAGCGAACCGTCGTGGGCCGTCACGACGGCCACGCCCGTCGCCCACCGGGCCATCAGCCCGCGGAACGCCCGGCCGTCCGGCGGGGGGTGGGGGGGACCGGTCACTCCACGTCCCTCCACTGGAAGAAGCGGACGGCCAGGGCGAAGATGATCGCCGCGAGGACCGTGATGACCGCCACGTCGAACAGCGCCCGCGCGGTGTTGGCGAACAGCATCACCTGGTCCATCCCGTCGATCACGTAGTAGAGGGGCAGGACCTTGGCGACCGGCTGAAGCCAGGCCGGGAACTCGGAGACGGCGAAGAACGTCCCGGACAGGAACATCATCGGGAAGGTGATGATGTTCCCGATGAGCGCCGCGCTCTCCGGGGTCTTCGCGACGGTCCCCGCGAGCATGCCCAGCGAGACGAACAGGAACGGGCCCATCACGAGGAAGGCGAAGAGGCCGGCCGTGATCTCGACGTGGGCGCCGAACAGCCCCACGCCGGCCCCGATCATGATGCTGGCGGTCACGAACGTCAAGAGGACGTACCAGATGATCCGCGAGAGGAGCCACTCGGCCTTCGTGAGGGGCGTAAGCGAGAGCGCCCGGAAGATCCCCTCCTTCCGGTACGACGAGGCGATGTCGACCATCGAGAACATCGGGCTCGTCAGGATCGAGAACCCTATCAGGCCCGGGATCAGGTAGTCGATGTACGTGTAGACCTGGCTGCCGATGTTCTTCGGGGCCGGGACCTGGACGACCGGCGCGCAGCTGCCCCCGCCGCAGACCGCCCGGAGGTTGAAGTAGTTCGCCACCCCGGTCACCGCGCCCTCCGCCTGCCCGGCGGCCGCGGCACTTTCCGGGTTCGTGAAGAGGGTCAGGTTGACGGGCGTACGGTTGACCAGGCCTCCCTGGAACCCGGCGGGGATGATGAGGCCGACCGAGTATCCGTTGTCGCCCAGCTGGGCCGAGAAGTCGGAAACGGGGTAGTTCACCATCTGGACCTGGACGAGGCTCGTGTTGTTGAGCGCGGAGAGGAACTCGACGCTCGCGGGGGAGTTGTGGTCGAAGTTTTCGACCGCCATCGGGACGGCGCCGCCGCTGCCGCCCGAGAAGATGGCCCCGAACAGCGAGATGAGGATGATCGGGAAGATGAGGGAGAAGAACAGGGCGACCGGGTTCCGGAGGTAGGACCGGACGACGACCTTCAGGTCGGCGTAGATGCGGGCGGGCTTCATGCGGTCGCCTCCGTCTTCAACGCGCCCTCGTCCATCGGCCCCACCAGACGCACGAAGACGTCCTCGAGGGTGTCCCGCTCGGTGAAGAACCCGTTCGACGGGATCCCGCTCGCGTCGACCGCCGTCAGGATCTGGGCGGCCTCCCGGTTGGACCGGAGCGGGACCTCCACCCGGCCCTCCCGCACCTCGGCCGGGCACCCGAGGGTCCGCTGCAGGTAGTCGGCCAGCGCCGGACCGGCCTCAAAGACCAGCCGTTCGGCCCGTCCGTGGGCCCGGATGATCTCCCCTGGGGTCCCGGAAGCGATGATCTTGCCGTGGTGGATGATCCCGACCTGGTCGGCGAGGATCTCCGCCTCCTCGAGGTAGTGGGTCGTGAGGAACACCGTGCGGCCGTCGCGCTTCAGGCCCCGGATCACCTCCCAGATCGACCGACGGGCCTGGGGGTCGAGTCCGGTCGTCGGCTCGTCCAGGAAACAGACCTCGGGGTTGTCGGAGAGCGCGAGGGCGAGGCCCAGCTTCTGCTTCTGGCCGCCCGAAAGCGTGTCGAAGCGGCTGTGCGCCTTGTCCAACAGGTCGACCTTGCCCAGCAGCTCCGTCGGGTTCGGTCGCGTCCCAAAGAGGCTCCCGTAGTACTCGATCGCCTCGGTCGGCGTGATCTTCTCGAAGAAGCGGAAGTCCTGGGGAATGACCCCGATGCGCCGGTGGAGCCGGATCCCCTCGGTCCAGGGGTCGAGGCCTAGTACTCGGACGTGCCCCTCCGTCCGACGGCGCAGGCCCTCGAGGATCTCGGTGGTCGTGGTCTTCCCCGCGCCGTTGGGACCGAGGAACGCGTAGACCGCCCCCGCCTCGACCGTGAACTCGATGTGGTCGACCGCGGAGATCGACGCGTAGCGTTTGACGAGGCCCCGGACCTCGATCGCGCTCGCCATCGGTCCCGCGTGCTCCCTTCCCTTATCAGCGTTCCGCGAACGGCGGGAGGTCGAGCGAGGCGGTGGTCCCCGGCAGGACCTCGCGCACGGACCCCCCGGTATCGATCGAGAGCGTCCGACGGCCGTTCCATCGTGCGGTCACGGTTCCCGGTGACCATTCGAGGTCGAGGGTACCCTGGGCGAGCCGGAGACCCCGAAGCCGGGCGCTCTTCCATCCGTCCGGGAACGCCGGCACGACCCGCACCGTGTCGTCCATGCCACCCGCCCGGATCCCCCACAACCGTTCGAACAGGAGCGAGAGGAACGGCGCGACACTGAACCCGAGCAGGAAGCACGAGTTGTACGGTTCGGCGCGGTCTCCCCGGTAGCACTCGTTGGCGAACCCGTCCTCGGCCTCGAAACGGGAGGCGATCGTCCGAAGGTACTCGATCCCGCGGGCGCGTGCTCCCACGGAGAACGCCGCGTCCGCCGCCCAGCTCGTCGCGATCGTCCAAACCTGGCCGTCGTGGTAGGCGCGGGGGTCGTACCCCGGGTCCCGCGAGGACAGGCTGCGGACCCCCCAGGGGGTCGTCAGGTCCTCCTCCGTCGCCCGGTCGACCGCGGCCCGGGCGGCCGACGGATCGAGGAGCCCCGCGCTCACCGCCCGCAGGGCGTTGGGACGGACCCGGGCGACCGGCTTCGACCCGCGGAGCGAATCGAAGAGGTACCGTTCTTCCGGCCAAAGGTACCGATCCCGCATCGTGGCGGCGAGCCGCGTCGCGAGCCCCTCGCACGTCGCCTGGCGCTCCCGGTCGGCGGCATGGCCGTGCAGTTGGCCCGCGGAGCGGAGGGTTTCCCACCACAGGACCTCGACGTCCAGGGCGTGGTCCCGCCGGTCGGCCGAGTCCCAGATTGTCGTATCCGGCGAATCGATCCCGTAGCGGACGTGCGTCAGGGCGGCGGTCGTTTCGGAGATCTGCTCGGCCTCCCCGCCGTGGCGAAGGAGCCCGGTCGCCGGGTCGCTCCGTCCCATTCCCCACTCCACGATCCGGTGCAGGGCGTCCGCCCACTCGGTGACGGAGGAGAGGTCGCCCGTGTGGCGGTGCATCTGCTCCACGACCGCGGGGAACCGTAGGGTGCTGTCCGACGTCCCGTAGAGGAAGATCGGCCCCGGGGAGATCTGCATCGGGAGCTCCCCGGGCTCGCCCGCCAGCATCGGAAGGCTCTGGTGGCTTTGGAACCGGAACACGGTGTCGAGGGAGCGGGCCACCCACTCGAAATCGCCGAGCCAGAGCAGGGCCGGCAGCATGACCGCCAGGTCCCGGCACCAGATCGCGGAGTACCACGGGTAGCCCGCCACAAGGCCCACCATCTCGGGGGCTGGGGCGGTGTAGAGCTGCCGAAGGGCGGTCCGTGCCGAACGGTACGCCCGTTCGAACTCCGGTGCGTCCGGGAACTCCAGTTCGGGGGTTCCCTCGGTCCACCGTCGAAGGTCGTCCGCCCGGCGGGCAGCCCACTCGTCGGGGGAACCCACCCGTCCCCCCGCGTCGGCCACGGCCGCGTCCAGGTCCCGAACCAGACCGCCGACGAGCTGCCAGCGGACCTCGAGCGATCCGGCCGCGGGCACGGTCACTTCGTGCTCGGAGGCGAACGCCGTGAGCGCCCCTCGATATTGGCCTCCGATCCACGGTCTCCCGTCCAGGGTCAGCCGGGAAGGTGGAACCGTTGTGGCCACCCGGAGCCCGAACCCATGGTGACGCACGGAGATGTCGTCGGCCGCCGTCCGGACCTCGAACTCGAGGGGCCGAATGCCCTCGACAAGGACCGGGAACAGGTACGGAGAGAATCGGCTACGGAGAGTGAGCGGGACCGGACGCTCCGAGGTCGAGCGGATCTGGAGACGGCGAACGGCGCCCGCGGGCGGGGAGATCGCCACGACGTCCTGGACGATGCTGAGGCCGTTCCACCGGTGGTGGCTCCTCCACCCGCCCGGGAACGGTGCATCGTCGAGACGGCAGGAGGGGAGGTCGGTCGTCGTGGAGCCGTCCGCGAGCTCGAGGGTCCAGGGCCCGGTCAGTCGGACGAGCTGGGCGTAGACGCCGCCCCATTCGGTGATCGCGCCCCGACTCTCGCGGGCGTAGCAGAGGTCACCCCTCCCATCGGCCAGGACCGCGGATGCGGAGCTGGTCAGCAGGACGGGGGCCCTCCGGCCGGCCGCTCCCGCGACCCTAGGTTCGCTCACGGGAACTCCATCTCCCGTGGAGTCCCTCGGACCTCCAGCCAGACGAGCGGTGGGATGGCCACGTTGTGGAACTCCAGGCGAAGGGTGATCTCGCCCCCGCCCTCCCGGAGCGGCCAGTCCGCGTCGAACTCGATCGGCGTGCCGGCCGCCAGCTCCAGGGGCTCGGATGGCGTCAGGAGGGCGGTTTCCCTCCAGGGGCAGGCCGGGCCGAGCCGCACCCGGACGCGATCGGAGGGTACGACCACCCCGTCGACCCGGAGGCTGAGACTCGAGAATGCCCCGACGCGGAGCGGAGGGTTGGCGAGGGCGAACCGAAGACCGGTGGGCGTGCGGACGAGCGACTCCGGGACGTAGACGGAAGCCCCCACCGTCGAGGCCACCCACGCAAGCGCCTCGAGCGACTGGGTGCCGAACTGCGCCTCGACCCGGATCGCCTCACCGGCGAGCCGAAGGAGGGACGCGAACCGGTGGTTGCTCACCACCGGCCCAGCGAGCACACCCGCTTATCGGGTTCGGAGCGAGGAAGAAGCGGCAAAAGATTCGCGGCCCGTCGGGGGCCGCCCCGGCGTGGGGAGCGGCTCCCGAGGGCCCCGAGGGGGACGGGACGGACCCGCTCTGGCCCCCGCCCGGGGGGGTCCGTGGCGACGCGTCGGTCCGTTCGGCCACGGCCTTTCGGCCGTCTTCGGCACCCCGTATCCCGACTTCGGGCAGGACCCGATCCAACCACCGGTCCCGTCCCGTCCGTCCCTGTCGTCCACGGTAAGGGGAGGGGCAGGGTCCTACTTAGCCATAGTAACGATAAATCCGTTAAATCAGTTAAGTCCTCTCGGCCCCGGCGACCGTTCTCGCGAACAGCGCGAGCGCGAGCCGTCCCTGGTCGGTGAGCTGGACCCGCGCCCGCGGTCCGGCCGACTCCGTCCGCACGAACCCCCAGCGGCGCTCGAGCGGGTCGAGTCGCCGGCGCAGCCGACCGTGCTGGGATTGCGGGGAGGGGCTCTTTCCTCCCTCGGGACCGGGCCGGTCGAGTCCGAGTTCTCGGATCAGGTCCCGCTTCCTCAGCGCCCCGCCCCGACGCTCGAGGGCCTCGAGCACCTCGATGAGCTCCCGCGCCGGGGCCCGGAGCTCGTAGACCCCCACGGGCTCCACCCGGGTGACCACGTCGTGGACCTCTCCCACGCGTGGGGTCCGGTCGGAGTACCACGCATGGGAGACCTGGGCGTAGTACGGCGTCCCGTTCCAGAGCATGCAGGCGAGGGTTCCGGCGATCGCGGTGATCTTCGTCCCGCTGGAGACGTTGACCCGGAGGGGAACGACGTCCCGCGCCGTCCGGTCCGTCCGTCCCTCGGCCTCGAATATGGCCCGGAGCGAGGCGAGGGCGTGGAAGACGTCCCACAGGTCGGTGCGGACGACCCGCACCTCGACCGGCCAGGCCGCGCGCCGCAGCCGGCGAGTGATCTCCTCCACGAACGGGGCGGCGGCGTCGTGCTCGGCCCGCGTCAGCAGGTAGACCCGGTCGGCGCGGTCCTCCTCCAGCGGCTGGGTCACCCGCTCGACCTCGAACCCCACCGCGGCGATGTGGATCCGCCCGTGGGGGGCGCCGACCGCAGAGGCCGGCCCGGCGCGGCCCCGAGGTTTCGGCACGGCGGGCCCGATGCGTGCCCCTCGGATGAACTTCGCGGGAGGTGGACTCAGTGGGGGGCGTCGGTGGACCGGTGGGGGTGGTGGTGTCCCGTGCGGCCGCCGGCGATGCTGGGGGTCAGGACTACCGATTCGCCGTCCAGGACGCCGCGCACCCCGCCGAGGTCCTGGGCCGCCGCCTCGACCTCGCGGCGACGGCCGAGGAGGACGATGACCTCCGCGCAGGCGTCGCCCTCGAGGTGGACGTGGCTCGTCGAGCGGACATGCTCGCCCCACCGGTGCTCGGCAGAGGTCAGCCGTCGCATGACGTTGGGCGCGTCGTGCCGGTACAGGAGAGTGACGACGCCCAGGGCGTCCGAGTCTGGGTCCGCGAGGGTCCGGTCGGCCAGCTCCTTGCGGATCAGGGCGCGGATCGCATCCGATCGGCTCGGACTGTTCCGCTCCTTCACCCAGCGGTCGAGCAGGTCGAGGAGCTCCGGTTCGAGCGAGACGGCGGTCCGAACGACCTTGCGCGCCACGGACGTCCCCTTCCGCTCAGGCCCGCGCCGGCGGCTGGGAAGCACCGAATCCGACCTTCTCGTACCCCTTGAGGTAGTAGACGACCATCGCCACCGCCCAGCTCGCCAGGAAGAGGACGACGATCACGATCCCGAGGAACTCGAAATCGAGATTGTCGAGGAACCCCCAGAACGGCCCGCTCCAGCCGAGCTGGCTGGACAGGACCTGGAGGAGCTCCACAGCCCCGATGACGAAGGCGACCATCACCGAGATGATCGTGAGGGTCAGGTTGTAGAAGATCTTCCGGATCGGGTGGTTGAACGCCCAGCCGTAGGCGTAGCGCATCGCGAACCCGTCGGTCGTGTCCGAGAGCACCATCCCGCAGGTGAACAGGAGCGGGAGGATCAGGACGGCCCAGAGGGGGATCGCGCCGGAGGTGGCCACGACGACCGCGAGGCCGATGATGAGGACCTCGGTAGCGGTGTCGAACCCGAGGCCGAACAGCACCCCGATCGGGTAGATCTGCCACGGTTCGGTGACGACCCGGAAGAACCGACCGAAGATCCGGTTGAGGAATCCTCGCTTGTTCATCTGCTCGTCCAGCGCCTTCTGGTCGAGCTCCCCGTCCCGCACCCCGCGGAACATCCGGTAGACCTCGAGAACGATGATCACGTTGACGATGCCGATGACGAACAGGAAGGCGCCCGAGATCAGCGTCCCGAGGACTGCCCCGACCGCGGCGAAGGTGTTGTACTGGCGCTGGACGAACTCGGTGACGAGGACGAGGGCGACGATCATCCCGCAGACGATGGTCGAGTGGCCGAGGGAGAACCACGTCCCGACGGTGAGGGGGCGCTTTCCGTCGTTGAGCAGCTTCCGGGTCGTGTTGTCGATCGCCGCGATATGGTCGGCATCGAAGCCGTGGCGGAGTCCGAGGATGTAGGCCGTGATGGCGAGGCCCGTGAAGAGGAGACCGCCGGAGGCGACCTCCCCCGAGAAGTGGTGCGGAAGGTAGGCGAACGCGGCGAGGAACGCGAGGACCGTGACGATGAGGAGACCGCCGTAGAGGAGGCCCATCTGGAGCATTTCGGCGGGACGCAGCCGCAGGTCCCCGGCCGGATTAGTTTGGGGGCCGGGGGAGGTCATCAACCCGGCTGAGCGGCCCCGGAATTTAACCGTTATGTCGCTTTCTCAATTCGTCATACCGGGGTCCCGGCCCGGTCACTCGAGGGTCTTGGTGAGCACCGAGATCGCGGCGTTCAGGTCGTCCAGCTCGAGGAGGAAGATCGTGTCCGTGTAGCAGCTCAGCGCCTCGATGATGTTGATCTCCTGCGCGGCCAGTACGCCGGTGAGGAGCGTCAACAAGCCGGGGGTCTCCTCGATGCTCTCCGGGCTCGCGACCGCCACCTCGACCAGGTTCTTGCGGACCCGGATGACCTGACTGTCGCGGAGGGTCCGGGTGACGCGCGGGACGGAATCCTCGTCGACGATGATGACGGTACCCCGCGAGACCTGGATCAGCCGACAGAGCGAGTTCTCGTCCAGGAGCTCCTCCACGACGTCCCCGAGGCGCTGGAGGATGTCGGCGCCCTGGCTCACGGTGATCGTCGCGACCTTCGTCCGGGTCTCGATGCGGCTCTTCCGGAGGACGCGCTGGATCCCGGCGGCCCGTGCGGCCTCGCCTCGGCCTCGGGGATACCGTCGGCACGCGGCGACGACCGCCTCGGTCTGGCGGAGCCCCAGCTCGTCCGAGATGCGGCGAGCGACGGCCGAGTAGTTCGCGTAGCCTCGGCGGAGGGCGTCGGCGAGGACCGGCTGGCCGTCGAGGTACTCGCGCACGCGACGGGCGACGGAAACCGGAGCATCGGACATAGTTGTTCGATTCTGGACAGTACTGCCCGATGATGTCGCTACGCGGTCACATGGTATAAATCATCAGGTTCGTCTTGGAGGGTCCAGAAAGGCACGCGTGATGGTTCCCCCCAAGGTTGTACTGGCGTACTCGGGGGGTCTCGATACCTCCATCGCGATTCCCTGGCTGAAGGAGAAGAAGGGGTTCGACGTCGTCGCGGTGACGGTCGACGTTGGCCAGCCGGTCGACCTCGCTCGGGTCCGGGCGAAGGCCACCGCCTCCGGTGCTGTGGCCGCCTACGTGGCGGATGCACGGCGCGAGTTCGCCGAGGAGTTCCTCGCGCCCGCACTCCGGGCGAACGCACTCTACGAGGGCGTCTACCCGCTCAGCACCGCGCTGGCCCGTCCGCTCATCGGTCGCCACCTGGTGACCATCGCCCGCCGCGAGGGAGCGACCCATGTCGCCCACGGCTGCACGGGAAAGGGCAACGACCAGGTCCGCTTCGAGCTCGCGACGACCAGCCTCGCCCCCGAGCTGGAGGTGATCGCCCCGACGCGCGAGTGGAAGATGACGCGCGAGGAGGAGATCGTCTACGCGCAGCAGCACGGGATCCCGGTCGAGGCGACCAAGGCCTCTCCGTACAGCACCGACGAGAACCTCTGGGGCCGCTCGGTCGAATGCGGGATCCTGGAGGACCCGGCGGTCGAACCCCCCGAGGAGGCCTACGGCTGGACGACGTCGCCCCAGACGGCGCCCGACGCACCGGTCTACGTCCGACTGACGTTCCACGAGGGGCTACCGGTCGCCCTGGACGGGGAGCCGCTCCCCCTCCACGAGCTCATCCTGAAACTCAACCGCACGGCGGGTGCCCACGGGGTCGGACGGATCGACCACCTGGAGTCCCGCGTGGTCGGAATCAAGTCCCGGGAAGTGTACGAATGCCCCGCGGCGGTCGTGCTCATCCGCGCCCACCAGGCACTGGAGGCGCTCGTCCTCCCCCGCGATGTGCTCGACTTCAAACGGACCGTCGAGCAGCGCTACGCCCAGCTGATCTACGACGGGCTCTGGTTCGCGCCGCTTCGCTCGGCCCTGGACGCGTTCGTGGGCTCGACGCAGGAACGTGTGTCGGGCGAGGTCGCCGTCAAGTTGTTCAAGGGGTCCGCGACCGTCACGGGTCGGCGCTCCCCCCACGCCCTCTACCAGCACGCCCTCGCCACCTACTCCACGGGCGACCGCTTCCGACAGGAGATGTCGGAGGGGTTCATCTACGTCTGGGGACTCCCCGCCCGAACCTGGACGGCCATCGGGGCCCAGAACGAGCCGATCTCGCCGCGCGCCGCCAAGTACCGCGCCTAGCGCCTCGGAGCGCGACGATGACACCGAGCCCTACCGTTCCCGCCTACGTTCGCACTCCGTTCGCCGGGTTCCTGAGCTCCCTGGAGGTCGACCGCGCCCTCGCCCCGTTCGACCTCGCCGGCAGCATCGCGCACGCGGAGATGCTGGGCCGGGTCGGGATCCTGCCTCCCGCCGAGTCGGCCACCCTCGTCCGGGGTCTGCGCCAGATCGCGGGGGAGGTCCGGGAAGGCTCCTTCCCGTGGCGGCCCGAGCTCGAGGACGTCCACACGAACGTCGAGGTCCGTCTCACCGAACTGGTAGGTCCGGTAGGAGGCAAGCTCCACACCGCCCGGAGCCGCAACGACCAGGTCGCCCTGGACGAGCGCCTATACCTGCGGGCCACGGTCCACGGGCTCGGTCGGTCGCTGGCTCAGCTGGAAGAAGCGCTCCTTGCACGTGCCTCGTCCGAGCTCGAGACCCCGATGCCGGGGTACACCCATCTTCAGCGGGCCCAACCGGTCACGGTGGGCCACCTCCTGCTCGCCCATTTCTGGAGGTTCGACCGCGACATCGACCGGCTCCTGGCCACCGCACGGCGGGCGAACCTTTCGCCCCTGGGCGCGGGGGCGCTCGCCGGGTCCACTCTTCCCACGGACCCCGCCCAGGTGGCCGCCCGTCTCGGGTTCGATGGCCCGTTCCGCAATTCGCTCGACGCGGTCAGCGATCGGGACCCGTTCGCCGAGCTGCTATTCGACCTCTCGCTCCTTGCCGTCCACGCCAGCGGACTCGCGGAGGAGGTCGTGCTGTTCGCGACCAAGGAGTTCGGATACCTCGACCGATCCTCGAGTCTCGGTTCCGGCTCCAGCCTCATGCCGCAGAAGCGGAACCCGGACGCCGCGGAGCTGGTACGGGGCCAGACCGGTCGGGTCGTCGGGGACTTGGTCGCCCTTCTGGTCACCTTGAAGGGACTGCCACTCGCCTACGACCGGGACCTGCAGGAGGACAAGCCTCCCGTCTGGGACGCGGTCACAACCGTAACGGCGGGCCTCGGGGCGTTGCGATCGGTCGTCGAGGGCATGGTGTTCGACCGCGCCCGGCTCGCCGAGGCGGCGGGCGACCCCGAGCTGTACGCGACCGACGTGGCGGAGCACCTGGTCGGCCGCGGCGTTCCGTTCCGGGAAGCCCATGAGGCCGTCTCGGCCCACTTCCTTTCCACCGGCGGTCGCCTCGACCCGAACCGGGTCGCGGAGATACCGGGGGTCGGGCCGAATCTCTCCGCCACCCTGGATGCCCGCTCGGCGCTCGCTCGGCGGTCGACCCCGGGTGGTCCCGGGCCCCAGGCGCTCCGGCAGCAGCTCGCGGACGCCCGGTCCACCCTGGCTTCGCGCCAGGATTCTCTGTCCTCGCTCGAC
>Ga0187862_10005967_pt1 | contig 11122 bp, 7 predicted proteins | sample June2016WEW_10_1_FD_133003 | JGI IMG/M metagenome (GOLD analysis project Ga0187862, IMG submission 133003) | Peatland microbial communities from SPRUCE experiment site at the Marcell Experimental Forest, Minnesota, USA - June2016WEW_10_150 | ecosystem: Environmental > Terrestrial > Soil >...
ACCGTCTTCTTCGTCACCCTCGCCTTCGCCTGCGTCGAACCCTTCTTCTTCATCGGGTTCCTCATCTCCATCTCCACCTTCGGACTGTTCCAGGCCATCTTCATGGCCAACGCCGGCGGCGCCTGGGACAACGCCAAGAAAGTCGTCGAGGTCGAGCTCCGCGAGAAGGGCACCCCGCTCCACGCCGCCACCGTCGTCGGCGACACCGTCGGCGATCCCTTCAAGGACACCTCCTCGGTGGCCATGAATCCGATCATCAAGTTCACGACTCTCTTCGGCCTCTTGGCCGTCGAACTAGCCGTGACGGTCGAGGGTCCCGTCAAATACGCCCTGGCCGCGGCTTTCTTCCTCATCGCGCTCTGTTTCGTTTACCGCTCGTTCTACGGCATGCGCATCCGCAGCCATTCGTCGGCAAATGCCGCCCCCGAGCGCGAACCGGCCGTCGCCAGCGCCGCCGGCGTCAACAACTAAACATCCGAATGCATCTTCGTCTTCATCCCCCCCTCTCCCGGACTTCGACAAGCTCGTTCGAGTCGTACTCCGGGAGAGGGCTGGACCCCGCGGCATCGGAAGATGCCGCCACTCAGCCAACGAATTGAAATCGTCGCACGCCCCATCCCATCCGTCTGAACCTGCCCGGATTACCCTTCCCACGTCCGGATAACCCCCGCCCTTCACATCACCTCGTTTGCTTCCCCAGTCCCCACATTGGATTTCATGCGTAATGGAGGTTCGCATGAAGCCGGAGAAAAACGAAAAACCGTTGGACCCACCGCCGGTCCAGGATGAGCGTCAGACCCCCGTTCCCCGCAACGATTCGCACGCATTCGATAATTGCAATGGTGCCCTCGACTCAAGATTCGAGGAAATCCTCGAAATCTATGCCCTGGACCCGGAACGATGGGACGGGCTGCAATGACCGACCCCGCCGTCTCCTATCCCAGCGATCCCTTCGTGCTCGGCACGTCGGGGTTGCGTGGATCCAGGCTCACCGCCTGTCTCAGCGCCTTGGCCGTGGCCTTGAAGATCGCCTCGGCTATGTGGTGATTGTTTCCGCCGTAGGCCACGTTGATGTGTAGATTCAGCTTCCCGTTGATCGCCACCGCCTTAAAGAACTCCTCGATCAGTTCCACCGGGAAATTCCCGACCGTCCCCCCGGAATATTTCGCGTTGTAAACAAACGCCGGCCGTCCCGACAGGTCGATGGCCACCTGCGCCAACGTTTCATCCATCGGCACGATGGCCCATCCATAGCGGCATATTCCGCGCTTGTCGCCCAGCGCCTTTTCCAGTGCCTGTCCCAGCACGATGCCGACGTCCTCGACCGTGTGATGCGCATCCACCTGCAAATCCCCCTCCGCGTGCACCGACAGGTCGATCAGGCTATGCCTCCCCAAAAGCTCGATCATGTGATCGAAAAACCCCACGCCCGTTTCGGTCGCCGTCTTCCCCGTCCCGTCGAGGTTCAGCGACAGCTTCACCTTGGTTTCCTTGGTCTGCCGAGATATCTCCGCCGTGCGATCCATATTGTTGAAGTGCAATTCTCCGCGCCGCGATTCCAAATGCAATGCGCCCGCCTATCCGCATTTGCCGCCGTGTCACTCGCCGCAAAGAATTTCCCCCTCCCCCTGTACTCAGGGGGAGGGTTGGGGTGGGGGTCGAACATCGAGTTGGCCCACGCACCCATCGCAATTTGCGTGCAATTTCGTTGGACACGGCGCATAATGGCTTACGGGTTGCAGGCTGGATAAGCACGGGTCGTTGTATGCGATTGAAAGCCGTTTTCCGCTGGTTCCTGGCCATTTTCCTGCTCACGGTCTCGGCCGCTTGGGCCGCCAAGCTGGTCCTCAACGACGGCACCGTCCTGGAAGGAACCATCATCAAGACCGCCGACGGATACTGGGTCAAACTGTCGGACGGCAGCAGCAAAATCGTCGCCAAGGAGGACGTCCAGTCCTACAGCGGCGATTCCAATTCCGACAGCGCTTCAGGCTCAACCGATTTCGCCACCGACGACGCCTCGCAGGCGTTCCGCGCCGCTCGGGGACGGGCCGAAGGCTCGGAATCGGCGTTGGCGGCGGTATCCATCTGGCAACAGTTTGTCGACAAGTACCCCGACTTCTCCGATATCGCCACCGCCAAGTCGGAACTCGACCGCTGGAAAAAGCTGGCCACCGACGGGGCCGAGAAAATCAACGGCGCCTGGGTCGGCGGCGACCAGCGCAAGAAGATCATCGCCCAGGCCGCCGATTTGACCCGCCAGGCCGTCGACATGCTCGACAAGGATGAAACCCTCCAGGCCATCGACAAGCTCAAGCAGAGCGTCAAGATTTATCCCAATTCCTTCCTGACCAATTTTTCGCTCGGCTACGTCTCGATGTTGCAGAAGGATTACGACGGCGGAGCGCAATATTTCTCCGCCTCGCTCCGGCTCAAGCCCCAATCCTCCGAGGCCGAGAACAATCTGGGCGTGGCGAATATTTTCCAAAAGCGCTTTGAGATCGCCATCGACAATTTCCTTTCCGCCGCCAGGATCGAGGACAGCAAGGACGTGGTGCAAAATCTCGTCACCGCATTGGCGCTTGCGCCCCAGGACCTGCGGACCCTGCCGAAAATGCGGCCGACCCTGGAGGCCGCCAACCTGCTTCAATCCAAGTACGACATTTCCGGCCCGGCTGCGGATTACCGCTTTCTGCTGCTTCCGCCCCCCATTCCGCGCGCCCGTCCCGGTCCGGAACCCGAGCCCGGCCCCGACCTCGGCCAGGCCGGCTGGAGCGGAACCGGATTCTTCATCTCCGACTCGGGCCTGATCCTCACCAACCGCCACGTCGCCAAGGGCAGCAAAACTCTGCTGGTCGTGCTAAGCGACGGCACACATTCGTCCGCGGAAGTCGTGGCCATTGACGATCAATACGATCTTGCGCTGATCCGAATCCCCAAGCCGAACCGCAAGGTTCCGTTCATTCGCCTGTCGCCCCAGGATTCGCCCGCCGAAGGCGCCGACTGCGTCGTCATAGGATTTCCCATGATCGATCAACTCGGCGCGGATTTGAAGATCACCCGCGGCGTCGTCTCCTCCAGCTCCCAAGACCAGGGCAACGGCGCGGATGTGCTCACCGATGCCAAGGTCAACCCCGGCAACAGCGGCGGCCCCATCGCCGACAAGTTCGGCAACGTCATGGCCATCGTCTGCATGAAGAGCCTGACCACCGGCGAATACGACAGCTACGGCATCGGGATCAGCGCCGGCCATATCCGTGAATTCCTCCGTCGCAATCACGTCGACGTTGCCGCCGGCGCCGAAACCGGTTTGTCGCTTTCCACCGAGGAAGTGGTCACCAAGGTGAAACCCGCCACCGTCTGCATCATGGCGACGAATTGAGCCCCGTCTTGAGCAAGCTCACCAAATTCACTCGCGCCGTAAAACGCCGCCTCATTCCGCGCGATGCCCACAGCTCCCTGCGCCTGTGGCTCGTTGGCCCATGGGAAGACCGGCCATTGGAATTGATCGCCGATTTCGACGACCAGCCCGTTCTGGTCCTGGCTCCCCATCCGGATGATGAGATCATCGGCCCCGGCGGCACGCTTCGCCGCCACATTCTCGCCGGTGCGCCCGTGACCGTGGCCATCCTGACCGACGGCCGCTGGGGCGGATACAATGGCGACGGAAAACTCATCGAGCGGCGAAGAGACGAAAGCCGCCGCGCCGCCCAAATCCTCGGCACCCCCCCGCCGATTTTCTTCGACGCCCCCGACGGCGAATTAGGCGAAACGCCGGGCATTCCGGACAAAATCCACCAACTCTTCATCGAGAGAAATCCCAAATACGTCTATCTCCCCGCCCTCACGGATGCCCATCGCGACCACTGGTCCACGAATCGTCTGCTGCACGCGATCGTCTCCAAACTCCCCCGCGAATCAGCCCAACGTCTGCTGATCCGCGGCTACGAGGTCTGGACGCCAACCCTGGCCAATTGCTGCGTGGACATCACCTCAATCGCCGACGTCAAGCGTCAAGCCATCGACGCCTTTCCCAGCCAAACGAGCACTCACGACTACGCCGCCGCCGCCCTCGGCCTGAACAAATGTCGCAGTCTTCAGCACCTGCACGGCAGAGGATACGTCGAGGCCTTCATGCAGTTGACCGCCGATGAATTTGTGAACCTATTCACCGCCGCCAGCCTGCGGCACGAGGCTATCGCGGCAGGCAAAGCCGATGGTTAACCGGCCTGCCCTCCCTCCAGAAGAAATAGCTCACGCAGAGGCGCAAAGTCGCAAAGAAGACTTGGCGAGCTTTGCGCCTCTGCGTGAGACTTCTTTTCCAATGGATTCCAAATCGAATCGAGCCGGGCCACAAATGAGATCCGCAACCCGGGGTATGCGCTCCGCGAACTCGCGTTGCTGCATTTGACCACATGCCCGACTGCACTATCCTCTTATTTTTTCCCCGGGCCGGAACAAAACACCCGCAAAACTCCGGTAACAATATACTTGACCCCCAAGTCCTCCGGCCGGATAAGTGGCCGAATGAAAGATACGAAAAAATTGCGAAACGAAAGAATTCGCATCTTTCTACAGGCGAGAGACTTCGAACGGGCATCCGAATTCCTCACAAAATCCTGGGCGGATGATTTGGCTAACCACTGGGACCACCCGATGTTTGTTCCCATTATTGTGAATTCCGCCTTCTCCCTTGAGCTGTACCTTAAATGCCTCATCCATATCGAAAGAGATGAATTCCCAAAATGGACACAGACGCACTTGTTAATGTCAAAGCTGTTCAAGGGGCTTACCAAAACACATAAGATTAAAATTAGGGGACTGTATGATCAGGCATGGGACGAACTTTGGAGAAAATACCCGAAAGACCGCACCCCGCAGCCTTTCAGAAAGGCTATGAAGGTTTCCGACGATGCGTTTGACAGTTGGCGTTATTTGCATGAATATCCTCGAAAGCGCCGTCAATACGGCGGAGCTCCGATTATCCCTCATGTGAGGGAGGTAATTTGTCAGGAAATGCCGGAACTGCGGGATTTCCTGGGAAAGCCAGGCTCGCGGAAGAAAACGGGAAATTAACCGATTGGAGCGATATGAATCCGTTGGGTAGCCACGGTAACGCGGGCACTGCTATTTTGGATGGCGACCCCCTCAACCTCGTCCATTGGTCGGTTCAAGAGGGTAACTCGACCGAGCGCGCCTTTAGGACAACCGAAGATGGAGTGCGTCGCTGGATGATAACCTTGGCGATCGACGCTAAACGCCTCGGGAGTGTGTCGAACGAAACACTCTCTCAGTGGGCCATGCTTCCGCGCGGCCAAACGGTAATTTTTACGAAGGCCGGCCTATACGCGACGACTGGCGAAAAAGCACCCGTATGGGTCTTCGATCAGCTTTTCGTAGTTATGGGGCCTCAACATTCCGGCGGAAAGAATCCGATGATCCACGTCGTCTGCGCCGGCGCGGCCAGCGTTGCGCCGCCGGACGCTGGCCAAAAGGAAGCTCGGCACGATTAACGGCCGGAGAATATAAGGGGCCGTTCAAGATTTCCATTGTGAGAATTAGAAGGGGGAGCGGATAAAGGACGACCCTTTAGTTAATTTGCAGGTATTCGCGCTTAATGGCTTGCGTCTCCTGTTTCCTCGCCAAACAAGCCATCCTCCGGCGAACCGCGCGGCACCTTCCCGATGTCAAGGCATAGCCCAACGAGCGCATCGATGTCGTAAAGTTCAATCGGCTTGTCTTTCACAAAATCAACGGCCTGCACAGTAAAGGTATTCGTGGTCACAACAAAACCGGAGTCTGCGCGTGCGGCGACCATTGCACCGTAGAAATCTCTCAGCACCGGCTCGCCGACCGCGCCGTCCCACCGCTTGCATTGGACGACGATTACCCTACCGAGTTTGCGAAGAATTATGTCGATACCATGGTCGCCCGTCGAGGGCGTCAACTCGGAGGCGTATCCGGACCGTTGGAATACATCGGCCACGAAGCTCTCGAATTCGGTGCCCGACATTGCCCGGAGGGTTTTCATGAGATCGCGCGAATTTGTGGCATTACGACGGTATCCAAGACCGCAAAGGGCGGCGGACGCGCTATCGCAAGATAAGTATCCTCCCTTGCCATACTCGTAAGTCTTGAGCCTCTTCAGAAGCGCGAATGCGGTTTGCGGGGAGGACTCGCTGTATTGAACAAGAAGTTCGGACGCATCCGGTGCGAGTGTAAGCCCCTCACGGGTCGCCAGGTGTGATAGGAGCTTTTGCATATCGTCATCGGTATAAGGCGCTAAATCGTAGGAAGTCATCCATTGCGCCAATCTCTCGTTCACCCGCGACCGTTTAGATGTCGTACCGATCAACGTGAACGGTGGGATCGGGATCGTGACCGATCGCGGGTGCATCAAAGGCACGACAAACTTAAAATCCTGTACTGCTGGCAGCAAGAATTCCAAAACGACTTCTTGGATCGTGTCGATGTCCAGAACCGCCAAGACATGGCCTCGACCCAGTTTTGCAAGAATCCCACAGATATCAGCACCTCTCCTGAGAGAGTTCGCGGCCACGAACTGGCATAGCGCGTTCATTTCCCGGGCCACGGCTTGGGCAATTGTCGCTTTCCCTCGGCCTGGGGGGCCGCATAATAAGATATGCGGTAGTGGAACCAAACGGGTTCGTGCTTCGGCGATCTGAGAAAGCAGCGCTTTCTTAAGCGAATCCTGCCCTACGAGCGAATTCAATCTCGGTTGTTCGTTCACCGGGTCACCGGGAGAATATAAGTGGCCACTCGAGATTTCCCTTTTGAGAATTAGAACGTCGGGGCGAATAAAGGGCAACATGCCCCCCGCTTTCGTACCCTGGCTTCGCTCCGCTTCGCGCAACTTCGCGACCTTCGCCCCTTCGCGGTTAAACTCTTTACGTTGCGGGCACAGCCAGCGCAGGGCGTCTTGGCGGTTCATCTCTTAGTCCCGCCCCAAAAAATATTTCCAAAAAATCCGCCGAATTCCAAAAACACGCACAATTCTTTCACCTCCCGGCCTTAAATATAGAGGGACCCTTCGCGCCCGGTCCCCGTTTCGACGTTCGTCAGTCGAATTTTCGAGTTTCCCATGAATTCTCTACTGATCCACTGTTCCCCTGCTCCACCCTCTGGCGCAACTTTCCCCATCTGCGCACGCGCCGATTCGCGCGCTGACGCTGACACAGTAGTCGGCCCTGGCGCTATCAAAAACCGCGTCATTGTCAGCGCCCCCAAAAAGCAGCCAAAAACACGCCGTTTCGCCGCGCGATCGGTTATCGTCAAATGCGTTACCGCGAAGGAGCGAAGCGGCGAAGTTGCGCGAAGAATTATGATTGACAATCTGACTTCGCGTAACTTCGCTCCTTCGCGTCTTCGCGGTAATCTTTACGGAAGACGACCCAAAGGCAAGAAGGCCGCGAAGAGGAAAAGGATCTCAATGTTAATTCTGATCCGGTTCCGAAGACGGCTGCGTCTGGCTCTGATTCTGGTCCTTATCGTTGTGATGAATCAATTTGTGGAAAAACGAGCCGGCCTGGTCCAAGCCCTTATTGATGCCCTTGCCGACGACTTTCGCGCCCTTGTCCACGGCGTTCTCGCCTTCCTTGGCGAGCTTCTTGACCCCCAGGATGATCGGCTCGCCGTTGCCGCGCTTCACTTCGTAGTGCAAATCCTTGAACGTGCCGTAAACGTGATAGTACAGCAGCGAATCGTTGGCCTTTTTGATCCAGGTCCCCACGCCGCCCAGGGCGCCGAGCTTTGAGATCAATCCGCCGGTCAGGTCCAGGTCCACCTGCTGGGTGAGCGTGACGTAGCCCTTGCCGTCGGCGGCGATGTCCTCGCCCTCGTAGTGCATCTGCGAAATGGTGATGTGGTCCCGGTCGAACGTGCAGGTGACTTGCGCGCTTTCCTTCGGGACCACGCTCCGCGGCTTATCCTTGTTCTGGCGATTGAAAAGATCCGTGAACGCGGTTTTTGCGTAGTTGCTCATGCCTTGAATCAGCTCAAGTCCGACCAGCCGGGCCTGCGTCAGTTCGATATGCGCCGAGCCCCAGTTTTCCGGCAGCTCAGCCGAGGCCCGCGACGAGGGCGGATCGGCCGGCCGGGTCGATGGCGGCATTGCCTTGGCAATCACCACCAGCACCGGCGCGTTCACCAGATTCAGGTCCAGGTGAACCGCCCCGATCAGTTGGCTCTTCGGCTCCGTGATCTTGTCGGCCATCAAGGCCTGAAGCAGCATCCCATCCTCGTTCAGCTTGATCGTTGAATCGAGCCGATCGTTCAGCGTGACCGTCCCCGTCAGATTCGCCGTGCCTTGCAGCGCCGAAACCATCGGTCCACCCATCGACGAGGAATCCATAAACTCGACCTGTTTACCTCTGATCACCATCGGCAACCTGACGTGATCGACCGGAATTCTGTATTGACCAACCGTCGCCTTCACGTCGTCCAGTTTCAACTCGGTCGTGAAATCGCCGGCCATCGGATCGAACAGCGGCAACGCCGCATCCACGTGCAAGCCCAGCGAGCCGACGGGATCGTACGGCGCCAGCATTCGCTGAACCTGCGGAGGCAGATAGCTCGCAGGGTCCTTGCCCATCTGGGCCGTCAGGTCCACCGTCAGCGGCTTGAAGACCATCGTGTCAAGGTTGATCCGGCCGGCGATTTCCAGATTGAAATCCGGCTTCGACGGAATCAGCACGTCGAACCGATACGCCTGGGCATCCTCCGAATCCATGTCCACTTTCGCATGGACGTGCTCCAGCGACATCGGGACCGTGCGTTCGATGCGCGGATTGTAATCAATCGACGCTTCCGCGATCTCCAGTTTCCCCAGGTGAACCAAATCGCTCAGCCGAAACGTCGCCATCCCCCGCCGGGTGGAGGGCAAGGTCGTAGGCTCCACGCTCTTCGGCGGCATCAGGCTTGCCGCCATGTTCCGCAAGGCACTGAACCCGGCAAGTTCCTTCGACTGCGGCTCCATCGCGATCGCCCGAACCGCCGGGTGCGCGATAACGACGTGGTCGATTGCCACCGGCTCGCCAACCGTCGGCAGCGACGCCAACGCCACGTTCACGTTGTCCCACTTCACGAAATCGAGCGGCTGGCCGGGCAACAGCGGATCGTCTCCCGTCAGCCGAAAGTTCCGAACGTTCACTACTGCCACCGGCTCATTCGCCGCCGGCGCGATCGCTCCCATCGCCACCATGACCGGCGATTGGACCTCGATCTCGGCATTCAATTTCGTCGAGGTGGTCGGGGCGGACTGGTTCGGCTTTAACGCCGACAGCAGCGATTCAAGCGCCACGTCCTTGAGCTCCAACGTCAGGTCTGAATCAAGCCGGTCATTCAGCGCGACCGAGCCGAAAACCTCAAACACGTTCTTCAGGGCGCTGATCCTGATCCTGGACCAAATCCTTCGATCCTCAAGACGCGCCGAAATCGAGGCATCGTCAACCGCGATCCGCATCCCGCCCTGGTTGAGATCGATATTCTGAATTTCCAGATCGATTTTGGCTTTCCCCTTGGCCAGATTGGACATCGCCACCGACGTTTCCGCCCGCAGGTCGAGCTTTCCCCTGGCATTCGTGTCCTTCACGACCACCTGCAATTGCGGCGGGAGAAAATCGAGCTGGCCCCGCGTCAGGTCCGCCTGAAGATGGACGTTCAGGTTCTGCAATCCCGGATTGTCGACGTCGATTTCCCCGTTGACGGCGAGGTTGAAAACCGGCTGGCGGCTGATGGCCGCGTCGAAGCGATAGCTCCCGGGATCGTCAGGATCGACGTTGAGCGACGTGCTGATCGGATCCAGGCACATTCGCTGCGTGCCGGGAATGCGCGGATCGTAAATGATTTTGGCGTCGTTCAGTTGAAAGGCTTTCACTCGAAGCACGTCGCCGAGTTTCCAGGACTGCGTCGCGGGCGCCCCCGCCGATGGCGCGGGTACCGCCGGCGATTGGGCCGCCTCGGGTGACGAGGACTGGGCCGGCAAATTTGGAACCCCCACGAACCGCATCGACCCGGGCGTCACCGACACGGCTGAGATCACCGGCCGGTCGAGGACGACGCGATCGATCGAAATCGGCTTGCCGGAAATGACCGGCTCGGTCAACGCGACGTCGAGCTTCCTGCACGCGACGACGTCGATCTTCTGTCCCGGGTTGACCGGATCGTCCGCCGACAGCCGGAAATCTTTCAACCCGACCGTCGCCAGCGGCACACCCGGTTTGGCCGGCGCCTTGCCCAGGAGGCTCATCAGCGACGCCGCCAGGTTGAATTCAAGATCGAGCCGCGCCGGCGACGCGGAAGTCAGCGATGGATCGGCCAGGAGTTTTTCCGGCACCATCCCCGCGACCTTCAGATGCAGATCGGCATCCAGACGCTCGTTCAAGGCCACCGATCCGGACAGATCGGCCGATCCGCCCAGGGCCCTGATCCGCAGCCAGGACATCGTCACGTTGCCGTCGGCAAATTGAGATTTAAGGTCCAGATTGTCCACCGGGATGCGCATTCCGCTCATCACCAGGTTGGCGCGATCGAGCTTGACGCGCGCCTGCACCTGGCCATGCATGGGATCCATCACCGGCATCGATCCGGTCAGTTCCACGTTCAACTTGCCGCTGGCCTGATATTGCTTGAGCATCGCCTGCAATTCCGGCGGGAGAAAATCGCGCTTGTCCTGGCCCAGGTCGGCCAGCATTTTCACGTCCACGTCGCGCACGCTGAACGAATCCAGGTTCAATAGTCCGTTCACCTGAAGGTCGAAGACCGGCTTGCGGGCGATATCCGTGTCGAGCCTGTACCAGCCCGCATTCGCCGGCGAGATATTCAACTGGGTGTTGATCTGATCCAGCGTCATCGGCACCGTGCCCTCAATGCGCGGATCGTAAACGATCTTGCCGTTGGCGATCTGAACCAGGCGCATCCGGAAAACGTCGCTCAGCTTTCCTGAAGTTCCCGAACTGCTGGCGCTGGATGAGCCGCCGGTTCCCCCGCGGATCAAGTCCGAGAACCCCACAAAGTTCTTCGATCGCGGCTTCACCGCGATCGCGGAAATCAGCGGCTCATCGAGCGCGATCTTCTCGATCACGATCGGCTTGCCGACCGACGG
>Ga0187862_10005968_pt1 | contig 11122 bp, 6 predicted proteins | sample June2016WEW_10_1_FD_133003 | JGI IMG/M metagenome (GOLD analysis project Ga0187862, IMG submission 133003) | Peatland microbial communities from SPRUCE experiment site at the Marcell Experimental Forest, Minnesota, USA - June2016WEW_10_150 | ecosystem: Environmental > Terrestrial > Soil >...
CGCGCGCTTCGAAAATGATTCCGCGCGGCGGCCGGCTTCTCGGCGAGGTCGAGGAATATTTCGTCGAGACCATGGTGCCCGGCGATACCTTCGTGTTCGCCGGGGAAATCCTGCAATACGAGGCAATCGTCGAGGACGAAGTCTATGTCTCGCGGGCAGCGTCTGAGGATCCGAAGGTGCCGGCCTATGAAGGCGGCAAATTTCCGTTGTCGACTTATCTCGCCGAGCGCGTGCGCGGCATCATCTCGCATCCGCAGGAATGGCGGGCGCTGCCCGGCCAGGTGCGCGAGTGGCTGGAAATCCAGCAATGGCGCTCGCAGATGCCGGGCCAGCGCGAATTGTTGGTCGAAACCTTTCCGCGCGCCAACAAATACTACCTCGTCTGCTATCCGTTTGAAGGGCGGCTGGCGCATCAAACGCTGGGCATGCTGCTGACGCGGCGGCTTGAGCGCGCGCGACTCAAGCCGATGGGATTCGTCGCCAACGAATATGCGCTTGCGGTCTGGGGTCTCGGCGACGTCGCGGCATGGCTTGCGCGCGGCGAGCTTTCGCTGGCCGCTTTGTTCGACGAGGACATGCTCGGCGACGATCTCGAAGCCTGGCTCGCCGAATCGGCGCTGATGAAGCGCACGTTTCGCAACTGTGCGATCATCGCCGGCCTGATCGAACGGCGTTTTCCGGGCGAGGAAAAATCCCGCCGCCAGGTCACGATCTCGACCGACCTCGTCTACGACGTGCTGCGCAGCCACCAGCCCGATCACATGCTGCTGCGCGCGGCGCGGGCCGACGCCGCCACCGGTCTCCTCGACGTGCGCCGTCTCGGCGATATGCTCTCGCGCATCAAGGGCCGAATCGTCCATAAAGCGCTCGACCACGTCTCGCCGCTCGCGGTCCCGGTGATGCTGGAGATCGGCCGCGAGGCGGTCTACGGCGAAGCGGCTGATACGCTTTTGGCCGAGGCCGAGGACGAGTTGGTGAAGGAGGCGATGCAGTGAGGGCACTGACCCCCACCCGGCGGGCTGCGCCCGCCGTCCTCCCCCTCGCAGGGGGAGGTCAGGACATTGCCGTCGCCGGCGCGGCGCTGGTAGCCGATTGCGCCGGCGCGCTGTATTGGCCGGAAGAACGCCTGCTCGTCGTCGCCGATCTGCATCTGGAAAAAGGCTCGGCCTTTGCCGCGCGCGGCGTGTTGTTGCCGCCCTATGACACGGCCGCGACCTTGGCGCGGCTCGCCATGCTCATCGAGCGCTATGCGCCGCATCTCGTTATCGCGCTGGGCGACAGTTTCCATGACGGCGGCGGACCGGCGCGCATGAGCGACATCAGCCGCGCCGGACTCAAATCATTGCAACGCGGCCGCGATTGGCTGTGGCTCGCCGGCAACCACGATCCCGATCCGGCCGATAATATCGGCGGCCGGTTTGCCGAGATTTTGGCGCTCGGCCCGCTGACGTTTCGTCACGAGCCGTCGCCGCATCCGTGCGATGGCGAAATCGCCGGCCACCTGCATCCGCAAGCGCGGATCGCGCGCCGCGGCCGCGCCGTGAGCCGGCGCTGCTTCGCCTCTGACGGCAAGCGGCTGGTCATGCCGGCCTTCGGCGCCTATGCGGGCGGCCTCAATGTCCGCGACCGCGCCATCGTGTCGTTGTTCGACGCGCTGTCATTCACCGCCCACATGCTGAGCCAACGGCGCATCTATGCCGTCGCCGCGGCGCGGTGCTTGGCAGATTGAATTAGCGAGTTGACCGCATTGCCCGCACCGTTACTAGCTACCGCCGCTCAGTATCCCGGAAGCAGGGCAACGGATTTTAGCCCGGTAAAAATCCCACTTATGCCATTTGCGATGGTGCGGCTCGTTTAGCTCGGAGACGGATCATGGGGCGAATCTGACTTGCGCCCTTACATGTCGTTTGTGCGCTGCAACATAACTTGATATTAGATTTACCGATTGTTGAACCCATGATCGTATCATCGCCGGCGATTGTGGCAGGGGTCGCCTTGGAGCGTCCCACCTCGGTTCCCGAGCGACACGGATTAGTGTGCTCATCATGCGCCAATAACCGAGTATGGCACTCGATCCGTTTATGCCCGTCCTTGTGGTTGACGACCACGGCGCGACGACCCACATCATCCGAACTCTGTTGCGGCAAGTGGGATTCGTCGATGTTGACGACGCAATCAATGGAGCCGACGCTCTCGCCAAGATGCGCGTCAAACGCTATGGACTCGTAATTTCGGAATGGTACTTGGAGCCGATGACTGGAAATGAACTCCTGCGAGAAGTGCGAGGTGATCCGGGCCTCAAGCGAATCCCGTACATCGTAATCGGAGAATCTAATTCTGAAAGCGTGATCGCGGCGAAAAAGGCAGGCGCACACATCTACATTGTCAAGCCTTTCGATGCGCAAACGCTAAAGGCCAAGATCGAGGCCGTGCTTGCAACAAGGACGGCGCTCATGCCTGAGCGACAACAGATCGTGGCTTCGACCCAATCCCCACAAATGAGCAAGGGCTCGGACGCGACTTCCACGTCTGCTTCCGCCCAGATGAGATTTTCCGGGCGTTTTACTGGTATCTCCTAAATGTCCGCTTGGGTGGCGCTCCAAGATCGCGGTGCATGTGGGTTTAAGAACTGCTAATGAGTGCAGCGCTTTACGCTGCAATCCAGTTAAAAAGAAATCAACTCCCAAGCTGTATCTTGCGGAAAATTGGCCGCTTCGGAGCGAAGGTCATGTCGCTGGAGCACGTGGATTTTGGTGACGTCATATTTGTCGAGCGTCAAGAAGACGTTCGCATCATTGTCAGTATTCCGGCACGATTTTCGTCGTCGGAACGGCGCGACGCGCGTGGCGAGCGACGCGTCTTCGATTGTCGTGCAGTCTATCTGTCTCCGGGTGCGGTCGCTCTTGCTTCACCTGTCAGCGTAAGCGTGGGCGAACGGATCATTGCTCACATCGATCGCGTCGGAGAGCTCACGGGTGTCGTCGCGCACGTGCTTGAGGGTGGATTCGTAATGAGCATTGCGGCTGGCGCTGACCAACGTAATCAGCTTGCCACCAAAATCCAGTGGTTAGAGAAATACAAAAACCATGATGTGCTCGACCGACGTGCCGACGAGCGCGTGATGGCCTCGAGTCCGCATTCACGGGTGATTTTGCCCGACGGGAGCAGCAGCTGCGGCCGGCTTCGCGCTAACCGGGCACGACCGCACAGCGGTGGCAGGACGTGCCACGGCGTCGTCTGGAGCCAATCTCCGCTTTTGGGAAAGTATAAGAAATCACAAATCAATGCCGCCATATCCGCTTTCGAACCGGAACGTATAGTAATGAAGGCGGCGGGGTTTTCGCCCCGCCGCCTTCACCGCAGGCCTCTTCCAGAACATATTACGGGAACAACTTCAGGACCGACTGGTTCGCCTGGTTGGCGATCGACAGTGCCGAGATTTCCAGCTGCTGTTGTGTCTGCTCGGTCAGCAGGTTGGCGCTTTCCTGGTTCTGGTCGGCCAGCACGAGGTTGCTGGCGCCGGTCTGCAGGGTGTTGATCATGTTCTGCTCGAACGTCTGACGGGTCGAGATCGTCGAGGAGTTCGTGCCGAACGTCTCGGTCTGGGCGCGCACGGCGGTGATCGCGGCGTTGATCGCCGTTTCCGTGGTCGTAATGTTGTTGTTGTCGAGGAACCCGGTGCCGGAGATCGTCGCCAAGCCGAGACCGGTCGAATCGAAGTTCACGCCCTGGATGTTCAGCGAGCTGGTGCCGTTCTCGTTGAACAGCACCTGCAGGTTATCGCCAGCGAGCAGGTTGACGCCGTTGTAGGACGAGTCACCGGCGAGCTGGTTGATCTGCGTCAGGATGCTGTTGTAGTTGCCCTGCAGCGTGGTGCGCGTGGCCGAGACCGGCGCGACGGCGTTGCTGGCCGTGGCACTGGTGGTGACGCCGAGAGCCGCAGACTCCGCATTGGCCACGACGGTGAACGCGGTGGTGTTGGTGTTGCCGGTCAGCACCAGGTGGCCGCTGCCGTCGTCGCTTGCGGTCACTGCACCGCTGGAGCCGAGGCCGGAGGTGCCATTGATCGCGCTTTCGATCGAGGACAACGATTCGCTCGCCGTGATCGCGACCGTGTAGGTGCTGGCACCGACGTTGACCAGCAGGTTGCCAGCAGCCTCAGTGGGGGTGGTCAGCGCGACCGAACCGGTCGTCACCGCCGGTGCGGTCGGCGTGGTCTGCTGCGCCTGCTGTGCGGTCGACAGCGCCTGTTCGAGCAGGCTGGTCAGGCCGGTGAGGCCGTTATTGGCCGCATTCAGCGTCTGTTGACCTTGGCCGATCTGGTCGAGGAGCGCGCTCAGGTCGTTGGCGCGGTTGTTCAGCGATTGCGAGGTGAAATAGCTGGTTGGATTGTCGAAGGCCGTGTTGACCTTCTTGCCAGTCGCCAGGTGCTCCTGGGTCGTGGTCAGTTCCGCGGAGGTATTCTGCAGCGACAGCAAGTTCTGCCGAATGCCAGCGGTTAAAGTGATATTGGACATGGTACTCGGACCTTCTGGCTACACGTGCGCTTACAATTGCTAGGCTTTACGTACACGTGGTCGATCATCAGGATCGGCTGAGCGCAGATAGTATTCTGTTATCCCTAACAAGCCGTAAATCGTGGATAATCCGCAGAGAACTGAAAATGGACCGGCTGGTGACCGGCTGCAGGCTATCGACGATCCCGATAGATATATTGAAAATGTTCCCAACCGCCGCGCACCATCGTGCAATCAAAGGACGTTTGGGTTTTCCCGTCGAAGCATCGCCAGTTCCCTCGCTCTAATCCTTGAGGGAACGAATTGTAAGGCGGTTGAAATTGACCGTTAATGTAGAGATATTCATGCCGCGATGTGTCCGGATGGTTCGGATCAAAGCACCCTGCGATTGGCAGGCAAAGCGCAAGGCCGAGAAAACTAGCCTTGGTGAAGTGCTTCCACATGAGGTCTGCGAATCTGGAACGTTTGAGATTCGTGAGTACTTGTCGACGTTTGCGCTGCATGAGCATGAAATGCTCCGAAATTGCCGGGCAGCCACAACCCTTACTTTCGATTGATCTGACGTCCGTGGTGAAATCGGACGCCGATTGCTTTTGCCGATCGCCATGCTACCGAGCACTGACGGCGCAGCCGTCCGTCGTGCGAGAGCAATAGAATGAATTCGTCCGGAAGTACTTCGGATGCGTCGGTTTTAAGGCGCGCGCCGGTGCTGGAAAGATCCAGCATCACGCATGGTCCCAAGGCGGAGCCGTCGGTGCCAATAATTCTTGCGCCGTGGCGTACAAATCGACGGGTACTCTTTCGTTGTTCCTGACGCATCAGTCGTTTCGATCACAATTGGGTATTTTCATCATCCGGCAAGTTTTGAACGCTGCAACGCGGACGGCGAGGATGCGGAAGGCGTAACGGTGTTATTGGAAGCCGTCTGCCGGACCTGCCAAAATCGGAGAACTCTCTTGGCATTGTTCTGCGACAATTTGTAAAAGTCGGTCCGTGCCATATCGAGGTCTTGATCTGACATCGTGCGGCCAATGGAGCGGCACGTCAGAATCATACGAACCGTCGGCCACTCCAACGCCGCGGCCTTGCAAGGAATAAGAAGCGCCTCGCGATGATCGCTCTGCAGAAGATTCTCGACCAACTTCAAAGGCGCCCCGCAAAGCACCGAAAGGGCTGCGACCATGTCCGCGTGGCGGCCGGCTTTCGCAAACTCGAAGACAGCCGCTTCGTTGAGTTCGCCTGTGGCTCGCATTGCGAGGACCCGCGCTTGCGCTTGCGCGTAGTCGTGTTCGCTCTGGAAACCGGCCTCGTGGCCGGTATCTTCGGAAATTGTCGCGAGAATGCGTTGAATTTGATCGCGGCTTTCCGGGCCGGCTAACGCGACAAGGCGCGCGCGCACCGCCTCGGTGGCGCGCAGCAACAATTCTCGAAATAAGCGCAACGGTACGTCGAGGCGAAGGCCAACTTTCTCGGCCAGTTCCCCGTCGCGTTCTGAGTGTTTTACGAGTGTCGCGAAACCACCCTCGGAAAAACTGGCGCCAGAATTCCCGGCAAGCTTGTGGAAAATCTGACGGTCCCCGCGTTGCAATAGGACATCTGTTACTTCGGAGCCGATTTGAGGGCGAGCCGAAATCGCCAGCAGATGCGCCGGCGTCTTGGTAGTGGCAATCTCGATAAGATCCTTGTCGTTAAGGCGCGCCGATTGCGTCAACACCGGTTCTGCCACCTTGATATCGTCATCTCGCGCGAGGCGGCGGACGATTTCGGTGGGCGCGTTATTGATTGGCCCAAGGCGCAGGCTCAGTTCCGCGAGCGCCTTTCCCTCCATCTCTTGATGAGGTGACCCAAGACGTCATCGAACACGTTGATCTGTTGATCATTAAGCCGATCGGGTCCGCAACAAAAAGATCAGTGATACGCCGCAACGTATCGATGCGCTTGTCCTTGGAGCCGCTTTCGATCGCGTCTTCCAACTCGGCGATAAGTGAGTGGTTAGCGTCCATGGTGCCCTTCCTGGGCAGCGCGGGCTCAGTTCTGAGCCCGGCATCGTCACCGCACGTAATCTCTCCAAAAAGCATCAATTAAGGCGTGAAATAATAGCGATTACAGCAAAAGAAAGAGTTAAAATTAGCATATATCGTACCGACAACCAGTCGGACATGACCCCGCGCTGACGCCAAATGCCAGCAATACTCTGTAAGCGAACTAGTTGAGCTTGGCGCTCGGCCCCGGCGTTTTGGCCGCCGGCGGTTTCGGCTTTGCTGCAGGAGCCGCGCTTGCGGTCGCGTCCCAGCCGCCGGCCGGCGGCTTGACGTTAATCGCGTCGTCGGGCTGCGGCTTGGCGGTCCACGTCTTCACCGCAAGCTGTGCCGTGGCGAGCGATTGCTGGTCGAGATGAGCGGCGACCTCGTCGCTTTTCTTCGCTGCGTCCTGGTCGCCCTGGATCGCGGCCAGCGCGAACCATTTGTAGGACTCGGCGTAATTCTGCGTCACACCGGTGCCGCGGGCGTACAGGATGCCGAGATTGTATTGGCTGTCGGTGATGCCGTGGTCGGCTGCCTCGCGGAACCAGTGCGCGGCGTTGGCGTAATCCGCCGGGCCGTCGATGCCCTCGGCATAGAGCACGGCGAGATTGTGCATCGCCTTGCCGTTCCCCTTGCCCGCCGCGGCGAGATAAAGGTCCCGCGCGGCGGTGAGATTCTTCTTCACCCCGATGCCTTTTTCGTAGAATCCGCCAAGGCGGAATTGCGCCGGTGCCAGGCCCTGCTTGGCTGCGCGTTCGAACCACAGCGCCGCGGCCTCGTTGCTGCGCGGCACGCCGTGACCGTCGGCGAAGCGCGTGCCGACCTCGTAGTCGGCAGCCGCATCGCCTGAGAGTGCGGCTGCGCGCAGCGCCGGTCCGCCGATGCTGGCCGGCAATTTGTCGCCGAGCGGTGGCGCTGGGCGCGGCAGCGCGCCGGTGGCGTCGGTGGCGGCGGCAACCGCCGTGACCGCATCCGGCGTGCTGTCACGGGAGGCGGTCTGCTGTGTCGGCTTGGTGCTGATATTGGCGCCGGATTTCGGGTTTGGCTGCGGCACCTGCAGCGTCGCCGGCGGCGCGCTCGGAACCGGAAGCGGTGCCGGCGCGGCGGCCGCCGGAGGCTGCGGCGGCGCTGGCTCCGGCTCTGGTTGAGGTAATGCCGTGACGGGCGGCTGTGCTTTCTCGGGCTGTGCCGCTTTCTGTGGCTGCGACTCCTCGCTGGGAGCAGCGGGCGAAGGAACTTGAGGGCCGGCCTCGAACAGCCGCGACGCAATCTGTATGCAGCCGATCACGATCAGGGCGGCGGCGCCGGCAATGATCAGCGGGCGCGTGCGCTGTCGCGACTTGTTCGGCGCTGCCGAGTTCTTGTTGCCGTCAGCGCCCGGCGCCCCCGCCGCTGCAGCCTGGGCGGCGCGTCGTGCGGCGGCGATGAAATTGGACTTTTGTCCGGGATCGTCAATCACTGGTGGCTTGGTGGAGCTCACCGCGGCTTCGGAAGCGGCTATGCGGTCGGCGGCCGAAGCCGTCGGCCGGGTGCGGCCCGAGCCGGGTTCCAGCGGATGATCGGGCGGCAGGCTGGGATCGATCGGTTTTCGCGCGGCTGTGCGGTGCGCGGCCGGCTCCATCGGCACGATCGGCGGGGCTTCGGCGGCAGGCGCCGGTGCCGGTTCGACCGCGAAGGCCGGCAGCTTGGGCTCCGCCGCGGCCGCCGTCGCGGGCGGTTCCGGCGTCGGCGGAGGCGCGGTCTCGCGGATGCCGCTCTCGATCATGGCGAGACGATCGACCACATGTTCCACGGTGCCCTGGACCGCTTCGAGCGAATCCAGCGTGCGCTGCTCGCTCTGTTTGATCTCGGCGACTTCGCGCTCGATGGCGTGGACCGCCAGCGGCTCTTCGGCGGCCGGCATGCGCTTGGACAAAGCGTCGCCGCTCGGGCCGCGCAGCTCTTCGATATGCACCAGGAGATCGGCGATACCGCGCTCGATCGCTTCAAGATGGCCGAGCCGCGCGTCGGAGGCGTCGAAGCGCTGCACAAGAGTCGCGATGCGGTCTTCCAGATGCGCCAGCGCGGCGTGATCGGTGTGCGTCAGCTGCACCCATTCGAGCTTCTCGATCAGCCCGGTGAGCAGCTTCTCGAGCTCGCGCGGAACCGCGGTCCCCGCTTCGGTCGAAGCGGTCAGCGCGCTGGTCAACGTTTCGATGCGGTTCTCGAGCGCGGAGAGATTCTGTCCGGTCGCCGCGGTGCTGGCGAGCGTATCCACTTTGGCGGCGAGCGAGCGCACGTCTTCGGCGACTTTGGTCAATGTCTCGTTGGACGCCACATGGGAGACGATGCCGCGCAACGCGCCGATGGCGGTCTCGAGCTGCTGCAGCGCCGCCGGATCGTCCTTGGCGACGATCATGTCGACCTTTTGCGACAACGCCCGCACCGCCTCGTCGAAACCGACCAGGCTTTCCGCGGGCTTGAGGTTTTGCAGCGCTTCGCGCACGTCCCTTAGGCCCCGTTCGAGACCGGCAATGGCGCCCATATCGACGCCGCATTGGCGGCTGTGCTCGATGCGCTGCGCCAGCGCTTTGACCTCGATCTCGAGCGATTCCACGGCGCGGCGCGGCAACGCCTCGGTAATCAAGCGCGCGATGTCGGTGAGATCACCACGGATCGCCGCGACCGAGGCTTCGAGGTCGGACGAAGGGCTCAGCGATTCGATGCGCGCCGTGATTTGCCGTAATTGCCGCTCCAGGCCATCGATGTCGATGACCGGCTCGGGGGGCACGTCCAAGATCGCCGGTTGCGGCGTTGGTCCGCTGTCAGGCATGCGTTGGCTGGCGGCGGTCTCGGCGGGCAATTCCCGAGTTGCCGGTTGCGGCGCTAGATCACCGTCGAGTACGCGCTGCCGCGCCGCGATTTCCGCAGTCGCTTCCCGGGTCGCCGGCTGCGGCGCCGGATTGCCGTCGAGCGCGTGTTGCCGCGCCGCGATCTCGGCAACCGCGTCGTCGATCGACACGCTATCCGCATTCGCCACGGAGCGATTGCGGGCCGCAGCCGGAGACGGAGCGGTCGGACGCCGCGGCTGCGGCGGCGCTCCCGTCAGCCGCCCATTGGCATCGTTATGTCCTTCGCCGAGCGAAGCGGCGCGACGCTGCGGCGCCAGCTGGCGCGCGGCCGCCTCGCTGCGTGCCAGCCGTTCCAGTTGTTGGGAGAGCTTGTCGAGGCGGGAGTGGACCTGATTCAGCGCGCCGCGCGTGCGTGCGCTCTCGCGCTCAAATTCGCTGACTTTTTCCTGGCGGCGCTCCTCGTCGCGATCGTGGTACCGCTCCCGCGGTTCCGTCGGCTGCTGCGGCTCCTGATCGTCATCGCGTTGCCGCAACTCCCGATCGTCGCCGCGGCGTCGTGCTCCGCGCTCTTCGCCGCGATGCCGCGGTTCGCGCTCATCGCGCCGCGACCGCGAGCGGCGCGGCCGCTCGTCGTCGTCCTCGTCGTCATAATCGGAGAACAGCGTCGGCTCGTCGTCGTCCTCTTCGTCGTCGGGCTCGATCACGTCATTGAGCCATTCGCCGACCGACACGCCGGATCGCCGCGCCGCCGTGCGCACGGCTTCCCGCGCCTCGGGGCGCAGGCCTCTGAGATTCCACGGACCGCCAGATTTCATTCTCACAACCACAGCCACATGGGAGGCGCAGGATGTCCCTTCCGAGCCGACTTTGCCGAGGGACGATATGCGGCCGGCGCGGTCCTGTTTCCCCGGCTGTGGACTTTTCCGGAATAGGGTAAACAGGCGGTTAAAAAACCGCGCGGCGGGCCAATAAGGGCGGGTCGCCGGCTGGCCCCGGCCGGGCGCGGCGGGAGGGAGCGACGTCATGCCGACCTACAGGGCTCCCGTCGACGAGGTGATGTTCCTGTTGCGCGACGTGTTCCACGTCGAGCGCTACAACAATCTTCCAGGTTTTGCCGAAGCCTCACCCGACATCGTCGAAGCCGTGCTCGCGGAGGCGGCAAAATTCTGCGAGGACGTGCTCACCCCGCTCAACCGCGTCGGCGACAAGGAAGGCTGCCGCCACAACGCCGACGGTTCCGTCACCACGCCACCGGGTTTTAAGGACGCCTACGGAAAACTTGTCGCTGGTGGCTGGGTCGGCGCCTCGGCGCCCGCCGAGTTCGGCGGCCAGGGCCTGCCGACGGTGCTCACCGTGGCTATCCGCGAGTTCCTGTACTCATCGAACATGGCCTTTGCCATGTATTCGAGCCTGGCACTGGGCGCGGTCGCGGCGATCTATAGCCACGGTTCGGCCGAGCAGAAGGCGCGCTACCTGCCCAAGCTGATCAGCGGCGAATGGGCCGGCACCATGAACCTGACCGAGCCGCAATGCGGCACCGATCTCGGCCAGTTGCGCTGCCGCGCCGCGCCGCAGCCCGACGGCAGCTACAAGATCACCGGCACGAAAATTTTCATCTCCGCCGGCGAGCACGACTTGACCGACAACATCATTCATCTGGTGCTGGCGCGCATCGACGGCGCGCCGGCCGGCACCAAGGGCATTTCGTTGTTCATCGTGCCGAAGTTTTTGCTCACAGCCGACGGCGCGC
>Ga0187862_10005971_pt1 | contig 11118 bp, 4 predicted proteins | sample June2016WEW_10_1_FD_133003 | JGI IMG/M metagenome (GOLD analysis project Ga0187862, IMG submission 133003) | Peatland microbial communities from SPRUCE experiment site at the Marcell Experimental Forest, Minnesota, USA - June2016WEW_10_150 | ecosystem: Environmental > Terrestrial > Soil >...
CCCATGCCGGTGACGTGTCATCGCTCGTCTTAAAAGGCATTTCCGGCCCGCCAAATCATCGGCTGGTCATTATCAATAATCACACCTTTGGCGTCGGTGACGAAGAAAACCTTGTCACTCCCCAAGGCCCGATTCACATCCGCTGCGTTGAAATCAAGGCCCGTTCCGTGGTGACTGAATCTGGCGGACAGCGTCACGAGCTGAGCTATGCGAACAACCGCTGAAACCAAAAATATATATGCGACAACATTCGTTCCCAACCAGCCGGCCCGGACAAATCTTTTTCAAAATAAGCCGCTTGCTGGCACGAAACTTTCTTTTCTCATCGGACGTGGCAAAAGGAGCGACTGCCAAAAATGTCCTGGCGCTTCCACATATTTTATAACCCATGTTTAACATAATTAGAATGAATCAGAGCCAGACCGGAGGTAAAGGTATGAAATCAAAAATGCTAATTGCCACACTGCTGGGATGCCTTATTTGGCAGCAGGGAGCACTGTCCCAAACTGACACCATCGCTACGAACCCGGCCGCCACAGACGAGGTTGCGCCCGCGAATCAGCCCGCCATCGCCGCCGACACCAATCAAAGCATCGGCACGAGTACCGCCAATCCGCCAGCGGCACCCGCGGTCACCGCAAATGAATCTCCCAGTGTGACCGCCACCAACGAGCCCGCCGACACCAGCGCCGTCACTCCGCCGGCGGCACCCGTGGTCAGCGCTCCTGAGTCTCCCAGTACGAGTACGACCACCAGCAGTGTAACCACCAGTACTGTGACCACCAGCAATGCAACCACCGGGGCCAGCGCCGCCACTCCGCCGGCGGCACCCGTGGTCAGCGCTCCTGCTCCTGAATCTTCCAGTGTGACCACCACCAATGAAGCCGCAAGCGCCGCCAAACCTCAGCCTCCAGAGCCTCCGAGCATTCCGTTGATCCAATTCCAGGACGTTCCGATTACCACCGCCATTGAAAATCTGGCCCGGCAGGCGGGAATCAATTACCTGATCGATCCGAAAATCGGTTATGGCCAGCCTGACCAAAATGGACAAATCAAAGCCGAACCCACCCTTTCCATCCGTTGGGAAAATGTCACCGCCGGGCAAGCCCTCATGGCGCTGCTCGACAACTACGGTTTGCAACTCAGTGAAGATCGCAAGACCCAGATTGCCCGCATCACCGCCAAAGACCCTACGGCGCCACCGCCGCTCTCTACCCGCGTCGTTCAACTCAAATACGCCAGCACGTCGAACATGGTGGACTCGGTTCAAGCCACGCTCACCGACAAGCGCAGCCGCGTTATACCGGACACGCGCACCAGCCAAATAATTGTGGTTGCCACCGAAAAAGAACAGGAAGCCGTGGTCGATCTCATCAACGAACTCGACAAACCCACACGACAGGTGCTGATTGAAACAAAACTGGTCGAAATTTCAAGCAACCCCACCACGAAGAAGGGCATTGACTGGACCGGCACGCTTGCCGCACAAAACATCAGTTTCGGAAACGGGGTGACCGATCCGTCGAGGTCACTATCACAAACACTATTTCCGGGCACGCCCGTAACGACTACGACTCCAGGCTATACGACTCCAGGCTACAGTACAACGACTACGACTCCACCCTTCGGGGGTCATCCTGGCACCACCACCACCACCACGTATCCTGGCACCACCGTTCCTAGCACCAGCAAAACCACCACGCCCAGCTCAAGCAGCAGCACCATTCTGGCTACCGTGCCCCAACCCGCCAGCCAAGCTGGCGGTATGTTGCTCAATACAGTCGGCGGCTTTGCCCCGGGTGTCGGGTTCCTCAATGCCGACGGCGCACATGCCGTGCTCTCCTTCTTGAATGCATCTTCCGACGCACAGGTCGTCTCCACTCCCCAGGTTGTGACGCTGGACAATCAAACCGCCATAATTTCTGTCACTCGCGGCTACCCTATCATCAACGTCGTACAATCCGTGGCAGGAGTGTCCTCTGGCAGCTCCTCCATCACGTACTCCAACATCGGCACCACTCTGCAAGTCACTCCGCGCATTTCCGCCAACGATTATATCTGGCTCAAAGTCATCCCGGACGTGTCCGACTATTTTGGCCCGGCCCAGCAAACCATCGCCGGCCAGGTTTACACGGCGGACATATTTGACGCCCGCCACATCGAAACCCAGGTTCTGATTCCCAATGCCCATACGCTCGTCATGGGTGGCCTGGTAACGGACAACCCAACCGCTCAATATACCAAAGTGCCGGTTCTCGGCGACATCCCCGGCCTGGGTTGGGCCTTCCGAAGCGAAAACAAATCACTGGACAAGCGCAACCTTCTGATTTTCATCACGCCCACAATCGTCCAGGAGACCGATTTCCGGCCGACCTCAACCGATTTCCTCAAGTCTCGACCGAACACAGTGAAATCCCCCATGAACCCGAACACAATCTGGGACGGCCCCAAACCGCGTGGCGATTGGAGCAACCCTGTCCCGACACCGGGCGAATTTGATAAAACCCCGTCGAGGGCGGAATAGCCGCCTTAAACCAATGTTCATCCAATCGGCAAACCAAAACTCCTTGTGAACGGTGAATAACAACCAAACCTGTTTTATGAGAACCACAATTCTTAAGCGCGCGTGGCGGGCCTTCGGCCAGGCGCTTTTTGTCCCGCAGTCGCGGGGTGCCATCGTGATGGTCGCGTTGCTGCTGGCCGCCACCAATCTTTTTGCCGCAACCACCGTAAATTGGGTGAGCGGCGGCCCCAATCCCGACGAATCCGGAGTCGGCCCTTTAGGCGCCGGTTATGTGGATGGCGACATTACCCTTGAAGCGGCATATAACACGCCTTGCGGTATTGCGGCGGATCTCAGCGGCAATTATCTGTTCGTGGCCGACTATACCAATAACGCGATTCGCCTGCTTGAGTTCGATATTAATTGGACCAGTACGCTCTTCACTCTTAATGGTCTAAACTCGGTAACCAATCTCTTCCATCATCCGATTGGCGTCGCAATTGACAGTTCCTATAACCTTTTTGTCCTCAACCGCGGCAACGGAATCAATGGCAACGTCTTGGAATTCGCCATTGACGAAGATTTGTTTGCCACATTGGTTGCCACCAATGCGGCAAACTTGACCAACGCCGCCGGTATTGCGTTGGATTTCAGCGATAACATTTATGTCACCATCAAGAGCAACAAGGTGCTTAAAATCACCTCGCCCGGCGTCAGCAATGTCGTGGCCACCGTCACCAATGCCGGCGCTTCCCTGCAAGGCATCGTGGTAAAATACAACGGCTTGCTGGCTGTTTGCGATTCCGGGCGCAACGGCATCTATCTCATTAATCCCACCAGCGGCGCCGTCACCACCAACGCCGGTTTCAATGGCGCCGGCGACTTCATCAACACCGTGAACAATCGCGATCCCATCTCGATTGCCAAATTTTTTCAGCCTACCGGCGTGGCCGAAACGGGCGATGGAAGTTTGATTGTTACTGACTTCGGCAATCATCGCGTCAAAGTTGTGACCAGCACCAGCGTGACCAATCTCTATGGCGTCACTTCCAATGATTGGGTCTACAACAGCACCAACCCTATGTATTTCTGGCCTGGTTTTGTGGATGGGACTGTGGTGGTTCCCGACAAACCGGGCGGTGTGGCGGCACGCCAGCCCTTTGGCGTGACCATTGCGCCTGACGGCTCTGTTTATGTGACGGAAGATTATTATCACATCATCCGCCATGTTACAGGAGCCGGTCTCAAGCCGCCGCTATACCCACCTCTCGCGCCGGAGGACCTGACCGCGACGGCGGGCTATGGACAAGTAATTTTGACGTGGAAGGCGAGTGCTAGTCCTAGTGTGACGAATTACAACATAAAACGCTCCACATCCAGCGGCGGCCCTTACACAAATAATATCGTTGGCAGCACCTCCGCCACCACTTATACCGACACAAACGTCGCCGACGGCACGACTTATTACTATGTTGTTTCGGCCGTGAGCAGCACCGTCGGCGAGGGTCCAAACTCTTTGGAAGCGAACGCCACGCCGATGTTTTCTCCTGTACCAGGCAACTTGACCGTTACCAATTTTAACTTCGGGCCGGTAATTTTGACCTGGTCAATGTCTGCTGGCGCAACCAGCTACAACGTAAAACGCTCCACATCCGCCAACGGACCTTTCACAACCATTGGCAGCCCGGCCAGCACGAGTTATACCGATACGAGCGCGCTCGTCGGGACGATGTATTACTATGTTGTTTCAGCCGTGAATGGCGGCGGCGAGAGTGCAAACTCTTTGGAAGTGCCCTACCAGCCGCCGTTCCCGCCGCCGCCGCCGCCGAGAATCGGCTGGTTTGATTACGAACCGAACTATCTAAACGACTTCCTTACCGTGCTCCACCCTGTCAGCATATTCATAGCCCACAATGACCTGCTCATAGCCATTGATCCGACCACAAACGGCGTCGCGACCTATTACATCACCACCAACGGGCCGCAGCCAGTTTTAGCTGTTCCCAGTCCGACGAACGGAAGCACTCCGCCGTTTTATCAAGATGGTCTGTTTTTCGCGCAGCCTTTGCCCGTAACGACCGTGCCGGACTTGGTGATCAAAGCGGTGAATGTCGGTCCTGGAGGAAGCAGCCCGATTGTCACAGCCGAGTTCCTGTTTCAAGTTGCCAATCCAATCATTACCGGAGAAAATGCCGCGTATTTCACCGTCAGCGACATTACGACCAACGTGACGCTCTGGTACACCATTGACGGTACCAATCCAACCAACGCCCCGCCCAGCATCGGGCCGATTGCGATCACCAACGGCAATCCGGTCACGCTTTCCCTTAATGCGAGCACCAACCTTCTTTTCCAAGCCCGCGCCTTCCGCAGTGGTTATCAACCAAGCGGAATTGCCGTGCAATCTTTCTCGCCGGACAATTTTGTGCCCAACAGCATCAGCTTCGGTTTCTCCTCCGGCGAAGCTTCCAGCGACTTCATCGCCTCACCCGGCCAAACCTTCTATGCACCCGTGACCTTGAGTGTCTTGCCCAACACGCAAATATACAGCCTTCAGTTCAATATGACGGTCAACAGCGGCGGACCGAATCCCGGCCCCGCAGTCACGCCCGGTGCGTTCGGTTTTCAGTCCTTGTTGGAGAAGCCCATTCCGGGCGTCTCGCCGGTGGTATATGAACACATTCCACCACTCATGTTTGCCGCCTATGCCACCAATCCACCGCCACCATCAGCCATTACGTATCTTGACGGACTACCGTTCGTCAACCTGGAAACCACCAATCTTGGCCTTAATCTCCTTGCTGTAGGATGGTTGGAACGCTTCGGAAAAACCAATCTCTACAACACCCTTTCTCAAGACCTGATTACTTACTCCCAGGCTCATGATACCATGTATCCATCGGCGCAATATCCTGGACAAATTGAGGTGGGTGGCTATTCATTTTTTGTTCCCACCAATGCGGCGCCGTATCAAACGTATCAAATACAAATCGGACGGCCGTCCGCAACATCAGACGGCATTGGCGCACCGGGTTCTGCCGTGTTTATTTACGCTCCGACCAACGGTTCATTTACCAATGGAGCTATCAACGCGATTAAAAATGTGACGATTGGTCAGCGCAAATACATCGTCGGTGACGTGTATCCCTTCCGCTGGTTTAACGCTGGCGACTTCGGATCGGGTAACCTGGTAACATATGGAAATGCTGATGTTGAACAAGTATTCGAGGCAGCCATTTACGAGCTTAATTCACCGGCTTGGCAGGCGCCGGGCAGCGATTTCTTTGATGCCATGGACTCCTGCTGCGGCACTTATGTGGATCTTGGCCACGGATATCTGGAATTTAACACGCTTGTCTCCGGTGCCGGCGCGTTGAACCCCTTGTTTGATGGCAACGACACGATGATTGATCAAATCGCCTTCGGCGACGGCCAACTGGACGTGTGCGACGTGTATGTCACATTCATTCGTTCGGAATTTTCAAATCATGTGTGTTTCCAACGCTTTTGGACCAATGGCGTTCGTGTCGCACAAATCGTCCCCAACATAGTCTCCAGCGCGGTCTCCAAGTCATCGTCTGGTGTCAGTAAAATAGCGCAACAGGCGGGCAACACCAGTGTCACCAACCAACCAAAGGTCAATTTTACCGCTGGTGATTGCCAGACCAATGCCGGTTCGACCATCCAGATTCCCATCACGGCCAATATTTTTGGTAATTATCCATTGCGCGTGCTGATGATTAACCTCAGTGTTATTCCGCTGGATGGTTCGCCAGCGTTGACGACTCCGTTTCAATTCACTCAAAATCCAGTCTTGGGCAATCCCTACTTTGTAACGCCTTATTCTACTGGAGAAGGCAATTACGCCAATGTCTGGCTCAACAGTGGCATCTCGGGACTCTCGAACAATGTCTCTATTGGCACCTTGACTGTCACCATCCCGGCCAACGCCACCAGTTCGTCCGCCTATGCGGTTCATTTTGACCACGTCTCGGCTTCGCCCAACGGCATCGCGTCCTTCCCCAAACAGGCCCGGACCGGGTTGATCACCCTTTCCAACCGCTCCGGCTCTTCGTGGGGCGACGCCATCCCGGATTCATGGCGCCTGCGCTATTTCCTCACTCTGAATAATTTGCTTTCGGCGACGAATGCCGACGCCGATGGCGATGGCGAGAATAACCTGCAGGAATATCTGGCCGGCACCGACCCGACGGATCCCACGTCCTTCTTCAAGAACATCGGCACCGACCCGTCGGCGGCCCAGCAACCGTCCGATTGCGTCATCAGTTGGCCCAGCGTGAGTGGCAAACAATATGTCATCGAGCGTTCACCGAGCTTGAGCACGCCGATCTGGATTCCGGTTTCCACCAATAGCGGCAACGGGACCATCATGGAATACCAGGACTCATCCGGCGGCGGCCTCCGCTTCTACCGGGTGCAGGTGCAGTAACCCGCTTCTGCTTTTATTATTCAAAGCAACCAAAATAAACATATGAAACTCATCAAAACTCTTTTGTTGCCGGCCTGTCTTCTCTGGCTTGCTACCGGGGCGTTCGGGGCACAGGTTGATGCCGAAACGGCCGCTTCCGTCGTCACGGGCTGGCTCCAGCTTGACCAGAAACCCTTTGGGGAACCGTTGGGCGGCAAGGTCAACAGCGTGGAAACATTCAAAAACGACAACGGTATCCCCATGTATTATGTGGTTTATCTGGAACCGTCGGGCTTTGTGATTGTATCGGCGGACAACCAGGTGGAACCCATCATCGCGTTTGTCAAACAGGGCCGCTTCGATCCATCCCTAAACAATCCTTTGGGCGCTTTGGTCAGCAGGGATGTGCCTGTGCGGGTGGCGCACGCGCGCGCCCGCGGCGGTTCCCAGCCGGCGTTGAAAATTACCGGCAACAAATGGCAGAAGTTGCTGCAAAGCGCAGCGGGGGGGCCGCAACCGAAGGGGATTACCACCGGATCAGTTTCGGATCTCCGGGTTGCCCCGTTTATTCAAACGCTCTGGAATCAGTGGACAGCCGACAACACCACCAACGGCCCGGCTTGTTATAACTTTTTCACCCCGCCTTTTGCCGCGGGAACGTCAAGCAATTATGTTTGCGGGTGCGTGGCAACCGCCCTGGCCCAGTTGATGTATTATTTTCAATATCCGTCGGTTGGTGTGGGGACTCCGTCTTTTACAATCACACTTACGATACCCCCTGATGGCCCCGTGCAAGTAATTCGCCCTTTGCGCGGTGGTGACGGCAAAGGCGGTCCTTATGTGTGGACTAATATGCCGCCGGATCCCAGCGGCAGCGCTACGCTTGTCCAACGCGCAGCCATTGGCGCCCTCACTTACGATGCAGGTGTTGCGGTCCAGATGCAGTATGCACCCGCCGAATCTTCATCATATATGTCCGACGCCAAGACCGCGCTCGTCACCACGTTCAAATACAACAATGCAGTCATAGATGAAGGAACATCACTCAATGTTGGGGTTGGTTTGATCGGCATGATTAATCCCAATTTGGATGCGCGGTTGCCGGTTGTATTCGGAATTGACAACTCTGCAGGAGGCCATTGCATTGTGTGTGATGGCTATGGATATGATGCCTTCTCGACAATGTATTACCATCTCAACATGGGTTGGGGAGGAGATGACAATGCCTGGTATGATCTGCCCATTATTGATTTGGCCGATACTGAATCTTATATCAACATTGACGCATGTGTTTATAACGTCTTCACAAACGGCAGCGGGGAAATCATCAGCGGCCGGGTGCTGACCAACGGAGTGCCCATCGCCAATGCCAGCGTCACCGCCACCCGCATCGGCGGCGGCACCTACCAGACGGTCACGGACCCCAATGGCATCTACGCCCTGGCGGGCGTGCCTTCCGCTTCCACTTACACGCTGATAGTAACGAACACAGGCTATTATCCGGCCAGCAGCAACTACAGCACGGCCACGTCATTCGACGACGGGACAAACAGTGGCAACATTTGGGGAGCCGATTTCACGCTGGTTCCGGCGCAAGGCCCGCCGGTGATCACGGTGCAACCGGCAAACCAGTTTGCAACTGTGGGTGGAACCGCAACCTTCAACATCACCGCCACAGGTCAGTTGCCATTGATCTACCAGTGGCAATCCTACGCAAGCGGCAGCACGACCTGGACTAATTTGAGCGACGGTGGCAGTTACAGCGGTTCCGGGACGGAAACTCTGACGATAATCCAACCAGGCATCAACATGAATGGAGCACCATTTCAGTGTGTTGTCACCAATGCATTTGGCAGCGCGACGAGTTCTCCGCCGGCAGTTCTCAGCGTAAGTGTTGCTCCGTTTCTCACAATCGCCACATTGGCCGGGTCAGCGGGCATCAATGGCAGTACCGATGGCACGAACAACACCGCATTGTTTAACAATCCCCGGGGCATTGCCGTGGACAATAATACCAACGTTTATGTGACGGACCTGTATAATCATACCATTCGCAAGCTGACGCCGTCAGGAGCGAACTGGGTGGTAAGCACCATCGCCGGTCTGGCCGGAAGTTCCGGCAGCGCCGATGGGACCAACAGCAACGCACGGTTTAACGGCCCCTATGGCATTGCGGTGGCTGGCGGCAATCTCTATGTGGCGGACACGGGCAACAATACCATTCGCGAGCTCACGCCATCGGGAACGAACTGGGTGGTAAGCACCCTAGCCGGGCTGGCCGGGAGTTCCGGCAGCACCGATGGCACCAACAGCTACAGCCGCTTTCGTTATCCCATCGGCATTGCGGTGGCTGGCGGCAATCTCTATGTGACGGACGAGGGCAACAACACCATTCGCGAGCTCACGCTGTCGGGAACGAACTGGGTGACGAGCACCCTGGCCGGGCTGGTCGGAAGTTCCGGCAGCACCGATGGCACCAACAGCAGTGCGCGCTTCAATGAGCCTTACGGCATTGCGGTGGACAGCGGAGGCAATTTTTATGTGGCGGACAAATATTGTTCCACCATTCGCAAGCTTAAACAGGTTGGAGTAAACTGGCTGGTGAGTACCATAGCCGGGCTGCCCTATAATACCGGCGGCGCCGATGGCAGCGGCAGCGCAGCGCGGTTTAACAATCCCACCGGCATTGCGGTGGATGGCGGCGGCAATCTCTATGTGGCAGACGAGGGCAACAACACCATCCGCCGGCTCGCGTTGGCGGGAACGAATTGGGTGGTATTTACCGCTGCGGGGCTGGCCGGAAGTTCCGGCAGCGCCGATGGCCTTGGCAGTGCGGCGCGGTTCAACGGTCCTTATGCCATTGCGGTGGACGGCAACACCAATGTTTATGTGGCCGACTCGGGCAACAGCATCATTCGAGGGACACTTCCAGGTGAACAGCCTTTGACGTTGGCCGTTCAAATGGTAAGGCAAACACCCGGTAACACATTCGTGCTTACTTGGAGCGCGGTGATTGGACATACATATCAGGTGCAATTCAAGACCAATTTGCTCCAAACGGCCTGGAACCCGTTGACCAGTGTCACGGCGTCCAATTTGACGGGCAATGCATCCATTCCGGTTGGGCCGGATCCACAGCGGTTCTATCGCATCATTCCGTAGCAATAATTCATATCCGGCACGCTTTTTAACGAGCTTTCGGACGCGCGAACAGGTCAGTATCTGAATGACTGGTATGCCGTAGTCATACCATTTCCCGATAATAATCGGCACATTGGTAGGGCGCGTCACTCCGCGCCGCAATCGTTGTGCGGACGGGCGGCGGGCAGAGGACTGACCGCCCTACCGAGGCTTGTTCCGATTGTCATTGAGAAATGGTATCAGGGCAGAAGTATAAGGTTCTTTTCCTTCAGGCGGAACCGGAGTTTTGCGAGTGAGCCATCGCCAAAACATCCAAACGCAGGCCGGACATCGAAAAAACCGATTCCATTGATATTGCGGCATTGGGTGGGGCAACTTTGTATGTAATTCCCCAAATTTAGGACACCACCACCCGCTTCAGATAATCAAAGGAATAAATTCCCGTCGAATGCCCGTCGGCCCACACCGGCTGGACCGCATAACCGCCCACCATCACGATGCGCACCAGTTCAAAAGCCTCCGCGGTCAGCACCTTGTCCGGGTTCTTGTAAACGTTGCCCAAGATGTCCACCTCGCCCTTGCAACCCGCGCAGGGACAACCCCGCCGCAGTTTCTCCAGCGGAATGAAATCCTCGCCGCCGTCGTCCCATTTGATGGCCAGTTCGTTGCCGATTTGTTGAATGTCCACCGGTCGCATCAACGTTTTTTCAGCAGCCGTTCAAAGGCGGCCAGCGTCTCCGGACTGACGTGATGTTCGATGCCCTCGGCGTCCAGCTCCGCGATCCGTTCTGAAATGCCCAGTGAACGCAGGAAAGAAACCACTATCTCATGCCGCTGCTTGCACTCTGCCGCGAGCTTGTGTCCCGCATCGGTCAGAAAAATTGCGCGGTAAGGCTTCGTGTTCACAAACCCGATTTTTTGCAGCCGCGCCAGCGTGCGGTTGACGGTCACGTGCGTCACGCCCAGCCGCCGCGCCAGATCCACCACGCGCGCCTCGCCGACGGAAGCCGACAGATCGGCGATGGCTTCGACGTAATCCTGGGCG
>Ga0187862_10005973_pt1 | contig 11116 bp, 16 predicted proteins | sample June2016WEW_10_1_FD_133003 | JGI IMG/M metagenome (GOLD analysis project Ga0187862, IMG submission 133003) | Peatland microbial communities from SPRUCE experiment site at the Marcell Experimental Forest, Minnesota, USA - June2016WEW_10_150 | ecosystem: Environmental > Terrestrial > Soil >...
CCCACGTTGAAGGCGACAGGTTGTTTGAAGATAGGACCGTCGAAAGTAAAAGAATGGAATTCCCCATTTTCTCCAGCAGGGTCTACGCTGGCAGGTAATTCCGATAGAAACCGGTTGTCAATTACCCTGCCGCAGAATTCTTCTCCAATGACGCGGGGATCGCAAGTGGTAATGATTGATTTGAAGCGAAGCTTTATAAAAGACTCCACAAGTTCGCGTGAATCACGTTTCCAGACCGGAAAAACACCTTTCATCCCGGCTTTGGCTAGGTTTTTCTCCCGGTAGTCCTTGAGGTCTTGCAGGAAAATATCGCCAAAGGCAACCAGAAAAATGCCGTCGCGTTTAAGCTGCTCCATTTCCTCCGCCATAAGTCGTTCATAGATTTCGTTGGTGCATGCCTTGGGAATAAGGATTTTTCTTAACGGTACTCCCACAGATTCAGCTTGCTGCTCCAGGAGAATACGCCGAACACCATGCATGCTGATTCTATCATAGTCCTGAGTGACGGTGGTGAGCAGCCCAACAATCTCGTATTGCTTATTACGGCGTAACTCGTACAGAGACATTGCGCTGTCTTTTCCACCGCTCCAAGAGAGGACTAATTTCTGCATAACATTTCAGTGTGAGATGAACAAATAATCACTCTTTAAATTTAATACCGCTTAAACTGTGATTAATTTTAGTCAGGCTATCGTTATGTTCATAATGATGCTTCGAATTTAATTCCAAACGGCTCTGAATAATACTCCCTATTATTTGCTAAAGCGTATATTTTTACATCTTCTGAATTGATCGCTGATTCTTCTGGTACATTGAAAAATAGGATATATGATGTTGGATTATTTATAGTAATCGGAGTGACTTTAATTTGCTCTTGCGCTTTGTCCTCGAATTTGTCCGATTCATTAGCCTCATATTTTTCACCCCGGAGACAGAGAGATAACATATCGACTGTTATTTGACCTGTTGGCTTCAATATTACGTTGGCTGTTAAAATTTTTGTGCCATTGCTATACGTGATTATTTTCAGAATGTTGGCGCCAATGACTAAATCAGGCTCAACGTGAGGTAACTCCATTTGTTTATCTTTTTTACCTGCGAGTAATTTAGCGGTAACCCGCCACTTTGGAAGAGTCATAAAATATCTCTGATTCCTTTTATTTACTAGTAAATTCTTCCGTGTCTCAATAACATTGCTACTGTCATGGACATCAAAATCCGGAGCGAATGCGATGTCAAGCTGTCACCGTTTTATGTTTGCAAACTGCAAAGTAAGATCGTAATCCTGTTCCATGAGCAACTGCATGATTTCCTGGAGGTCGTCGATCTTATTGCCGGAGATCCTAATATGATCGTCCAGAATAGTTGGTTGGACCTTGATCTTAAGAGCCTTGATCATTTTGACGATTTCCAGACAGGTCTCTCTGGGGATACCGTCCTTTATCTTGATGTCCACCTTTGTTATGCCCAATGAGGTGGGTGCGATTCCCTTGAAATCCAGAAACTTGGGGTCAACCTTGAACCGAAGGCATTGACTTCTTAGTATCTCTATAAGCGCCTTAATCTTCATACCATCCCCGGTGACAATATGAATACACTTACCTTTTCGGTCAAGAGTGATTTCAGACTTCACGTTTTTGAAATCGAATCGTGTGGAAATTTCACGTTTCACATTGTTGATTGCATTGTCTAACGCTTGCAGGTCCGCCGTACTTACTACATCTAATGAAGGCATTTTAAATTCCTCATTCGCGAAGATTTATCTAAACAATTCTACCATGCTCCTATCAAATAATCCCAAGTGCTATCGAGACTCTGTAGAGTCGCCGCTGAGGTGGACCACATCCTTAGGAAACTGCTTAAGCTATGCATATGCATTTCACCGTCGCCTCTTTACATCCAGCTGGGGTTACAGACATTAATCGAGGAAAGGATTGTTGGTTGTGTCTAACAAATTCTTCATCGACAGTTCCAGCATTTTCATAGCATCGTTGTAGCCATCGAGGTAAGCGTGAGTTAAATCCATCATTTCCCGTACGGTATAACGCTGGGCGGGGTCATCCGTGATAATATACCCTTGCTCTACCGTTTGAGACATGTAGTTGAGTGCCAGCTCACGTTCTGCAGGCTGATCTTTCATCTCCATTTCTTTATCATTGACATGGTTAATCAAATTCCTGGTCATGGGTTGGTCTAAATTCAATTTTTTAGATTTCACCATTTGAATATCCGTTCCATATCAATACTTTACCTAGTCCTCAAGCTGAGTTGTCTTGCTTTCAGGAGACATGATGTAAAGGTGCGAGAAATTGGAGCTCTCTGCCGCTCCGTGCCAATGTTTTTCACCAGCGGGTATAAAGATTACATCTCCGATGACAACAGTTTTCTGTTCTTTTTCCGTAGCAACTATGCCTTTTCCTTTAGTGACGATGAGTATCTGCTCGGAGGAGTGGCTATGAAACTTATTCCGCACTCCCGGGCCAAAGTTAACCTTTGCAATGACCAGGTTTTTACTTAACTCTTTGCCGATTATCGGCTGAATTATAACTGATCCAGTAAATAGCTTTCCGGAATTTGGCACTCTCGCTGTTTTCGCGACTTTAATTACTTTCATCGTGTTGCCTCCTTCTGACAAGGTTATTTTCAATCCTAGCTCAATTTTAACAGTTGAAATGAGTTGATATAAGCAGATTTTATCCGATACTATCACTTGCAAACGGAATTATCAATCACAAATATTACAAACTATTATCTTGACAATTGATGGTGAAAAATAAGGAGGCGGCAAGTCTCAATTTCGATAGAGCTTAATTGGTTGTATAATAAAAGTAATTTTCTTTGTTCAAAAGGGTCAACAATTGTGTGGGCTAGTGAGGAGTCATGATGCAGGAACATGAAATAAGGTTCAAATCAGGTGAAATAGATCTGGCAGGTACACTGGCGCTGCCAAGTTCAAATGGACCATTCCCCACAGTATTATTTATCACCGGTTCCGGCCCCATTGACAGAAACGAGAACCATAAAAAACTTCATCTCAATATATTTGATGATATTTCCCATTACCTCGCCGAAAATGGCATTGCATCTCTCCGGTATGACAAAAGAGGAACCGGGGACAGTCAAGGCGACTACTGGAAAACTGGGTTTTATGACAATTCCCAGGATGCACTAGCAGCTCTACAGTATTTAAAACTACAGAATAATATTCAGAAAGAAAACATCTTTATACTCGGTCACAGTGAGGGCGCTCTTCAAGCAATGAGATTAACAGGTGCGGGAACCGAGGTAGCTGGGATAATACTATTAGCGGGTGGGGCACAGTCAGGGGAGGCAATATTAAAATGGCAGGCTATTCAGATTGCCAAGGGTTTAAAAGGCATAAATGGTTGGTTTATTAAAATCCTGCATATCGATATCTCTAAAGCTCAGCAGAAACAAATTGACAGAATCAAGAAATCGAAGCAAGACTACTTCAGGTCTCAACTTGTCGCAAAAATTAATGCTAAATGGTTCCGGGAGTTCATGGACTACAATCCAGCCGAAGACTTACAACGAATCACTGTACCAGTTCTGGCAATAAATGGCTCCAAGGATATCCAGATAGACTCATCTGACCTAGATCGGATGGCAAATCTCATAAAGGCTCCATTTGAGCCTCATTTAATCCCGAACATGACCCACCTGCTCAGGATTGAGGAAGGTGACGCGGCCATTTCGAAGTATAAGAAAGAATTAAAAAAGCCGTTGGAACCGATGGTCTTAGAAATAGTTTTGCAATGGATGCAACGTAGAATTGACCTTAGAAGCCGATCTCAAATGTAATTCAATGTTTATGCTCATAATCGGCGCTTTTATAATGTCACTCCGGTAAGTAACGACTCTTAACTTGACCGATGTGGGGGGTTCAGTTAGCTAAATGAACACCAGAAGCGAAGATATTCCAGTGATGTTGGATTGCCTTCAGGAACTATTTAAGGAATATGGAGACGCAGTTACTCCAACACTACTCGTGGAACGGATGGAAATAAAGCTGCATAGGCAATTGCGTATGCACATTGTCGCCCATGGGTAAACGTCTTTGGGGTTCGTCACCAAAAGATTGAATGCAAAACAAAAATACAGCATTATCCCTAATCTGGACCTCTTGGCGGAATTAAGAGCTCAATTTGGCAAAACATAATCCGGCTTACACAAATAAATTTAAACCGCAATGCAGGTCACAGTTCTCTTGATGCCATTAATTTTCTGAACATTTTGCGTGACCAAATCGCCAATTTCATGCAGAGATTCAAGTTCCAGGATGGCGATAGCGTCATAAGGACCAGTGACAGTCTCCACTGACTTAATTCCCTTAAAGTGCTTTAACCCTTCAATTACCTCTTTAGTAGATCCAACATTACATTCGATAAAGATATAAGCCTAACTGCGTTTGCCATATTTATTCCTCACATTAATATCTCTAATTAAGAATAACCAAAAATTATGGAGTATGCGATCGAGTGGGAGGGATTATTTGAGTTTCATTGTTCAGCTTTCACTTCTATATCGAAATTAAAAACGTCCTCACGAGTTCCGAGAGATTCATACAATTTGATTGCCGCCGTATCAACTTTATCTGCCTGAACAAAAATAATATACGCTCCAAGCTCACTTCCAATTTGCCTGAGTTTCAGTATGAGATGTGTAGCAATTCCGCGCCTCTGATACTCCTTCAAAACGGCAAGGTCATATATATAAATCTCCCTGCGTTCCTGTTCGAATTTATCCAAGACATAAGCAACCAGTCCTCCAACTACTCCATCTTTATCTAAAGCAACCAGAACGATAAAATGTTCTTTCGCAAGAAGGGCTCCCAAATATTTTTCACTTGGTACCTTGCTTTGATAAGTGTCTGGCTCATTGAAAGCTTGACCAAAAACTGAGAGAAGTTGTTTGAGTAAATCCACGTCAGAACTTGTCAGTTTTTTATAATAATATGTCATAATATTCCAGAGCCCCATCGGAGTTATTATTGAGCAGTGACCCGTTTTTCAGGGACGATAACTTCAATTGCACCGGGTAATACCTCTATTTCGACCGGTGTCATTCCTATAATGTCTCCATCTGCTTGTACCGGAACTGGAACGTCGCTTTTTATTGAGATTGTCTTTTCCGCAGTGACAAAATGAGAGAGGTGTTTTGCTGGTCTTCGCGTGATCATTTGGAACAGGTACCACGGGTAATCTTGAATTGTTTTTGCATTCAATACCCAGACATTCAAATGGCCATCATCAATCAAAATGTCTGGCCCTTGGGGGTATAGCGACTTGGCAATGATCCCACAATTGAAGATTGCGATTTCTGCTGCTCTATATTTCAGTGTTTTACCATCAACCGTAACCACAAAATAGTGGTCTTTTAATGTGAATAATTTGACGATAGTCATCCAGACATAAGCAAAGAACCCGAAACGGCTTTTATTCTCGGGAGTTGTGTTACTAACTACTGTCGCACTCAATCCTGAACTAACATTGAGATCATAAACTCGAGTGCCTATTTTCATTGCATCGATCTTCTTAAATTCGTGGCGCCCAATGATAAGCGCAATGGCATCTTCGATTGAAATCGGGACTTTCAGTTCTTGTGCCAACAGATTCGCCGTCCCTGCAGGAATAATGCCAAGGGGAATATGGGTTCCTACGAGACCATTGATTACATTAGATACCGTCCCATCTCCCCCGGCTGCTACCACCAATTCGAAACCATTTTTTAGGCGAGCACGAACAATGTCCCCGAGATCGTCTTCTTTTTTACTCTCATAAATTTCAAAATCGACTTTAGAGTTGGCAAATTGACGGTTGACCGCTTCGAGCGTCGAGTTGCCCGTACTTTTCCCGGAAGCGGGATTTAGTATTATCAAAACACGCATTATATTACCTGGTTTCTACTGACACATCTTCAGTTCGTAAGGCTAGTGATTTTGAAACTATTAATTATGTTAGTGAGGTCATTTTTGTATGTATTCCAGCCGGCAAGTGGCGCCGCCCCGTACACGCAATACCCGAAACCGCCGTTCATTGTGGCTATTACAGTGGCTTGCATCGGCACTTCGTCTTTAACGAAAACAATTGTTAATGAAGTGGCGGCTACACCACCTGAAATAGTAACCTGTGCACTGGATTCTTCCGCGAAAGTCTTCGGGTAATCTGCCTGAAAAACTTTTTCGCAATCAGTTACAAATTGGGCGAGATCAGTATTGCCGATCGTCGAAGAGACGATATGAATGTAATCCAAAGTATTTGGAGAACCAATGACCACGCTGCTTGGGTCAGTACTATTTACGGCCCATTGCGGAAGAACATTAATTGAATATCCATATTCACTGCTTTGATATTGTGTAGTGCCGGAAGTAGGAGTGGTATAAGTCCCTGTAGTTGACGAACAGGATGCCATGACACCACTAAAGACAATAAATAAACCGAGAATTAAACTCCCTATGATTCGCACTCGTGTTGTTTTCATATTTATTCTCCTTCTTGTTCGTACAAATCTTAATATCATTTCCCTGGACAAAATCATCCTCTATTTTAGTTTTATTAACAAACGTGACCATTGGTTACAAACTACCATAAATGTTTATGCACCAATAATGAAAATCTTTCCATTATTTATCAGCTACTCAAACAGACCATCAGATTCCTGTGCCGATTCGATTACCAATCATGCGGTTTGGCTGAATCTGGACCACTTTGGAAAGACCACAATTCTCTTGCTACATTTGGGTCACCGCCTACCAAAAAAAGACAGTCTTCACATAATGTCTGGTTTTTCCAAACGAAAGCCCTATTTTTATGCTTTTCGGACAATTCTGACCCGGGGAATTCCAGACCACATTTTTCGCATTTTACTGATTCTGGCTTCTCAATCATTTTCTTTTCTGGTGATTTAACTTCTTTAGCCATATTTCACCTCGCTGATTTTTTACTAATCACAATCAATGTTATGACACAAGGTTAACAATTATATCCTTTAGAAGTCATAAAATTTCGGCAATATAGATTACAAAATCATAAATTTTTTGAAGGAAACCCCCGGGGATAAGAAATCAAATCCGATTCCAAGAGTTTTCTTAAGTTTCTATTGTAGCTGCATTTCTGCTTGACTTCCTTTTGAAACTGAGTGATGAATGATGTAACACTATAAAAAGGAGACGCAACCATGATTACCGACGAAACAGAATTAATTATCCCAGGCTACGACCCAAATAATCCTAGATCCTACCCCGGAGACATCAAACCAGGCTACTACAACAAAACCAAAGTAAAGAAGCTGCTGAAAAAGCACAGGGACAATCTAGAAGCCATTAAATTCTTGCAGGATATGCTGGAGGAATGAGATGACTGAAAACACAATAATTAATTTCACAGATACCGGTACTGGCTGGCAGCGGGCTTTCTATGCCTTCCTGGCTGAGAAAGAGCAACGGTCTGGTTCCTGGCGGACGGTAGAAGGTTACTCGCGAATGCTGCAGGACTTCTTCGGTCGCTCCGGAAAGCAGCCGGATAACATGACCTCTCAGGATATCTTCGTTTATGCACACAGTCCGGGGCTATCCGGGAAGCAGCCATCTGCCATCACTATCGGCGCTCGCATTGCCTGCATAAGTTCCTTTTTCAGGTTCCTGATTCGGATGGATATCGTGCAGTTCAACCCCTGCGACAAGCTGCAACGACCACAAACGTCACCTTCGACACCGAGAGGTCTATCAGGTGACCAGGTACACCAACTTCTCGATGTAGTTCCGGATTCACCATTGGGGTTGAGGGATAGAGCTATTATCCTAACGCTGGTGCTCACCGGCCGCCGACGGGCAGAGTTAATTGGCATGAAAGCATGCAATCTGATTCTTGATAGTGAACGGGCTTTTTACACCTATCGTGGCAAGGGAGGGAAACAGGGACACAGGGAACTCCCGCAACCGGCGCTAAATGCGATAAGAACCTCGCTGGCGGCCTATGGAAAAGACCTAGCCATAATGCCGCCTGAGGACTCATTATGGCCATCACCATCGCACCATAGTAAAGGTATCACCAGTGGAACATTCTACGGTAACCTGCAAAAGTATTTCAGAAAGGCTGGAATCACCCCCTCCGGAGTCCACATCTTCCGTCATACAGCCGCTAAACTCCGAAGGGATGCCGGAGAAACGATAGAAGATGTGAGCAGATTTCTGGACCATAGTAGTCTTGCCGTAACTACTGTTTACCTCAGAAGATTGGAGGGGGAACAGGACACGAGTTGGTCAAAAGTGGCTCAGGCTATTGGAATTTAATCCAACCTAAGCTGCCGTTGTTGTCATTTTTATTGATTGCGGATTACTGTGTTCTTTTACCTGCTCTTTGGATAGATAAATGATTATCGGGTGATCTTCCTTATTTCTTTGTATCGCCAATTGCCAGGAGCCCCTTTTTCTTTGATAAGTATAATTTCCATTACCGCTCTCTCCCGACTGATTTTACAACCAGCCTTCTGCGATTCAAATTATTCCAACATGTATATGATAAAAAATCGCCTATATGACTGGTATATTGCTTCTTGTCCTCCACTTGTGGCAAGTCACTACGGTCACCGGAGCAGGCAAATCGAGTATAATATATGCACGAGGCCAAGACTATGATTGAGTTTGTCGGCGCTATTGTCATCAACGCATCACCGGATGAGGTATTTGGGTTTGTTGCTAACATTGAGAATTATCCGGATTGGATAAGTGCTGTGAGTGGGGCTCACGTAGCGATTTTATCACAAGGGCCGTTCGGGGAAGGAACGCTCATCCGAGAGGGACCCGCGGTGATGAGAGTATTTCATGTGCGAGTCAACCAAAGCTTTGAGTTGGAGAGTATCCATTTCAATTTTCTAGCCAGGTTCCTACTCAAGCACGGGCACACCCTGTTCCAGTTCGAACCAGCGGGGCAAGGAACTCGAGTCACGTGGAAGGCACAAATTGAATCTACACCTCTTGTAAGACCATTTGACCACATTCTTGCCGGGAGAGCACACAAAAGTGTGCAAACTGGTTTAGAGAAACTAAAGACACTGCTCGAACAAAAAAAGGGTGCAAAAAGTTTTCTTGCTAGGCCTTAGCAAGCTGAGGCAAACCTCTTTGTCGATTCGTCATTATCTTCGCATTTTAATAACTAAAATACATCTAAATCATGTAAAAGTCGAGACTAAAAAAATCAGAGGAACAGAATGGAGGCTAAAATGACAATATATTGCCCAAAATGCGGAGCTCCGAATGAAGGTGGCAGCCAATTCTGCAATAAGTGCGGGACACAATTGGAGCAGGCAACTCCGCCTATCGCTTCAGCTCAAACAAATATCGGTGTACAAGGAACAAAACATAAAAGTGGGTATGCGACTGCTTCATTAGTGCTCGCGCTTGTGGGCATAATCATCAACCCTTGCCTCATATTCGCGATTATCTACGGAGCAATTGCGCTAAACAAAATGAAAAAAGATCCCAATCTTGAAGGAAGAGGCCAGGCATTGGCAGGTTTATGGATTGGCATCATAGGGCTTATTCTCTGGATATTAGCGATATTCTGGTTATTTTAAAATAAATAAAAACCGACGCAGTTTAAAACATATTAGTTGCTTTGTCTCGTCTAAATCTGGAGAGAGAACAGGACTAGAGTTGGGCAAAAGTGGCTGAAGCGACTGGTTTGGTGCATTAGTAACGCTCTCGAATTGTATTGAGTAAAATCCTGAATCCCCTGAATCTACTTGGGGACGGTTGACAGAAAGCGGCGTCGTGGGTATAGTGTAAGCAAATTTAGACGTGGTCGTTGTTGATTATTCGAGGTGTAAAATGGAACAGACAAAGATGCGCCCTCACGTCTCTAAAGATATTATAAATATGCTACTGGCGGGCGAGCAAGTGCTGCTGACTGCAAAACAGTCTAGATGGAAAGTGTTGTTCACGCCCGACACAATTATTGTGACTAACCAACGGGTGATTAGATACTCACCTTCAGGATTTTTTGGTCTACACAAGGATATTGAGGATTATCGATACGAAGACATGGCAAATTTTAAAATCAGTAAGGGACCATTATTCGGCACAATCATGATCAGCCACCGTTTTAACAGTGAAACACTTATTTTGGATAATCTCCCCAAAAATGCATTGAATAGCATTTCAAAGGCAGTTGAAGAGAACATCGGCAGGGTTAGATCCGGCACGAGTGCAAAGCCGGTACAGATGGACTCCTCACTGGATGCTCTTAGTGTACTTAAAATGCGTTTCGCCCGAGGCGAAATAACTAAAGAACAATTTGAAGAGATGCGCCACACTTTAGAATAGTCAAAGGATTACCAATGCCACCAGCATATTATCAAGGTTCAGTTGTTCGAAAAGATGGAGATTCTAAATGGCAAAAATGATCTACAGGCCCTTGGCGATAATGCCCTTTGGAACGAACTGCTACCTAGTAGCATCGGAGCAGACTCGGGATGGCATGGTTATTGATCCAGCAGGGGACGCGTCCCGAATCTTGAACAACATTCACGAGTTGAATCTCAAGATTGGCCTCGTTGTCATTACCCATGCACACGCAGATCACATCGGAGCTATTCGCCAGGTGGTTGAAAATACTGGAGCCAGTTTTGCCGTCCATACGGCCGAGGCCGAAGCACTGCAGAATTCTGATAACAGGCGATTCACTGCCATGGATCCTAGCTTTCAAAAGCCACCAACACCCGATAGATTGCTAAAAGATGGCGATTTTCTGATCGTAGGAGACCTGAAGTTTCAGGTATTGCATACCCCAGGTCATAGCCCTGGCGGTATTTGCATTGTTGGACATGGCGTGGTTTTCAGCGGGGATGCACTGTTCAATGGGAGCGTTGGCAGGACGGATGGGCCTGGTGGTGATTCCAGTCTGCTAATTTCCAGCATATGGGCCAAACTACTTATTTTGCCTGATCAAACGGTAATATTACCTGGGCATGGTCCCAAGACCACCATCGGCTGGGAGAGACGAAACAATCCTTTTCTTCGGTAATTGAGAAATAATATGAAGAAATTGAGCGGATACTCCTTTGAAATCGGTGCTATCAGACCGCCCAGCGAAGGCGG
>Ga0187862_10005976_pt1 | contig 11115 bp, 10 predicted proteins | sample June2016WEW_10_1_FD_133003 | JGI IMG/M metagenome (GOLD analysis project Ga0187862, IMG submission 133003) | Peatland microbial communities from SPRUCE experiment site at the Marcell Experimental Forest, Minnesota, USA - June2016WEW_10_150 | ecosystem: Environmental > Terrestrial > Soil >...
GCGGTCATGATGCCGCGTCAACAGGCCGGACACATGATCGCAGTCGACCCGCCCGTCAGAATCCTCATCGAAACTCTTGAATTCAAGGGGCCGTCCACACAGGACACTAAGGCACATACAATCAATCCGTGAGCGATATCATATCTGAAGCCCGTCGAGCACGCCGCGAGCGGCGCGCAGGTCGGATGTTTCGTAACCATCGGTGAAACGTCCATATACCGGCGCCAGAATTTGTTTCGCCTCGCCATCGCGCCGCTGGATCATCCGTAGGCGGGCAAGGCTGAGGGCAATCCGCAATTCCCAGAACAGCGCACCGTGCTCGCGGGCCATCTCGCCAGCCTGGTTGAAGCAATCTTCAGCCGCCTGGACGGATTGATCCGCGGCTTGCCTCAGCAGTACTTCGCCTTTGATGCGAAGCAACTCAGGGACATACAACGCCTGACTGTTCGCGCCCTCGCCAGCGGTCGCCACCGCGTCTTCCACCGCGCCAATCGCCTCATCGAGCTGCCCGAGCCCCGCATGCGCCAACGCGAGAGCAGCCTTGAACTCCGGATATTGGACGCGCCACCCGGTTCGGCCACACGTTTCGAACGCATCGCGCAATACCAGCAGGCCTTGCGCGAACTCACCACGCTCGACCAACAACTTCCCTTGCACGAAGCGGCCCGCGGTCTCCCAAAAGTGCGCGTTAAGGCTGGTTGCTACCTCGATCAAACGCTGGTTCGCTCGTTCAGCGGCTTCGAAGTCGCCTATCATGGGTGCTATTCGGCATATTCCCAGATACAAGGTCCGGCAAAGCAAAAGCTGTTGGTCCGCGCCATGCAGCCCTTCCAGGCTGGCGTGAGCTTCACTGAGCGCCCTTTCGGTGAAGCCTTGGATCCAAAGCGCCTGGGCCAACATCGCCCGGGCCGACGCCTGGTCATTCGAATTGTAAAAGATCACGCTACGGCGATCTCCCGGCGGTATGGGAGATCGGAGAATGCGTTCATAATATCTCTGGGCCTCGCGAGGTCTGCCGCTCACGAGCAGCGCGGTCCCGATGTTCCGCCAGACGACACGGAGGATTGCCGGGTTGTCACTACGATCGGCGAGTTCTTCGATCCGTTCCGCCAGGATCCGTGCCGGACCGTATTCCCCGCGATTGACACTCAAGGTCCGCAGCGACGTCAGAGCCCACGCCTGCACGTCTCTATCATTGAGAGCGTCGGCGGTTTTGAGGGCGTCGGCCAGGACGGTTCTCGCGTGCTCTGCGGCCTCTAAAGTGATGTACATCGCACCCGTGAGGGCGATCTGCAGTTGCATGCGCTGCTGCGTGTTGGCGGCCGCATGCGGTTCAAGACCAAGCAGCGCGCGCTCGCAGCGTTCCCGGCATTCAGTCATCAGCAGCAAATGTTGCCAGACCGGTGCATAGGCGACCGTGAGGTCGACGCCGACCGCCGGGTTTCCGGCCGAAGAGAAGGACCAGTCGAGCGCGGCGCGAACGTTGTCGATCTCTCGAATACAGTTTGCCGCGTCCTCCGACGAAATCGATCTGGCGCCTGACACCAGTGGGGTAATGAGATCGCGAAAATACACTGCGTGGCGGCCAGAGTCGGTGTCAGCCTCACCGCGCTCGGCGAGCTTCTCGAGCACATAGGCCCTGATCGTTTCCAACAGGTACCAGCGCGCAGCACCCCGGGTCGTGTCCGGCGCAACCAACGATTTCGTGACAAGATTGGCGACGCCATGCGTAACCATCGCCGTATCCAGGCCGGTATCCGCCAGTACGGCGACGGCGGCATCCAGGGTGAAGCCGCCCTGGAACACCGCCAGGCAGCGAAGTAACCGCTGCTCCGCTTCCGGAAGCAGGTCGTAACTCCAATCGAGCGTCGCGCGCAGTGTCCTTTGCCGCGCCAGAGCGGTGCGGCGTCCGCTGGTCAACAGCGCGAAACGATCGCGCAGGCCCATGGCCACCTGCGCGATTCCAAGCGTGGCGGCACTGGCCGCCGCGAATTCGATGGCGAGCGGGATGCCATCGAGGCGCCGGCAGATCGCGGCAATCGACGCGAGCTCTCCAGCGCGTGGCGAAAAACCCACGCCCAGAGCATTCATTCTTGAGATGAACAACTCCACCGCGCTGTGGCACAATATGTGGTCCGGCGTTTCCTGTCCGAGTGCGGGTACGTCGAGCGGAGGAACGCGCCAGGCCGCCTCCCCGTCGATCCGCAGCACCTCACGACTGGTTACCAGAACCCCAATGTGTGGGGACAAGCGAACGAGGCGCTCGGCCAGGTTGGCCGCCGCGTCGATGACGTGCTCGCAATTGTCGAGCACCAGCAGAAGACGTTTGGCGCCGATGGCGCGAGCGACTGACTCCGCTGAAATCTCACCGCTCAGCTTCAGCCCGCATCCCGGCCCGGAAGCGGACCGGCAGAAAGTCACCCTTTGCGGTCACCGAGCCTACCGACGCATCCCGCCCCTGATCCCGCTGTGTGCGACGAAACGTGCTTTCCTGCCCGTTCTATCTCGTGATTCCAATCCGTGCCAGCGATGAAACCCGCGTGGTTGGTCTCGCCAGTCAGCTTCCGGTCGGCGGAGCCCAGAATAATATTGACATATCTCCTATCATATGAATATATGGCACATTCTTGCTGAACCAGGAGACCGTATTCCAATGACCCATCCGTCCTGGCCCACCCGCCCACTGACCCGCAAGCGCGTCGTCAACCCATTGCCGCAATCGCTGCTGCACCAAATGGTGGCCGACCTGCCGGGCCCGCGGGACGAAACCGACACCGCTCGCGCCGCCCGCTTCGAAGCGCAACTGGCCGAAGTGCTCAGCTACAACCCACGCAACGTGGCCGAGGTAATGCTCGCCACCCATTGCATCCTGCTTCGCCTGGTCGCCGACGACGCCCGTCGCGACGCCAACCGTGCCGGCGCCGATCCCGCCATGGCGAGGCAACACCAGCGTAGCGCAAAGCAATTCGACAAACTCGTGGCGAACAATCGGCGAATGCTCGCGGATTTCCAGTCCCGCCCGCTCCGCACGTCCGACCCGGCGATCTTCGCCGCACTCGGCCTGAACGAGTTTCTGGTTCCCCACCCGGCCCGCAGCCGCGACGACGCCGAGGAGGCGTTCAGCGCCGTCATCGTCCCGCTGCACCCGGCACCGAAGACACTGCAGTAGGCGCGCCGGCCGGCACCGCCGCCAGATCCGGCAGCGGTTTCCCGGCCACCAACTGCCCCGCCATGAGGGCTGCGGCATAATTGTCCCGACCCTCGTCGGCGAGCCTGGCGTGTGCCTCCAGCCGCCACACGCCGCCGTCCATGTTGGCCAGCCGCGCGGCCTGCAGCACGCGGCTTATGCCTCCGGGAAGTGCGGCCAGATCGTGCTGATCGATCACCGGCAGTGCCGCCACTGCCTCGAACGTCCCGCGCACCGAGGCGCCGGCGGCATCGGCCACACGCACACCATAGGCGCCGAGGTTTGGTGTGATCTCCGAGGACACGACACGTTCCTCGCCGACCTGAAACACCCACGACTCAACGTCGGTCGACCTCTCTCCAGGCCCGGTCATGGTAACGGTGAATGGCGGCTTGCCGCCGGTCCAGGCGAGGTTGAGCCGCCGCGGTTGCGCCACCAGATGCTGACGCACCGGCCCGGCCAGCAGTGCCACGGTCAATGCCGCCGGTGCGGCTTGAGGCGTGGCCACCGGTTGCCATATCGCGACCTCTGGGCCGTTGCCCTTTTTCACCCCCACTTTTCTGGGCGGCGGTGGCTGCAACGCGTCGTTCCATTGGTTCAGAGCCAGGCCGATCGGCTGCAGTGTCTCGGGCAGCAATTCCGTGCGTTGCGCGTGCGCCGTCATCTCGGTGGGCGAGTTCGAGTCCACGACAGTCCAGCGGCGCGGTCCGTCGCCTGGCATGATCTCCATCCGGCAATCGCCCTTGGCGATCAATTTGTCGCCGGCCAACAGATCCTCCCAAAACCGCGCCGGAGTGGTTTTGCGGCCGCGTGCGACGAGGCAGTCTGTCGTTCGTCCGTCGATTGCGCTGATATAACCGGCAATTGGCCAGGTCCGCGCGTACGACTGCGGCATCAGAATGATGCGGCATGCCAGGAAGGCGATCGTGAGGACCATCACGACCAGCCGAATCGCTTTCGTGCTCACGCCCAGATGTCGCGCCCCGGCGGTCGCCGCGGTCAAGCCTGGTGCTGCTAAACTCCAAAGCATCACCTTACTTAAAAGCATCACCGGGCCTGCACCGGCATCTTCCGGCCGCAAACGGCGCCGGGAGGACTAATCGCGCCGAATTATCTTTTTGCGATGTTATATTTGCCGAATCAGGAGCGCCTGATACAAGCCAGCCTGCCAAAGCAGAGGTGGCCCGCCGTATGGATTCGCTGCAACTTCTCGAACAGGGAATTTCTTTGATACTTGCCGCGCCCGTCACATCGGGCGTGCTGGTGGTGATTGGTGCCGTTATGGCGTGGTTGCTCGCCAACGCCTTCGCGCAACAAAGGCTCACTGCGCTGCAACGCCAGTTCCAGGCGCGCGACGAGAAAAAGGTACTGATCGAAGAACGATTGGCCGCGGTCATGCGCAATGAGGACATGCTGAAGACCCAGGTGGCCGCGCTGCAGGAGTATTTTCATATCGTGGAGAGCCAGGTGCTGCACGAGGGACGCGTTCCGGCACTGATCGCGGCGACTGGTTCGACCGCGAGCATCATCACGAATATTGCTCTGACCACCGAAGCGCTGGCCGGTTCGCTGACCGTGCTGCGGCTTGGCGTCGGCGGCGGCAACAACAACCACCGGCCCCAGCCCCCGCGGCTTACCGAGCCCCTGCTGACCCATCAGCCGGACACCGCGGTCGCCGCATAGCGAACGTGCAGCGATTTTGCGGCGCCGGTGCTGCCGCGTCGGCGCAGGCGGCCCGGTGCTGTTTGGCCGCATGACCTGGTAATTCTGCACAGTGATTATGACTGGCTGACCAAACCTCCATCGGTCGTCCCGGCGTGTCACCGTTGGCGAACGCCAGGTTCGGTAGCTTTCGTACTTTCGCGACCAGCAATATGCCCGTTCATCGGGGGAATCCCGAATGAATATCACTGAAGTCGCCGAGGCCAGCGGCCACGTCTGGAGAACTGCGATGCGTTGCGTGACGATGGCCCTGGCTCTGCTTTTGATATCGGTTGGCATGGCGGGAGCGGCCGGGTGCCCGGCGCTGCCTCCGCCGTATGGCGGGCCGATCTTCGATGCCAACGTGCAAATTTGGAACCCTGCGGTGGCTGACCTCCTCGATGTAGCGAGGCAGGCCGGGGTTCAGCACCTCGCTTTATTCGCCAATGGACGGCCGGACGCCAGAGCCCCGGGCATGGCGGCCCAGGTCGCCGCGCGGCGGGAGGCGGCATTGGCCCTGGCACCCGCGCATCCGGAACTGGTCACGCTCGGCGCACCGAAGATCGGCTTCATCGAGGGCGGCGATCTGCCGGTTCGCTACGTGACCGAGACGATCGCCGGCGTCGCTGACGGTACCTACAAGTTCGTCGGTGAAATTCTCTATACCCATGGCGACAAGCCGGACCACCCGCCGACGCCGGGCGGCGAGGTCTATGTCGATCCGCTGGCACCCGGGACGACCCGGCTGCTGCAGGGCCTGAACGGCCGCGCCGTACCGCTACTGACCCATTGGGAAGCCTGGGCCTGGGATCGGGACCGCCCACGGTTCGACCGGCTGTACAGCACCTGGCCGGCGCAACGCTTCGTGGTGCCGAGCCTTGTGTATGGCTCGCCCGACAAGGCCGAGGCGATCCTGTCCGCGCACCCGAATGTCTGGGGCATCATTTCGCGGGTCGTCGATGGCCGTTACCATTTTGTCGACCCCGCGAAGCAGGCGAAGCTGGGGCCGCCGATGTTTGACGACTGCGGCGTGCTGCGTTCGGACTGGCGTGCGGTGCTGATCAGGCATGCGGATCGTCTGATGTACGGGTCGGACTTCTATGCGACGGCGAATGTTCCATGGAGCGACTACCCCAGAGTCATCGAGCGATACCGGCGCATCGCCGGGCAACTGCCGGCCGATGTCGCGCGCCGGATTTCGTGGGATACTGCAAGCGCGCTGTACGGCGTACGGTAACCAGTGCCGCCATACGGCGATTTTGCCGCTCTGCAATCGATCCCTTCGAAGATTCGAACGTGTTTGCTGGAGTCCGGGTTATGAGCATTCCCTGCTCCGGCCCGATTTTATTTAACCGTTCAGCATCACGCTGCCGAGGTACCAGGTCCGCGGCTTTCCCCACACAGGCCGTGCAACGGCCGGCCACTGCCGTCCGGCGATCCAGTAGGCAACCAGGTCGTTGTGCGCCGCCGCGTTTAACCGCTGCCGCTCCGGCAATTGCCTGGCATGGGATTGCAACGACTGCGTCGCGGCCTTCCGGATCATTGCGTCGCGCGAACAGAGGTGCCGACCTGCGCCCTCCGCAATGCTGAGCGGCCGCTGCTGGCCCGAATTCAGATCAATGCAACCCGCAGTCCGTTGTCGCAAACTTCCTCGCGTACTGGCATGGGCGGACGCCGACCCTTGCCTCGCACCTTTTGCTGCAATGCGATATGCAGGGGCCGAAGACATGGATATCGACCCAGACAGGCCTGCGCCGGTCGCCGCCGCGACGCTGCTCCAGCCGGCCATAGGCAACGCTGAGGGCTGGCCGCGTTGGCTGCCTCGCTTGCTCGGCTATTTCATAGCCGTCGGGCCAGCGGCGACCGACATGTATTTACCGGCCTTCCCGGCGGTCGAGGCGACGTTCCATACCGCGCCCGGCACCGCACAACTGACTCTTGCTGCATGGTTCGCCGGGCTCGCGGTCGGGCAGATCATGCAGGGGACGCTGTCGGACCGGGTGGGGCGGCGGTTGCCGCTGATCATCGGCTTCACCCTGTTTGCCCTCGCCATGGCGGGCGGCGCACTGGCGCCAAACCTGACGGTGCTCGCGCTGCTGCGCTTCGTCGGAGCGATCGGCGCGTCGGCCGGCATGGTGATCAGCCGCGCCGTGGTGCGCGACCTCGCCGAGGGCACACGCGGCGCGATCCTGATGTCGCGGCTGGTGCTGGTGATGGGCGTGGCGCCGATCCTGGCCCCAAGCATCGGCGCCGCTTTCCTGGCCTTCGCCAGCTGGCGGTTCATCTTCTGGTTCCAGGCACTGTACGGGGCGTCCTGCGCGTTGCTGGCGTGGCGCATCCTGCCGGAAACCTTGCCGGTGGAACGCCGCATCAAGGTGGGCGCGGCACAGATGCTCAGCCGCTACGGTTCGATCCTGCGCGAGCCAGTGTTCCGCGCCCATGCGATCATGGGCTGCGCCACGACGTTCTGCATGTTCGCCTATCTCGGTGGATCGTCGCCGGTGTTCATTCAGGGCTTCGGGCTGACGCCATCGCAGTTCGGCCTGATCTTTGGACTGTGCTCGTGCGGGTTGATTGCCGGATCGCAGATCAATGCGCGGCTGCTGCCGCGGTTCGGGCTGTCCTTCATGCTGCGCTGCATCTGCCGCATCTCGCTGGCGGCGACGACGGTCTTGCTGGTGCTGAGCTGGAGCGGCGTGCATGTACTGGGCTTGATCGTCGCCCCGGTGTTTTTCACGCTGAGCTGCCAGGGGTTCACCAATGGCAACGTCACCGCTGGTGCTTTGACCCGCCACGCCGGGCATGCCGGCTCGGCCGCTGCGCTGATGGGAGTGGCGCAGTTTGCCCTGGGGGCGACCAGTGGGCTGTTGGTCGGGCTGCTGACCGATGGGACGCCGCGCGGCATGGCGCTGCTGATGTTTGCCGGCTCGTTTTGCGCGGTGATTGCCGATTTGTTTCGGCCTCGCGGCTGATCGCGTGACCCATCCGGCGGCATGGGTATTGCCTCCGGGTCTTGTGCACGATCAAGGTCGGCCGGGCTTGTTCCGCTGGCGCGCGGCGAGCAGACGCCGTATCGTGTCGAGCACGGACTGATGATGGTAAGGCCTGGAGACCGCCGGCCCGGCTTTGCAAATGTCACCGGCTTTCTCCACCGCTCTCGTGATGGAGCCTGCGAGTATCACCTCGATGTCCGGATAATTCTTGCATATCCAGGCCTGTAACGCGAAGCCGCCAGCTTCCGGCACATCGCCATCGGCGAGCACGAGGATGATATCATCCGCCGCGCCGAGCAGCTCCCGCGCTTCGGCTGCGTTGACCGCTTCGAGCACGCGATAGCCGCAACTACGCAGATATTCCGCCAGTGGATTGCGCACGATAATGTCACATTCAACAAGCAGAATGCATGGCACTGGTTGTGGGCTCACTCGAGCCGCAGTGTTTTCAAAATTATTGATAGTACCCGCTACATTCTATAGGGTTTGGTAATGAAAGTCGTGACCCCTGCCGTGCCTCCCGATGCAAGGATGACCGGCAATGACGGACGTTCAACGCGAAGCCGACGTGCCAGTTCCAAACCGTCCATGGATCCCGGCATCTGAATATCGGAAAAAACCAGGTCGACTCCCCGTGCTTCGCCGGTTCCGCATCCTTGCACCTGGTGGTGCGATCTCACTGCGCGTGATCCGCTCCAGGGAGCATTCACATGGGAGCGTGGCGGACTGGCTGGACGGAGGAAAATCCGCGCAGTGCGGCGGGCGGCGGCACGGCTGCTGTATCAGTCAGGAAACTCGATCGCGCGCCAGTAACTTTCCAGCGCGCTGATCGTCGCCACAAAACCCTCATCGGACGGCGGCTTCATGACATAACCCGCAATGTTCTTCTCGTAGGCACGCTCGCGATCTTCGGGCGCCGCCGAGGTTGTCATGACAAACACCAAAGTACGGCGCAGCACCGGATCACGCCGCAACGCATCCAGAAACTCGATACCCCCCATGCGCGGCATACTGAGGTCCAGCAAAATCAGGTAGGGCGCCTCCAGCTTTTGGTGACCGTTGTCGCCCAGCAATATGTCCAGCGCCTCGAGTCCATTGCGTGCCACGACGAGAGGATTGGCAATCTTCAACTGCCAGAACGAACGGCGAATGGCAATGACGTCGACCGTATCATCGTCGACCAGGAGGATAGTGATGGTTCTGTAGGTCGGGTTCCGGTCGCGCAGGCCGGCTGGCAAAAGCGGTGCCATCGAACAGGCTGGCCCGGCATGCAATCGGGCTTCAGACAGCATGCCCCGGGACGCGAACTGCTCGTTGATTCTGGTCTCCGGCACCTCGTCGTATATCGGTTCACCGTGCCAATCACGTGGCTGAACCCACGCCCCGGTTTCGCTACGATCCATTATGCACAGGCTATCTGGGCTAAGCTTCATCACGGTCTCCCTGACTGCATCCGTTATGCGAGCAAGCTGCCCGAGATAGGTTAAAAACCGATGAAAATTAACGCTGATTTTCCCGTTTCGTTCGCGCACGACATTGATAATTCGTTAACTTTCACGCGCCACACCCTGATCTTCGAACGGCCGACAGTGTGGCTGCGACCGGCGCACGGTGGCCCGACTGTGGACAATTTGCTAAGCACCCAACATGAGCCTCACAATCCGCCGGGTAATCATCGCCTGCACCGCATTGGGCTGGCTGGCCGTGGCAGCCCAGGGCCAGGAGCTTGCCGACGCGCCACCGCCACATGCGGAGAGCGCCAGGGACACCGCCAAGGAGCCGCCGAAACTGCCGCCCGAGCAGACCACCCAACACGTGCTGGAACTGCCGGGCCGCACGCTGAAGTTCACCGCCACCGCCGGCTCCATCCGGCTCAGTAACGACGCCAACGAACCCCAGGCCGATCTGGCGTTCATCGCTTATCAGCTGGAGGGTGCCGATCGGGCGACCAGGCCGGTCACCTTCGCGTTCAACGGCGGGCCCGGCATGGCTTCCGGCTGGCTGCAGGTCGGCGCCATCGGGCCATGGCGGATTACGATCGGCAGCGCCAACGGGGTTCCCTCTGGCTCGCCGCAGCCGCAGCCGAACGCCGACACCTGGCTCGATTTCACCGACCTGGTGTTCATCGATCCGCCCGGCACCGGCTATTCCCGTATTCTGGGCAAGGGCGATGCGGCGCGCCGGCACTTCTGGTCGGTCAATGGCGATATCGACGCGCTGGCCGAGGCGGTGCGCCGTTGGTTGGATCACGCCGACCGGATCGTTTCGCCGAAATACATTGTTGGCGAGAGCTATGGCGGCTTTCGCGGCCCGCGCCTGGTGCGTGCGTTGCAGTCCGACCACGGGGTCGGGGTCACCGGCATGGTGCTGGTTTCGCCGCTGCTCGACGTGCATGTCGTGAGCGGCTACAACGACCCCCTGGGTTGGGCTGATCTGTTGCCGTCCGAGGTCGCCGCGTCCCGCGCATTGCATGGTCCGGTGACCCGCGCCGACCTTGCAGATGTCGAGCAATATGCAGAGAGCGGCTATCTGACCGACATGATGCGCGGATTTCATGACGCCGCGGCCGTGGCGCGCATCACCGAGCGGGTCGCCGCACTCACCGGGATCGACAAGGCAGTCGTGGCGCGCGGCGGCGGGCGACTGGACCGCGACGTGTTTCTGCACGAACTGGAGCGGGCACAAGGCCATGTCGGCAGCGTGTACGACGCGACGGTGACCAGAAGCGATCCGTTCCCGCGCCAGCCGCTGAGCGATTATCCCGATCCGATCCTCGACGGGCTGAAAGCGCCGGTGACCGGTGCGATGGTGGCGATTTACACGGATCAATTGAACTGGCGCCCGGAGGCGGTTTATCGGCTGGCCAATGACGATGCGTTCAAGCAATGGAATTGGGGCCGCGGCATGGGCCGGCCTGAGAGTTTGAGTCGTTTGCAATCCGCATTGTCACTCGATCCGCGGCTGCACGTGCTGATCGCGCATGGGTTGTTCGACATGGTCACGCCGTATTTCACGACCGTGCGTGAGCTGAACCAGTTGCCGGACGCTGCCAGTGCCGAACGCGTCCGGCTGGTGGTCTATCCGGGCGGCCACATGTTTTATTCCGAGGACGCCTCTCGTGCCGCGTTCCGCGAGGCGGTGAGTGCGTTGTATCGTGGACCATAGTCCCCCACACCGATGCAGCGGCTGTCGCCGCGGCTGCGCTGTCCTTGCGAGCGCAGCGACGCAATCTCC
>Ga0187862_10005977_pt1 | contig 11114 bp, 9 predicted proteins | sample June2016WEW_10_1_FD_133003 | JGI IMG/M metagenome (GOLD analysis project Ga0187862, IMG submission 133003) | Peatland microbial communities from SPRUCE experiment site at the Marcell Experimental Forest, Minnesota, USA - June2016WEW_10_150 | ecosystem: Environmental > Terrestrial > Soil >...
GAATTCTGAATTGTGAATTGAAGAAGTGCAGCGGTCAGAGGCCCTGGGCGCGGCGCGCAAAGCAAGTTTTGCATCCCCAATTCACCATTCACCATTCACTATTCATAATTCTTCTCCTTACTCTTCTCCTGACTCCCGCTCCTCAGTGGCTCGGCTGGGGACCTATGTCAGTGGGGTTTGTGGACGGGGATGGGGTGGGACCTGCGCTGTCCCCATGCGGAGTTGTTCCGGGCATGCTGGTGGTCGAAGTGGATTCCACCTTCCATCCATTGCCCGCTCTGCGCAGCTTGTACTGTACGCCAACCGCCATGTTGGGTGCTTGCTTGCTGCGGAACTTCACTTGGGCCTCGGCAGTGTCCCCACTGAACGCAACCTCGCCAACCTCCACGGTCATGTTCTGGAGAACGACGTTCGGGCGCTGCTTCAGGTGTTCCTCGATCGCCTCCTGAACCGCCGCTTTGGAATGAACCCCGCTCAACCGGTTGCAGGCGGCGAAGCCTGCCAACCCCAGAACCAAAAGACTCATCACTACCGCCCGCATCCGAAGCTCCTGTGTCTGAGACAACCCTACCCCTACGCTGACGGAATGTAAAAACGGGGCGCCCGGCGGCAGTCATCCTACTTGCGCGACACGGGAGTTATACGTCGAAGTCATTCCCGCGAAAGCGGGAATCCATTCCGCAAACCATCACAGATACGGTGGCAACGGACTGCATTCCCGCTTTCGCGGGAATGACCGGCATTTCGAAGGCGATCCCATCACATATGACTCTGATACCCAGCGCCCCGAGCCTTGCGTCTTGTGGGATGTCACAATAAATGAAGCTCCGCCTACTGACACCAGAGGGGTTACGGAATTGAATGCCCCAATTCGTCACAACTCGTGTCACTATTGCCGGCAAAATGCTATGTTTCTGCCACTGTTGCTGGCATGAACCTACATCTCACGAGGGGCGAACCGGCTAACTGGTTTCCGCTGGTGTGCTTTGGGGGTCCGGACTCGCTACCCGTAAGTATTATTAATGCGGAATTTTGGCTTCGCCCTGCTCGTGCGGCGTTTCCCGCGCCAGACTTCGTTTTGCCGACTCGACCGCTGCGTGCCTGTCATGCACGCCCAGTTTGGTGAAAATATTCCTCAAATGAAATTTGACAGTGTCCTCGCTCACGTCAAGCGCCCTGGAGATTTCTTTGTTACACAAATCCCTTCCCAGCGATTCGAGCACCATCTTCTCTTGCGGAGTGAAAATGTCGCGGCTGCCTCCGCTCTTCTGAGACCGCCGTGAAACGGACTCGACAAACAGCCCGAAGACCTTTCGAGTCACCCAAAGCCCCCCTTCCCATACCGCCTCGACTGCCCGGCAGAGCGTGCCGCCGAGCTCGCCGTATGTCACAAATCCCCGCATACCAATGCGGAGTAGGTGGCACAGCTCCTCGCCCGACGATTCGTCGCCTACGATCAGCACCCTGCCGGCGGGGAAGCGCGACCTCAAGGTGTGCAGGAAGTGCTCAAGGGGAGGCGGAGCTGACCGTTGGTCAATCACCAGGACCAATTCGGATGGGGCCGGAACGCTTTGCCCTTGAGAGGCCTCTTCCAGGCTGAACGCCTCAATGATTCCGCTACGGCGAAGGACAGTTAGGATGTACCGCGAGGCAGGCACGCTCCCACCCGCAACGCATACAGGAATCGGTCCCCCCTCCCCTTTTTTCTGTCCAAGCACGGGTGCCTCAGTCTCCAGAGGCCTTAGTGTAGAAGCATACATTAACTCTATCGGAAAACAAGTGCAACCGTTTTTCCCAAGCGTTTCTTGAACGCCTCCCATCGGGTGGGTACCCACCCGCCGGGTAGGCTGCCCGGAAAGGTAGTTGTCAAAGGCCCGAGAAGACGACAAACTTTGTCGATGGAACCGATCGAGAATCTTGGAGGTAACAGTACCATGTACATAAACATTTCACGAAAGTTATCCATTGTCCTCTCGTGCGTCTTCGGCATAATGTCGATGGCCATTATGCTGGAACTCGGGATTCGACCAAGTCCGGTTTACGCTCAGAATGCGTCAAGCACGCCTATCGTCTATCCGGAGGAACCGCACGCCATTTCTCAGCCGCTCTCGGCTCTGCCGGCCGCTCCCGAGGCCACGCCGAGCCAGGGCGCCCCCTACGTGATTCCCTTACTGCGGAGGGGCCCAGTGGGCGCCGCTCCCCAGGGCATCACCGACCCCGCATCCATCCAGACTGTGGTGCTCCCATTGATCCTAACTACAAATCTCCTGAACTTTGACGGCATCGCGTACAGCGCCAACCCTTACGGCCTGGTGCCGCCAAGCCCAAACAGTGCAGTGGGCGCCACGCAGGTCTTTGAGACGGTCAACATCTCCTACCAGATCTTTAATAAGTCCACGGGCGGCTCCGTGGCAGGGCCCAACCTGCTCTATCAGATTTGGACAAATCTTTACCAGCAGTATGGTACCGTTTGCGGTACGCCGACCAACGCCCCAACACCCGCCTATTACAGCGACCCCGAAGTTTTGTATGATCCATTGGCTAGTCGCTGGCTAGTGACTGTCATCGCCTCTTATTCAAGCGCGTTTACCACGGGAACGGAATGCATCGCGGTGTCCACGACCTCGGATGCAACGGGGACTTTCTACCTTTACCAGCAGACGTTCAGCTATCTAAATGACGCCCCGAAGTTCGGGGTCTGGCCGGATGGGTACTATGCATCTTATAACATGTGGAACACGTCCACTGACCGGTTCCTCGGCGCTCAGGTATGCGCATACAATCGTACCGCCATGCTCGCCGGGAACACCCAAACACCCATCTGCTTTCAGCGGACGAACGCTGATTACAGCTTCCTGCCTTCGGACATCGACGGGACGACCGCCCCTCCGAGCGGCGAGCCCAACTTCTTCGTCGAACTCGTACCGAATTCCGCACTGGACCTCTACACATTTCACGTGGATTTTGGCACACCCTCGAACTCTACCTTCACAGGCCCCACGTCTATCACTGTGGCGTCTTTCGCCGAGGCATGTTACATCAATGGAACTTGCATCCCCCAATATGGAACGAGCCAACAACTCGACTCTCTGGGCGACCGTCTGATGCCTCGCTTGGCGTACCGAAACTTCGGCGACCATGAGGCACTTGTGGCTAACCACTCCGTAACTGCGGGAAGCAGTGTGGGGGTGCGTTGGTATGAGATCAGGAGCCCGAACAGCACTCCGACCCTATATCAGCAAGGCACGTACGCGCCAGATTCAGCTTACCGTTGGATGGGCAGCATCGCGATGGACAAGTCGGGCGATATCGCAGTCGGGTACAGCGCCTCTAGCGCCAGCATCTACCCGCAGATCCGTTACTCGGGGCGCGTTCCTAGCGATCCTTTGGGCACGCTCGAGCCCGAGGATTACATTATGTCGGGCTTTGGATACCAAGGCGGGTACAATCGCTGGGGCGATTACACGAGCATGGCGGTCGACCCGGTCGACGGTTGCACTTTCTGGATTACAAACGAGTACTATGCCTATGGGAACTCGGGAACTACTAATTGGAGTACCCGACTGGCCTCCTTCCAGTTCTTCAACTGCACCCCCACGCCATCCGCAACCGTGTCGCCAACCAGGCTGAACTTCACCTCAAAGTACGACCAGCAGGTGACCCTTACCGACACGCTGACAAATAACGGACCCGGGACGCTTTCCATTTACTCTATCGAAGTAACCGGCGATTCCTCGTTTTCGTTGAACTCTACATCATGCACAAGTTCTCTGCCCCAAGGGCAGAGTTGCTGGGCCAAAGTGACCTTTGCGCCCCAGGGCTGCCTTATTAATGTCACGGGGCAATTAGTCTTTTCCGACAATGGTACCGGCGGGGAACAGACCGTCAGCCTGACGGGAAGGACCATAGCCTGCCCCCCTGCTCCCGCAGACTAAAGCGGGGCGACAAGATATCGAATGGGGTTGGTTGGTAGGTGAAAGACGCATCAGTCACGGCTGGTTCTTTTTGGCGGGCGGGGGCTTAGGCCCTTTGGAGCCAGGCCTCCTTCCCGCACAAAGTGACAGATTCATCCAACCATGTGCGAGTTCAAGTTCGTAATGAAACTCCGGCGCGATGGAGACCACAACAGCGGGCCTGCGGTGGTATAATGTCGCACGACCCTTGGACGGCGCAGGTGCGCTGTGAGTATCATGCGTAGTCGTCACACGTCCGGGATAAGCGCCACGCTTTCCCTTTTCATGCTTGCCCTTTTGGGCGCGATTCTGTTTCCCGCTCCAACCCTGACACATTCCTTCACAAGAGGCGCCCGTGCCACAAGGTTCGGTGGCAGAGCTGTGGCGCAGCTAGGCTTCGCCTCGCCGTCTGCATCTTCCTTCCCCACGGCCATGGCGAGGCCGATGCTGCAAGCCCCTGTTTCACCGCTGGTCTACGTGTATGGCCGTGCGAATTTTGCTGCCGCAAATGGTGGGCGGCTCGCGGCGGTGGCCGACCTCAACGGGGACGGCTGGCTGGACTTCGTGACGATCACTCCGAACTTTTTGACGGGTTCCCAGAACAACTCCGTTTCGATTCAGCTCAGCCAGCCGGATGGCAGCTTCAGGGACACAGGTGTAAGCTACCCCCTGGCGGCTCCCCCCCTAGGTGTTGCGGTAGGCGACTTCAACGGTGACGGGAAGCTGGATCTGGCCGTCCCGGTCGCCGTCTGTCCCCTAAACTCCGCCTGCCCTCCCGGGTTGGTTTCCATTCTCCTGGGAAACGGCGACGGAACCTTTCAGCCCCACAAGGACTTCGCGACGGGCCCCGGCTGCGGGGGCACTCCGGCGGTCGGGGATTTTAATGGCGACGGAAAATTGGACTTGGCGTTCGCGTGTAATCTCCAATCGGGCTCTACGGGTAGCCCGGGAATCGCGTCCATCCTGCTGGGGAACGGGGACGGAACTTTTCAGCCCCCTCTTAATTTCGCGGCGGGCACGGGCGTCATTGGCGTGGTGGCAGGCGACTTCAACGGCGATGGCAAGCTGGACCTTGTAGTGGCCAATGCTCCCACTCTGGTGAGCCATACGGTGTCCCTGCTCTTGGGCAAGGGCGATGGCACGTTTCTGCCGCCCACCAACGTGGAAGTGGGCGGCCCCCCATATGGGGTAACGGCCGCGGACGTAAATGGGGACGGCAGGCTGGATCTCCTCGTCGCAACTGGGGGAATGAGTATCACGGTGATGATCGGCAACGGGGACGGAACGTTCCAGCCGCCCGTCAGCTATCCCACGGCCGGATGGGCGAGTGACATCGTCGTGGCAGATATGAATGGAGACGGCAGGCCTGATCTAGTGGTTGATGACGGTGGAGCTGCTGTCTCAATCCTTTTGGGCAACGGCGACGGAACCTTCAAGCCTTATGTAGAGTGCGTCGGGGCAGGGGCCTTCGCGGTCGGCGACTTCAACCGCGGTGGCAAGCTGGATGTCGTCGACCTCGGTGTAACGGTTACCCTTGGGAACGGGGACGGAACGCTCGCCAATCCCGTTGACTACGCGACGGGCAACGGGCCCTCCGCGGTAATTGCCGACGACTTCAATGGTGACGGGAACCTGGACCTGGCCGTCGCCAACTTCAACGACAACACGGTCTCAATTCTTCTCGGTCTGGGAAACGGCAAATTCAGCGCTCGCACGGACTACGCAACCGGCGCCGGGCCGGTCAGCCTAGTGGCGGGTGATTTTAACGGTGACGGCAAGCTGGACCTGGCGGCGCTGGACCAAGGCGATAACAGTCTTTCTGTTCTTCTCGGCAACGGCGATGGCACGTTCAAGCCCGCCGTCAAATTCGCCACAGGTGCGATTCCGGAGCAGGTGGTGGCGGGCGACTTCAACCTGGACGGTAAACTCGACCTGGCCGTCACCAACGGGGCTGATAACACGGTCTCCATATTGCTGGGCAATGGCGACGGAACATTCCAGCCTCATGTGGACTACGCGACGGGCCCCATTCCTCTGGGAATAGTCACAGGTGATTTCAATGGTGACGGCAAATTGGACCTCGCGGTTGCGGACTACGGCACGCCTTCACTTCCAACGACGGTGCCAGGGCTCGTCTCAATTCTTTTGGGCAACGGTGATGGCACCTTCCGGCCCTACACGGACGTCCCACTCGCCGCTGGGGCGATCCCGGAATATCTGGCCCAGGGTGACTTCAACGGTGACGGAAAGGCCGACTTGGCCGTCATGGTGGGGATAGACGATCCCGACGGACTCGCGGGACTCACCATGTTGCTCGGTAATGGGGATGGAACCTTTCAAGTTTCACAGGGCTTCCCAGGACTCCCGGCTCGCCTCCCCAGAGCGATAGTGGCAAGCGATTTCAACGCGGACGGAAAACTGGACGTGGCGTTCTCCAACTACGGCAACAGCCTGGTGAACATATTTGACGGCCTGGGTGATGGCACCTTCCGTTCACAAGGCGTCTATGGGACGGTCACCGGGGCCTATGCTCAAGGAGTCGCTGTGGGCGACTTCAACGGAGACGGTTACCCCGATATGGCTGTGGTGTATGCGGGATCGAACACCCTTTCAGTTTATCTGAGCACTCTGCCCTCCTCCACTCCGGATTTTGAGTTGTCGTCTTCGGATACCTCCGCCAGCATCACGGCAGGCCAAACGGCGACATTCACCTTGGAGCTCGTTCCCGTCAACGGCTTCAACGGGACAGTGTCCATGGCCTGTTCTGGTGCGCCCGCTGGGGCCACGTGCACGCCATCACCGACCTCCATTTCATCGACTGGCTCGGGACCTGTGAACGCGACGGTTACCGTGACCACCACTGCCAAAACTTCCTTCGCGCCACGCTCCCAGCCCGAGACGCAAGTGCCAGAACTGCGTCTACTCCCTCTCCTGCCCTGGCTCGCGGTCTGGCTCTTGGTGCTAGGCCTGTCGCCGCGCCTTGCGGCATCTCGGCGCCGAACGGCATGGGTGGCGCCGGGGACAACGCTGTTGTTTATTGTGACTTGGGCGGCCTGCGGCGGCGCAGGGTCGTCGCCGCCGCCTCCTTCTGAGCCTGCGGTCAGCTTGTCAGCCTCGAGCCTGACCTTCAGTTCCCAGAACATGGACTCGACCAGCGCGGCACAAACAGTGACCCTGACCAACAGCGGCAACGCGGCGCTCAGCATCTCAGGCATTGCGCGGGGCGGCGCGAACCCCGCCGACTTTGCCCAGACGAGCACTTGCGGCACGAGCGTCGCCGCCGGTGCGAACTGCCCGATCAACGTGACGTTTACTCCCACCGCGACGGGCACAAGGAACGCCTCCATCAGCATCACGGACAACGCGGCTGGGAGCCCGCAGTCGATCAGCTTAACGGGCACGGGCGTACCACCTGCCACGCCGCCTGGCAATTACACGCTCACCGTCACCGCAACGACATCCAATGGCTTGTCGCGCTCGATTGCGTTGACGCTCACCGTGCAATGACATCGCCTCCGGACTCCCCGTATGGCAAGTCAGGTGGTGACTCACCGAAAACCTGCGCTCAGAGCTCCGGTTGCCAAGGAGCCGCTTGCCGGTGGCCGTGCGCCGCTACGGGACGCCTGACGGAGCAGCTAGGCGGCGGCCTCCTTTGTGGAGATCTCTGGTGCGGGGAGGGCGTAGACCTTAGAGCCGTCGAACGCTTGCTGGCGGGTGGCGCATACGGCCCGGGGTGAGATCCTCTGGTTTATTGTCCTGCCACCTTGGTCCAGGGGCTATCAACTGCCGGACGCTCGTGTCGTGGCTGAACCCGGACAAGGTAGCCTGCTCTCTGTCATTAACGGTGAAACTTTATGTCACGTATCCTGAGACGAATGTCACCAATTCTGAGATCCTACACGTCTGTTCAAGTTTGACACCCTCACCCGCCTGGTTTAAATTGACGGTTCAGCTTCTAGCAGGCTGCTGAAAGCAATAAGGAGTCGACATGCTCGATCTGAGTTTTGTGCGCGACAATCTGGAATTTGTGAAGCAGAAAATGGGCGAGCGCGGGCTGGGGGATTCGCTCGCAAACTTTGAAGCCATCGACCGCGAAAGGCGCAAGTTCCTGCTGGAGGCAGAAACGCGCAAGGCGCGTCGCAATAAGGTTTCCGAGGAAATCGCCGCTTTGAAAATGGCGAAGCAGGATGCCTCCGCATTGATTACCGAGATGAGGCAGGTGGGCGCGGAGATCCAGGCGCTGGATGACAAGGCCAAGGGGTACGATGAACAATTAAAGGAACTCCTGCGCAACATTCCGAATGTGCCTCACACGAGCGTTCCCGTCGGCCAGGGCCCAGAGGACAACCTGGAGGTTCGGCGTTGGGGCGAGCCGCGCCAGTTCGGCTTTGAACCCAAAGCGCACTGGGACTTAGGCCCTGCCCTGGGCATCCTGGATTTCGAGCGTGCCAGGAAGATTGCCGGGGCCCGCTTCGCGGTTTACAGCGGCTTGGGGGCAAAACTGGAGCGAGCTCTGGCAAACTTCATGCTCGATATCCATACACGGGAGCACGGCTATACCGAAATTCTTCCTCCCTTTATCGTGAACTCCGCGAGCCTCTTCGGCACCGGCCAGTTGCCGAAGTTCAAGGAAGACCTCTTCAAGCTCGAGGGGACTGACTACTGGCTGATCCCCACCGCGGAAGTCCCTGTCACCAATCTGTACGGTGGAGAGGTGCTGGAAGCCGAAAAGCTACCGGTGAAGCATTGCGCCTGGACCGCCTGTTTCCGGAGTGAAGCGGGCTCCTACGGCAAAGACACGCGTGGAATCATCCGCCAGCACCAGTTCCAGAAGGTCGAGCTGGTGAAGTTCGCGCTTCCGGAAAGCTCTTTCGACGAGCTCGAGTCTCTCACCCACAATGCCGAAGTCATCCTCCAGCGCCTCGACCTTCCCTATCGCGTTGTGGCCTTGTGTACGGGCGACCTGGGCTTCAGCTCTGCGAAGACCTATGACCTGGAAGTCTGGCTTCCCGCTGCCCGCGAATACAAGGAGATATCTTCCTGCTCGAACTTCGAGGCTTTCCAGGCTCGGCGGGCGAACCTGCGGTTCCGGCGCGGCAAGAGCGGCAAAACGGAATTTCTTACACCCTCAACGGCAGTGGCCTGGCCGTGGGAAGGACGTGGCTCGCCATTATCGAAAACTACCAGCAGGCCGACGGCTCGGTCATCGTTCCCGCGGCCCTGCGGCCGTACCTTGATGGCCTCGAGAAGATCAGTAAGCAGTAGGCAGAAAGCAGAAGGCAGGTGGGCTGGTGGGCAGTGCAGAGATGGGCAGTGAACAGATGGGCAGTAGGCAGTAGGCAGTGGGCGGTGGGCAGATGGGCAGGACGCAATAGGCAGCTAGAGGTCAGAATCTCGCTTCGCGGACCTTGTTCAGCGCGGCCATGGCGTCTGCGAGGGTTTTGATGGATAGGAGCGGCACTGCCAGCACCGCAGCCCTTTCAATCCGACCATTTTCGATATTCCGGAATCTGTTGACCGCTTCGAGGTCCCGTTTATCCGCATGCTTGAAATACAGGTACCAGATATCCCAAACTTGACACACGCTACTGATTACCTTGTTGGGATCCATGTGATACTGGATTTGGGCAACCAAGAACAAGGGCTCTTCTACGCCCTTTCTGAAAAAGACAACGGCCAGACCCTCAACGTAGCCAGGACTCCCATCTTTGGCGTAATATCTGTACACCCCCTGTGCCATCCAGAACTGTGCTCTAACCTGGTAGGTCAGCTCACTCGTGGCTGTGTTTGCAAATACCGAGGACCAGCCACCGGCGAACATCTTCCCGTCAAAGTCAACCATAAGCTTGCTGGTGTCAGAGTGCAACTGGCGCACCGCCGCGAGCGCCGTTGTTAGTTTCTTGCCGTATTCATCCGCCATAAGACCCCCGAGTCCGAATGAACTCCAGACCTTCGACTTGTGTGAATCCCTCGAACAAACCCTCCGACCGGTAGAACAGACCGTCGTCCATCCCCAAAAACGGCAGCGAAGGTTCTTCGCCAAATCCGTTGAAGTACTCGAGACCTCTTCTTCCAAGGAGGAGGCTGGTATCTCGAAGCACCAATTCTGAGACTCGGTCCGCTCCGGGACGAGCACGATTGGCCGCAACCAACAGGTCTTGCCATTGAACTCTAAATAGAAGCCCAGGGTCCACGTCCGCCTTGCAGCAGGCCAGAGTAGAGCGGATTTCTTCCACTGACTCTCTGGGGGTCAGATAAACCAAAGCTGCTGTGGGGTTCTTGGGCAGACTCGGCACCAGAGCTGACAGGTCATTTAGTACCCGAAGGTATCTGACCAGTTGGTCGTCCTCCCCGGTTCCACTCTTTTCCGACCAGAGCTTCACCTCTATCAGGACTACAACCGGACGCGCTCCCGCCTTTACGAAGTGGAGCAACACATCGGGCTGTCCAAATCTGGGGTGGGAAGACCAAAAATGCACTTCCAGAGTCGAGAATTCTGAGATTCTTGGACCCCTTTTCGCAATGTAACCCGCGAGAGTGCCCTCGCCTTCCTCACCGGGAAGGCCTTTCGCCCGCAAAAAGAATTCTTCCCAAAAGATCCCTGGTGGCACGTAGCGCAGATGGCCAAAGACTGCCGACGTGAGGTAATCCTCGTTTCTCTCCACTTCTCCAATGCCGTGGCCGTGAATCTCAGCTAGAAGCATGTGTCGTACACACCTCTATGAGCTTCCCGAAAATTCTCGTCCATTAGGACTGAAGTCGGCATGTGGCTTGTCTTCCTTCCACTGCCTGCTGCCCATTGCCTTTTTTGTTCCTCTGCTTTCTGCCTTCTGCCGACTGCCCATCTGCCCACTGCCCACCTGCCTAATGCCATCTGTCCACTGCCTACTTCTGCTGGTCGCTGCCGGGCGCCGGTCCCGGCATGTAGCGGTGAAAGTCGCCGGGCAAGTGGGTGTGTTCGAATTGGACGGTGGAATGCGTGATGCCGAACTCGCTGGCTAGAACGTCGCGAATTCGCTGGCCGATTCTTTCACTCTCTGAAGTGGGCATGTCAAGGATGTGGACATGGCAGGAGAGGGCGTGAAACTGGCTTCCCAGGCTCCAGATATGAATATCGTGGACCTCGCGCACGCCGGGGACCTCCAGCAATGCCCTCGCCAC
>Ga0187862_10005987_pt1 | contig 11098 bp, 9 predicted proteins | sample June2016WEW_10_1_FD_133003 | JGI IMG/M metagenome (GOLD analysis project Ga0187862, IMG submission 133003) | Peatland microbial communities from SPRUCE experiment site at the Marcell Experimental Forest, Minnesota, USA - June2016WEW_10_150 | ecosystem: Environmental > Terrestrial > Soil >...
ATGGTCCCGCCAAGCACCTTCGGGCGTTCCGAAGAGCTGAGCAGGGGGAGCGATCTCACGGGCTGCGGGAAAGATCCTGAAACCAGCCCGGGAATGAATATCTTTTTAAAAGAGAGCCCCCTGGCATCGAGCCTGCCAAGAATCTGGATTCCGGCGTCCTCGAACCCGCTCTTCTGGACCCGTGAGTAGCTTGCCGCCGCAGTCAAGAACTCAAAAAATTCGTGTGCGCTCAGGCTGGTATTCCCAAAGACCGTTGCGAACTCAGAGATTATTTGAACCAGGTTGTCCCACGTAATCCGGTCCAGTTCGTTGGCGAGCACCGGAAACTGGAGGGCCGCCCAGATGCGGCGCAAGGTCTCCGCCCACTTGAAAACCGTCTTCACGCCCTCCTCGAGAAACGGAGATATTGCGGCCCTGATCCCGCTGCACCCATCAGGAAAGATTTCTGCAGCCGAATCGCGAACGGCCTCGAGCAAAGGGTCGATTCCACTTTCGATGCCCTTTTCACGCCAAGTCCTGTCCCAGAGGCTCAAACGCCGGTTCCACCGTGAGAACGAACCATAGTATGGGGAGCGCAGAAACGTGAACAGGTCATTACGTTTTTCACCGCCCAGGGCGCACCGGATCGGCAGCACTGCTGCATTGTACAGGCCCTGGGCGCACAGGTTCAGGTCAGGACAAAGATTGTAGGCTGCCCGTTGTCCCCTGATGGGCTCTCCGAGTATATCCCGGAGCAGGTTCGAAATAGCCGGGCTGTAGAATTCGGAATCGCAAAGCACGACCGCAATTTCATGAGGGGCATGTTCTCTGACCGCTATCAGCAGGTTTTCCATAAGCCCGGTGATTTCCTGCTCGGGATCGGAGTAAACCAGACGACTCGGCTGGGCCTTACCGGCAGGCAGGGCGAAAAATACTGCGCCGACTTTCTGTTGCAGCTCTTCCAAAAGGTATTTTTCCCAATGGCCGGCAAATTCAAAGCCAACGAAGGCCATTCTACTCCAACTCGGTTCTCGTTTCATGCCCGCGAGGCGTTGGGCAATTTTTTTGGGCAGCCGTGCGGGGTGGAACAGCCCACTTCGCGCCAGCCTGTCGTCAAAGGAGCGCCAGATTTGGCGCCTCCATCCGATAAGCGGACTGACATCCTGTCCCCCTGCGGGATCCAGAGCAAATCTCAAGCATTGCTCGAAGCTCTCATCGAGCAGATGAATCAGCTCTATGTCAGGGGAGGATGGTTCAGGCGGGGGCGCCTCATGGGTGCAGTCTTTCAGGAATTGCCATCTTAAAAAAGAGGATGAGGCCGGCATCTCCTCCGGCCACAGCTCCATCCAAAAGTTCTCCATCCAGCGGTTCAGGGTGAAGATTTTCGGGGCATCCCATCCGGGTTTTCCCTCTTCGATTCGTCTCAATCGAAATTGCCGCTGTACCTGGTGGACAAACCTCTCGGTCTCGGCCAAAACCGTATAGCCGTTTTCAAGAAGCACGAGCAGCCTGTTCTGTAGGTCCTGATTGGTCATATATCAGTGATCAGTGACTAGTGAGCAGTGAACAGCATAAAACTTCCGTCAATTATTTAGCCGCAAAGCAGAAACTGGTTTTAAACGCAGTAAGAAGCTATATAATAGAACTTCGTCGTTCAAAAGTCGCTCTAAATCAGGTCCAAACCAGACCGGTGCGCAGGAAGCAAAAGTGAACTGCAAAAACGTTTTCTCCAATGTTTTGGAATGTATCGGCAATACTCCGCTCATCCGCATAAACCGGATGAACCCCAACCCGGCCGTCACGTTTTATATAAAGTTCGAGGCGAAAAACCCGGCGGGCTCGGTGAAGGACAGGGCGGCCCTATCAATGATCGAAGCGGCAGAGGGCCAGGGGCAGCTCGTTCCCGGAAAGATCATTGTCGAGGCAACAAGCGGCAATACCGGAATCGGGTTGGCGATGGTTGCGGCAGTGAAGGGCTATCGGGTCCTTTTCACCATGCCCGAGACCGCCAGCCTTGAGAGGCAGAAAATTCTCAAAGCGTACGGCGCCGAACTTCTGCTCACCCCCGGCTCACTGGGCACAGACGGGGCGATCGAAGAGGCCTACAATCTGGTGAGGGAAAACCCAGACCGGTATTTCATTACCGACCAGTTCAATAACCCCGCTAATCCTGACGCTCATTATCATGGAACCGGACCGGAGATTTACGAGCAAACTGAAGGCAAAGTAAGCACTGTCGTCGCTACACTCGGCACGACCGGGACAGCCATGGGCATTCTCAGGGCAATGAAGGAGAAAAATCCGGCCATCAGGGTTGTCGCCGTCGAGCCCCTGCCGGGGCACAAGGTCCAGGGACTCAAGAACATGAAAGAATCGTATGTTCCCGGGATTTTCGACCGGTATGCCCTGGACGAGATTATCCATGTGAAAGACGAGGATGCTTTCGAGGCCGCCCGAAGACTGGCCAGGGAAGAGGGGATATTTGCCGGTATGAGTTCCGGGGCTGCGATGGCAGCCGGAATGCAGATAGCTTCGAACATGGATGAGGGCGTGCTGGTTGCAATCCTGCCCGATGGTGGAGACCGCTATCTCAGTACAAACCTGTTTACAACGATGCTCGAGCCGGACTTCAGGTTCTATAATCTGCTGGAGCGGCGGAAGGTGGAATTCAAACCTGTAAAGGAAGCAAAAGCGCGCATCTGCGTGACCGGGCCTCCACTGGATCAATCGCTTTCGATTTCGGATGCGCGTCGATTCCTGGTTGCAGACCTTTTGTCCAGGTTTTTTCAGGCGAAAAATTTTTCGGTCGATGAGGTGGTTCTCATTCCGGATTTTGACAGCCGTACAATAAACAGCTCGATTGCCGCTGGAATGTGCCTCGGGCCCTACACGCAGCAGCGATTCGAATCCTTTCTCGGCGACCTGGATTCGCTTGGGATCAGCAGAGCCTACCGATATCCACGGACGACCGAACATCTCGACACAATAATAGAGTTCACCCGGGACCTGATATCCGCAGAGTTCGCCTACGACAAACTCCGTTCGGTCTATTTCGATCTGTCCAGGAGCAACAGCTACGGAAGACTCTCCGGGATCGACCCCAAAAAAGTCCGCGCGGGCAAAACCGTTGACCTCAGCGCATATGAGAAGCTCAACCCGAGTGATTTCGCTCTGCTCAAGAGGGCAACGCTCTCGGAACTCAAAATGGGCGCCTACGTCAAAACCGACTGGGGTAACGTCATTCCTACCTGGCACATATCGGCGGCTTCGGCGGCCATCCACGATCTTGGACCACAGATAGACATAGTGGTAAGCAGCATGGATTTTCTTTTCCCGCACCTGGAAAACGTGAGGGAAATCGGTGAAGCCCTTACAGGCAAGCCCTTCGCCAATATCTGGATGATCGCCGAACGTGTCTGGTCGGCCAGGAAAGGCAAGGGGACCGACCGGGTGGACGAAAATAAACCCGTGCGGGATCTGTTCGCAATGGGATTTTTGGCCCGCGAGGTCAGGTACTGGCTCCTTAGCACTCATTACCGAAAGCCTATCCAGGCCACCTCCGACAATATCTCCAACACCGTCAGGGGGTTGAGGCGCATTGACGAATTTATTGTAAAGGTCCGTGCCTCAGGAGGCGCGACGGGGGAAAACGGACAGCTCTCCGAGATGATCTGCACTCTCGATCAGGAATTTCTCGATTCGCTCGCTGACGACCTGAACCTTCCGCATGCTCTTGCCGCCATATTCCGCTTCATTCGTCAGGCAAACCCGATAATCGATCAAACCGGGGTGAGCAGCTCACAGAAACTGCAGATCCTGGAAATATTCCACAGAGCCGACTCTATACTTGGTTTTTTCGACCTGAGTTCGCGTCTGCTCAGCCCAACTGAGGAAAAACTGATCAGTGACCGCGAGATTGCGCGAAAAGAGAAAAACTGGGCCGACTCTGACAGAATCAGAAACGATCTGCTAAAGTGCGGCATCCGCGTTATCGACGCTCCTGCGGGGAGTAGATGGGAATATTGCAAGCCTGAAGACAACACACCGGCCGCAACGGACACACAACTAAAAACTTCAGTTTGACTGAAGCCGAGTTGAGTTCAAGATAATTGTTAATAACGGAAAGCGGGGAGCAAGAAGCAGGGAGCGGGAAGCGAAAAGATTTTGACAGTATTAACAGGAGAATAACAGGTTTGCTGGAAGGGAGAATATGTAACCGTCCCCCCATCCCCCGCGCTTTTGAAATGCATCCTCTAATAACTTTTTAAGGCAACTTCGTTTGAAGCCTCTTGAGCAGCGGCAGGAGCGCGCGGAATTGCTCTGTGCCCGCGCGGTTGAGCAATTCAAAAATTATCATCTCCGTGGAACTGAGCACAGCGCCGGCCCTGTCGAGGCGATGCATGCCGGTCTGCTTATCAGAGGATCTCCTCGATGTCACTGCGTCCCGAGCGATATGAACGCGGTACCCAAGACGCAATGCTCCAACGCCGGTGTGGAAAATACACACATGCCCTTCCAGACCCGCCAGCAGCATTGTTTTGCGGCCGGTTTCCAGAAGCGCCCGCGCGATCCCTTCGTTTTCGAAACAGTTGAATTCCAACTTGTCCAACATTTTGGGCACTGAAATCTTATCGCTCAGTTCAGGCAGAAACCCGCCCAGCTTGGCAGAATTGTGGACCGAGCACAGAACGGGAATCTCAAAAAGCTCGGCAGCCTCTATCAGGGCGCCGGCATTCAACACCGTGCGGTCCCGTTCCGCGCAAAGGTCCAGCATTGACTTCTGAATATCCACCAGCAATAGAATGCAGTCCCGGCGATCCAAAAACTCCTGATAACCGTTCATGTGCCCGCACCCCTTCCGCAGTTATTCAAATTATTTAGAAAACCTGCGCGCCAATTTTCTTATCAGCGTTCTTGAATCGAACACAAAGTAATATATCGCCAGTACGCTCTGGTGGAGAATGAAGATCATGAAGAAACTGACAATGGGCATCGTTACGAATATCGGGAGCTGAAGGAATTTATAAATGATCAGGTTCATCCCCTCCCAGTTCGTGAGATTATAAAAGAAAACCAGAAGCCTTGGCGGAACGGTTTTATAAGTATCGAGGTCCAGAAACTCTGCGAACCTCAACCAGTAATATGCCTCATAAGCAGCGATGATCACCGCCGGGTACAAACATAGCCATAAGCAAAGGATTCGAAACAGCTTTTTCCAGTAAATTACGAAGCTTCCATTATTCCCGATCAACTTGACTGACTGATCCATATTGATACCTCAAAGGTCTGCGCGGCTCACCCGTTCACAAGGATCTGCGACCGCGCGGGGGACCCCGGCCCGGCATTATTCGTCGCCCAGGTTTGGCGGGTATGGGTCTTTGATGATAGCCTGCTCGTGAATAATGGCTTGGAGCGTCTGCCATCGGATTCCGCCGTTCCTCTTGATCTCGTTTATGCGCTGCAGAATCCGGTAGTCCTCGTGCTGCATCAGCAGACGTCCCAAAAGAAGCTCCACCGGTTCCGATTCGGGGGGACAGCCCTGGATTTGACCCCGGGTCGCCGCTCTCAGCTCATCGAGGTCTTTTTCCTTGTTTTCAAGAAATTCAGAAATGATTTCCAGGACCAGCGATTCTTCCTCCATCACTAACGCACTCTTAATAAAAAACCTAAGTTTGCGGCAGAAGTCGGTATATTGATCGTAGAGTGACTCGAACGACCGGAGACTTATGAATTTATCATCCAAGATGATTTCTGGCATACGAACCGCTCCTCCCCGATGATTACGCCGTTATATCTTGCCCAGGTAAGTATCGAACGCTCCCTTGGGTAACGCAAGATCAAGTTCGAAGACTGCCTCTTTATGGAATACCGCGTTTTTTATGCATTCCCCGGCGCGCGGCCAATAGAGCCAATCGGCGTTGCGCTCCTTCGTGATGCGGGTTGATGCGAATCACTTGCGCGTAGGCTTTCTCCGCTTCCACATAAAGAGCCGACTGGTAGAATGCGTTTCCCAGGGCATAGTAGATTTTGGGGCTGTCCGGATTGATCAAGCTGGCAATCCTCAAAGCCTTCAAGGCCTCATTATAGTGGCCGGACTCAAGATAAGCATTCCCCAGGTTATAAGGAATTTCCGCCACATCACCTCTGACCGATGCCAAAAGAACGCCGAAGCAAGCCAGGATCAATAAACAGACAACAGTACGGCGGATTGTGGAAAAGCGCCGATGAACCCGACCACTGTCAGCCGTCCGCATTGTGCTCGCGGTATTATCAGGCTCGGCGCCTCCCTGGTAATGACCGGGATTATTTTCAATCAAGGTCCGGTAGGCCGAATTTATGTTTTTGAGCTGTTCCTGAGCCTTTTCCTGTACTCGAATATCTCCGGGAAATCTGTCCGGGTGCCAGATTTTGACCAGGTCTCTGTAAGCCTGCTTTATTTCGTCAGGTCCGGCGTCGTGTTTTATTCCGAGGATTTTACAGCACTGTTCGAAATCTGCCATAACCTTAGAACGCCCTGAAAAAGATCGGTCCGAAAAACCCGGCAACGCTTATTCTCCCTTAATCCTGGACATGACCTTGCTCCAGAGAGAGACCCTGCTGACAGGGACAACAGGCACCAGTGACTTGCCCAGCCCGAGCTTGCCGTTATTCTGCGGCCTTTCCCGGGCGAGGACCCGCTGCGAGCCGGCCTTTTTCCTCCTGCTGATCCATTCTTCCAAACCAGCTTGTCTGAGATCTTTGAGATCGACTTCTTTGCGCTTGAGGTAATCGTCAATCATTTCCAATGCCATCGAATGGTTGTTGTTCAGCTTTCCGGCTTGCACGATGAACTTCAATTTCCGGAAAAGATCATACTGGTTTTCATACAGAGCATTGAAAAGCTTCCAGCTCACTACCCCGGTATCATCGGCCTTCTCATCCATATGTTCTCCAGCAAATAGGACCATAAAAGAACGAAAAATGTTACCTATTGGGGCTTTGAAGGCATATACGCCAATCTAACGCCTACGGGGCCGGGCTAGTACTTGCTCGTATAAGTGCGCGTAACAAATTTAAGTCTGTCACCCCGGCGAAGCCTGCCCCGGAAGTGTGTAGTCCGGGGGCCGGGGTCCAGAGGATTTCTTGAGATGCAAAGGACATCTGGATTCCGGCTCTTTTGGCGTCGGAAAACGCCGGAATGAAAAGATTAGGGTGTTCCATTGAATTAAGCACGCCAATTTACGCAAGTAAGTACCAGCGCCGACTTCCTTCATCGAGTTTGGATTTAACCATAACAGTTTAGTGCATGTCCACAGATTCTTCGCCCCGGCTGTGGAGAATATCTTCAATCGGCGGCTATGGAATAATATCCTGAAAAGCCGGTAGAGTGAAGGTCTGCAGCAAATTTTAGCCGAATTTGGATGAAATTGAATGATTAACTTGATCTATGCGGGGAATATCTGTAGTTTTACCCCATGACCACCCAAGCCGGTGGGCGAACCATAAGCACTCAAATAAGGGGAATTCCCCTATTTGCATGCCAATAAGCCGGCCCTTTTAAGTCCCCCTTTTCACTGGAGGATTTCAGAAAGATTTTTGATGACTTAGACCAATGGGGCAAATTAAAATCCCCCCTACCCCCCTTTAGAAAAGGGGCGGGAACGGGCCTAATGAGCGCTTATGGGTGTGCGAACCGCAGCCAGTCCCGAAAGAGACCGCATGAAAGACGTCATGGAGCACATAAAGACGGAACGATTGATCCGGGGGTGGACATTGCAGGATGTCTCCGACCGCACGGGCATCAGCATTACCGTTTTAGGGGCGCTGGAGTCGGGGAATAGCGATAAGCTGGTTGCGCCTTCCGCCGTGGAGGCCCTGGTCCGGAAATATTCCACTGCATTGAGAGCCCAAACGGAGCAGACCGCAGATAACGCGCAGAAAGCCACCGGGAAAGATGTCGCCAAATCCGGCAAAACCTTGCGGTACATAGTGACAGGGTTGCTTTTGTGCGCGGCTTTTGCCGCTGTTTTTCTGGGGACCGTTTTTTGGCAAGCCCGGGATACCAGAGATTCATCCGTAAAGTCCCACGAGCCGGCCCCAAGTCTATCCGGGACCACCCCTTCCACCACTTCAGAGCAAAAAACCTTGTCAGCTCATCAAGACTTGCCGCTCGAGCGCAGGGAATTGCCCGAGGTTGCAAAACAGGCCCCGGAACCACCTCCTGCCGATGTTACTCCCAGTTCAGGTCCCGTGCCCAAAGAGGATGCGATTGCGCTCGTGGAACCGGCTGAAAAGCCGGCCGTCTCAAACCAACCTCCAGCAGAAGCCGGGCCGGTGCACTCCCTCGAGATAGTGACCGACCAGAGAACATGGATACAGGTCGTCATCGATGGCAAGAATACCGAAACCGAACTGTTGCAAGCCGGAGAGACCAGGAAGTGGAAAGCCATGGACAAAGTCGATTTAGTGGTTGGGAACGGCGGAGGGGTTCGTCTCCAATGGGACGGCAAGCCGGTTGAGATTTCAAGCGGACGTGGACGGGTCGTACGGCTCACGCTGCCGAAATCCTGAATCCCGATGGAAATGAATACAATACTGATTTGAAATTACAAGGTGTTGGACATGGGCGAACCGAAGGACTCCTACAAGATTATGGGACTTGCGCCGGGTGCTTCCCCCGAAGAGGTGAAAGACGCTTATATCGAGTTGGCCAAAGTTTGGCACCCGAATCTTTTTCTCGACGATGAGCTTCTTCGGCAAATAGCTGAAGAGAAGATGGTGGCAATCGATGCGGCATATGACGCATTGAAGGTTTTTTTCCGCTCGAACGGTTATGGCAGTTCGATGCCGGAAGGAAAAAACGCCTCGAAAGACGGCGCTCCCGAGAATATGGTTTGTGACAGAGCGGGATGCGCAGGTACGATTGGGGCGAACGGCAGATGTGAGTTGTGCGGAAAAGCGTTAGTGTCCGGCGAACTACCTTACGGAGTTTATTGTCCCTCGTGCGGCACCCGGAATTATCTGAGAGCGCGAAAAGATTATAATAGAGGAATCTGTTTCCGATGCGGGGTTCCTTTCCTCGCCCCCGCAAAGTTTATTCGTACAACATCGCGAAAAACGGCTTATCTTATATTCCTCGCAGTATTGGGAGCATGCGTCTGGTATTTCTTCTTTTCCTCCGAAGACGAGACTTCGCTGCTAAAAAAACACCCGGTGTCGCTAAGTCCGCCACAGCAGGTGTCCTCAAATGATGCGCCTGAAACAAAGGAACCGGGTGGACCGCCGGCGCCGATAATGAGCGAGCAGAAGGCGGAGACTGTCTCACCCGTTGCATCTGCCCCTCCTCAAGCAATCCCTCCTGACGCCCCGGCCCCCGCTGTCGCCGGCAACGGTGAGGGCCCTAAAGAAAATACATTTCAAGCCGGAAATGTTTCGCCCGATTCAGCCAGGGAAAAGTCTAACGAGAGATACGAAGAACTGATAGATCATGTCTTGAGACAAAAATCCATGGATTCGCAAAAGCCTGCAAGAGATCTTCCGGAGATTCCACTCAAGAATTAAATCGTTGAGCCTGAATGAAAAACGTATGTAGAAGCGTTCGATGGCAGGAGCTTTTTTATATGAAGAAACTTTGCATAGCAGTTTTTTTGTGCGTCATTTCCGTAGCAATCCAGGCCCGGGTTTCTCATGCCATCGAGATGGGTATTATGACCGGCAACGAAAAGGGGACTTATTATCAGTTCGGTCTAAACCTGCAGGAGCTTATGGCCCAGCATGGCATAAAGCTCAAGGTTTATCCGTCCAAAGGGTCGATAGAAAATGTCTATTCAGTGTACAAAAATCATTCCAGCCAACTTGGAATCGTTCAGTCGGATGTGCTGGCGTTTATTTCCAGGGTTCAATCCAACAAAACTTTGAAGACGGTGGCCAAAAAAATAAAATTGGTATTCCCGTTATACAATGAAGAGGTCCACATTGTTGCGCGAAAAGGCATTACCGATTTTAGCGATTTGTCCGACCGGCGTGTGGCTGTGGGAGAAGACGGGAGCGGCACATACCTGACGGCCAAACTGCTTTTCGAAGTCTCCGGAATCAAACCCAAAGATATGGTCAATATTGGCACCGGCGATGCACTGATGCAATTGAAGGAAGGAAAGATAGACGCCATGTTTTATGTGGCCGGCGCTCCCGTTAAATTGTTTGCCGAAGACATCAAGGAACAAGACAACCTCGAACTGCTCCCGGTCATGGACAAGCAAATCCTGGATTTCTATCCCAGAGCGGAAATCCCTGCGGGTACATATGCATGGCAAGATAAGCCGGTAAAGACCGTCGCGGTAAAAGCCGTCCTTGTTACCTACGATTTTAGAACCGGCGAATGCGAGAATGTGGGCAAGTTCGCCCGAATCCTTTCCGACAATCTGGACCGGCTGATTCAAACCGGTCATCCCAAATGGAAAGCGGTCGATCTGGATTACACTTTGAAAGGATGGACCCAGTACGACTGCGTAAAGAAACATCTAGGGACGCTTGCCCAAAAGAAGGAGCCGGCCCGGCTCAATCCGGTCCAGGATGCGATCAAGGGGATGCTGGAGTGAGGAGCAGGGAGCGGGGAGCAGGAAGCGGGAGATTCCATTATCGCTGGAATTCCTGGAAGTCCACAAGCCGGCAAGTAAAGCGTGACCGTCAAATTTGATTGGCTATCCTGCAAAGCATTTCTCACCATGCAAGGGCCGTCGCATCCTGATTGCCTGAAACCTCCACAAAAAATTCCTTACGGGGAATCAGTTTCTTGGCTGAAATCGCCAGAGAGGATCCCTTCGACAAGCTCATTTCGCGGTTCCGTTTTGAATGATAGATGGTGTGTCTGCGTCAATTATCGTATGACGCCGGCAAAAAACACCTAATCGTTGCCCGTGCGTGTTGAGCGGGAGGGCCAATCTACGTTCGGCTTCACATATCTCTTCCTTCAATAATGGATTATGGAGAACTTGATGTCTGTTCCCTGGCGGTTCGCAAGTCTGCGGGGGCAATAAACTATTTGCAGATGGACAATTCATGCCTAGAGGCGACAAAAAGCATCCGCTGCGTTTATTGAATAACCTGGTGAGTTGCGCAGTTGGTATCTGGTAATATTGAC
>Ga0187862_10005999_pt1 | contig 11086 bp, 9 predicted proteins | sample June2016WEW_10_1_FD_133003 | JGI IMG/M metagenome (GOLD analysis project Ga0187862, IMG submission 133003) | Peatland microbial communities from SPRUCE experiment site at the Marcell Experimental Forest, Minnesota, USA - June2016WEW_10_150 | ecosystem: Environmental > Terrestrial > Soil >...
ACCGCCGTGACCGCCACCGCCGTGACCGCCACCGCCGTGACCGCCGTGGCCAGCGCCGCCATGACCGCCGTGGCCTGCGCCGGCGTGGTATCCGCCGCCGTGACCGCCGTGGTATCCGTGACCTCCGTGACTACCCCAGCCGACATTGACAAAGAGCCCACCGCCGGCCCAGTCCCAGCCACCCCAGCCCCAGCCCCACCAGACCGGTCCTATCCCTACACCGCCCCAAAATCCGAATAGCCCAAATGTAGCGAGGGCTACGCCGGGCCAAATGGGGAAATAAGCGAAGGGAGGATACGCTGGATACGCCCATGGCCCGTAAACAACTGTCGGGTCGTAAGTGGGCACATAAACAACGTTAGGATCAGCGGGTGCAATCTCGATGTTCTCACCTGCGACGACCACCTTCTGCTGTGGGGACGTCTTGAGGTTGCCGGCGGCATAAGATTTCTGCCGCAGTCTTTGGATCGATGCCGTGACATCGGCCTGCTGAGACATGAAAGCTTGGCCCAGCTTCGTTGTCCACCCCATCTCCCTAACCATCATGTCGAGTACTTGCGGGAAAGACGCCAGCGCCTTAACGCTCTCGTCCCACTGCACTTGCTCCAGGGCTTTATTGAGCGCGTCCCCCGTAAGGCTCGTGTTTGCCTTTACCCATTGGTCCCCTGCCTCAACATCAGCTGGATATGTAGCCGCGATAAGGATTTGTGCGATAAGGGTATCAGGGTAGAGCGCAATCGGCGCAAGCATCTGGTCAAGTTCTGCCTCGCTGAATGCCTGGTCAGGAGCTGAAGTTTGCTGTGAAAGAGCTCCGAACGGGACCATTATCACAACGAGCATCCCGATCAGAACGCGCTTAAGAAATGCATACTTTTTCATGTTTTCTCCTCCATCATGTTGTACGAGTCCATAAATTTCCTTTCGCTCAGGTATTATTCGGATATCTAATCACTTCGCATAAAGCCCTTGGCTAAAGTTAACTCCGGGCTGTTCGAATGCAACGCTTCGGCGGCAGGAAAGCTCAAAATCGAGCGCATTGCCGGCAAAACAGGAGGAATAAGTGATAAGGAAAAGGGAGGGGCTGCCTCCGGGGTGATTCAAACTCACGCAGATACCGGCAGGCTCTGCCCTTAAATGCCTTTCTGGAAAGATATACCAGTTAAAAAACCATAAGTAATATATTCTCCATGTCAAGAAAGAAGATGGTTTTTTCATGAAATGCATTCAACCAGTGCCCAAAAGCGGGGCGGGTTTGTAGAGAATTTAAATGGACGAGGTTACAGATCGGTCACAACAAAAATAGAGCACGATCAAGTTCGAGCTGTGATCCGGGTGAATTGGCGACCCCCATGAGGTCGTATTCATGCATTTGTGATTATGCATTCACTCACTTATTCACCAATGTTTGCCCTGCCCGAAAAGGGTTACGGATGATTAACCATAACCCTCTGAATTCTCACAAAATCAAGCTGAAGACAGGGGGCCTTTCAGGCAGACGCACCAAGCTTTATGAACTCGGAACATCTATGGCTTTTTTTTGCCGTTGCCTTTACCGCCACCGCCACCGCCGCCGCCTTTACCGCCGCCAGCGCCACCAGCGCCGCCGTGACCACCACTACCGACCGTTCCGCCGTGGCCGCCGCCAGCGCCACCAGCGCCGCCGTGACCACCACTACCGACCGTTCCGCCGTGGCCGCCGCCAGCGCCACCAACGCCACCAGCGCCACCAGCGCCGCCGTGGCCAGCACCACCACCAGCGCCGCCTTTACCGGCGCCACCGGCCGTTCCGCCGTGACTGCCGCCGCCAGCACCACCGCCAGCGCCGCCTTTACCGCCGCCACCGCCGCCGTGAAGTCCCTTTGCGACGTCACCTGCGGACGGTCTGCCGCCTCCAGCGCCATGCCCGGCTACGCCTCCTGCGTGCCCTGCGCCGCCGTGGTGCATGGCCCCGGCCCGAGCCCGTTCTGAACCGATATGGCCGCCTCTGGCTGCCTCATGGAAGCTGCCGGAGTGGAAGGAGGCGCGGTCAAAATGACGGCTGTTGATATTGACGCCCCGGTTCATATTTATAAATACGTCATGGTGGCCCCAACCCCACGAGCCCCATCCCCAGCCCCAGGCCGGTCCCACGGCTACAAGTGGAAAGAACCCGAGCACTCCGATTCCAACGGCCACCCCTGGGAAAACGGGGTAATAAGCGAAGGGAGGATACGCAGGATACCACCAGGGTCCGTAGACCACTACCGGGTTGTAACTGGGAATATAGACAACTTCCGGATTTGCCGGCGCAACCTCGATAGTCTCACCCTGGACAACCACCTTCTGCTCCGCGGTAGTCTTGAGATTGCCGGCGGCATAAGCTTTCTGCCGCAGTCTCTGAACGGAGTCCATGACATCGCCTTGCTGAGCCAGGAAAGCTTCACCCAGCCTTTGCGTCCAGGCCGACTCCTTAGCCATCATTTCGAGGACCTGCGGAAAAGGCGCGAGCGCTTTGATGCTCAGGTCCCACGCCATTCCGTCCAGGGCAGTATTTAGAGGGTCTCCCTTAAGACCCGGACTTGATTTCAACCAGCGGTCCGCTTCCGTAACCTGCTCCGGGTACGTCGCCGCAATGAGGACCTGTGCGAGCAGCGAATCAGGATAGAGCGCAATGGGGGCAAGCATCTGGTCCAGTTCCTGCGCGCTGAATGCCGCGGTCGTTCCGGCATCCTGTGCGAAGGCCCCGTATGGGACCATCATCACGACGAGGACCCCAATCAGAGCGCGGCTTAGAAACACATTTCTTCGCATAATCTCCCTCCGTCTAGTTGTATGAGTCAGTTTTCTCCGTTATGCCAAAATCATCTTTTCGACTTAGATAACGCATGGAGCCCGAAATTAGTTTACAAACCGGCATTTTTTATCTGTTTAATCGCAATGGCACTTTCGGCCTCTCCGATTCTGGAAACAATGGCTTCAGTCGCGATCCTCCCTTCGTCCCAGGATTGGCTGCCGGTGAACCTCATACAGGCCGCGGCATATCCTGCCTCAATGATCTCATTGGTGAGGTCGGCCAACCTTACAGAAGTGGTTTTACATGTCAAGAGACAAATCACTTTTCCCTTATTGGGCATAAACCGGGCAGGCGGGTTTGTTTCAGGATAGAAAGAAAACGGTAAGGAATCTTTGAGACAAAGCCGGGGTAAATACTCCATACTTTCCAATGCTGCTTATGTCGAATCTATTGATACCAGTGCTGCAAATTATTTGAGTCTTAGCGTGAGCAACTTATTTTTTTACCCATCCCTTCGATCGCATGCAGTCATCGAATGCCCTCATTTCGCTCATGCCCCAGCCGACGCCGCCAGGTCCACTGAATTCGAGTGATTGAAAAAGCTTCACCTCCCGCATGCATGCGGTCTGGTCTTGATCCAGTTGCTCCTGGGACTTGCCTTCCATGGAGACCCAGTTGTAGCCCAATTCGGGCACGTGCGGTAATTGCATCGCGCACCCGGCAAGCATTGCTGCGCAAACGGCCAAAAAGAACAGTTTCAAGATCACTCCCTTGGTTTGTATCAAGCAGCAACCGATGTACCGGCTATCCGTTTCCGGGGACTGACCAATTTTCATTTCTTTCCGGGTGAGAATCATCTGATTACCTCGACCGGATCGAATTCGGACACTGCGCGGTAGATGTCCTGAATGACCTTGTCGGCTTCAGGCCGCCACCTGATGGGGAAAAGCCGGTTCAAAACTTCAGCGGCTTCCTCGATGCGCTTCCCGCTCATGAGACTATAGTAGGCGGCCTTCATCGCCAGTGAAGTTGTCAATTCCGGTTCGCGCTTCCGTGTGCTGCTGCGAGCCTCATTGACGGCCTCATGAAGCAGACGCGAATAAAATCGGCTGAACTCACCAACTCGATCCACCCGCCAATGTCCATTATCAAAGACGAGCAGGCGAGTCATTGCGGGAGAATCCACGAAAGACAACTGAATCTGCGAGTCTTCCGGCCCATAGTATGCGAACTGCCAGTCATGGACTTTTATCGCCTTTCCCGGTAAGTCCTCCGCCTGGGTGAATTTTACTTCTCCGTTAGTGTCCCCGAGGTCCGCCATATCAAGCGAGATGCTTGGGCCGCATTTGGTGGCGATGAAAAGAGTCGTGCAGCAATGAGCGCCGCCGGAAAAGCAGTAGGCGAGAAGAACACTGCAGTTGGGAAGGGGTGTGTTCGGGACAATTACCGGCTCATGCGTTTTGAAAAAACACTCGCCGGCAAAAAGCTCTTCCTCGTCCTTTGAGAACTTAAGAATATAGCTGCCGTTCGCCGATGACTTGGTGATGCAGAGCGTAAGCTCACCCAGCCTGAACTGCCTGGTTGCTTCCGCACAGCCGTGCTCTTTATCCTCTGCAAAGGCGCTTTGCAAGGGAATGATGGTTATTGCGAAAAGAGCGAAAATGGTTACCAGCTTTTCGATCACGCGAGCCTCGAATCGGAAGTCGGATTAAGCTCTCAGAACTAAATCTCCACGTCCAGCGAAGAGTGGAGATCGAGTTCCGCAGAAAAACTCAGCAATGACGAGCACCTCTCAACTGTTTCATAGGGCCCGGGGTTTAAGAATTCCTTCGCCTAGAAGAGAGCATTGCATCCATTTGAAGGCAAACTTTAACAGGGTCGTTTCGTTGGTTCTGATTTGTTCGATTTCGTCACCCTCAATTTCAAACAGGCTCAGAAAGCGGCTGTTGAAAACCATTTCACGGAATTTGTCCGAGTTGTAGCTTGCAAAATAGAATATCTGCTGCTGCTTTTGGGGCAGACGCGCATTCCTGAGCATGGGATGCGTGACTATTCCCATCCAGAGGTCATTGAGTTCGTAGTAATGTTGGAGTCCCTGGTCCCTGAGCCATTCATCCATTTTCCAGAACTGCTCTTCTTCGAAGCCCATGCAATGGTCTTCGTGAAGAACAAAATAGTTATCCAACACCAAGTCATGTGAGCGGTGCAGGCGTGAGGCCCTGGCAATGGGATAAATTCGACAGGCCGAAGGCCTGTCCTCGTAGACAATACAGCCTTTTGCCGACACAAATGGGCAGGTCTTTCGCTCGTTTTCGCTCATCTGGAGATAGGCCATAGGGAGCGGACGGTCCTCGTCGAAGCCGCAGTCCGTGTAACGATCCAAAAAGTCACCGGAACTGAGGCCGAGCCGGTTTTTTAGCCTGATGACGTCGTAGGGGGTCAGCAGCAGGTTCAATTCACGGCAGCACTCGGTGAAGCAAACCACCCCTGGATGGCAACCAAATCGAAATCCCCCATTCTCAACAGGTTCAATCTTTCCCTTAATGCATTCCGGGGCCGTTTCCCTTATTTCCAATTTTCACCATCTTCCAATCTGATGCGCTCTTGATCCGTCGGAGTTTCCTATTTGAACATCGCTGCCAGAGCGAACAAGGCTTTCGGGGCTGGATCAAACAATCTGATAAAGCTCGTCCATTTGAGCGCGAATATAGCGGAAGGAAAGTTTCAAAGGCTCTTTCATATCTTTCCTGACAACGGAGGCCATTTCGTCGTCCACCTCATGGAAGATCAATAAGCGGCCGTCGTTGAGGAATTCGGCAAATCGGTCCAAATCGTATGCGATGAACAGCACCTTTCCGAGGCCCTCGTTCATCGGAGCGCCGGGCTTAAAGCTTCACAGGCAGTTCGGACTTGTCGATCCCTATCCGTTACAAAGTCAACGCCACGCCGGGTGGCGTGGGGTATCCAAGGCGCTGCTCCCCAGCGCTGCCAGACGGTCCTCAAAGGGTTGTTTACATGGTATTATACCGCGGCCCTCCGCCCCCCTCGGGGCAAACCCAGTTGATAGCTTCGTAAGGGTCCCTGATGTCGCAAGTCTTGCAATGAACGCAATTTGAGAAATCAACCTGAATGCGTTCAAACTCACCGGTTTGTTCAGTCCTGACGATATTATAGACCTGCGCCGGGCAGAACGCCTCACACGGCGCGCCATATGTTTCATAGCAGGTCTTGCACTTCGTTGCATCCAACTGAAGATGGCACGGCTGCTTTTCCTCGTGTTTTGCGCCACTGAGGTAAACATCGGTGAGCTTATCAAAGAGCAAAGACTCATTGTCAAACTTGATGGCGTCCTGCTGTTTTTCACGCGCAGGTCCCGACATTGGCTTAAGCTCTTTGGAATCAGGTTCGAGCTTCAAAGTGCCAAAAGGATATATGCCTCCTGAATAGTAACTGATCCCTGCCTTCAGAAGACCCCAGGGAACAACCCCCTTTTTCATCAAAGGGCGGAAATTGCGAAAAGGTTTCAGGTCCTGCCCGACCCAGGAAGTTTCAATTCGCTGTTGATACTTTTCAAACTGTGACGGGCCGAAATCAGCTTTCTCCATGCACTCGAAAATGGTTTCAGCAGCCAGCATACCGCTCTTGATGGCATAGTTTATGCCTTTCAGACGCGGAACATTGATCAGGCTTGCACCATCTCCACAGATCATGAAACCCGATCCGGCAAGCTTGGGCACGCTGTTCCATCCTCCTTCGGGCAAGGTCTTAGCGCCGTAGCAAAGCATTTTACCGCCATTTAGAATCTCCCGGACAAGCGGATGCGCCTTGAACTTGCAGAAATTCTTGTGAGGGTCCATCTGGGGATCACTAACGTCAAGGGCCGATATCATTCCGACAGACACTTTATTGTCGCTCATTTTGTAAATGAAGCCGCCTCCGAAACTGCGCCTGTCCAGAGGATACCCCATCGTGTGGATTACCCGGCCGTCGGCGAGGCGCCCTTCGGGGAGTTGCCATACTTCTTTTACCCCGGTGGCGTAGACCTGTGGATTCCTGCCGCTGTCCAGATCGAGCTTCTTTATGAGTTGCTTGGTGAGAGAACCCCTGGAACCTTCACACAGCACGGTAGCTTTTGCAAAGAGGTCCATGCCGGCTTCATAGTTGCTCTTGTGGGTCCCGTCAGGGTTTACTCCCTTATCTCCGCATCGCACCCCTTTGACCAGAAGGGCGTTGGATTCGTCATAGAGAATCTCTTTGCCGCTGAAGGTCGCATAAATGTCCTGGCCAAGCTCGGAAACTTGTTCCCCAAGCCATGAAACGAGCTTGGTCAGAGACACTATATAGTTGCCGTCGTTGTGCATGGTTGGGGGCGTTACGGGCAGCTTCCATGAACCCTTTGCGGTCAGGAAAAGGACGGAATCCTGTTTTGCCGGGGATTCCAGTGGGGCGCCTTTCTCCATGAAATTCGGAATGAGTTCGGCTAACCCATTGGGATTCATAACGGCGCCGCTGATGGAATGATCCCCCACAGCGGTGCCTTTCTCTATGATCATTAGCGGGACATCCACACCCAGAGTGTCCTCATTGATGAGACGGCCTTTTTTCGTTCCGCTTTCAACAGCTTGATTGTGAGAATTGATCAGGTTCAACAGGTGAAGGGCACAGCTCAAGCCTGCAGGACCTGCGCCTACGATGACCACCCCACAGTTCATAGATTCGTGCTCAGACATGTTATGCCTCCCGGCTGGATAAACGCCCTGAGACCTTTTTCCCGGGCTTTGCAAAATGGATTAAGGTCTTGCTGTCAGCAGGTGCTCTTCATTTTCTTGACTTCCTCGGTCAATGCAGGAATAAAATTAAAGAGGTCTTCCACCACTCCGAGGTCAGCTTTGCTGAAAATCGGCGCATCAGGGTCCTTGTTTATCGCAACGACGAACTTGGATGAGCCCATGCCGGCAAGATGCTGGATTGCACCTGAGATGCCTGCCGCAATGTAGAGGTTGGGGTTGACTACCTTGCCGGTCTGTCCGATCTGGTCCGAGTGGGGGCGCCACCCGGCATCGACGGCGGAACGGGAGGCCCCGACGGCGCCACCCAGCGTCCTCGCAAGCTCTTCGAGTATTGCGAAATTTTCAGGTCCCTTCATGCCCCGGCCGCCGGATACGATGACTCCGGCTTCAGTCAGCTCCACCTTGCCCGAAGTGTCAAGTTCAAGACCAATTACCTTGGCTCGAGGCGCAGGCAGCGCCACCGCCACCTTCTCCACTTCGGCCTTTTTGTCCGGCATTGGGACAAGGCACTCCATCACGTTGGGCCGACAGGAGATGATGGGCAGGGAGCCGGCCTCCCACTGACACCAGGCAAGCGTTTTGCCAGCAAATATAGGCCGCTTGGCCTTTATCGCCCCCCCCTCACATGAGACCTGAATGCAGTCCTGAGCGAGAGAGGCATCGAGCCTGGCCGCAAGTCTGGCCCCGAGGTCCTTGCCATCCACGGAGGCGGGCAGGATGACCACCGATGGGTCACACTTCTTCACGATCTCCGCAATGACCGGTACATAGGTTTCGGCAATGTAGTACTCGAGTGAGGGATCGTCGGCCGCATAAACTTTGTCAACTCCGTAGGCCCCCAGATCGGCAGCTTTAGCGCCGGTCCCCGATCCTATGGCAACCGCACAAAGGCTGCACCCCAGAACGTCGGCGATCCTTCTGCCCTCGCTCGCTGCCTCAGCGGAAACGCGGCGGAAATTGCCACCGCGAAATTCGGTAATCACACAAACACAGTTTCCCATATTCGTTCTCCCCTCTATCGCTTTTTAGATCAGTTTTGCCTCTTCGTGCAATTGCCGTACGACCTCGTGTGCTTTGACCGCAGCATCGGCCCCTTCGACTATTCGCCCCGGCGCACGCTGTGGAGGCATCTCCAGGGAGGCGATGCGCATCTTTATCGCCTGCGCTCCGCATTCAGAGCCGCTTAGGCCGAGATCGGACAGTTTCTTCATGTCAATGGGTTTCTTCTTGGCCTTCATGATCCCGGGGAGAGAAGCGTATCTGGGGTTCCAGATTCCGTGGGACCCGCCGAAGGTGACGAGGGCAGGCAGGTCAGCCTGGAGCGATACTTTTCCCCCTTCGATAGGCCGATCGACGGTTACCTTGCTTCCATCGCACTCAAGTGAGATCGCGAGGGCAACATGGGGCCATCCGAGGAATTCGGCCACCATGGCGCCCCTCTGGGCAAGGTCGTAGTCAACGGCCCGGGAGCCGCACAGGACAATGTCCGGGTTGAGCTGCTTTGCGGCAGCCGCAAGGGCCTTTGCCACACCAAGACTGTCAGCCCCCTCGAGGTCCGGATCATCTATAAGGACGCCACTGTCTGCCCCCATGGCGAGGGCTGTTCTCATGGACTCAACCACCCGGTTGGGTCCCCAGCTCAGGATAGCTACCGTTCCGCCGTGTTGTTCCCGCAACCGAAGAGCCACTTCCACTGCGTACTCGTCATAAGGGTTGATGATCCACTTGAGATCGTCGGTGACAATCGACTTACCGTCTGTTGCGATACGAATCACAGATTCAGTATCAGGAGTTTGTTTGAGTAAGACAACGATGTTCACGGCCATTTCTCCTTCCTTCAATGGTACTTTGCCAAGGGTCCCCCGCTTAGTGCGCCTTGATCGGCCAAGCCGACCGGATTGTGCGAAACATTAAATTTTATTTTCTAACATATATAATGCCAGAAATTCAATGTAGAACCTAACAGTTGAGCAGGACCGTCCTGAAAGTGAATCATCGCACATATACCCCTCAGGGTGATTTTTTTCAATGGGAAAATAGCTTGGATGCGGCCGGGCGGGGGGCGGAAAAGGGAGGCCAGGCCGCCTCCCTTCATGTTCGTGACTCACTCAGGACAATTTGATGCGTCCTGAGGAATTCTTATGGAACGTCGATATCCTGGTTCCTGATTCCCCGGTCGAAAATTTGTCCTTCACCTTACGGGGCACAAGCTCGTTGCTCCTGGTGGTCGCGGAACAGACCTTCGCGCCGGGGTAAGCCTTCAGTAGCCTGTCCCTTTGCGATTCTCGCCGATGATTGCGTTTACGCCCCATTCAACGAAGACCTAAAATCGGAGTCGTTGCCCAACAAAAAAAGGAGACGCACTTTTCAGTGCATCTCCTTTTCCTCAATCAGGCGATAGGGATTTGGTTATTTGCCCGTTGCAGCGCTGTGCAGCTTGATCTCAACCTTTTCTTCCAGGCCTGCATAGTATTCACGAAGAATGGCAAGCACCTCATCACGGCCGAAATGATCCGGAATCGTAGTTCCTTCGGAAAGACCTTTTCGCAGTGCGGTACCGCTCAAAAGAACGCGGTCTTCCTTGCCGTGGGGGCAGGTCCTGAGGGATGCCATACCGTCGCATTTATGGCAGTAGAAGGTCCAGTCTATTTTGAGCGGCGTGCACAAAAGTGCTTTTCCGCCCGCCGGTTTGGGGATCTTGTCAAAAATGGTCTGGGCTTCGAACATGCCGTAGAAATCACCCACGCCAGCATGGTCGCGGCCGATGATCATGCGGGAGCACCCATAGTTCTGGCGGAAGGTGGCATGAAGAAGGGCTTCACGGGGACCGGCATAGCGCATATCCAGCGGATACCCGCCCTGGAGAACCTTGTCTTCCACGAAGTAATTCTTAACCAAAGCATCGATACACTTGACGCGGACTTCGGCGGGAATATCGCCGGGTTTCAGGTTGCCGACCAGTGAGTGAATGAAAACGCCGTCGCAGACTTCGACAGCGATCTTGCACAGATATTCGTGGGAACGGTGCATGGGGTTGCGCAGCTGAAGAGCGGCTATTTCTTTCCATCCTCTTTCAGAAAAAATCTTTCTCGATTCAGCCGGTCTCATGTAAACGCCGGCATATTTGGTGGGATATTCGGCCTCACTGAGGACCTTGACCGGGCCGGCCAGATTGACGCCCTTCTGTTCCATCACCATCTGAACTCCGGGATGGTCATTTTTGGCGATCTTCCAAAAATCCTCAGCAGTTTTGGTGCCTTCTCCCATATAGACTTTTTCACACTCAAACTTCTTGTCGGCCTCGGTCATTTCATATTTCTCGGTGACCTTCATGGTGGCCATGAACTCGTTGCGCTCCGGATCAAAAAGAGCGATTTCCTGCCCGATTGCGATTGCGGCGGCTTCTTCCTTGGATGCGGAAAGTGTTACCGGAATGGGCCAAAACGTACCGTCTGCCAGGAGATAGTTTTCGCAAACACCTTTCCAGTCGGCCTTGGTCATGAAACCGGTCAGCGGGCTGAAT
>Ga0187862_10006000_pt1 | contig 11086 bp, 9 predicted proteins | sample June2016WEW_10_1_FD_133003 | JGI IMG/M metagenome (GOLD analysis project Ga0187862, IMG submission 133003) | Peatland microbial communities from SPRUCE experiment site at the Marcell Experimental Forest, Minnesota, USA - June2016WEW_10_150 | ecosystem: Environmental > Terrestrial > Soil >...
TACTGGGCGGCGTGGCCGGCACGCGTCTTTTCTTCATCGGCTTTCGCATGTTGCGTTACAAACGGCTCATCCTCGACACTCCTCTTTCCAGGATTCACAGCGCCTCTATCGGTTTGGTCGAGGTCACCGGCGCCGCTCTTGGGCCCAAAACTCTTACCGCTCCGGTAACCACTGATCCCTGCTATTACTATCGAGTGCGCGCTTGGCAACTGCAGCAGTCAGGGAAGAACAACGAGTGGAAGCAGGTCCTCGACGAAAGCCAATATGTCCCTTTCTTCCTCGAAGACAGCACCGGACGCGTGCTGATTGATTCGCAGCGCGCGGATATGGACGTCCACCGGAGTTTCTTCGATGAAATCGGCTCCTCGTTCCGCAGCAGCGACGACCTGATTCACGAAAATGCTCGCAGTTTCCTCGTAAAACGCGGCCTGGTTTCCTACGAAAAGATCAAAATCGAGGAACGCATCATTCAGCCAGGCTTCCCGCTTTTTGTCTTTGGTACCCTCGGCGAAAATCTCTTGCGCGGTTCCTGGTATCCTCGCCCCCATGTCACGAACCGTGACGTATCCTCATTCAATTTTCGGTTTGATGGCGGGCCGGGTCCCGGAATTACATTGCCGAATGCAAAAACTGGAAGCCCATCAGGGCAGCTCAATGCTGGCCTGGGGAACGCAGTTGCACATTTTCCGGGCACCCAAGTCAATAGCTTCTCCATGCAACCCACTGCTGGCGGCCGGCAATCGGCGGTTGCCGGCGGTGTGGCCACTAAATCTGTTGCTCCGGTGGCGGTGCTGGATCGCGAGGTCCCGGCGAATGCTGTTGATTCTTCGTTCGACCTTCATCCCAATACCGCCATCAGCAAGGGGGAGCGTGGCGAGCCTTTCACGATTTCCTGCCGCAGCCAGAAGGAAGTAGTGCAGTCCCTGGCATGGAAGTCCACGCTTTGCATTTGGGGCGGTCCAATTCTGGCCATTGCCTTTCTCTATCTCTTCTTGCTCGGATGGGGATTGGTTTCTCTCTAACGCAAAAGGAGCGGTATGGGTCCGATTCCTTCTCTTATCGCCATCTTCGTTGTTGTGGGCGTACTGATTTACGTCGCCACCATCTACAACGGGCTTGTCGCCCTACGCAACGATATAGACAAAGCCTGGGCCAACATCGATGTGCTCCTCAAACAGCGCCACGACGAAGTCCCGCGCTTGGTCGACGTCTGCAAAGGCTACATGCAATATGAGCGCGAAACTCTGCAAACTCTTACCGAAGCCAGAGCGAAATACGGATTGGCCACCACGGTGGCCCAAAAAACCCTCGCCAGTGGCGGACTAAGCGCCTCTGTTCAGAAATTATTTGCTGTTGCTGAAAATTATCCCGATTTGAAGGCCAACATCTCTTTCCTCGAACTCCAGAAGCGCATCACCGAACTCGAAAGCCAGATCGCCGACCGCCGCGAGTTCTACAACGATTCCATCAATGTATTCAACACCCGCATTCAAGAGATGCCAGACTCTCTGTTGGCTGGCGCCATGGGCCTGCAACCACGCGCCATGTTCCAAGTAACCGCGTCCGAAAAATCCGCCGTCAACGTCGCCCTGGCTCCAACTAAAGTGTAAGGGCAAGCCGCGTACTCACACCAAAAGGCGAACGCTCCTCGCTCAACAAACCTTTTGTTTCATTTTTCTTGAAGTTTGGATTTATTGCTCGCTCGCCGGTGGTACCGGCGTCGCTGGTGGAGGCTGTATTACCACTGCTGGTGGCTTTGGCGGCATCGGCGGCGCCATCCCCATCGCCGTTCGCCGCAACGCAATATTTCCATAACTCGTCTTCAACGTGATCTTCGGCCGGCGCCCGGATCCATACGTTGCCGCGACACTCGCATCACCCGCCGGGCTCTTCGTCACTCCCAGCCCCGGAAACTCCGAACTGATATCGCAATTCCGGCATTCCGCCTGCACTTCAAAACTCGAACTCCCCGGCAGCGACAGCGCAATCTCCCCCGACGAATTCGTAATATTCACATCATCCTTCGGCGCCGAAGAAAATCGCACATTAATCGCCGCATTCCGGTTCTCGATGTTCACTTTCCCGCCGGGATTCTCGATGCTGATCTCATTGTCGCGCGTGCGCACGCTCAAATTTCCCGGCGCGTCCACCACATCCAGGTTTCCCGACGCCGCCTCCAGGTGCCCCGCGAGCGCGCTCAACGTCAAATCCGTCTTTGTCGAAATCAGCCGCACTCCCAAGGTCACTTTGTCCGCCCGCACCGGCCCATAAAAATCGCCGTCCACCGTCAGGCTTCCCGCCGCATTCACCACATCAATTTCGCCACCCTTGCCGGAAATCTTCACATTTCCTTTGGAGTCATTCACCTTCACGTCGCCCTTGTGCATCTCGATCGAAACTTCTCCCCCGCTGTTGCGGATTTCTACATCCCCGTTTTGATCCGTCACGCCAACATCCGCGCCCATGTCCGATACGGTGACGTCGCCCTTCTCCGTCTTTACCGTCAGTCCCGATTTCTTTGGTACGGACACTTCCAGGTCCACGCTGATCCGCCCATCCGACGTGTCGTACCCGCTGGGCCGCACCTCATACGTATCGCCGTTCTTCACGATCTCCGCGGATACCGGCTTGCCCATCCGGTCCGCTTCAGGTTCGCTCCACGCGCGCACGCCCGTCTTACCCGATACCCGGATGACTGCATCGTCCGATGACCGCACGCTGATATCGCCGCGCCCGTTGTGCACAAACACGCGCGCGTTCGCGGGGATCGTCTTTGGCGCAACCTCGATGTCGTAGCTGAAGTTATCCCCGACATCGCCCATAATCCCTTCGCCAATTTTCTGCTTTCCGTACTCCACGCTCGCCACGATCCCCAGCAGCACCAGCATTCCCACCACCAGCAACACCTCACCCGCGGTGATTCCCACGCCGCCCACCGTGCCGCCCATTCGCGGCCCAACAGTGCGCTCGTACAGCTTCACTACTCCCCAGAAAATAATGATCAGCGGCCACCAGTGTCCAAAGAAATGCCCCAGTTCCAGGTGTCCGAAGGTGTGCAGCAGCAGAATCACTCCCGCGGAAATCAGTACCAGCCCCGAAAATAAGCCGCTGCTACGCGTCTGGGTGCGTGCCATAAATGACTATTGCCCCTCCGAAGGAGACACCGGTGGCGGCGTGCCTGCCGGCGGCGATGGCGGTACTCCCGGCATCGCTGGATTCGCTTGCGTTTCAATGTGGCCATCTTTCGGCGCGAACGCCGACACCAATTTCAACAACCCGATCACCACCAGGATCACCGGCCACGTATTTTCAAAGTCAAAATGGCCTCCGTGCAATTGGTGCAGCAGGAAGAGCACACCCAGCGTAATCACCACCACTGGGCCTGTCAGGCTGCGGATGGTGCAGCTTTGGCATTTGCACCGCACTTCATTTCCCATCGTTCCGCTCCTCTCCCATCCTTCCGCTTACTTCTGGCCGCCCATGCGATTCCTCAGCATCAGAAAGCCCACGATAATCAACACCGCTGGCCAGAAGAACTCGCCAATGCGAAAACGCTCAAAAATTCCAAAATTGTTCAGCAGTATCAGAATTCCCACGCCGATCAGGATGATCGGACCCAGTGGTTGCTTGGCACTCCACAATTCGATCGGATCCTTCAGGGGTTCTCCAGTTTGCCGGGACTTGGCTGACCGCAGCGCGTCGATGGCCATATAAAATATGAACGCCACCAACCCGAACACCCAGAAGCCCACCAGCCCTTCACCAAACGCGCCCGTGATCCCCAGAATGATTCCGCCGAAGATCACGATGTGAATAATCGCCTTGTTGTATTCGCCGTTGTAAATTGCGCCCAGTCCGGGAATAAAACCGAGTATGAACGCAAGCACGGGACTCGCTGCTCCAGGTTTCCCGGTAACGGGACCCGGTCCAGGTGCTCCCGGAACATCAACCGTTCCCGGCGTTGCGCTCGGATTCGCAGCTTGTGGGCTCGGTACGCCCATCACATGCGCCAGGCACTCCTCGCAATACAGCACATCATGTACCGGACGCACGCACGCCGCGCACATCGGCTTGCCGCAGTTCCGGCAATAGCCCGAAACATCCACGTCTGGATGCACGGCACATTTCATCGAAAGCTCCTCTCGAGCAGCAAGGGACATTCTGCCGCCACCATTTCCATCTGGCGGGCCAGTTCATTCGCGCGATTCTGCTGCCGTGGTTGCGCCGGCTTCTGATCGTCCGTCTGCCCCGGCTCTTTCTCCGGGTTCGACTTCGGCAGCGACTCTTGCGGCGTCACTTGCAGGTTGTTCTGCTCTTCCCGCAACCGCGACTGTATCTCGTACACCACGCGCAGATCGCTCACATACTTCACGACCTTTGCGCGCCCCATATGAAATCCCCGGTCCACACCTTGATACACCGTTGCGGGATGCAGGTCCGCCAGCTTCGGCTTGCGGAACGAAAATCCCGACGCGTACACCAGCACAAAGCACGTCGCAAACACACTCGCCACGCCATACGCAAATTTCGGTGAACCCATTCCCCGCAGAAAATTCCGCAAGGTTTGCCAAAACGAAACCGTTTCTCGCGGCCCCAGGGTCTTGTCCAGAATCATATGCACCAGCTGCGGTGGCACTTCCACTTCTTCCATCGCATGCAATCCGCCGACAAGTTCACGCACGCTCGCCAACAGTGGCGCGCACTCCGCGCAGCTCGCCGCGTGCGCCTCAAACTCCGCGCGCTCCGGGCCTTCCAGCAGGCCCTCAATGTAATCGCTCAGACGTGCTTCAATCTGTTCACATGTCCAGGTCATCGCTTGACCCCCTGCGGCAGAGTCGTCCCCGCCGTTACTCCCGCTGCCAATTTCACTGTTACGCCCTTCCTCATGCCGGCCCTACTCCCATCTGCTGCAAAATCCTTGCCAGTTCAATTCTTCCGCGGTTGATCCGCGACTTCACCGTTCCTTCCGGCACCGCCAGCACATTCTGAATCTCCGCATACTCCAGTTGCTGCAGGTCGCGCAAGATCACTGCTTCCCGCAATTCCGGCGAAAGCCGCGTCAGCGCATTCTGCACCTGCCCGCTCAACTCTCCTAATAACGCCAACTCGTCCGGCCTCCGCGCCGACGTCGCTTTGTTCTCCACCACCGGCATCTTATCGTCCAGCGAATCCGTGATCCGGTCCCGCTTCGTTCTTCGGTAATGATCAATCAGCAGGTTGCGCGTCACGCTGGTCATCCACGTCGCAAATCCTCCGTGCGCCGAGCGGTAACTCACCAATGTCTTATACACGCGGAGGAACACATCCTGCGTCAAATCTTCCGCTTCCGTGCGGTTCCCTACAAATCGATAGCAGATGTTGTAGATTCGCCGCGTGTGCCGACGCACAAGTTCCTCCCAGGCCGAGCCATCGCCCTGGAGGCATTGCTGGACCAGTTGGGCATCCTGCTCCAAGCTTCCCTTTGCCCCATTTTCCCGATTCCTGCACTCACGACTACTGCAGGGTACTTCACTCGGCCTGCCATAGTATGGAACGTAAATTGCCCTGCAAATGTTCCCTGTTAACGGCGGGTAAAGTCTACCGGATGAGGGCATCTTACCCACTCCGGCCCCACCTGACAAGACTTGGCAATTCAATTGGTTATGCGCCCTTGACGCCACCCTCCCCCCACCAGTACTCTTCACCCTCATGGGTGCTAAGTCGAGGAAATGGTTGTCTCTGGGTCTGGTTGCCTTCCTGCTCCTGTTCCTCCTCTACCATTTTCGCCATTCGCTGCCGATCAGCCAGTTCAGCGGCAAGGAATTCTGGCAGGCCATCAAACGTGCCGACCCGGTTTACCTTTTAACCGCCGTTTTCCTCGTCTACGTCTGCTACTTTCTCAGGGCACTCCGCTGGCGCAATTTCCAGAAGTACGTCGGCAATTCCAACCTCCTTCACATCTTTGGCATGACCTTGGCAGGCTTTTCGGCTGTCTTCCTCTTTGGCCGCGTCGGCGAACCAGTTCGTCCGCTTCTCATCTCACGCAAAGACAAGATCCCTTTGGCGGACACCTTTGTTATCTACGCCCTCGAACGCTTGATCGATATGGGTTTCTCTGTAGCCGTCCTGGGATGTTGGTTCCTCCTTGTCACAGTTCAGAAGTTCCTGCACCCTGATCAACTCTCACCTGCTTTGGAGAGCGCGCGAAAGACCGCCGGAACCATACTCACTCTGGGTCTCATCGGTTTCATCGTCCTCGTTGTTTATATCTGGACCCACGGGGCGTCCATGATTGAAGGGAGAATGCAAATCTGGTTGGCCGATCACGGCTGGCGTGCGAGCGTTGCCCGCATCATCCTCGGCGTTGCTCGTGGACTAAAGACTATCCGCACTTGGGGTGACTTCATTTATGCTCTCGCTGTCTCCGCGCTGCATTGGCTCTTGGTCATTCTTGTTTATTACGTCATCGCTCTGGGCTTTGGAGGAAAGCTGGCAACCCTGCGATTCCAGGATTCCATGTTCATTTTGGCCCTGACTCTGGTCGGTTCGCTTGTCCAGTTGCCGGGAATCGGTGGCGGGCCTCAGGCGGTAATGATCGGTGCATGGACCAAAATATTCGGTGTCTCCGGAGAGGCGGCGTTTGCCGCGGCGATGGTCACATACCTGGTCACGTTTGCCATGTGCAGCCTTGCCGGTGTTCCCATCCTCTTCCGTGAAGGCTGGTCGCTCGGCGAGTTGCGCCGTATGAGTCAGCACGAAGACGAACAGATTGACGCCGAAATCGCCGAGCCGCCCGCAACGCCTTTGTAGATGCCGGACTTTAGTCCGGCTATCGAGCTGGCCAATCTTCCGGCCGTCACGTTTCCGGTTCCTGATATCTGATATCCTTGTCCATGCATCAGGAGATTCTTCCGAGTGAAATGTCCTTTCTGCGCCAACATTGATGACAAGGTGATCGATTCCCGCGAAGGCCGCACCGGCGACACCATCCGCCGCCGTCGCGAATGCCTGAAATGTTCTCGGCGCTTCACCACCTACGAACGCATCGACGAAATTCCCTACATGGTCATTAAGAAGGATGGCCGCCGCGAACGTTTCGAGCGCCAGAAAATTTTGCAGGGATTATTGAAAGCTTGCGAAAAGCGTCCCGTTCCCACTCCCAAACTCGAGGCCATCGTCGATGAAATCGAGGGTGTAGTCCACGAAGCCACCGAAAGGGAACTGACCACCACCGAAATCGGCGAAATGATCATGCATCGCCTCAAGAAACTCGATAAGGTTGCCTACGTCCGTTTCGCCAGCGTTTACATGGACTTCAAAGACGTCCAGGAATTCATGTCTGAGCTCAAGAATCTCCTCAAAGACCGCGCTCTCCCCAAAAAGTAATTTGCACCACGCGACTCCTTCAATTGTAGGGGTCCAGCCCGCCGGAGGGGGACCCCATGTCCGCAAGCTCCATCCATCCCTTCCAAATGAAAGGAAATTCACGCTCCAGTATTTTCAGAAATTAGTTCAGAGAAAGTGATAGGAGGTCGCTCGATGCGTACCGGCGTACACGCTGGGCGTCACTCCCATGATTCTTTTGAAGTGCCGCGTGAAATGGCTTTGATCGGCAAAGCCCACCGAGGGCGCCACCTCCACGCACTGCAGCCCATCCCGGAGCATGTGGCAAGCGCGCTTGATCCTCACGTGCAACTGGTACGCGTGCGGCGGAAGTCCGAATTGCCGCGCAAACGATCGCACCAGGTGAAACCGGCTTAGCGCTGCGGCCTGCGCCAGTTCATCCAAGGTGATCAATTCATGGGGACGCTGCTCCAGGATATCCCGGGCGCGTTCCAATGACCGTCTCAGGCCGGCCGCCGTTGGAGAAAAGGTTGGAGGCCGGCGCTCCGCATAACGCAGCGCCTTATGCACCAGAACCGCCAGACGTGACTCCAGTTGAAGCGGTTCACTCTCCTCCTCCATCAATCCGGAAAGTAGCGTAAGCTCTCGGAGCAATTCCCTGCTCCTCACCTCGGTAACTCGAAAATGCAGCTCACCAGAGACACCTGCTTCCTTGGCAAGTTCAGCGAACGTGTTGCTCTCCATGAAAAGCGCAACGAAGTTTGACGGCCTCGGCTTGGCCACCACGCGATGAATTTCTCCCGGCTCCATAAACGCCGTCGCGCCATCTCTGATCACATGCGTTTTGTGGCGATACACCCAGGACGTTGCAACGGAGAGGCAGCCGCAAAGCAGGTACCTTTCGTGGAACATATGCCAGTTGTCATACGAGGGGTTCGCAATCAGCAGCTCCACGCCGGGAAGCGCAGGGTGACGCACATAGTTAAGGTTGCTGAGAGGGCGCGCAACGAGCATTGTGCTGTTCTAAAGGGCTATTGCCGACCAGAGTACAGAGAAAAGAAGAGAGCAAGAACATTCTATAGCTACTAGTACCTGGTCTCTACCCTTCTCTTGAAGGTGCATTCGGTTTCTGACCTGACCGGTGTTGCCTTCACTTATAACAACTTATCAAGAGGATATCGATGCGAAACCTTGCACTTTGTTTCCTTCTCGCCACTCTGCTTGTTGTTTCCGGCTGCACTAGCGGATCAAAAGTGATTACTGTGAGCGTCGTCTCGCCTTCCGGCGCCCAGGCCCTCGATCTTGGACAAAGCTTCAATATCTCGGTTTCCGTATCGAACGATCCTCTCAACAAGGGTGTTACGTGGACCCTTTCCGGCGTCGGCTCTCTCTCGAATCAGACCGCCACCGGGGCGACGTACACTGCGCCTGCAACCGGTGCCGGTGGCAGCGCCACGGTCACTATCACTTCCGCCTCTGATACCACCAAGTCCATCACGTTGAGCATCGTTGTGGCTGCGCCTCCCAGTATCACCACTGCGTCTCTCGCGGCCGCTGTTATGGGCACGTCCTACAGCGGAACCGTCGCCGTGACTGGCGGGGCTGGCACGCTCAATTACTCTGTGACTATTGGCAGTTTGCCAGCTGGATTGACCTTGAACGCCACGTCGGGTGCCATCACCGGCACAGCCACCGGCCCGACGGGCACCGTAAATTTCACTATCCAGGTAAAGGACTCCAGCACCGTCAGTCCGCAATCCACTACCAAAGCTTTCAGCATCACCGTGAATCAGGCCCCGTCGATTACGAGCGCCAATAGCACCGCGTTTACGGCCGGCGTCGCGGGATCGTTCACTGTGACGACGACGGCCTCCCCCACCGCATCTCTGGCGGAGACAGGCGCACTGCCTGCGGGCGTCACTTTCGTGGACAACGGCAACGGCACCGGTACGCTCAGCGGCACCGCAGCCACTCCCGGCGCGTACCCAATTACGTTCACTGCCAGCAATGGAATGGGCAGCAATGCAACCCAGAATTTCACTCTCAACATTCAGCAAGCCCCGGCCATCACCAGCGGCAACACCACCACATTTACCGTCGGCACGGTCGGAACATTCTCGGTGACGACTTCAGGATTCCCATTTCCCACTCTTACCGAAACGGGCGCGCTTCCCACCGGTGTTACTTTCAAGGACAACGGGAATGGCACCGCTTCCCTGGCCGGTACTCCCGCAGCCTCAACGGGTGGCACCTACTCTCTCAGCGTCAAAGCCACCAATGGCGTCGGCAGCCCTGCTACGCAAACCCTCACTCTTACTGTGGACCAAGGTCCGGCGATCACCAGCGCCGCCAGCGCCACGTTTGCGTTGGGTGCGGCAGGATCGTTCTCCGTCACTACGACGGGTCTCCCAACTCCATCTCTCTCAGAGACGGGCGCATTGCCAACCGGTGTCACCTTTGTTGACAACGGAAACGGCACCGCCACACTCGCCGGGACCCCCTCAGGGACAGCCGGAGCATATTCAATTACGATCAAAGCCACCAACAGCGTAAGCAGTGCGACGCAATCATTTACTTTGACGGTCGGTCAGTCTCCCGCGATCACTAGCGCCAACAAAGTGACATTTACTGTGGGCACAGCAGGCACATTCTCAGTAACAGCGACGGGTTTCCCAGCTCCCTCCCTCTCCGAAACCGGCGCGCTGCCCGCCGGTGTGACCTTTGTTGACAACGGAAACGGCACCGCCACGCTCGCTGGTACTCCGGCTGCCGCTACGGGCGGGACTTACTCCCTCACCATCAAAGCGCATAACGGAGCCGGCGCAGATGCGACGCAATCCTTTACGCTCACAGTGAACCAGGCCCCCGCCTTCACCAGCGCCACCAGCACCTCTTTTGCACTCGGCGCGGCTGGGTCCTTTACCGTGACAACCACGGGCTTGCCAGTTCCCGCTTTGACAGAGACTGGCGCATTGCCAACCGGTGTCACTTTCACCGACAACGGAAACGGCACCGCAACGCTGGCTGGAACCCCCGCGTCGGGAACTCTAGGTACATATTCACTTACGCTGAAAGCCACAAATAGCGTCAACTCCGCGACGCAAACTTTCACATTAACTGTGAACTCAGCTCCAGCTATCTCCAGTGCTCCTAGCACCACGTTTACCGTGGGCACGGCGGGGACCTTCTCCGTCACCACGACCGGCTTCCCCACTCCATCTTTATCCGAGACGGGCGCTCTCCCCTCGGGTGTTACGTTTGTTGACAACGGAAACGGCACCGCCACTTTGGCCGGCACTCCCGCGGCGGCGACTGGCAAGGCCTACTCGCTCACAATCAAAGCTACCAACAGCGTGAACAATGCCACGCAAACCTTCACGCTCACAGTGGACCAGGCCCCGGCGATCACTAGCGCCGCAAGCACCACGTTCTCCGTCGGCGGCGCAGGATCGTTCTCGATCACCACGACGGGCTTCCCACTTCCTGCTCTCACAGAGACGGGCGCTCTCCCCAACGGCGTCACCTTCGTGGACAACGGCAATGGCACCGCTACCTTGGCTGGCACACCAGCATCCGGGACAGCTGGCAGTTACACGATCAACGTGAAAGCCACCAACGTCGTCAGCGCTACCACGCAAGTCTTCACGCTAACCGTGGACAACGGTCCCGTGATCACAAGCGTCAACACCTACACCTTCATCCAAGGCACCGCTGGCACGTTCACTGTGACCACCACGGGTACTCCCACTCCTTCGATCACGGA
>Ga0187862_10006004_pt1 | contig 11078 bp, 9 predicted proteins | sample June2016WEW_10_1_FD_133003 | JGI IMG/M metagenome (GOLD analysis project Ga0187862, IMG submission 133003) | Peatland microbial communities from SPRUCE experiment site at the Marcell Experimental Forest, Minnesota, USA - June2016WEW_10_150 | ecosystem: Environmental > Terrestrial > Soil >...
CAAGCCCTGGCGAATGGTCTTGCCGCTCAATTCCATTTACTTGAGCCTCTTGACCTTCTTAACCATATTCTTTCTTCGCAACTCTCGAGCGCCAGGTTCGCTCTTCTGCTTTTTATGTCCTTCATCGACACCCTTGACGTTGCCCTTGCTGTATCGATCTTTATTGCTCAGCATTATTTGCAATTCCTTTTTTTGAAATAGCGACGATTCACTTTCACCGCGAAGCTGCCCATCTGCGTATTATACCGACGACCTTCTCAAATGAATGCTCCTTGGCCAGATACCAAAAATCAGGATAGGTACACCCGTACTCCAATGAGTCCCTCATGCCGACGGTAAAAGAAACGGTCTTACCCTCAGCATCGAGATAGAGATCACCTTGCACACGACCCCGGGCCTGTGCGATGGCTTTGCGAATCGAGGATTTTGAAATCATGGCTTTTTCCTTTAGGATTACCGGCATAGCCGGTTTTCATGGAAAAGACGGCGGCAGCGTATTTGACCGGGTGGACAGTCTGATGCAAGCAGTGAGCAAGTGGGTTAGAAGCCCTGGCTTAAAAGAAGCTTACTGTTTATATACTTTCACCAGGTGAGAGTAAAATTGATCCAGGCCCATAGTTCAAGTAATGCAGGTAGTTTACAAAATGAGGCCTGGCTTGCCCGGCCCTTGCTCCGAGAAAAAAAACCGGAGCTTTTCACGGCTCCGGCTAATGTTCGTTGTTAATGTCTCTCGCAAAGTGTTGACTAGAGCTTTGTTACGTTAGTGGCGCTTGGCCCTTTAGTGCCTTTTTCTTCCGAAAAACTGACCCGCTCGCCCTCACTCAAAGTCTTGAAGCCTTCGCCCTGGATGGCTGAGTGATGAACGAACACATCGTGTCCACTGTCCGCTTCAATAAAGCCATACCCCTTACTGTCATTAAACCATTTTACTTTACCTTCCACCATTTGTCGATCCTTCTTGAAGTTTTGTGTTTTTTTCACTGCTCTTTTGGCGCGGCACTAAGAGTTACCGCGAAACCGCACCATTAATACCGGCGAAAGATCGATTTCCTGCATAACTCAAAATAACCTACTCCATTGGCACGTTATAATTATAACCGATAATCTCAGAAATACAACCTATTTGTATGAATAAACAATTTAATATATATCGCAAATGGAAAAGATATAATCAGAAAATGTAAAACATGCGAGCAGGAATCGCTTGATGAGAAAGGTTCCGTACCTGATAAACATCCAGTATCCACCTCCCGATTAACAAATAACCTCAATGCGGCGCATCGATCATGGCTTCTCACCAGCCGCAGATGCCCGAACGCTTACTTCCTCGGCAAATTGTTTCAACTCGTCGCCATCGATGGTTTCCTTCTCAAGCAGAATCTTGGCTAGCTTTTCGAGGGAATCTCTATAATCTTTCAACTTGAGCAGGACCTTCTGGTGGGCCTCATCCATAATCCTGCTTTTTTCCTCATCGATATCCTGTGCCGTGCGCTCGCTGTATTCCCTCTCGTTTGAACCCAATCCAAGGTCCAGATATCTTGACTGAGGCGTGTGGGTGTAAGTCAAAAGGCCGAGGCGCTCACTCATCCCATACTCCATCACCATGGTGCGGGCGATATCGCTGGCGCGCTGAAGGTCGTTCTGCGCCCCTGTCGAAATATCGTCCAAGATCACCTCCTCGGCCACTCGCCCGCCCAGGAGCACCTGCAAGCGATCCAGGAGCTCATCCCGGGTCATAAGATAGCGGTCCTCGGTAGGAAGCTGCTGGGTGTAACCCAACGCCGCAATACCCCTGGGAATGATCGAGATTTTACTGACCGGATCGGTTCCCGGCAGAAGCATCGCCACAAGCGCATGGCCCGATTCGTGATAGGCCACTATTTCTTTTTCTTTGTGACTCATGATTCGGTTCTTCTTCTCCAGGCCTCCCATGATTCGGTCGGCCGCCTCCTGGAAATGGGCCATGGTCACTTCGTCGGCGCCGCGCCTGGCTGCAGTCAGTGCGGCTTCATTGATCAGATTAGCCAGGTCCGCCCCCGCAAAGCCTGGGGTCATGGCCGCGATTTTCTTGAGATCCACATCGGAGCTTAGCGTAACGTCCTTTGCGTGAATTTTGAGAATGGCCTCCCGCCCCCGAATATCCGGCTTGTCGATCGCCACATGGCGGTCGAACCTTCCCGGACGCAACAGAGCGGGGTCCAGTATGTCCGGGCGGTTTGTAGCGGCCAGAATGATCACCCCGACGCTCGTATCAAAACCGTCCATCTCGACAAGAAGCTGGTTCAATGTCTGCTCTCTCTCGTCATGGCCGCCCATGGGATTAAGGCCGCGAGCCTTTCCCAGCGCATCCATTTCGTCGAGGAAGATAATGCACGGAGCATGCTCCCTGGCCTGTTTAAAGAGGTCCCTGATACGGGCCGCTCCAACTCCCACGATCATTTCGACAAATTCCGACCCGCTCATGCTGAAAAACATCACCCCGGCTTCGCCCGCAACCGCCTTTGCAAGCAGGGTCTTGCCGGTCCCGGGCGCTCCCACCAGCAGAACCCCCTTGGGAATGCGTCCTCCGAGGCGCTGAGATTTCTCCGGGTCTTTCAGGAACTGAACGACCTCCTCGAGTTCGCCCTTGGCTTCATCGATCCCGGCCACATCCGCAAACGTTACCTTTACATCCTTCTCACCATAGATTTTCACTCGTGCTTTACTCAGGGAAAGCACACCCTGTGGGCCTCCGCTTATTCGTTTCATGAGAAAAAACCAGACGAAAACGAAAAGGCCGAGAGGCAGCAGGTAGGAAACCATCGTCCCGAGCCACTTGTTCTCTACATAGCCGCTGAACTTGATCCCTTTTTGCTCAAGCTGCCCGACGAGTTCCGGATCCTCAATCCGAACGGTAACGAATGTTCTTGCCGGTTTGCCCTCTTCTCCTTTCAATTTGCCTGTTATCTGCTCCGGGCCAACGACAAGACTTTCCACCTTTCCCTCCCGAGCCCACTGCTTGAAATCCGAATAGGAGATCGTTTCGGTCTGCTGAACTCCCGTGTAACTCTGAAACCAGAAAAACAGGAACATGGCTGCGACGAAGTACCATATGGAAAAGCGCACCTTTTTCCGATCCGGGTCGACCTGGTTCGGACCACCCTTCCCCGAACCCTGCATACGATCAATGATCTTATCCATCAGACTTGGGATCTTCATTTCTTTCTCTTTTCAAGCGTACCACAGCACGGCAAAGTAATGACATGTAGTACCCGCAATGACAAATAAGTGCCATACGAAATGGGTGTAGCGCACACGTTGAGCCGCAAAGAACGCCACACCGCCCGTGTATGCAATGCCTCCCGCCAGGAGCCAGAGGATTCCGGTCGAAGGCATTTGAGACCGGAGCGGCTGGATAGCTATGAGGATCAGCCACCCCATAGCCAGGTATAGTCCGGCGGATAAACGGGGACGCCGGATGCCTCCCACCGCCTTCACCGTCACGCCGAATATTGCAAGACTCCAAACAAGAAACAATAGTGTCCAGCCCCAGGGACCGCGAAGTACGCCGAGCATAAACGGAGTGTATGTGCCGGCAATGAGGAAGAAAATCGCCCCGTGGTCCAGCACCCGAAACACACGTTTTGCTTTGCTAGCTGGAAGAGCGTGATAGAGAGCGGATGCCAGATACAGCAGGACCATAGTCCCGGCAAAAATGACGGAGCCGATGATGGTCCATGGGTTGCCGTGACGAATGGTTGAGACGATGAGAAACGGCGCCGCAACAAGAGTCGCGGTCAACCCTACAGCGTGGCTGAATGCGTTTGAAATTTCCTCTCCGAGTGACTGCGGACGTTTATGTTCCTCGATCATCTCTTTCATTATCCGGTGACTTCTGAGGCCTAAAGAGAAAGGGGTTTTGTGGCGCCGGGACGATTCGCAAAAGCCGATCTTAACCACTTGTCCTGCCGGATCTTTTTTACCCGTCATCGCTTTTCAATGAAAATTTCCGCCCCCTTTTTCCCATGCAATGTGATAAAATAGATATTCATTCTTAGCGGATTTTTCCAGTGCGGTAATATAGTAACACCAATTTGGTTGATTATTTTAGTAAATATTGAAAACCGTCACACTGGAAAAGATTGAGACTGTAATAGCGAAGGCCATTGGGGAATTAACCCGCGACAGTGTAGAGTGCAAGATAATAAATTTCAATCCCGAGAGCCAACTGGCGGAGATTGTCATTTTACTCGACACAGGGAACGACAAACGATATTCCAAGTAAATTAAAAGGAATGGATCATGGGATTTGTTTATAGGGGTTATTTACTCAGGTCAAAATCTATTCAGCTTGTCGATACTAACCGTTGGACCTTACAAGTCACTGTTTCCCTTCAGAAGGATTCAGGCGGCGAACCGAGAGAGCAAACTTTTTCTTCCGAAAATACCTTTTCACGCAAAACGGTGGCAGATACGGAAGGCATCATATTTGCCCGGAAGATCATTGATGGTGAGGTCCCCGGAATGTCAGTCGATCTTCTCTGCGAACAGTCCACAGCCTAGCATCGGACGGGCCATTTTCTGCGCAGCAAACAACCGGACGAACTCTAATGTCAGTTGCGTTCAGAATCTGCCTGGACTATTTCAGGGGACATAAGAATGCTTTCAAGATCAAAACAGCTATGGCCCCAAGTTTTCCACATGACCCCTGTCTTCCTTTTTCCCCCTATCCGTTGAGTTCCGGCTAACAGTCTCGCGTGCAAGCCGACCTTTGACCATTGCGCCATCTTCCTCTGCGCTTTTTGCGGTGACCTTTACTAAAATCATACTTGCGGTTGCAGTAGTTGCATCTGATGTTCCAGTGATCTGCAAAAAGCAGATCGGCACGGCCTTATGAACCCAGCGGATGCGCCCGGACTCCGCGAGCTTCGGCCTGCATTGACAAGGTCTATACCCGGCGATATCTTCGTATAGCGGCGGATTGGGTGAACACCTTGCTTAGACTCTACCAAAGGGGTAGCACTATGGACATCAGTGACATCAAGAAGGCACTGGCAGGGTTATGCATCGCCGGTTTGATGTCTGGCGCCGGCCTCACCTTTGCAGCCTCATCGTGAGGTGGGACTCAACCCGGTGCAGGTGGCGCCGACCAGAAGAAAGAGACAGGTAAAACCGGCTGAGGCGGGCACTCACACGACGCCGTTGGCGTCGGTAAAAGCAGCACAAGCGGCTCCCAAGAAGGTGCTCAAAGCGGCAACGTAAAAGAGCCTGAGAAGAACACAACCACGCAGGAAGGCGCGGGCAGCGCCAAAGAGGAGCCAAAGAAGAGTCAGTAAACCCGGGCCTGAATCACTTCCCAACCCAATACCTTGCCCTGGATTAGGATTCTCCCGGCACAAAAACGTTCAATTAACGAGACATCCTGAGGTTATTGTTTCACCCCCTCCGCCGTTACAACAGGACACCCGCCGCCACACATGGATTAAGTTGTAATGTATTGCACTTAGTCTATCGCACGAGGAAGAACGGAAGTGAACCGGGAAAAGAGAGAGACGATAGACAAGCTTTTCAGCGCGTCCCGATTTCATATGGGCCCGGAGGCATGGGAAAACCTCTTGAAAGCATTCGCCTCGGCTCAGGCCCCGGAGGAACTCCCCGGAGTTTTGGCGCATCATGCGGCCCGTTTCGGATTGCCGGATTACCTGCCGGAGCTTGCGCGCCTTGAATGGGCTATCCATGAGGCGAGCCCTTCGGAAGCGACTTGTCAAGCGCCCTCCGGCCGGCTTAGCATAAACCCTACTCTTTGCCTGCTCCAGTTTTCCTGGAAGCATCTGCCTGCTCTTCTCAGTACCCTGGAACGTTGTCCGGTCACATATCCCGAGAAGGGAGACGAATTTGTGCTCTTATGGAGACATCCGGCGAACGGTGAGCTAATGGTTCGCTCCGCATGCGATGAGGACCTTCTCGTACTGAAAATAGTGGTTGAAGGGATCTCACCTGGGAAAGCGGCTGCGGAAGGCCATGTTCCAGTCTATGTAATTGATGCGGCTATTGAACGGGGAGTCGGAAAAGGGCTGCTCCTCGCACCCGCTTCGAGCATTCGGCGCGATCGCTCTGCTTTTCCCACCAATGTAGAAATAGAAGAGAGCGCTCTTTCCGCATCGGTTTTCACCCTCCAGTGGCACATCACCCAAGCCTGCGAACTGCACTGCAGGCATTGCTACGACAGGAGCCACATAGAGCCGATTGAACTGACACAGGCAATGGCCCTTCTGGATGATTTCCACGGATTTTGCCTAGACCATCATGTGAGGGGACAGATATCGTTTACCGGGGGCAACCCCTTTCTTCATCCCGATTTTCTCACTCTATACCGAGCTGCTGTCGAGCGGGGCTTCGGCGCTGCAATCCTTGGTAATCCAGTACCCCGCAAGTGGCTTCAAGATTTGGTCGCAATCGAGCGTCCGGTCTTTTTTCAGGTGAGCCTGGAGGGCTTGCCCGAGCACAACGACTGGATTCGGGGGCCGGGGCACTTTGCTCTATCGCTTGGATTTCTTGATCTGCTGCGCGAGTTTGGCGTCTACTCCATTGTGATGCTTACCCTTACAAGGCATAATATCGCCCAGGTGCTTCCCCTTGCTGAAATGCTCCGTGACAAGACTGATCTTTTTACTTTCAACCGGCTCTCCCTGGTGGGAGAAGGCGCGCGCCTTCAGGTTCCATCAAAGGATCAATACATAACATTTCTGCATACCTACGCGGATGCCGCCTCCGATAACCCTGTGCTCGGCCTCAAAGATAATTTGTTTAACATCGTGCGTTACAGAAAGGGTTTGCACCTCTTCGGAGGCTGTTCGGGATACGGCTGCGGCGCCGCCTTTAACTTCATAACGGTCCTTGCCGACGGTAAGGCCCATGCATGCCGCAAGTTTCCCTCACCGATCGGAGATGTAGTGCACAGCAGCATCGCCGAGGTCTACAGCTCAGAAGCGGCCCGTTCTTATCGCACCGGTTGTGATGTCTGCCGATCGTGTGCGATCAGGCACGTATGCGGAGGATGTCTTTCCTCCGCTTACAGCTTTGGACTTAATCCCTTGAAAGACAGAGACCCTTACTGTTTCATCGAACGAACGGATACCTGAAGTCAGCGGGCGGATACCGGAAAAATCCGGTTTCCGATGCCGGTCTTCAAGCGTTCACTTAGGGCTTGTCCGTAAATAAGCCTCTTAGGGATTGCGCCGGATTTTGAGACTGATTTGGTAGCGAAGATTGAGCAAAACCGCAGGCATAGCTAGTGCCCATCCGGAAACTCCGGATGGAACACTAGCAGTTTTCGATTCGGAAAGGAGGCATTTTTCGTACTGGCAAGGAAATCGAGGGGTTGCGCGGAGGCGTACTTGGGTACGCCGCACAAGCAAGCCCGAAGATTGACGCCGCCAGAACGGAAAAGGACCCTTTCCGGATGTAAACTAGCTGGGCTACGTCGAGGATTTTGCCATTGAGGAGCGGCCAAAGCCGGCCAAAAGCCGGATGCAAGCGCAAAGGTTTTATTTACGGACAAGCCCTTATATCAGCAACTTTCGAAATTCTAAAAGGTGCATGTGGGCGAGATCGCCCAATATCACTTCATCGCCCCTGCCGCAGTGGCTCAGAATGCTCACCAGGTGCCCATGGTGCCGCACGCAACGAACAGACCGGCCTGCTTTCCAAGCCGCTCCGCCGCCATTTTCTAAAGCTTGTTTACAGTAGGGTCTTCTCCGAAGACATCGTCCCACACTTCAGCTTCCGCCACTGCGCGGCGCGTTGACCAGGTCGGCCGAGTGATCGTGTCAGACCGTAAATCTATAATGCGCATCGTTTCTCGGATTCCAAAACGAATTTAAGCCAAAATAAATCCCTTTTCGAAAAGATATTACATGATCAGCGCATTGAATTCTAAAGAATACAACAAGGCCTGAACAGTTGAGCCTTTACGAGGCCTCGGGGATTCTACAATCCATAGCGTTAAGATATGAAAAAGTTGTAGTGACGATATAAACATTCAACAGGATAAATTAAAGAGAATCTTAAAGTCTCTAGTGTCAGTTACCGATAATGTTGTTACGCCGCGCGGAATTTGCAGTCAACTATAAAGCGAAACTTGCTCATTTCATCTCTGTTTATTCCACACTAATTCTCTTGTCTTGCGGCTGTTAGCTGTGATGTCAGGCCCGGCCAGTCCGGACGGTTTCTTGAACAGGATCTTTTACTACAGGAAGGGACCGGTATTGCAGCCATCGGCGTACGGGAAGTTCCAGGCCTTTGGTTTACGGCGGCGCTCACTGAAGATTGAAAAGCCATCATACGGAGTTTTTTATGAAACTGTTCGCCTTCTGCAGGGAAAGATTGTGGGTCAAGCTGACAGTCCCTCTATTGGTGCTGGTTATTGCCATTATAGGGACCATCGTATGGGGAAATATTCAGGACCAGAAGAGTCTTATTCGCGAACAGATAAGGCATGACGGCGATATGCTCATCCTGGCGATCGAGGGAGGCATGTTTTCTGCCCTGGCCAAGGGAGACAACCAGACGGTCCTGGACCAGCTCCAAAGGTTCAAAGAGAAAACAAAAGGGTTGGAGGTCAGCGTATTTGACTTCGCCGGCGACATCGTGTTTGCAACCGAAACCGGCCTGATAAAAAAACAACTCGATAAAATCCTGAACAACAGGACCGCTTTGGACGGCATCGCCGGCATGCTCAAAACCGGGGAATTTTCCGTCGAGCCGGTCGATGACAGCTTAGAGGGCAAACCTGCCATCAGCATGTTCCGGCCCATCTTCAACGGGCCCCGCTGTGCTCACTGTCACGGAAGCTCGCGAAATGTCCTGGGGGGCGTGCTGGTTCGCGCCTCCGAGGAGAACGCGGTCAATGCGGTCTCATGCGCGCGAAACAGGAGCATCCTCTTCGGAACCCTGGGATCCCTCATCCTGGTGTTTACAATGTATTTCATGATGAGAAGAATAGTGGATCTCCCTGTTCGAAAGCTTCTCGACGCCGGCGCAAAAATGAAAGAAGGTGATTTTACCGGGGAAATCGAAACAAAGGGCTGCGATGAGATCAGCCACATGTGCGCCAGGATGAGCCAGGTAAAAGAAAGTCTGCGGACTATGATAGGCGAGATAGTCACAGCCTCCGGACATTTATCCGAGGTTGCCTGCATGCAGGCTTCAGCAGTCGAGCAGACAAGCGCATCACTCGAGGAGATCGATTCCATGACCCGTCAGAATGCCGGCAATACAAAGACGGCAGACCGGATAGCCGGCACGGTCAATCAGGCGGTAACCCGCTCGCAGGATTCCATGGCCGAGTTGACCGGCTCGATGGAAGCAATGTCACAGGTGAGCCACGAGACTTCAAAAATCATCAGAAGTATCGATGAAATCGCCTTTCAGACCAACCTGCTGGCGCTCAACGCGGCCGTCGAGGCTGCCAGAGCGGGCGAGGTCGGGGCAGGATTTGCCGTGGTGGCCGATGAGGTGCGCAATCTAGCCCTGCGCGCCGCCGAAGCGGCAAGAAATTCGACCTCCCTCATAGAGAGCACGATCAAAAAAGTCGACAACAGCTCCGCGCTGGTGAAAAGAACGGATGCGGCTTTTTCGGATGTGGCAGCTGGAATGGCCGATATTGCCGGACTCATTGGCCAGATAGCAGTGGCTTCCGATGAGCAGGCAACCGGAATAGGGCAGGTTAAAGAAGCATTTTGCCAAATCGACAAAGCGGTCCAGCACACTGCCGCCAGTGCGGAAGGGCTCGCGGTGGCTGCCGGCCGCTTCAAAGTCAGCGACGACGGCCTGCCGGCATCAGCAAAGGCGGAAGCGGGGAACATTGCACAAACCGGGAAAAACCGATCCGTGCGCCGGGAAGTGAAAAAGACCGGCGCAGAACAAACGGTCAATGCACTTCAAATCAAAACAGCTACAGCCCCAAATCTTCATTTATGAGCACTATTTTTATTCTGCCTTTGGGAAAGGACTTTTCGGTAATCGTCCAGGTATTGCAAATTCGCTCGATACTGCGGCATTCTTCACATATCGAAGTCTTCACGCATGGGGTTTTCTTGTCCAGGCGCATCGCATTCGCCGGGGCGGCGTAATTTTTTATTCTTTGCATCGCGTCTTCTATGTCGGGAACAACCTTATTGCGCCCGGCAAGAATAATGACGTTCCTGGGACCGAAAGTGATGCCGGCCACCCTGTTGCCGGTCATATCGAGATTGACCAGCTTTCCGGTTTCGGTTACCGCGTTTGTTCCAGTAATGAAAAGATCTACCAGAAGTGAGCGCCTTCTTCGTTCGAGCATCTCCTCGGGTGGGAGCCCCTTTTCGTAGGTGTCCAGGACCTCGATGCCCGGATAATCCTTCAGCTCCTGGTACAGGCCGGTTTGTACATATGTCACCGAACCGCCCCATGAGATGCTCTTCGCCCCGGTCCGCGGAAGAATTTCCCTGACGATTTTCTTTGCGCTATCGACATTTTCAGCGATATGAACTTCGAAATTGTTTGCTTCAAGCACATCTCTGAGGTCAGCAAGTCTTAGAGACCAGAAATTTTCAATCGGCTTTTCCATCTCATTACTCCCTTATGACTCATGGCTAAGGATACTTTGCTCAGATTTCGGAGATTTTCTCCATAAGAAGCTGCTTATGATTAAACTCTTCTGTTCTTATCTTTTCAAGAGTGGAAGAAGCGTACGGATCGGAGACAAAGGGGGCGATGAATTCAAAAAACAGTATCGTGTCTTCTTCGAAAAGGAGCGCCGCCTGCAGGATCTCTTTTTCGTCCCGAATAGAGTCTATTTGAAGTTCATCCAGGGAGAAGGCATGGCGACCCATTGCACGGCGCAAAGCCTGCTGAGTGAGTGAGGAAAAGGAGGGAGCAGGTTTGGTTCCACGGACTATTCTCTCCTTTATTTCCACGAATACGCTCTCGTGCAGCAATTCCTGATCTGCGAGCCAGCCGAGGAGATTTTTCAGGGAATCACCCTTTACCCTTCCCATGGCATACCGGTAAAACCGTTTGCCGTTTACCTCGACCTGGATGGCGAGATCGAAAAGTTCCGA
>Ga0187862_10006005_pt1 | contig 11078 bp, 9 predicted proteins | sample June2016WEW_10_1_FD_133003 | JGI IMG/M metagenome (GOLD analysis project Ga0187862, IMG submission 133003) | Peatland microbial communities from SPRUCE experiment site at the Marcell Experimental Forest, Minnesota, USA - June2016WEW_10_150 | ecosystem: Environmental > Terrestrial > Soil >...
CGGCAAGCACCTCCGCCTCCAGGTTGGGGATGCGCTCGCCGAACATTTCGTATTCCATGAAGCTGCGCGGCGTCTCGACGCGCGAGCGTAACTGCGAGTGGAACTTTTGGAACTCGGCCTCGTTCTTCGCCGACACCGGTCCTGATTTGGCCTGTCCGCGGACTTCCTCAACGGTGCCATCGGTGAAATACAGCAGCGCGGCGTCGAACTCCTCGTCAATCTCGGGCGCGCCGACGGTGAATCGCAGGCGCGCGGTTTCGGTCGGCAGGGCGGGCTTCAAGTGGAACCGTCCCTCACCGGTGAATACCGCGACCGCCTGGCGGCCGAGAACCGGAGCCAGAAAGCTGATCTCCCCAGTCTTGAAAGTAAGAGTCCCAACGTCACGCTGGAGGACTATGTTCTCAGTATTAAAAGATTCTGCCAGTTTCCCATCGCGCAGCGCGCGGTAGTTCGCATCCTGGTTCTGCCCCAGCAGACAAACCGACATGAGCAACAAAAGAATGCTAAGCCTCATGGAGAACCCGATTCTAACAGCATGCTTGTGGCACAAAGTGGCGCAGGTCCTCGGCCTGCGAAGGGCTTTGACGTACGGAGGTAGGACGGACGATCGGGTTTTGTCGTCTCTCAAAATGCCGGGCCCCGGCGGAAGCGCGACAGGCCACCAGAAGCGATGGCCTGTCCTACCTGCGCCGGCAACATCCCGCCTCTAACCAGTAATTCCTATCGACCAGGGCCGTCCTTATGGGGAAGGGCGATAATACGAACATATGTCTTCCGCTGCATTTTTCCGCCGTCCGGCGGTCGTGCTGATTCTCGGTTTGTGCCTCATCGGCGGTGGAGTGAGCGTTCTGAGCCGCCTGGTTACGGGGCCTTCCACCGAGCCCAAACGCGTGAAACTGCCCCATGAAGACGGAGCCGAGGCGTCGCCTGCTTTCTCTCCCGATGGAAAACGGTTGGCTTTCAGCGCGTGCGAGGCCGGCAGGAACGCTCCCTACCACCTTCGCGTGCGGTCCGTGACAGGCGGCGCCGCGACGCAGTTGACCGGCTCACCGGCCAGCGATCTCGGTCCGGCGTGGTCGCCGGATGGCGCCAGCATCGCGTTTCTGCGTGTGGATGAGGATCGCGCGCGGTACATGGTGCTTCCGGCCGGCGGCGGCGAGCCACGCCAAGTGGCCGATTTTCCGGTTCCCGTTCCACCGCCCACGGCGCAGCCCGCGGTTTGCTGGACGCGCGATGGCCAGTCGCTCTACGTCGTTCAGTGGGCGAAAGCGCAGCCGCCCTTCATCGCCGTCGTCCCGGCCGCTGGTGGCGCGGTGCGGCGCGTCACCCAACCGCCCGCCGGCTCGCACGGCGATAGCTCCCCCGCGATTTCGCCCGATGGTGCGACCCTCGCCTTTGTGCGGCAATCCTCCGACGAGGCCGAACACGATAACGATCGCGACGGCCGTGACGGCAGCGATATTTTCCTCTCCGATTTGTCGGGAAGCAACCTGCGGCGCCTCACTTTCGAGAACACCGCCATTCAGGGCATCTCCTGGTCGGCCGATGGCCGGGATGTGATCTACGCTGCCAACCGCGTCGACCAGCACAAGCTCTGGCGCGTCGCCGCATCCGGCGGCAGCCCGCGCAATGTGCTGGCAAGCGGCAGAAATCCGGCATTCCCCGCCGTCGCGCCCGGCGGGCACCGCCTGGCATTTACCGAAACGCCCGCGCTCGACGCCATCTGGCGTATCGATCTTACCGCGTCCAATCCTCGATCGAGCGCACGCCTCCTGATCCGTTCCGACGGCCGCGAATACGCGCCGAGCTGGTCTCCGGATGGGAAGAGGATCGCCAACATTTCCAGTCAGACCGGCAATCTGGAGATCTGGGTGGGCGATGCCGATGCCAGCCATCGCGCACCCATCACCCATCTGAAAGCCTTCCAGATCAGCCGCCCGAGCTGGTCACCCGACGGCCGCACGATTCTGGTGGTGGTCCGCGGCTTTGTCACCACGTCCTCCAACTCGATAGACGTGGATCGGGTGGCGAGTGATGGACACACCGAGCCTGCGCGCGTCCAGTTGCCAGGAGACAGCCATCAAATCTCCTGGTCGCACGATGGGCAGCGGGTTTATTTCCAGTCCATGGGTCAGTTATGGAAGGCGCGCGCCGACGGCCAACAGCAACAGAAGCTCACCAACAACTGGGGCGACGGCGAGCCCGAAGAATCGGCCGATGGCCAGTGTGTGTATTTCCGCAGGGAACGGTCGATCTGGCGAGTCCCCACGGCGGGCGGCGCCGAAGAAGAGGTGATCGCACCCGACCACGATGCCCGCTTCGCCGCCTTTCAGACCGCAGCGGCGGGACTTTACTATCTGGAGCTCGACCGAGAGGAGCGCACGGCAGCCATCAGGTTCTATGATTTCCAAAGCAAGAAGAGCCGGGAACTGGTTCGATTGCCAGTCACCGACCCCTCATCCGCTTCTACCTTCAACGTTTCCCCGGACGGCCAGTACGTTCTTTACTCATCCGTAGATCACGCTCAAACGGCTCTCGTGTTGACGGAGAATTTCCGCTGAGGTGGGGCAGGCTTCAAGCTTGCCAACGCCCGCTTGCGGGCACATTTGTTCACGGCCCTACTCCGGCAGCCTGACCCCGATACTATCGAGGAAGTGTTCGTCGAAGTCGATAGGATCTTCCGGGCGCGGGCATTCCCGCCAGCAATCGGCGAGCGACTTACTCGCGTATACCGTTTTCTGGCATTCCTCGCACCACCAATGGATGACGAGTTCCCGTTCGTCGGTGACGCCAACTTCTTCGATCCGCGCTGGCACGGCCCCACATCCGCACCTGAGTGAAAAGTGGCGATAGCTCATAGTGGCAACATCTACTAGTTACTTATCGCATTTAAGGGCAGTCCCGATACAGTCCCAAATCCAGACTTTTGTACTACAGGCGTACCGAACCATACAGGACAAAACCTCACAATATTCGGCGCGGTTGCAAGTGTAAACGCTGCGGCGAGCACGCCGTCAGCGCTGGTCGGGATCGCGCAACTCGAGTGTGGTCTCGCGTTGGCAACACACGCAGGGTCCCGGTAAGTTGCTGCGAATGTCGCAGACGTCGCAGTAGTAAGTGATGAGTTTGAGCTTGCCGTCCTTCCGCGCCAATAATCCGCGGGTATGAAACGGATCGATCAGAAAATGTTCCGGTGCCGTGAATCGGCCGCGCGCTTCCACTTCAAAACCGTTGAGCCGCTGGTCGGCGAGCACCTTGCTGGTGGACTCGTCGCCCTCCAAGGTGATGTGCCTGTGGTCTTCCGTCACGACCACCGCCGGATCCCCCGGGTGCAAGATGAGCTTACCGCGCACCGTCGCGCCGCCCGGAGCGTCGACCGCCCACAGCGCCGCCCCCGCCAGCACCGCAACCCACAGACAGACTCGCATTGCTTTTATTCTAACCGGTGGGGCAGGTCCCCGACCCCGACCCGCCAACAGAGGGCCCCAGCTCGGCCATCGCGCATTCTACGCGCTGGCGCGATACGACAGCGTTGCCGAAGTGTCGGCGCAGAGCTTGTGCGACGTGACACGCACCGCCGCGCTGCCTTGGTTACTCCGGACCACGAATCCCGTCATCTTCAAGTCCAGGGGGCAGCGCCCGTCCGCATTCGCGGGCCATTGCGCAACCATTTCGATGTGCGAGCCCATCGGCAGCGCCTCGCGGCAGAGAAAGCTGAGACCGGCCGAGCTGATGTCGCAGGTGGTTCCTCTCCCGGTCAACGGCGGCCCGTTACGTGGCACGACCCGGTAGCGAATCGGGAAGGCCAATGTATAGCGCATGCACTTACGGCGTTCCTGTTTTCGACCACCGTCCACGTCAACACCTCCAGCGTTCCAAGCCGCGCGAAGCCAGCGCGTCAGGGCTCCCTGCCATACAAGAAACACGCATTGCTCGCCTTCTGTTTTGCCCAGGGCGCAGTGCACACTGTCGCCCTGGGCACCCTCCGCACGGTCGCCCTGCACAGAGGCGACTGGCGGTCCTCTGAGCAAGCACGGGTCCAACCTTCCTTCGCTGAAAAGAAAGGTGGCCCTTCTCGCCCCAACGTGCATATTCTGCACTTGAGATGCAGCTTTTGCCGTTTGTTCTCTGCGGGAGTGTTCCACCCGACGCGTTCTCACGCGGAGCCGCCTTCCCCCGCGTGATAAATTGAAAGCATGCCTGCCGCTCTGCGCGCACTTACGATTCTGGCCGGCGCCGCGGCGCTATGGGCGCAAACGCAACCTGCGCAGCAGCCCGCGGGCATGCTCAACCCTTGGGAGATCGCCCCGGTCCTGGAGGAGATATCCGGCCATGGAGCGCGGCTGGCGGAAGGGCTCGGCCACATCAATGTGCGGCCCTGGATCGATCACGGAGCTTCGGAAACTTACCTGGAGCAGTGGCAGTCGGCTACCGAGCAGGCCAAGGCTCTGGCCGATACCGCTGGCGCGCTGGCCCACAATCCGGAGAAGTTGTCCGCCGGTCTCGACGTGCTGTTCCGCATTCAGGCTTTGGAGACCATGATCGGCTCGCTCGAACAGGGGATGCGCAAATACCAGACGCCGGCCGACGCCGCCGCGCTGGCCGCTCTATCCGCCGAGAACGGCGCCAACCGCTCGCGCCTCGAGCGGTACCTGGTCAATCTCGCCGCGGATCAGGAGCAGCAACTGCAGGTGATGGACAGCGAAGCGCAGCGTTGCCGCGCCCTGTTGACCGCGCCCAGCCAGCCGCCCAGGAAAAGATAGCCATTCTATGCCATTCCAGTGCAGTATTTGCGATGAGCCTTCGACGCGGATTTGCGTGCGGTGCACCAAAGACGCGTGCGACAACCATATCTGCGAGAAATGCTTGAAGTGCAGCGATTGCTGCGAATGCGAAGTAGCGCTCGACGCAACCCCACGCATTGCCACCACCGTGCATACTCCGCCCGCGCCGGAAACCGAAGCTGAATCCCAGGCCGAGCCCGAGCCCGCACCGCCCCCATCAGAGGAGCCCGCATCCGAGCCCGAAGCCGCGCCGCTCCCTTTATCCGAAGCGCCCGAGCCCGCTCCGATACCGGCCGCCGAACCGCACACGCCGGCTCCGCCCGTCCTTGAAGGCGAGTAGGTCCTTGACCGCGTAACGCAGCCCGGCCTCAAACCGACGGTGGACGGCGCAGGCTTTCATCACTGACGAAGAGCCTTGCAGACGGATGAGTGAGCGCCTTGCCTTCCGATCACGACCGCCCTGCATTGGGAGAGAATAGGCCCATGAGTCTCATGGATCTGTTGCTGGGCCGCCCGCTTGCGACTGAGGAAGAGAAGGCCGAGCGGATAACGCCCGCTAAGGGCATTCCTATTTTCGGACTGGATGCGCTCAGCTCCGCCGCCTACGGGCCGGAAGCCGCGCTGACGCTCTTGATTCCTCTGGGAATGGCTGGGGTGGCTTACATCGTCCCCATCAGCATCAGTATCATCATCCTGCTCGCCATCGTATATATCTCCTACCGGCAGACCATCATGGCTTATCCGCAGGGTGGCGGATTGTACACGGTCGCCAGCGAAAACCTCGGTGTGTGGCCTGGACTGTTGGCCGCCGCCTCGCTGATGGTGGATTACGTCCTGACTGCGGCCGTGGGCATTTCGGCCGGCGTGGGCGCCTTGATTTCCGCCGTGCCCGCGCTGGAGAAGCACACGCTGGCGCTATGCCTGGCGATTCTGATTATGGTAACGCTGGTGAATCTTCGGGGCGTCAGCGCAACCGGCGGCATCTTCCTCGCTCCCACATATTTGTTCATCTTCTGCTTGCTGGCGATGATTGCTCTTGGCGTGATTAAGACGCTGGCTGCCGGCGGGCATCCCATCCCCGTGGTCGCACCACCCCACCTGGGCGCCGCCACCGAAGCTCTGGGCATTTGGCTGCTGCTACGAGCGTTCGCCAGCGGCTGCACGGCGATGACCGGTGTGGAGGCCGTCAGCAATGGCGTGATGGCGTTCAAGGAACCGGCTTCCGTCACGGCACGCTTCACGCTTACCCTGGTAATCGGAATTCTCATGGCGATGCTGGCCGGCATCGCATTCCTTGCGAAGGCGTATAGCATCGCGGCCACGGCTCCCGGCGAGGCGGGCTATCAAAGCGTGCTCTCGCAGTTACTCGCGGCCATTACCGGCAATGGCATCTTCTATGGCGTGAGCATCGGGTCGATTCTGCTGGTCCTGGCGTTGTCGGCGAACACGGCCTTCGCCGATTTTCCGCGCCTTTCGCGGGCCATCGCGGAAAACGGTTTCCTGCCGCATGGCCTGGCAATCCGCGGCCGCCGCCTGGTCTATACCCAGGGTGTCTACGCGCTGGCCCTGTTGGCCGGCGCGCTGCTCATCGTATTCGGCGGGGTTACGGACCGCCTGATTCCCCTTTATGCCGTGGGCGCTTTCATGGCCTTCACTCTCTCCCAGGCGGGCATGGTGATCCATTGGAAGCGCGTGCGGGGCGCGGGCTCGTCGAGAAGCATGTTCGTGAACGGATTGGGCGCCGTTGCGACCGGGCTCACGGTGATCGTCGTACTGATTGCCAAGTTCGCAGAAGGAGCTTGGATCACTCTCCTCTTGATTCCCGGCCTCATCGTCATAATGCGACTGGTGAAGCGCCATTACGATCAGGTGGCCGAGGAGGTCAATATCGGTGCGCGTTTGAACATTGCAGATCTCACCCCGCCGTTGATGGTAATCACCGTCGACCGTTGGAGCCGGGTTACGCAGAAAGCTTTGCGCTTCGCGATGGCGATCTCATCCGACGTTTTGGCAGTGCACGTAGATAGCGGCCAGGAGTCGGATACGCTGGCCAGCCAGTGGGACGATTTGGTGGAGGTGCCTTCGCGCCAGGCCGGGTTGGCTGGGCCAGGCCTGGTGGTTCTCAAATCCCCTTACCGATTCGTGATTCGGCCGATTCTGGAATACGTGCTCGATCTGGAAAAGACCCATCCGCGGCGGCAGATCGCGGTGCTCATTCCCGAGCTGGTAGAGCGCCGCTGGTACTTGAATCTGCTGCATAACCATCGCTCTGCTGTGCTGAAAGCCCTGCTCCTGTTCCAAGGCGACCGGCGGATCACGGTGATCAATATCCCCTGGTATCTGGCCGACTGATCTGGCAACGGGGGGACGACCGCTCCTTATGGTCGCGGCTCCGATCGGAGTCTTGCGGTCGATGAACCTAACAGGCCAACTTCGCTGGCCGCACGCCAGCGTGAGGGGCGAAGCCGAAATCATCGAAGATCTTATACAATTCCTTGCACAGCGGATCCTGGGCCGCATCGATCGGCGGAGTGTTGTCCGCGGAGGGCACTCCTGGAAGCGAGGTCATCACCTCGTGATAGCCGAGCTTGCGATAAGCCTCGAATTGCGATTCGGAAAACCACTGGTCGATTGTCGATTCGTGCGGAAACGAATCGTGTCTCGTACCATAGTTCTTTAGATCGGTCGACTCGTCCCCCGTCAGGGACGCCTTGAAATAAACGATCTTGCCCGCCGGCGCTTTCAGGTCCGCCTGCTCGTAATGTATGGTGCCCACCGCACAGTGCCGCTTGCTCCGTTGCCCATCCTTTTCCGGCGTGATATCCTTCACATCCAAGTCGATATCGATCCCCAGGTCGATCCGGCACTTTCGGATCGCGTTTCCGAGCCCCCGATATTCGTACTTCTCGTCCTGCTCCGCGTCGCATAGGACGATCAAGCCGCAGCGCCGTTTCACCATTTCGTAGAGGGCCATATTCTCGAAATGCCCGCCGTCGGAAAGATGCACGTAGGCCGCCTCATCCGACGTCCCGGCGAGCAATTCATTCAGCAGATACTGTAGTCCAATCCGCGGGGTCGCTCGACTGGATGTCCTGCGCCGCGGATTCCCCAGCCACTGCCCAAGCCGGACGTTGAACACGGTCATCAGAAACGCCACCGGAGTCGAGGTGTAGAACCCCATGTTCGGGTCCGCCGCCGCTCCTGAAATTGCCATTGCGGTTCCCAAGTTAATGCCTCCGTTTGGCGGCGGATACGCGTATTCCGCCGTCGGGCGGTAACCGAACCGTTCGAGTCCGGCTTTCCGCTTTGGCCGTGCATCTCCGTGCAGCAAAGGACTGTCCTGTTCTTCCAGCCACACGTCATACCCGCAGTAGAGCGGCGTCATCACAAACGACTCCGCCTTCCTTTCCTGCCAAGCCAGATCCTGTCCTTTCACCAGATTCAGGGCCGCGTTGAACACCGGGTAGGGGCCGTCGTAATCATTCGCGGCCGTCAGAGCCGTTAGCGGCATGTCGTCGTTTTCGTCGAAGCCCGTAAATCGATTCGGCGATCGTCTGTTCGACGCGCCCAGAAAGCACCTCACCAACCGGTTTCGATAGAGCAAGTGCATGGAGAACTGATTGATGTCCAGTCGCCACGACATCACCACCGCAACCACAGCGCATCCAACCAGTGCCGCGCATAGCCGGTAATTCGCGATGGTTTTCGGGAGCCACACGAAGAATCCTCCGCCAGCCACCTTCTTGGCATACTCCAAGATATATTTCGACTGGATCCAGTCAATTGAGTACGAGAGCCAGCACAACAATCCCACCACGAATATGTAGGGCGCTGCCTTCGCCAGCCAGTCTTTCCAGTTTATTTCTCCAGGATTTCCCGAATTGTTTCCCTTGGCCGCCCACAGGCCGGCCGCCGTCGTCATGATCCATGCCGGAGTCAGATACTTTGCCGCAACCGCCCCCCACGCTTCTTTCACGAATGAAGTGCGCATGAAAGCGGGAAAATAGAGTGCCAGCCAAAAGAACGCCAGCCACGCAACTCCCCACAGCATTAGCCATCCGCCCAGCCGTCCCCACCATTCCCGCCGGCTGTCGCGAAATGGAGCCCCCATCAGTCCGATGTGCAGGGTTCCCGTCAGCAGAAAAACTCCCAGCACGAGCGGCACGCCAAACGTCAGGTCCGCCTTCGGGCTCCAACTTCTTGTGTATTCCGACAGCCACGCATACAGCCAACCCGCCAACGCGCCGGCTAGCACGGCGGTGACGACCATCGTAAACGGCGCGGCTATGCTCCGCAGTATCTCCGCTATCTTGCTGAGTATCTCCTTCATTCTTGGCCAAAACCGCTTGGCCTTCGGTGGCTGCTTGAGCTTCGGCTTTCTCGCACTCCATTGCAGCCACTGCAATAACGACCCAAGGACAATTGCCAACAGCCAAACAGCTCCATACGCTGCAACTCCCGCATACGTCGCAACACTATACGGAACGGGCGCGCCTTGGCCTGCACGAAATCGCAACGCTTGCCACAGAGCCCCTAGAATCGCGCTCCCCAAAAGCGGTCCGGCCACCAGGCAGAGAATCTGTTTTTGTTTGGTGAGCAACAGCACCTTTCTTACCCACAGAATATGTATCTGCCTGGTTAGCGACAACAGTTTCCCCTTCCCGCGCCTGGTGAGATAGATCATGTTGTTCACGATCACCACGAACGCGATAGCCAGCAGCACGGCCACCAATCCGATCACTTCCCGATTGGTCAGCGCCGCCAGCGCCGGGACTCCCCACCGGAGGGCTGCGCGCGGCAGCAACAGGAGCGCTGCCAGTACGGTCAGCAACACCAGTTGGTTCAGCAGAACATTACGCAGAACGATCCCCGCCGCCGCTAACGTGTCACCACTGACGAGCCCCATTTTGGGCGTCAGGTAATTGCTAAACACGCGCAGAAATCGGATCTCCCGCGGTTCGTTGTCGTCTTCCTGGTGCACGCGGTTGGTCGCCAGCCGGTTTTGCACCTGTGCGAAACTGCCCCGGCGTTTGGTCCACGCGGCCAGCCACCCTCCGATGTATCCACCTCCCGAAACCGTCGAGAGATAATCGAACCGGGAAAGCAGCTTGAGTTCCGCCAGTGCCTGGAGCGCGCCCAGATTGAACGTCGCACTTCGAATTCCGCCACCCGAGAACGCTAGCCCAACCAGGTTTGCAGCGTGCGCGTCCTCAGTCGCTTTAACCCACTCTTTGTCGCGAGTCTGCCATTCCGGCGCGGGCTCAACTTCCGGGAGCGGCACTTCCGGTGCGGGCGCTGGCTCCCGAGGCCGCCCGACACCACAGTTGCCGTGATTCTCCGGCATGCGTTTCAGGCGGACTTTCTTGATTTCGGCCAGTTCGCCTTGCAGCACTGGCCCCAGCGACACGGCCTCCTTCGGAGTGCGCGGTTTCGCCGCTCGATCGGAGCCCCCCGGCATGTTGTCCATGTTCTTCTCCGCGGTGGCAGGTGAAACGTCCTGCCGCTTGTTCATGGTTCCCCTTATTTATCTCGCGGCCAACGGGATGTCATCAAAGGTCACATTGGTGCAAGCCGCTGTCAAGCGAGGAGTAACCCATAACGGCGCCGGGCCCGTCATGCCGGTTGCGAGACAGCCGACCATGGCACGATTGAATTCCCTGATGTCATCGCCGAAGTCTTTGATCGAGGCTGGCGCGCGGAGGATGCATTTCTTGTGACTCTCCGGATCGGCGGAACACCGAGCGCCGCCGGTCTCATTTTGCACGATACGGTCGGATACGAATCGCGTGCCATAAGCCAGATCGGCCGCGGTTGGCACCACCATGGCACTCAAGATCGCGATGCTGCTGTGGTACTCGGCGGCCGGACGCCGCGGAATGCCGATCAGCGATCCGATGTAAGGGATCTCCAGCCCGGGTAAAGGCAGCAGAGGAAAACGCGTGCGCGCGCGTAAGAGTTGGGCGGAGAGCGATGAGACCTCGAAGATTTTCAGCGAGTCGATGCGCATCTTGGTCTGTGTGTCGTGCTTGGCCACGCGTGAGAGATCGTCGTTGGCGTTGCTTGCTTGCCCGGCCGTGTAGAGCGCCGGATCCCCGGTCTCGTCCACGTTCAAAACGACGCTGATCTCCGCCGCGGAAGCTCCGGGCAGACTTCGCGGCATGAGATCCACTTTGAGCCCGCGCCCGATCTTGGCCGAAGTGTTTTGCATGCTGTTCAATGCGCCTGCCATCGCCGCGGCTGCGCCCGCGCCGAGGTTGTTGCCGAGCACAGCCGGCACACTGCCGGAGGCCTGGC